>Ga0116226_10000933_pt1 | contig 25530 bp, 15 predicted proteins | sample S1TSphfallax_FD_89692 | JGI IMG/M metagenome (GOLD analysis project Ga0116226, IMG submission 89692) | Host-associated microbial communities from peat moss isolated from Minnesota, USA - S1T2_Fa - Sphagnum fallax MG | ecosystem: Host-associated > Plants > Peat moss > Unclassified | place: USA... | reverse complement strand
GAGGCCGCTCGGCTTCGGCGAGCCGGGTTTCGCGACGAGCGCGGGCGAAACCTGCGGGCCGTGCAAGGGCTGGCTCAGGTGCGGCGCGCCGCGGGGCGGCACGGGTCCTCCGTGCGGGAGGGGCACCGCCGCCTTGGAGGCAGGTCGGTGCAGCGTTCCCCTGGCTGGCGCGCCCGCCGGCGCCGGCGCAGCCGCGATGGCCGGCGAGACCGCGATCGCCGAGGCGACGAGCAGCCCGAGGACGCTCAACAGGGAGTCGACGGTGCGCACGGGTCAGCCCGAGTCGGGGTCCAGTTCAGCCGGCGGGTCTTGCGGGCCCGGCGCCTCGTCCGGATCCACCTCGTCATCGGGCCTCCTGACGTCCTGGCGCGCAAACATCAGCTGCAGCGCCGGTACGACGGCGAGCAGCATGATCGGACCGATCAACATGCCGCCCACGACGACCGTGGCCAGGGGCCGCTGCACCTGACTGCCGATGCCGGTGGAGAAGGCCGCGGGCACGAGGCCGATGCAGGCGGACAAGGCGGTCATGAGCATCGGACGCATGCGCTTCTCGGCGGCGTGTTCCATCGCCTCGAGCGGGTTCATGGTCGTGCGCATCTGGTTGTAATAAGTGATGACGAGGATACCGTTCATGACGGAAACACCGAACAGGGAAATGAAGCCGATCGCTGCCGAGACGCTGAACGGCAGTCCGGCGACGAACAGGGCGATGATACCCCCCGCGATCGAGAACGGGATGCCCGCGAGGGCGAGCAGGCTGTCGCGCAGAGAATTGAACATGCTGTAAAGCAGCACGAGTATCAAGGCGAGGCTCATCGGCACGAAAATCGCCAAGCGTGCCTTGGCCACCTGTAGGTCCTGGAACTCACCTGCCCAGACGAAGCGATAGCCGCTCGGCAGCTTGACGTTCTTCGCAATGCGCGCCTGCGCCTCCGCGACGGTGCTGCCGAGATCGCGGCCGCGCACGCTGAACTTGATCGGAATGAAGCGGCTCGTGGTCTCGTGATAAATGTAGGTTGCGCCGGAGTCGAGCGTAATCGTCGCGAGCTCTCGCAGCGGGACATAGGCCGTCGCGCCGCTCGGATTCTGGTAGCCGACCGTGACCGCGCCGATGGCCGCGATGCTGTCCCGGTATTTGGGCGAGAGACGCACCGTGAGATTGAACTGCCGGTCGCTTTCGAGCACCGTGGAAGCGACCTGGCCTGCGATCGCGGCCTGAACCACGGCGTTGACGTCGCCGGTATTCAAGCCGTAACGCGCGGTCTTGACCCGGTCGATTTGTATATTGAGATTCGGCTGTCCGAGAATACGAAAGACGCCGAGATCCTCCATTCCCTTGACCTGCTCCATCTCGTGGAGCACCTGATCGGCGAGGTATTCCAAGACCCGGAGATTGGGACCCAAGATCTTGATTGAGTTCGCGCCCTTGACGCCCGACAAGGCCTCTTCGACGTTGTCCTGGATGTACTGGGAGAAATTGAAAACGACGCCCGGCAGGGCGGCCCCGAATTCCCTCTGCAGCTGATCGGTGAGCATGTCCTTGGTGAAACCGGAGGGCCATTCGTCGAAATTCTTGAGCGGTGCGAAGAGCTCGACGTTGGCGAAAGACGAGGCGTCGCTGCCGTTGTCGGGACGCCCGTGTTGCGAGACCACGGTCAGAATTTCCGGGTGACTCAGCAGGATCTCGCGCATCTTACGGGTGGCTTCCGTGCCGGCGTCCAGCGACATCGTTTGTGGCATCGCGGCGCGGATCCAGTAGTTGCCCTCCTCGAGTGCCGGCAGGAACTCGCTGCCCAGGAAAGGTACGAACAAGCCCACGACGATCAGGAAGGCCGCGCCCAGGGCGACCACGAGCTTGCGACGTTCCAGCGAAAACTTCAGCACCGGCATGTAGGCGCGATGCAGGACGCGCACCACCACGGTCTCGACTTCCTTGACGTCCTGCGGCAGCAGCAGCGAGGCGAGCACCGGGGTGACGGTGAAGGTTGCGATCAGCGCGCCCGCGAGCGCGAAAGCATAGGTGCGCGCCATCGGCCCGAAGATCTGGCCCTCGACACCTTCCATGAGGAACAGCGGCCCGAAGGCGGCTATGGTGATGGCCGTCGAGAACAAGATAGCGTTGTCGACCTGCAGCGCCGAGATGAAGATCATGCGCAGGCGCTTCGTCCAGCCCGGCTTCTTGCGCGTGGGATCCGGGCCGTAGGCCTCTTCGTGCAGGTCTTCGAGCAGCTGCGTACGACGGTCCGGCGGCAGCTGCAGATTACGGAAGATGTTCTCGACGAGAATCACCGCCGAGTCGATGATGATGCCGAAGTCGACGGCGCCGATGGAGAGCAGGTTCGCGTCCTGATGCTGCAGGACCAGAATGATGATCGCGAAGAACAATGCGAACGGGATGTTCATGCTGACGATCACGGCGCTGCGCAGATCGCCCAGGAAGATCCACTGGATCAGGAACACCAGCAGGCAGCCGAAGATGAGATTGTGCATGACCGTATGCGTGGTCACGCCGACCAGCACGGTGCGGTCGTAGTAGGGAACGATCTTGACGCCGGGCGGCAGGGAGCCGTCCGTGTTCATCTTCTGCACTTCTGCCTTGATGCGCGGCACGACGTCGTTCGTGTGCTGAGGGCGCCCCATGACGACGATCGAGGCGACGACGTCGTCCTCGCGGTCGCGCCCGGCAATGCCGAGACGCGGCACATGACCCACGTATACCCGGGCCACTTGCTTGACGAGCACCGGCACACCGTTGTTCTGGGCGATCACGACGTTGTCGATGTCGTCAACGTCGACGCCCTTGGTCAGATCGTCGGCGCCTCCGTCGTTCACGAGGCCGACGCCGCGAATGTTCACGGATTGCTGACCCACCACGATCTCGCGACCGCCGACGTTGATGTTGGCGTTGCCGAGCACGGTCAGCAGCTGCGGCATCGTGACGCCGAAGGTCTCCATCTTGTGCAGATCCGCCTCGACCTCGAACTCCTTGGTCGTGCCGCCCCAGCTGTTGACCTGCACGACGCCGGGTATCGTAGAAAGCCGGCGCGAAACGATCCAGTCCTGGACCGTGCGCAAATTCGTCAGGCCGAAATGCGCGGGCCCGGTCAGCTGGTAGCGATAGATCTCGCCGACCAGGCTCGACTGTTGGATCTGCGGGACCTGGCCGCCGGGCAGCGTGACGTTCTGCTGCAGCATGAGCGCGGCCTGCGTGTAGGCCGCGTAATAGTCGACGCCGTATTTGAACGTGACGCGCACGAACGACAAGCCGTAGAACGAGGTCGAGCGGATGTTGTCGATGCCGGCCGTGGGATAGAGTCCGATCTCCATCGGGGTCGTGTAGTACTTCTCCATTTCCTCGGCGGACAGGCCCGCGGCCTGCGCGGTGATCTCCAGGATCACGGGTGCCGGGTTGGGGTAAGCCTCGATGTTCAGCTTGCCATAGGCGGCGAGGCCGCCGACGATGAAGACCAAAAGCGCCAGCAGGATGATCGAGCGCCGGGTAAGCGCAAACTCGAGGATGCTCTTCAGCATCGTTTGCTCAACGTCGTTTGCTCAGCATCGTTGAATCTACATCGCTCAAGTCGGGCCGCCAAATGCGATGTTGCTGAGAAAGATCGCCCCGTCGATCGCGGCGAGCTCACCGCTCTTCACGCCGTCGAGGATTTGATCGTAGTCGTTCTGCTGCAGACCGATCCTGACGGTCCTGCGCGTGAAGTGGCGCCGGTCGGTCGTCACCCAAACCGACATCGTGCCGTCGCCTTCGCGGACCACGCCGTTCATGGGCACGGCCGGGGAGTTCAAGGGTTTGCCGGTCGTGATCACGAAGTTCGCGAGCATGCCGGCGCGCAGCTCGTGTGTCGGGTCGTGGATTACGGAGCGCACGGTCACCCGGTGGGTCGTCGGGTCGACGAGCGCGCTGACGGCGTCCACCTTGCCCTTGAAGACGCGGTCTGGGTAGGCGGTCACGGTGACCTGCAATTCCTGGCCGACGGCGAAAGCGGGGCTGTCGCCCTCGGTCACTTCGGCGAGCAGCCACAGCGTGTTCGTGTCGGCGACCGAATAGGGAGCCGGCGCATTGCCGGGTTGTTCGAGCAGACCCGGCGCCGCATTGCGCGCCGTCACCACGCCCGTGAGCGGACTGCGGATGACCAAGGCCGGTTCCACCTCGCGCTCGGCGACCAGGGTGTCGATCTCGGTCGGGGTCTTGCCGAAAATCAGCAGCGCCCCGCGGGCCGCTTTGAGCGCGCCGTCGGCGCTCTGTTCGTTGGCGACCGCGCTCTCATAGTCGTTCTGATCGATGGCCTTGGACGCATAGAGCTTTTTCGCGCGCTCGAGCGCACTGCGCGTCTGGTCCAGCGTCGCCTGGGCACTGATCGCGGTCGACTCGGCCTGCAAAAAGTCCGGACTCTCGATGGTGTAGAGCACCTGACCCTTGACGACCCGGTCGCCCAAATCCGCATACGCCTTGATGATCCGGCCGGGATAGGGTGTGAAGACCGCGACGGCGAGATTTGCGTCGAGATCGATGGAGCCGACCGCTGTCTTCTCGACCAGGAAGGCCAGATCCTCGATCGCAGCCACCTTGATGGCCTTGGCCTGCTCGTCCGTCAAGGTGACGTTTTGGGTGTCGACCACGGCAGGCGCGGCGGCGGGTTTTTGTCCCTGCTTGGAACAGGCGGCGAGGCCGGTCAGTGCCCACACTGCGGCTCCCACGGGGACCCATGATCTCGCGGAGAATCTCGACGAGAAGCTCAACCGTCGTCGCATTGTCCAACCTCTCCGCGGGATCCCGAGCGCGATGATGTGCGTGCGGCGACGCCTACACCACTGTGATGGATCACAGGGTACTGTGATTGATCACAGTTACGCGCGGAGGAGCGTCTGCCTCAGAATCGGGTGATGCAGAACTCGAGCTCCGTGCGACGACTCCCGCGCTCTTGGCGTCTCGTTTCCTGCGGGCTGTTCGCCGCGCTGTCGGCGTGTGCCGTGGGCCCCGATTTTCACAAGCCCAGCGCCCCGGCGAAGGTGGCCTACGCACCCGAGGTGCTGCCGGCCGAGACCGCGAGCGCACCCGGCCTCGGCGGGGATGCGCAAAGCTTCCTCGCCGGCGGCGACTTGCGCTACGACTGGTGGAAATCCTTCGAGTGTCCGGCGCTAGATGCCCTCGTCGATCGGGCTCTGCGTGCGAATCCGGCGCTCCCGGCGGCGCGTGCGGCGCTAGCCCAGGCCCAAGAACTCGTCTACGCCAGCCAAGGCTATTTTTTCCCGACGATCGGCGCCGATTACCAGTTCGAGCGGCAGAAGCTCTCGGGCAATATGGGCGGGAATTCTCCGGGCATCCAGGGCAATGGCACGGTCATCTCGACCGGCACGGATCCGAACGGACCCCCTTACAATTCGCCGGTCATTTATAATTTCCACACCGCCGAACTCACCGTGGGTTACACGCCCGACGTGTTCGGCGCCAATCGCCGCCAGGTGGAATCACTGGATGCACAGGCGCAGTATCAGCGCTTCGAGCTCGAGGCGACCTATCTGAGCCTCGTCGCGAACGTGGTCGGGGCTGCCATCCAGGAAGCGTCGGTGCGCGCGCAAATCGCCGCGACGCAGGCGATCATCGCGGACAATCAGGCGTTCTTGAGCATCCTGCGCGACAAACTTGCAAATGGTTACGCCATGCGCTTGGACGTCGCGGCCCAGGAGGCGGCCCTCGGACAGGCGCTGCAGTTGTTGCCGCCGCTGCAGAAACAGCTCGAGCAGACGCGCGACCTCATCAGGGTGCTCGCCGGCAGGCTGCCGAACGAGGACGTTGCCGAGACCTTCCAACTCGAGGATTTGAAACTGCCCGGGCAGGTGCCGCTGAGCCTTCCGTCGAAGATCATCGAGCAGCGTCCCGACGTGCGCGCGGCCGAGGAACAACTGCGGGCGACGAACGCCCAGGTTGGCGTCGCGCTCGCCAATCGCCTGCCGCAGTTCTCGATCACGGGTGCGGTCGGCGGCAATGCGAGCGTGTTCAGTCAAATGTTCAGCTCGGGCGGTCCGTTCTGGGACATCATCGGCAGCGCTTCCCAGACGATCTTCGACGGCAACACGTTGCTTCACCAGCAACGCGCGGCCGAGCAGGCGCTCAAACAATCCGCGGCTCTTTATCGGTCCACCATGCTGTCGGCCTACCAGAACGTCGCCGACACCCTGCATGCGATGCTCGCGGACGCGGACGCCCTCGGCGCCGCCGTCGTGACCGAACGCGCAGCCAAGGAAGAGCGCGATCTGACGAAGACGCGCCGCGATGAGGGCTATACGGATTATCTGGCCGAATTGACCGCGGAAATGACGTATCAGAACGCGGTGTTGGGCCTCGCCCAGGCGCAGGCGCAGCGTCTCGGCGACACCGCGGCGCTTTATCAATCGCTGGGCGGCGGCTGGTGGAACCGCCCGGCCGGCGCCCCGTGAGCACCGACGGCCCGTGATATGATCAGCGGCCTTCGGTGGCATCGTCATCGCAACGGGCATGGGGTTTTGCGTCATGGTTCCGCGGGCAAAGCGCATCCTGTGCATCGAGGACGATCCGGAGACGGCCGCGCTGATCACCGAGGATCTGCAGGAGCGTGGCTACGCGGTGACGATCGCCTTGGACGGCGGAGCTGGGCTCGAGGCGATCTTGAAGACCCCGCCGGATCTGGTGCTCTGCGACATCAGCATGCGCGGAATGACGGGCTTCGATGTCCTCGAGCGACTGACCTCGCTGAGCCCGCAATTTGAGTTTCTGCCCTTCGTGTTCGTGACGGCGCTCGCCGATCGTGAAACCGAGCTGCGCGGACGGCGCCTCGGCGCAGACGACTACGTCACCAAACCGATCGATTTCGAAGTGCTGGCGACGATCATCGAGGCGCGGCTCGCCCGTGTCGCGCGCAACGAGGTCTGGTCGAAGTCCGTCGATCTCAACGATCGGGAGGTTCAAAGCCTCACCTGGTCGGCCCGTGGCAAGACCTCGACCGAGATTGCCGTGATTCTCGGCGTCAGCAAGCGCACCGTGGATTTCCACATCGAGAACGCCTGCCGCAAGCTCAAGGTGGCGACCCGCATCGAGGCGGCCGTGAAGGCGAGCAGCGGTCGGCTCATCGAACCGTAGCGCCGGCAAAGCCCATGGCCGCGGTACATCCCAAGTCCGACGCCCTGCAGACGCATGCGGCCGGAATCTCGGCGCCGAGCTGGCTCGAGTGGCTGCAACCGCATTCGATCCGGGTGCGGCTCTCTGCGCTGTTCGCGCTGCTGTTTCTCCTGGTCATCTCGCTGGGACTGTTCGGGATCGAACGGCTCGGCGACGTGAACCGCGCCTCCGAGGCGATTCGCGACCACTGGCTGCAGGACGCGCGCATTCTCGGTGACCTCAACAACTATATGTCGGACTACCGGACCGCCGAGGCGACGCGACTGCTGTCGAATACACCCCTGGAGCTCGCGGCCAGCGAGAAGGAGTTGATGGCGCTCGCGGTCACGGTCGCCCGCCATCAAAACGACTATGAGCGCGTACCCCAGGACGACGACGACCGCGCGCTGTACGCCTTGTTCGCCCAACAATGGCAGGCCTACGAGTCGATCGCCGAGAACGTGCTGCAGCTCGCCCGCGGCGGCCGCGGCAGCGATGCCGTCGTGATGTACATGACGACCTCGCACCGTGCCTTCGACCTGGCGAGCGACACGCTCGGGAGGCTCACCAACCAGACGATCGCGAAGGCGCATGCGGCGAGTGCGAGCGCGGCCTCGACCTACGACCATGCGCGCACCCTGATCGTCGTCGCGATGCTGCTCGCCGGCTCGATCCTGGTCGGCGGCATCGTCTATTTCACGCGTTCGATTTTCAACCCGCTGCTCGATCTTGCCAAGCGCATGCATGCGCTCGCCCAGCAGGACACCGACATCTTCGTGCCCGGCGCCGACCGGGGCGACGAGATGGGGGAGATGGCCCGGTCGATCGAGGTGTTTCGCGACAACGCGATCGCCTTGACGAACAGCCGGCGCCGGCTCATCGAACAGACCGCGAATCTCGACGAGGCGCTGGAGAACGAGCAGCGCCTCACCGTGAAGCAGCGCAACTTCATCGCCATGACCTCGCACGAGTTTCGCACGCCCCTCACAATCATCGACGGGCATGCCCAGCGCCTGATCAAGATCAGCGATCGGATCAGCGCCGTGGAGATCGCCGAGCGCGGCTCGCGTATCCGCAGCGCCGTGTTGCGCATGACCAGCATCATGGAGAGCCTGCTGGAGGCCTCCCGCCTGCTCGACGGTCACGGGGTCTTCCAACCCGCGCATCTCGATCCGCGGGCGCTGCTGCATGAGGCCTGCCAGACGCACCGCGAAGCGACGCGTGGCACCAACATCGCGGAGCACTACGAGGATCTGCCGCCGACCTTGCACGGCGATTCCAAGCTGCTCTTTCATGCGTTCAGCAACCTCATCGCAAACGCCGTGAAGTATTCCGGCCCAGGCAGTCCCATCGAGGTGCGGGCCGCGGCGGAGGGCGGTATGCTCGTCGTCCGGATCACCGATTACGGCATCGGCATTCCGACGCGCGATCGCGAACACTTGTTCGAGCGCTACTTCCGGGGCGCGAATGCGGCCGGTATCGCCGGCACCGGTGTCGGCCTCCATTTCGTCGCCATGGTCATGATGCTCCATCAGGGCGAAGTCACCGCCGAGAGCGTCGAGGGGGTCGGCTCGACGTTCATCGTGCGCCTCCCGGCGACCAAATCCGCGCTCAGCACGCAGGACGTCAAGCCCAGTTTTGTGTGACAACTCGGGTGGATTTGAGCTGCGGTGCGGCACGCGCCGCGTCCGCGGGTCTTGCGTTTGCCTGGGATGACCACGATGCTCTCGTCCTTTGTTAAGAGGTCGTAAAAGAGAGTGTCGAACGGTCGAAACTGGTTGGGATGGGCGGTCTGTTTCGCCGCGCTGTTGAGTGCCTGTGGTCGCCATGAGCCGGCCCCCGCAACTTCCTCGGCGCCGGTCGGTCCCGCGCCGGTGCGCCCGAGCGCTGATGCTCCGGCGCTGCTCAAGCATGGGCGTTTCTCGAATCTGCGGGTCATGTTGCCCGCCGGAGCACCGCGCAGCGCGGTCTTACTGCTGTCCGACAGCCCGGGTTGGACGGCGGCCGACGAGGCCACGGCACGGGAACTCGTCGCTGCGGACGCCCTGGTCGTCGGCATCGATTTGGCCGAATTGACCGCGAACCTGAGCACGGACCCCAATCAGTGTGTGTTCCCTGACGGCGACCTCGAGAATTTGAGCCACTTCGTGCAGGCCTATTACCATCTGCCGACCTATCTTCCGCCGCTGATCGTAGGCGTAGGCGACGGCGCCGCCTTCGCCTACGCGATGCTCGCCCAGGCTCCCAAGGATGTGTTCGCCGGCGCCGTGAGTCAGGGTTTTTGTCCGCGGCTGCGTTTGACCAAACCCCTTTGCACCACAGCCGCGCAACACTTCATCGGCAGCTCCCTGGCGGGCGGCGGGTTCGACCTCTTGCCGACGGCCAACTTGTCCGGCCAGTGGAGGATGTTTCCGGCGGCAACGTCGACTTGCCCCTCGGCGAGCTTGGCGGGCTTCACCGCCGCAGTCGTGCCCGGCGCACCGTACGCGTTGCCCGAGGCCTATCGAGCGCTGGCGGCCGCAACGGCGAAAGAGGCGCCGTCCCTGCCGCCGGCAGAGCTCGGCGACCTGCCGGTCATCGAAGTCCCGGCCCAACCGGGTAGCCCGCCGAGCGACCAATTTGCGCTCATGATCTCCGGCGACGGCGGTTGGGCGGGGCTCGACCAGGGGGTCGCGGCGGCGCTGACCGCCCGGGGCATTCCGGTCATCGGCGTCGATTCACTGCGCTATTTCTGGACCGCCCGCACGCCTGCCGGCATCGCCGCGGATACCGATCGACTCATTCGCTACTACACGGCGCATCTCGGCAAATCGCGTGCGCTGCTGATCGGCTACTCGCAAGGCGCCGATGTGCTGCCGTTCGCGGTCAATGGCCTCTCGGCGGCAACCCGCTCGCACGTCGCCCTGGTGGCCGTACTCGGCATTTCCGCCCATGCGGTGTTCGAGTTCCACTTGAGCGACTGGATCGGCGACGACGGTGAGGGGACGCCGACCTTGCCGGAACTGCGCCGCCTCGGGGGGCTGCCGCTGCTGTGCGTCTACGGGGCCGACGAGGACGACTCGCCCTGTACCCAGCTCGACCGCGCGCAGGCGACCATCGTCAAACTGCCCGGCGGTCACCATTTCGACGGCGACTATCCAGGCCTCGCGCGGACGATACTGAGCGCGGCGAAGCCCCTGCCGTAGAGCCCCCGCGACGCGCCTTCAGACCCCCGGCAAGCCCGTCAAACACCTGGTAATTCCCGGGAGAGCCCCATAGATAAGGTATCCGGGCACGCAAAATTCCGCGGCCGGGCCGCCGAATGCCTGAATCGCCGCAATTTTTTCGACACACGCAGGTTGGCGTGTCAGAATCCGCGCCCTGTTTTGTACTAATGGAAGTCCGCTTATGCCCCGTACAACCCCACTTTCCGATATTCGCAATATCGGCATCATCGCCCACGTCGACGCCGGCAAGACGACGACGACCGAGCGAATTCTCTATTACACGGGGCGCAAGCACACGATCATCGACATCCATGACACCAAGGATCTGAAAACGTCGACGACGACCGACTATTTGGAACAGGAGCAAAAGCGCGGCATCACGATCCAGAGCGCCGCGGTTTCCGCCTTCTGGCGCGACAAGAAGATCAACCTGATCGACACTCCGGGACACGTCGACTTCACCATCGAGGTCAACCGCTCGCTGCGTGTGCTCGACGGTGCGGTAGTCGTGTTCGACGGCGTCGCAGGCGTCGAACCGCAATCGGAGACGAACTGGCGTCTCGCCGACAACTACGGCGTACCCCGCATTTGCTACGTCAACAAAATGGATCGCAGCGGCGCGAACTTCCTGCGCTGTGTGGACATGATCAAGAAGCGTCTCGGCGCGCGCCCGCTGCCGATTCAGATTCCGATCGGCTCCGAGGATAATTTCAAGGGCATGGTCGACCTCGTCGAAATGAAGGCCCTGGTCTGGGATTCGGACGACAAGGATGCGCAGTGGCAGGTGATCGACTGGAGCGACGATCTCGTCGACAAGCTGGGGATCACCGTGCCGAGCGACCGCAGCCTGCTCGCCTCGGTGCCGAAATACCGCACTGAACTCGTCGACACCTGCCTCGAGCAGGATGACGAGGCGATGGAGGCCTTCCTCACCGACGGCACCGTGCCTTCCCCGGATCTGTTGCGCCGTGCGCTGCGCAAGGGCACGCTGCACTCCGCGTTCACGCCCGTGCTCTGCGGATCCTCGTACAAGAACAAGGGCGTGCAGCAGGTTCTCGACGCCGTCGTCGACATTCTGCCGGCACCGACCGATGTCGCCTCGATCAAGACCGTCGATGCCGACGGCGAACCGATCGGCGAGCGCAAGTGCTCGGACGACGAACCGTTCTCGGCGCTCGCGTTCAAGGTCATCAACGACGCCTACGGCGCGCTCACCTTCGTGCGCGTTTATTCGGGCGTGCTCGTCAAAGGCGCGTCGGTGCAGAATTCGACGCGCGGCAAGCGCGAGAAAATCGGCCGCATGGTCGAGATGTTCGCCAAGGAAGCCAACCCCGTGGAAGAAGCGCGCGCCGGCGACATCATCGCGCTCGTCTCGCTCGCCGACACCGAAACCGGCGACACCCTGTGCGACTCGGCCAACCCGGTCGTACTCGAGCGGATGCGCTTCCCGGACCCCGTGATCAGCGTCTCGGTCAAGGCCAAGAACAAGGCCGATCAGGAGAAGTTCGGCGCCGCGCTCGGCAAGATGGTGCGCGCCGATCCTTCCCTGCATCTCGAGACCGACCGCGAGACCGGGCAGACCATTCTGCGCGGCATGGGCGAGTTGCACCTCGAAGTCACGCTCGACCGCATGCGCACCGAGTTCGGCGTCGAGGGCATCATGGGTGAACCCCAGGTGGCGTACCGCGAGACCTTCACGAAGAAGATCAACGAGCAGTACATCCACAAGAAGCAGACCGGCGGCTCAGGCCAGTTCGCGGAAGTGTGGATCACGTTCGAACCGCTGGAGCGCGGCGCGGGCTACGAGTTCGTCGACGAGACCGTCGGCGGCTCCGTGCCCAAGGAATACGTGCCCGCGGTCGACAAGGGTCTCAAGATCCAGAAAGAGGACGGGGTCCTCGCCGGGTATCAGACCGTGGACTTTCGTGCCACGCTCACGGACGGCAGCTACCATGACGTCGATTCGAACGCCCTGACCTTCGAAATCGCCGGTAAAGCTTGTTTCCGCGAGGCGATCCGCAAGGCGGGTCCGATCCTGCTCGAGCCCGTCATGAAAGTCGAGACGGTTACGCCGGGCGACTACCTCGGCGACGTGATCGGCGACATCAATCGCCGTCGTGGCTCGATTCTCGATCAGCTCGAGCGGGGCACGAACATCGCGGTCGTCGCCACGGTGCCGCTCTCCGAGATGTTCGGTTACATCGGTCACTTGCGCGGTATGACGAGCGGCCGAGCCTCGTACACGATGGAGTTCTCGCACTACGATCCGGTGCCTCGCAACGTCGCGGACGAAGTGATCGCCGAGAAGGCGAAGGCGAAAGCGACCGCCTGATCGTGGGCGGCGCGGCGGCGCTGGGTGCCCGCGAGGGCGGTCCTCAGCTCAGCGTCAGCGGGGCCGCCGCAGGCTGAGCGGGCAGGTAGGTGTAGAGACGTTGACGGTAGGGCCGGGCTTCCCGGCCCGGGCCTGAACCACTGCTGTTCGGGTGCATCGTAAGCGCGGGTCGCTTGCGCTCGTCGCAGCGCCTCATCGAGCGCCACGCGATCGATTCGATGAATCACATAGCCTTCGTTGGCGACTGCGGCCAGGCGCAGGCCGAGATCATCGCAAAGTCGGATTCTTGCGCCGAGGCCGGTAGTGAAGCTCGTGAGCCATGGAAGATGATGGCATGATCGCAACGACGAAGCGAGGATGAGTTCCATGGGTGCGAGCAAAGTGGTCGAGGGGAAGCAGCGCGGCTGGATCGTGCCGATCGGCGGCGCGGAGGACAAGGATAATTCCCCCCAAATCCTGCACCGCTTCGTCGAGCTCGCCGGTGGCTCTGCCGCCGATATCGTCGTCATTCCGACCGCGAGTCTGTTGCGCGTCACCGGTCCGCGGTACGAGCGCCTGTTCGGCGACATGGGCGCGGCGCGGGTCACGTCCCTGGATTTCGATACGCGACGCGACGCCGAGGAGCCCGGCCGGATCGATCGCCTGTCCCAGGCAACGGGCGTCTTTTTCACGGGCGGCAATCAATTGCGCCTCTCGACCCTGATCGGTGGCACGTCCGTCGCCCGAACGGTGCGCCGGCTCAATGCCGCGGGCGCCGCCGTGGCCGGCACGAGTGCGGGCGCGGCCTTCATCAGCGAACACATGATCGCCTTTGGCGACGAAGGCAGCACCCCGATTGCCGGCTCCGTGCGCCTCGCCCCGGGTTTAGGGCTCACCAACCGATTCATCATCGACCAGCATTTCCGCCAGAGGGACCGGCTAGGGCGGCTGCTCACGGCCCTGGCGTACAACCCGTTCGCCGTCGGCATCGGGCTCGACGAGGACACGGCGGCGTTCATCGGTCCGGACAACACCGTCGGCGTCGAAGGGTCCGGCGGCATCACGGTCGTCGATGCGGCCGAGGTCCGATTCTCCTCCATGGACAACGTCAAAGAGGGCCGGCCGGTCTGCCTGCTCGGCGTGAAGCTGCATATCCTCACGAAGGGTGCTACGTTCAACCTGCACACGCGGCAGGCGGATGCCGGAGTTCTCAACCACGCCAAGACCTGAACCCACGCCCAGACCTGAACGAGGGATCGATGCGCATTCTGGAACGTAACGTCTATGTCGGACCGTCTCTTTACGCCCATTTCCCGGTCATCAAGGTGCTGCTCGACTTAGGACCCCTCGAAGCCTGGCCCACGGGCAGACTGGGCGCGCCGTTCGTCGATGGCTTGATCGCGGCCCTGCCCAGCCTGCAGGAGCATGGCTGCTCCTATCGCGAGCCCGGCGGGCTCCTGCGGCGCATGCGCGAGGACGAGGGGACCTGGCTCGGCCACGTATTCGAGCACGTTGCGATCGAATTGCAGAACATTGCCGGCGAGGATGTCAGTTTCGGCAAGACCCGCAGCACGGGGACGGCCGGCATTTACACGGTCGTTTACGAGTACGCCCAGCGCGACGAGGGCATCGCGGCCGGCGAACTCGCGATCCAGCTGCTGTGCTCCCTGCTGCCGGCCGAATTGCGCCCGACGGAGGGCTTGCCGGCCGACTGGAATTGGGAGGAGAAGCGCAACGACTACATTCGCTACGCGCAGCGTCGCGCCCTGGGGCCGTCGACCGCCTCGCTGGTCAAGGCAGCCGAGGAGCGCAACATTCCCTGGCTGCGCTTGAACGAGCAGAGCCTCATCCAGCTGGGTCATGGCAAGTTTCAGCAGCGCATCCAGGCGACCGTGACCGGACGGACCAGTCATATCGCCGTCGAACTCGCGCAGGACAAGGAGGAGACTAACAAGATCCTCGCCAACTGCGGTCTGCCCGTGCCGCGTCAGGAACTCGTGCGCAGCGCCGACCGCGCCGTACGCGCCGCGGAGCGCCTCGGCTTCCCCGTCGTGACGAAGCCCTACGACGGCAATCACGGGCGCGGCATCTCGATCGGCCTTCGGTCCGCCGACGAGGTGCGCGCCGGTTTCGCGGCCGCGTCCGAACATTCCGCCTCGGTGATCGTCGAAACCTACCTGCACGGCGACGATCATCGCCTGCTCGTCGTCAATGGGGAGTTGATCGCCGCGACCCGGCGCACGCCGGGGCGTGTGATCGGCGACGGGATCCATACCGTGCGGGAACTCGTCGAGATCGTCAACCGCGATCCCCGCCGCGGAATCGGACACGAGAAAGTCATGACTCGTCTGGAATTGGACGCGCAGGCCGACATGATGCTGAAGCGCCAGGGGCTCGATGCCGATGCCGTGCCCGCGGCGGCCCGGGTGGTTTTGCTGCGCAGTACCGCGAATCTGTCGACCGGCGGCACGGCCACCGACGTCACGGACATCATCCATCCGGACAACCGAGACATGGCCGTGCGTGCGGTGGCTGCGATCGGTCTCGACGTGGGCGGTGTCGATTTTCTCTGTCCCGACATCGCGGAGAGCTACAAGCTCGTCGGCGGCGGTATTTGCGAAGTGAACGCCGCCCCGGGATTTCGCATGCACGTGGCGCCGAGCGAAGGCACGCCCCGCGACGCCGCCGGCCCCGTGATCGACATGCTGTTTCCGCCGGGGGCGTCCGCCCGGGTGCCGATTGCCTGCATCACGGGCACGAACGGCAAGACGACGACTTCCCGCATGTTGGCGCACATCGCCAAGATGGCCGGCTACACGCCGGGCCTTACGACCACGGACGGCGTCTACATCGACGGACAGCGCACCGTCGAGGGCGACATGACCGGCCCCGTGGCGACGCGCATGGTGCTCGCCGATGCACGCATCGACATTGCCGTGCTCGAGATCGCCCGGGGTGGCCTGCTGCGGGCGGGCATGGGAATTCCGTTCGCCAACGTCGGCGCGGTCCTGAACGTGCAGTCCGATCATCTCGGCCTGAAGGGCGTCGACACCCTCGAGCAGCTCGCCGAGGTCAAGCGGGTGGTCGTCGAAGTCGCGCGCGACTGTGCAGTCCTGAACGCCGACGACGAGAACGTCATTCGCATGTCGGCGCACACGGAAGCCAAACACCTCTGCTACGTGACCTTGAATCCGCAGCACGCCGTGGTCCGCGAACACGTCCGTGCGGGCGGCCGTGCCTGCGCGCTCGAGGCGGGCGTGAACGGGCAGATGATCACGCTCTACGACAAGGGGCGGCACATCCCCCTGATGTGGACGCATTTGATACCGGCGACGCTCGAAGGCCGCGCCATGCACAACGTGCAGAACGCGATGTTCGCCGCGGCGCTGGCGTTCTCGCTCGACATCAAGCTCGACGCGATCCGGCAGGGGCTGCGCACCTTCGACAGCACCTTCTATCAGGCGCCCGGACGCATGAACATCTATGACGAACATCCGTTCAAGGTGATCTTCGACTATGCGCACAATGCGCACGCCGTCGCCGCGATGACGGATCTTGCGACCCGCCTCGACGTGCGCGGCCGGCGCATCGTCGTGCTCGCCGGACCCGGCGACCGTCGCGACGAGGACATCCGTGCGATCGCCGCCGCGGTTGCCGGCCGCTTCGATCACTACATCTGCCGTCGCGACGACGGACTGCGCGGGCGGGCGAGCGACGAGGTGCCGCAGATGCTCGCCGCGGTGCTGCGCGAACACGGCGTGCCGGAAGCGGCGATCGCGATCATCCCCGACGAGCAGGAAGCGATCTCCGCGGCGCTCGCGATGGGCGATACCGGCGATCTCTTGATGATCTTTGCCGATGCCCTGACGCGCTCCTGGAAACAGGTGATCAAGTTCAAACCAGCCGGCGGCGCGACGACTGCCGTTGCGGTGCCCGCGGCAGGGGCCCGCGAGCCCACGTCGAACGGCGCCGCGAACGGCGCCGCCGGTGCGGTCCGCGCGCCGACCCGGTACGACGACGCGGCGCTCGAAGCGCGCGGTTTCGTCCGCGACGAGCGTGGCTTGCGCTTCGTCGGCGAGATTGCTGATTGAGCCCTGACGAGACCGTGGAGCCTGTCTTCGGCTTCGAGGACTCGCGCCGGCTGCCGGGACCGAACCGTTATTTTGGATCCCCGGCGGTGACGCTGACGGCGCTCGGATCCCAGGCCGCGGAGCCGCAGGTGCTTGCCTCGTGGGCGCGCAACGTTCGCGCGATGGCCGCGAAACTGGGCTGGCCCGATCCCGAGCCTCTCGTCGTCCGGCGCGCGGCTGCGGTCTTGCTCGGGTTGCGTGCCCCTGTCGACGCTTTGCTGACCGCGACCGAGGTCAACGAATGGGCCTGGGAGCGCGCGGCAGCGGCGTCGGGATCCTGCCCCTTCGATCTCGCCCAAGATCATGGCGACCGCGCTGCCGAGGTGTTCGCCGCCCGCGCCGCCGCGGAGCGCGTGCCCGCCTTGGTCGCGCTGCGCGACGCCGCCGCGCGCCACGGCGTCGCCTGCGTCGAGGACGATACGGAAGTGTCCGTCGGGATGGGCAAGGGCAGTCGTTGCTGGCCTCGTGAGGCCTTGCCGGCGGCCGCATCGGTTCCCTGGGAGGAATTGCACGACGTGCCCTGTGCGCTCGTGACCGGCAGCAACGGTAAGACGACCACCGCGCGGCTGATCGCCGCCACGGCCGCGGCCGCCGGTCTCATCCCGGGGCTTAGTTGCACCGAGGGCGTATTCGTCGGCGATCAGACCCTCGCGCGCGGGGATTACGCCGGCCCCGACGGCGCGCGCCGGATCCTGCGCCACGCCAAGGTCGAGGCGGCGGTCCTCGAGACCGCACGCGGCGGCATCCTGCGCCGCGGACTGGCGCTGCGGCGCGCGGATGTCGCGGTCGTGACCAACATCAGCGCCGATCATCTCGGCGAGTACGGCGTCGAGGACGCCCACGATTTGGCCGTGACCAAGCTCGTCGTCGCCCATGCGGTGCGCGCAGGGGGGACGCTGGTGCTGAATGCCGACGATCCCATCCTGATGACGGCGGCGCGTGACGCGCCGGCCGCCGACGGCCGACAGGCCTTGTTTAGCCAAGACTACGACCATGCGGCGCTCAGGATCGCCCGATCGCGGAGCTTAGCCACCTGCGGCCTGCGCGGCGGCGACTTGTGGCTGTCCGCGGCCGGCGCCGAGGAACGGCTGGGCGCGATCGCCGACATGCCCTTGAGCGTGGGCGGGGCCGCAAGCTACAACGTGCTGAATCTGGCCGCGGCGGCGCTCGTGGTCACGGCACTGGGTCTGCCCCGAACGAGCTTGGTGGAGGTCTTGCACCGTTTTGGATCCGATCCGCGCGACAATCCGGGTCGTCTCGAGCGCTGGACCCTGGGCGGCGCCCAGATCCTGATCGACTATGCCCACAATCCGGACGGACTCGCCGCATTGCTCGGCGTCGCCCGCTCGCTGCGGCCGCAGCGTCTGCTGCTGCTGTTGGGTCAGGCCGGCAATCGCGACGATGCGGCCATCCGCGAATTGGCCGCCACCGCCGCGCGCTTCGCACCCGATCGGATCGTCGTCAAGGAACTGCCCGGGATGTTGCGCGGCCGGGCGCTCGGCGAAGTGCCCGAACTGCTCGAGCGGGCGCTGCGCGCGGCGGGCCTGCCGGCGGACCGGGTCCAGCTCGAGACCGACGAACTGGCCGCGGCAAATCTTCTGATCGACGATGCCCGGCCGGGCGACGTCATCGTGCTGCCGGTGCACACCCATTTGGTGCGCGAAGGCTTGCGCGCGAGGCTCGAATCGTGGAGTTAACGGTGTTAACCTCGACAGCATGCGTCCAGCCGGCTTCTCGCTGATCCTCCTCGTTCTCGTGTCCCTCGCCTGGGCGGCGGATGCGGCCGCCCCCGCGACGCTCGGCGTCGTGAGCTGGATCGGCTACGGGCCGATCTACTGCGCCGCCGCCAACGGCTATTACAAGAAATACGGGCTGGACCTGAAGCTCGTGAATTTCACCGACAACTCCTTGATGCCGGGCGCGGTCCAGGGCGGCGAGATCGATGCGACGACGCTGACCTACGATCAGGTGATCGCCGCCAATGCGCGCGGCTGGAAGCTCGAGGTCGTCATGCCCGTCGATTATTCGGTCGGGGGCGATGCGATTCTCGCCACGACGAACGTGCGTACCATCAAAGACCTCAAGGGCCACAAGATCGCCTTCATGGCGGCGTCGCCGTCGGACTTCCTGCTCGGCTTCGCCCTCGCCCGCGGCGGCTTGTCCGAGCGGGACATCGAGCCGGTCAACACGACCCCCGAGGGCGTCGTCGGGGTCATGGCGAGCGGCGGGGTCGAGGCCGGCGTGACCTATGAGCCCAGCGTTTCGGCGATCGCCAAATCCGGTGACGGCAAACGGTTCCACGTGCTCATGTCTTCCCGGGATGCACGCGGCATGATCACGGACGTGCTGGTGCTCAAGGCCGGCGTGATCGCCAAGAATCCCCAGCTGGTCGATGCCCTGGTGCGCGGCACGATGGACGGGCTCGCTTTCATGCGCGCGCAGCCCGACCAGGCGGTCGCGATCATCGCCAGGACGCTCGAGATCACACCGGCCGAAGTTCGCGAGCAGCTGCCCAACATCGAGAACCCCGACCTCGCGCATCTCGGCGACGTGTTTAAGAACGGCGATGCGCTGCCTTCGTTCTTCGCAAGCGGCAAGCTCATCGGCGGAATCCTCGTGCGCGAGGGCCAGATCGACACGCTGCCGCCGATCGAGTCGACCTTCGACGCGCGTTTCGTCACGGCCTTGCAGGCCGCGGGAGAGAAGCGATGAGCCGGGTCTTCCGCCGCGCGGACGGTGCCCTGCCGAATCTGCTCGTGATCGCCTACACCGCCGTCGGCTGGTTGCTCGGCATCTGGCTCTTGACGCGCCCGGGCGCCCTCTGGAACGCGCTCGGCGTGTTGCTGACGGCGCATACGCTGATCTATTCGGCTTATCTGATCCACGATTGCACGCATCACGCCATCTTCCAGACGGCGGCGGCCAACGACCGCCTGGGTGCGGCGATGAGCTGGATCAACGGCGCCTGTCTCGCCAACTATGCCGGCCTCAAGAAAAAGCACCTGCGCCATCATGCCGACCGGCTCGACGTCGTCACCTTCGACTATCGCGCGGTGCTCAGCGCGGCGCCGGCCTGGGCGCGCCGCCTCGTGCTGCTGCTCGAATGGGCCTACATTCCCGCCGTCGAACTCGTGATGCGCGGGCTGGTCATTGCGGCGCCCTTTGCGCGGGGTGCGCGGGAGTCGGGTGACGCGAGCGCGAGCCGGCCCGCGGTCCGATGGCGCGTCATCGCGTTCGGTTTGGTCAGGCTGGCGGGCTACACGGCGCTCGCCCTCGTCTCGATCAAGGCCTTGTTGCTCTACGCGCTGGCCTACGTGCTGTTTCTGAACGTGCTGCGTTTCATGGACGCGTTTCAGCATACCTACGACCTGTTCGTCACGCGCTCGCTGGCGGCGGCGCCGGCGGATGCGCGTCGGGACCTCGCCTACGAGTACGCCAATACCTACTCCAACCTGATCGGCGAGCGCCACGGCTGGCTCAATCTGCTGGTACTCAACTTTCCGTATCACAATGCGCATCATGTCCGGCCCGGCGAACCCTGGTACCGGCTGCCGGCTCTGCATCGCTCGCTCTACGGCGCGCAGCGCGATCGACAGGTCATCACCTGCGCGGAGTTGTTGAGCAGCTTCCATCGCAATCGCGTGGCACGCGTGCTCGCCGCGGATTACGGCTCGGTGGCGGCCTCGGGCGATCGTGCGGCCGGCTTTCTCGGCGCGGTGGGTGTCTCGTTTCTGACGGCGGTTTGAACATCCGCGGCCCGCTGGGCCGGCGTCGTTACCTCGCCATCGCAGTTGCAAGCTTCCTGCTTTGGACCGGTTGTTGGTGGGCCTTGGCGGCCTCCGGCTGGGTCGACCCCTTGTTCCTGCCCAGCCCGCTCGCCGTTTTGCGCCGCGCCTATCTTTGGGGTGTCGACGGCGACCTGCTCGTCGACGCCCGCATCAGCATCTTGCGAGTGACCGCGGGTTTTCTCCTGTCGGCGGTCATGGCCGTGCCGCTGGGCCTCCTGATCGGCGCGTATCGTCCGGTGCGCGCCTTCAGCGAACCCTTGCTCGAATTCGCACGCTATCTGCCGGCGGTCGCCTTCGTGCCGATGGTCCTGCTCTGGGTCGGCATCGGAGAGGGCTCGAAGATCGCCCTGATCTGGATCGGGACATTTTTCCAGATGGTGATCATGATCTCGGAGGACGTCGCGCGCGTGCCGCTGCCCCAGATCGAAGCGGCGCGCACTCTGGGCGCGACCGACGCCGAAGTGCTGCTGCGGGTCTTGTTGCGCTCGGCGCTGCCGGCCATCCTCGACACGCTGCGCATCACGCTCGGCTGGGCTTGGACTTATCTCGTGGTCGCCGGATTGGTCGCGGCGAATTCCGGCTTGGGCTACGCGATCCTCAAGGCGCAACGCTTCCTGCAGACCGACAAGATCTTCGTCGGCATCATCGTGATCGGCCTGATCGGGCTCGGAACCGATCAGCTGCTGCGGGCCGTGCACCGTGCGCTGTTTCCCTGGACGGTGTCGCGTCCGTGAACGCAGCGAAACTCAGCATCCGCAATCTCGGCAAGCGCTTCGCGACGGGGCAGCGCCAATTCACGGCGCTCGCCGATGTTTCCTTCGACGTCGCCGCCGGTGAGTTCGTCGCCTTGGTGGGCGCCTCGGGATGCGGCAAGTCGACGCTGCTGCGGCTCATCGCCGGGCTCGAGTCGCCGAGCGAAGGCCAGGTCCTGCTGGAAGCGCGTCCGGTGCGCGGTCCGGGTCGGGACCGCGCCGTGGTGTTCCAAGACTACAGTTTGTACCCCTGGCTCAGCGTCGCCGCGAACATTCGTTTCAGCCGCGGCCTGCGCGCAAATCGCGGCCGCGAGCAGAGCGCCAGCGCCGAGCGCTCGCAGCTGTTGCTCGAACTCATGGGTCTCGAGCGCTTCGCCGACGCCTATCCTCACACCCTGTCGGGCGGCATGCGGCAGCGGGTGGCGATCGCCCGGGCGCTGCAGAACGAGCCGGATGTGTTGCTCATGGACGAACCCTTCGGGGCGCTCGACGCGCAGACGCGCGAGGTCATGCATGAGCTGATCCTGCACGTGCTTGCCACCGAGCGCCGCACGATCGTGTTCGTCACGCACGACGTCGAGGAGGCGGTTTATCTCAGCGACAGGATCATCGTATTGGCGCCCGGACCGGGCCGCATCGATTCGGTCTGGGAGACGAATCTGCCGCCGGCGCTCGAGCGCACGCAGGAGCTCAAGCATGCACCGGATTTTGCGAGCCTCTGCGGCCGCATCCGCGCGCGGATCCGCGCAACCTCGGGCCTGCAGAGCGATTTGGATGCCCTGCGGCGGCTGACCGGGGTCAAACCTCCAGAGCCACGTTCCGCTTCAGAACCAAAGTGAGCACGAGGTAGTAGACGATGCCGGCGCAAATCCAGCAGGCGCCGAACACTTTCGCGGAATAGTCCATGCCGTACAAGACGTAGCCGATCACCGCGAATCCCGCCAGGGGGCAGACCAGGTGGCGCAGCCAGTCGCGGCTGCGACGGCGCAGGATGTAGTGATTGATCACGGACAGATGCAGCAGCAGAAATCCGCTCAGGGCACCGAAATTCACGATGCGCGCGAGGTCGTCGAGCCGCGTTGAGAAGACCAGGCCTACCGCGAGCGAAACCGCGGCGCCGAACAGCGTGCTCCAGTGCGGCGTCTTGAAGCGTGGGTGTATCTTGGCGAGCACGGCCGGGAGTTTGCCGTCGCGGGCCATCGCGAACAGGATGCGGGCAACCGCCGCCTGCGCGGCCATCGCATTGGCGATCGCCGAGGCGAGCACGGTGGCGAGGATGGTCAGGAGCCGCAAATGCTGACCGCCGGCGAGTTCGGCGATTTCATAGAATGCCGTGTCGTCTGATCCGAAATGCATGCCCCGGGCGAGGTCCGTCGCGATCCAGGTCTGCAAAATGAACAGGACGCCGACGAGCAGCAGGGCGAGCAGGGTGGCTCTGCCCACGGCCTCGCGACCGCCCCGGCTCTCCTCGGACAGGGTCGAGATACCGTCGAAGCCGAGAAACGACAGCACGGCGATCGAAGTCGCGCCCGCGATCACGTTGAACGAGAACACCTGCGGGTCGTAGACCGGTTTCCAGCTCAAGGCGCCCGCGCCCTTCCCGGCATGCAAGGCGAGCAGACCCAGCACGACGAACAGGGCGAGCGTGACGATTTCGAAAAGCAACATCCAGCCGTTGAGCCGCGCGGTGAACTGGATTCCGACGAGATTCACGACCGCATTGAAACCCACGAAACCGGTCAACCAGAGCCAGTCCGGCACCATGGGAAAGATCGGTCGCAAAGCCACCGCGCTCAACAAGTACAAGAGCGCGGGAACCAGGAGGTAATCCATGAGGATGAGCCATCCGGAGAAGAATCCGGCGATCTCGTGCAGTCCGCGCTGCGCATACGTGTAAACGGAGCCCGCGAGCGGGAAGGCGGCGGACATCGAGGCGTAGCTCAACGCCGTGAAGAACATCCCGACGAGACCCACCAGATAGGCCAGCGGAACCATGCCGGCAGCTTCCTTCCAGACGAAGCCGAACACGCCGAAAGGGGCTATCGGCACCATGAAAATCATGCCGTAGACGAGCAATTCGCGCAGCCCCAGCGCACGATTCAATTGCTCCTTGTAGCCGAATTGATCCAAGGATGACATCGCTCGGAGTGTAGCCCGAATCGGCTCCGTTGGGACGCTCGGATGTTAAGCTTGGACGTTGGCGATATGCAGGAGCTCGAGATGACGCCTAGTCTCAGATTTGCCGTGCTTTCCTACCGCGGGGTCCTTCGGGCCGTCCTCGCGGCAGTCCTCGTGCTCGCCGTCGGGGGCGCTCTGTGTCCGGCGCGCGGCGCCGATGCCCCCGCATCCTCGCGTCCGTCCTTCGGACCGAACAATCCTTTCTTCCTGCCGAGCAGCCTGCCTTTTGCGGCGCCGCCATTCGACAAGATCAAGGACACGGATTATCAGCCGGCGATCGAGGCGGGTATGGCGGAGGAACTGACCGAGATCCAGGCGATCGCCGACGATCCGGCGCCGCCGACCTTCGCCAATACTTTCGTCGCCATGGAGACCAGCGGCAGTTTGCTCGCGCGGGCCATCGCCCCCTTCCGCGCGGTCACCGGAGCGAATACGAATCCGGTGTTACAAGCTGCCGATGCCGCACTCGCGCCGGAGCTCGCGGCGCACTCCGATGCGATCTATTTGAACGAGAAGTTGTTCGCACGCGTCGCGGCGGTGTATCGGGACCGGCGTCGGCTTAGGTTGGACCCCGAGTCTTTGCGGCTCGTTGAAGTCACTTATGCGGAGTTCGTGAAGGCGGGGGCGAAACTTTCCGACGAGGCGAAGGCGAAACTGGAGGCGCTCAACGAGCGGGAGTCGACGCTGTCGAACACCTTTCAGAGCCGTCTGCTCGCGGCGGCGAAGGAGGGCGCCTATCAAACGTCCGACCAGGCGATGCTGCGCGGTTTCAGCGATGCTGCCTTGTCGGCCGCGGCGCAGACCGCCAAAGACCGCCATAGCGACGGTTACGTCGTACCGCTGCAGAACACGACGCAGCAACCGGTGTTGGCGACGCTCGAGGATCGCGCGACCCGATCGGCCATTTTCCAAAATTCCTGGAACCGCGCCGAGCGCGGCGACGCGAACGACACGCGCGAGACGATCGCCACGATCGCCCAGGTGCGGGCTCAGGAGGCCGAACTGCTCGGCTTTCCGAACCACGCCGCCTGGCAACTCAGCGATCAGATGGCCAAGACCCCTGCGGCAGCCCTCAAGTTCATGGCCGATCTCGTGCCGCTCGCGACCGGCAAAGCGCTGCGCGAGGCCAGCGACATCCAGGCGGCGATCGATGCCGCACAGGGCGGATTCACGCTCACCGCCTGGGACTGGGAGTTCTACGCGGAAAAGGTGCGCAAGCAGAAATATGATCTCAACGAGGACGAAGTCAAACCCTACTTCGAACTCGATCATGTCCTCAAGAACGGCGTGTTCTACGCCGCCCACGAGCTTTATGGCATCCGTTTCGAGGAACGCAAGGACATCCCGGTGTATCAGCCCGACGTGCGCGTCTTCGAGGTCTTCGATCGCGACGGGCGGCCGCTCGCGCTGTTTTACTGCGACTATTTCAAACGCGACAACAAATCCGGCGGCGCCTGGATGTCGAATCTCGTCGATCAATCCCGCTTGCTCGGGACGCTGCCCGTCGTTTACAACATCGCCAACTTCCAGAAACCCGCGGCCGGCGAGCCGGCGCTGATCAGTTTCGGCGACGTCACGACGATGTTTCACGAGTTCGGTCATGCGCTGCACGGCATGTTCGCCGACACGAAGTACCGCAGCCTGTCGGGGACCTCGACCCCCCGAGATTTCGTCGAGTTCCCCTCGCAGTTCAACGAGCACTGGGCTCTCTACCCGAAGGTGTTCGCGCATTACGCCCGCCACTACCAGACCGGGGCGGCGATGCCCGCGGAGCTCGTGGCCAAGATCCGGCGGGCGCGGAATTTCGGCGAGGGCTACGGCCTCACCGAGACGCTCGCGGCGGCCGAACTCGACATGCAGTGGCACGTCTTGCCGGCGAGCGCCCCCCTGCAGGATCCCGATGCCTTCGAGAAGCACGCACTCGCCTCGGCGCAGATCGACCTGGCCGCCGTGCCGCCGCGCTACCGCTCGAGTTACTTCCTGCACATCTGGGCGAACGGCTATTCGGCCGG
>Ga0116226_10000932_pt1 | contig 25536 bp, 22 predicted proteins | sample S1TSphfallax_FD_89692 | JGI IMG/M metagenome (GOLD analysis project Ga0116226, IMG submission 89692) | Host-associated microbial communities from peat moss isolated from Minnesota, USA - S1T2_Fa - Sphagnum fallax MG | ecosystem: Host-associated > Plants > Peat moss > Unclassified | place: USA... | reverse complement strand
TCCGCCGTCACGCGCTCTTCGATCTCCACCACCTCGGCATAAAGGGGCTGGGGCAGGATGATGTGACGGGCGAACAGTTTGGGGCGGCTCTGATCGCCGATCTTGAGCGCATCGCCCAGGCCCTGGGTGACGGCCAAAAGCGTAGGTTCGCCTCGCCGTTCAAGAAGGGCGTTGGTGGCGACGGTGGTGCCCATCTTCACCGCCTCAATCGCCGCAGCCGGAAGCGGGCCCTCCGCCACGCCCATCAGCCGCCGAACTCCCTCTACGGCGGCGTCCGCATAGCGTTCGGGATTTTCGGACAGGAGCTTTAGCGTCGAAAGCCGCCCCTCTGGATCGCGCCCGACCACATCGGTGAAGGTGCCGCCCCGGTCGATCCAGAACTGCCAGCCGGTCATGGCGTTACTCTGCGTCTAGGGCCAGGAGGGCGTAGGTGGCCAGCCAATGCTCGCCCATATAATCGCTGCACAGATGCGGCAGGCTCGCGGCCAGATGCGCCTCAGCCGCCGCTAACGCCCGATCCCGCGCCGCCCCCGTCAAGACGGTCGCTAGGCCCCGCCAAGCCCAGGCGCGGCTAAGGTTCAGGCCGTCCAGATGGGCGATCTTGCCGTCGCTGCGGTCGCTGACGCCTGCGGGGGCGAAGAGGGTTGCGGGCCGGCCCTCGCTCAGGCCTGGGAGAAAGGCTGCGAACCAGGTCGCGAACTCAGCCGGCGGCAGAATGGCCTGCATAAGCTGCGCCTCCGACAGGGCGGGCGACAGGAAATCGTCGCCGGAAGGCTCCCAGGCCTGGCAGGCCTCGTCCGCACCGTACCAGAGCCGCCCCCGTCCTTCGATCAGGGCGGCGAGGTGGAGGTTCTTGCAGGTTCGGGCGTAGTCCCAAGCCAGCGTCAAAGCGAAGGCGGTATTGCCATGGGCGCCCGCCCGCACGGGGTAATCGGCCTTGGGCAGGAAGGCGATAAAGCGATCCGCAAACGCCTCGGCCAGGGGCTTTAGCGCCGCGCACCAACGTCGCCCCTCGTCCGTCTCATGTCGCGCTAACTCCGCCGCCAGATAGAGCAGCCAGGCCCAACCATAGGGCCGCTCAAACCCCCGCGCCGAGGGGCGGGCGAGATAGGCGAGTTCGCCCGCGACGTTTTCCGCCGTCAGCGCGGCGTCAAAATGAGCGGCGACCTCGGCGCTGGGGAAACGGCGATGGATACGGGCCAATAGCCAGTAGGAATGCACGCAGGAATGCCAGTCGAAACTGCCGTAGAAGAGGGGATGCAGGGCGCGCGGCCCTTGTAGGTCATCCGGCCCCGTCAGCACATGATCCAGCTTGTTGGGGTATTCGCGCCCCACATGACCCAGGGCGATGGCGGCGAACTGGGACGCATGGGCCAGAGTCAGGGCGATTTTGGACATGGCGCTCAGAAACGGAAAACCAGCGCGAACATCAAGGCCGTATTGACGATCAGCATAAGGATGGCGGTCGGCGCCTGGGCGCGGATGACGGCCCAGCGGTCCGGCAGCTCCAACAAGGCGGTCGGCACCAGGTTGAAATTCGCCGCCATGGGCGTAAGCAGCGTGCCGCAAAAGCCCGACAGCATACCCAGCGCGCCCATGATCGCTGGGTCGCCCCCGAACTTCTGCACGATCAAGGGCAGGCCGATCCCCGCCGTCATCACCGGAAAGGCGGCGAAGGCGTTGCCCATCACCATCGTAAAAGCCGCCATGCCCACAGTATAGGCGACCACCGCCGCCAAACGGCTGTCGGACGACAACCAGGCGCCGACCAACTCGCCCACCGCATGCCCAACGCCCGCCAAGGCGAAGACAGCGCCGAGCGCGGCCAGCATCTGCGGCAGGATCAGGGCCCAGCCCACCATGTCAGCCAACCGCCGCCCCTCCTGCAGCGGCGCACTGAGCGGCGGGCGGATCAGGAGCATGGCTGAGGCGAGCGCAATCAGCACGCCCAGCGCCAGGGAGATCACGCTGACCTGCTTGGGATCGACCAGAGGAATGGCGCTTATATGGATCGCCTTCAGCCCCAAGGTTCCGGCGAGGGCCACGGCGGGGATGATCAGGGCGAGGTAGAACAGCTTATCGCCGAACTGCGCCGCCCCGACCGTGCGCGCCGCGATTGTGCTGGTCTCTGACCCGCCCTGCCCAAGGCCGCCGAACAGGGCCAGTACGGCGAGGCCAATCACCAGGACGCCGTTACCGATATCCCCGATTCGCCCGCCCGCGAGAAAGCTCAGCGCCAGAAGACCCCAGAAGGCGCCGGTGCGATATCGCTTGGGATTGCTTCCATCGCGCACGGTAAGGATCGCAAAGGCGGCGAACATCAGCCCGGCCAGGAGATAGACCGCGTCGAGCGTGATCAACGCCCATCTCCGGTCCGCCCGAATAGCCGCCGATCCAGCCGCAATAGCCTGGCCCCGTGGATCAGGAAGGCGGCGATGGCCGTGGGTATGGCCCAGAGCGAGAGCTGAAGAGGCGCAACCTCTACCCCCATCTGATGCAGAAAACCCTTGATCAGCAGGATGGAGGCGAGCGCGATGAAAATGTCCTCGCCGAACACCAGGGCCACATTGTCGGTCGCGGCCGCCTGGGCGCGGATCATCTCGCCGACCTCAGGCGCCAGGGGACCGAGCCTGGCTTCCGCCGCACCCTCCGCCATGGGCGCCAGAAGCGGGCGCACCATCTGCGGATGGCCGCCGAGGCCGGTCAGGCCCAGGGCGGCGGTGATCTGGCGCAGCGCCATGTAGAGGATCAGAAGGCGGCCGGTGGTCAGCGCGCCGAACTGGGCGATGACGATCCTGGCTCTAACCTGCAAACCTGACCTCTCCAACAGCCCGATTACCGGTAGGACCAGCCAGACCAGGCTGACATAGCGGCTGTCATTGAACGCCTTGCCTAGCGCCGCTATGACGGCCAGGGGCGACATGCCGCCCAGCACTCCGGTCGCCAGCGCTGCGGCCACGATCACGGCCAAGGGATTGATCCGGGCCGTAAAGCCCAGCACCACCACGGCCACGCCGATCAAGGACCACATGAGCCACCTCGCCCAGCCGCCCCCGCGACGGCCTTAGGAGATATAAAGATATAACTGTATCGCCCAACTTATATCCGCTCCTCCCCGCGAATGAGGGGAGGAGCGGGTCGAGAAGAGATAACAAAGCGATACGCTTGCTTCCTTAAGCGTCCAGCATGCCGTTAGCGCGGATCGAGCGCCAGGAAATCCACGGCGTCCTTGATGGGAATGAACAAGTTGATCCCCGTCGGTATAATCCCGGCGAAGGGAATGCCCATCACGGTCAGGCCCAGAAGCCGCCCCTTATCATCCAGCAATGGGCCGCCGCTGCTGCCGTGGGTGACGCTGACATCGCTCTGGATGTAGGCATAACCATCCAGGATGCGCTTGGCGGAGACGATACCTCGCGTCACTGTGCCCTGGAACTTTTCCCCCAGAGGCGCGCCGACAGCGTAAACCGTTTCACCGACCTCGACGGGCGCTGTGCGGAACGGAACAGGATCGCGGCCACGCCCTTCCGACCTCACCAAGGCCACGTCGCGGCCCTTGATCGTGCGGACCACCTTGCCGACGGTTTCAAGCCCGTCGGACCAGCGCACCTTCACTTCCTTCGCCTCGCTGACCACATGGGCGTCTGTCAGGATATAGCCGTCGTTGGACACAAGGACGCCGCTGCCGCTTGTCGAGCCGACCAGCAGGACAACGACGCTGCCGACCTCGTCCGTCGCTGGGCGCAACGGCGCAGTAATCGCCCCAGGAAGGGGGATATGCGCTTGAGCATCGGCCGTGATCAAGTCGCCCGCGGCATGAGTCACACCGGTAAGCGCTTGGCGAAATGAAGCAGAGGCGGCGAGTTGCACCACGTTGGCGCCAAATGCCTTCATGTTCATAGCCGGAATGCCGCCAAGCTCCGCCTCCGGCTGCTGAACTTCGCTCGACGTCTGAACGGTCGCCAGCATGCGGTGCTCCAGTGTGGAATAAAGTTCCCACTGGATCGTCAATTTCAAGTCCCCTTTGACCCGATTGGCGTCGGTCGTATTGGGAACGCAAATATGCACGAGCTCCTGCTTAATGAGCCCGGCCACGACGTAGTCTGCCGAGGCTGTCGGCGTATCAAAAAGATTGTCGGAAGGGCCTTGCACCTTCAGGCCCGCCGCTTCGAGTTTTTCGCGAAACACATCCTGGTATAGCGCGACGTTTTGCTCGGTTCGGCCACCGTTCCAGGTCACCGTCTTGCTGTTCCCACAAAAATATCCCGATTGCATGACGAGAAAAGGCTCACCCGCCTCCATCTTCACCACCATACGGGTCAGGGCCACGGGCTTCACCTCTGTGGCCGTAGCGCTGGCGACAATCGGAGGCGGGACAGGCGCGATGGGCGCGGGCGCTTTCGGCAGCGACTGAACGGCAACGGGTGGAGGCGACGGTAAAGGGTCGGCTTTAGCCTGGGCCTGGGAGGCGGCAGGAAAGGCGGCGACCAACCCGGCGACCATGGCGATTACCCGCCCTAAACGACTCAAATCCATACACAACCCCCGCTGGTAGGCGCCCCAAGAATGAAAACCTAGCCTCGAACTATGTCGATAATATCAGCCGAAGATCAATTGCTTGCCAGGGCGCCATGTCCCCAAACGGTTGCAAAATCTCCAGGCCACGGCGCCTCAATCGTCATCCGCTTTCCGCTGTCCGGATGGGGGAAGGTCAGGGCGGCGGCGTGGAGCATGAGGCGAGGAATGGGCCGGCCGTTTAGCATCAGCGCGCCGCCATAGCGCGCATCGCCCAGGATCGGTCGGCCCAGGGCGGCGAGGTGAACGCGGATCTGGTGCATACGGCCGGTCTGCGGCGACATTTCCATCAGGGCGGCGCCGTCGCCGACCGCCAGTGTGCGATAGCGGGTCTCAGCCGTCTCCGCGTCGGGATGATCGGGCGGACAGACGCGCATATAGGCTTCGCGCCCCACCGCGTCCCTGCGCAGGGGCAGGTCGATCACGCCTTCAGCCGGCTCCGGCGGGCCGGGCGCGATCAGGGCGTGATAGGTCTTGGCGAACTGCCGGGCCATCATGGACTTACCCAGATAACCGGCCGCCGGCTTGGTCCTGGCCGTGAGGATGACACCGGAGGTGTCGCGGTCCAGCCTATGGATCAGGCGGGGGCGATTGCTGTTGGACTTGGCGAAGGCCCATAACAGCTCATCCAGCGTGTTCACTTGGCCCCGGCCGCCCTGGCTGGACAGGCCCGCAGGCTTGTTGAGCACGAGGATGGCCGCATCCTCATAGATCACCAGGGACTTCACCAAAGCGATTTCGTCAGACGAGAGCTTGATCGGCCGGTCTATGGCCTTGAGCTTACGAGGCGGGCGTGGACTCATAAAGCGACGCTCATCCGCCGGCGCGCTGACGACGCAGGTCCGCCCAGGCGTCAAGCCGAGCTTTCAGCTTGGCCTCAGCCCCCTCGCCCTTGGGCGCGTAAAACGTGCGACGTCCCATGCCTTCGGGAAAATAGTCCTGGCCGGAAAAGCCGCCCTCCACATCATGGTCATAGGCATAGCCATTGCCATAGCCCAGGTCCTTCATCAGCTTGGTCGGCGCATTGCGGATATGGGCAGGGGGCATGAGCGAGCCGGTCTCCCGCGCCGCCGTCCGCGCGGCCTTATAGGCGGTATAGACAGCGTTGGACTTGGGCGCCGTGGCCAGATGCACTACGGTTTGGGCCAGGCCGATCTCCCCCTCTGGCGAGCCCAGGAAGTCGTAAGCCTCCTTGGCCGCCGTCGCCAGCAGAAGCGATAAAGGGTCGGCCTCCCCCACATCCTCCATAGCCATCCGCACCAGACGACGCGCGATGAACAGGGGCTCCTCGCCCCCTTCCAGCATCCGCGCCAGCCAGTAGAGCGCCGCATCGGGATCGGAGCCGCGCACGGATTTATGTAAGGCGGAAATAAGATTGTAATGCTCCTCCCGATCCTTGTCATAGGCCGGACTGCGCCGTTGCAGCACGGCGGCTAGGCCTTGGGGATCAAGATCGCCGCTTCCGGTCCCGGCGATGGCGAACAAGGTTTCGGCCAGGGTTAAGAGATAGCGGCCGTCCCCATCGGCCATGGCCTTCAAGGCCTCCCGCGCCTCGGGCGTCAACGCCAGGGGCGCGCCCTCAAACGCCTCCGCCCGCGCAAGCAGGGTCTCCAGCGCCACATCATCCAGGCGTTTGAGCACATAGACCTGGGCGCGGGACAGCAGGGCGCCGTTCAGTTCGAAGGACGGGTTCTCCGTCGTCGCCCCGACCAGGGTCACGACGCCGGATTCGACATAAGGCAAGAAGCCATCCTGTTGCGCCCGGTTAAAGCGGTGGATTTCATCGACGAACAGCAGGGTCGCCTGCCCCGCCGCCCGGCGCGCCTTGGCCGTCTCGAACGCCTTCTTCAGCTCCGCCACGCCGGAAAACACGGCCGACAACTGCTGAAATTCATAGCCCGCCGCCTGGGCAAGCAGCCTCGCCAGCGTGGTCTTGCCCACGCCCGGCGGTCCCCACAGGATCATGGAGCCGAGCCTGTGCGCCTCCGCCATGCGCCGGATTGGCCCCGCCGGGCCCAACAGGTGCTCCTGGCCCACCACCTCATCGAGCGTCGTGGGGCGCAGGCGGTCGGCCAGGGGGCGCGGTGCCTCAGGCGTGAGGCCCGCCGCAGTGAAAAGATCGGACATGGCTTTCAAGCTAACGGGGTATGAGCGTAAAACCTAGCCGCGCCGACAGGCTCGGCGGCGGGAGGGTGAAACATGGCCGACCAACATCGCAAATATGGGGGCCTGACCCCCTATCTGATGGTCCAGAACGGCGACGCCGCCATTCAGTTCTATGAGACCGCCTTCGAGGCCAAGGTGCTAGAGCGGTTTGATTTCGAGGGCAAGCTGGGCCATGCGACCCTGAGCCTGAACGGCGGCCATTTGCTGCTGTCCGACGAATACCCCGAATACGCCGAATTCACCGGCACGCACGCGCCCCAGACGCTCGGCGGCACCACCTGCACCGTGACCCTGGCGGTTGAGGATGTGGACGCTTGGTACGACCGCGCCATCGCCGCCGGCGCGACGGACGTTCGCGCGCCCAAGGATGAGTTTTACGGCCGCATGGGCAAGCTGCGCGATCCCTTCGGCCATGTCTGGAGCCTGTCTGGGCCGCCTAAGGGCTGACGCTCAGCCCTATTTGCCTGGCGCAATAAAGGCCTGGACCACGGCGCTGAAGTCCGGCCGGGCTTCACAGCGGGCGGAATGGGCGAACAGCGCGGTCCAGCGGTGGGGATTAGAAAGCTCCCGATGCGCATCGCCTAAGAAGCGCGTGGCGCAGGCGACGGCGATATCGGCATGGCCCGGCGTCTCGCCAAACCAAAAGGGCGTCTTGAGCTCTGCAGCTTCAGCCTCCAACACGTCCAGCACCCGGCCGACCTGGGCCTCGCACCGGGCGATCCAGACCTCTGAGGTCGTGGCGTGTAGCACGCGTTCATAAATTAGGCTTACCATCTTGTAGCAGAGGCCCGTAGCCAGGCTGATCGTCTTCAGCGCCGACCGTCGGGCCAGGCCGGATCGGGCGATCAGGGCCTTCTCCTCGCCCGCCAGTTCGTCCAGCCAATCCAGTATAGCGCTGCTTTCGATCAGCACGGTCCCGTCGTCCAGCACCAGGGTCGGGACTCGGGTCAGCGGGTTATAGGCCACGAACTTGTCGGCGTCGCGAAAGGTCGTCCAGGGCTTATGGTCATAAGCCAGGTCATAAATCTGCATGGCGATGGCCACACGCCGCACGAAGGGCGAGTCATACTGGCCGATCAGGGTCATGGTCTTCGCCCCCAAGCTCGCGGCGCCGTCAGAACTCCGCCGTAATCTGCTGGTCCCCGCGCTGGAGGGTGATGCGCCAGCCGCGTTCGGCATTCAACGCCGCCGCCAGCTCGGCCACCGTGCTGATGGGTCGGCCATTAACGGCGCGCACAATGTCGCCCGGCTGGAAGCCGGCTCGCGCTGCAACCCCCTGGCCGGAGCGCACCAGCAGCACGCCCTTCAGGAAAGGATCGAGCCCATATTGATCGGCCACGGCGGGCGACAGGTTGACCACGGTCGCGCCTTGCAGCGGTTGGCGGCCCATCAGGACCCGTTCGTCCCGAGCCGGCGTCTCCGGCGAAACCTGCACATGGGCGACCAGCGACCGCATCTTGCCGTGGCGACGCACAGTGAGCGTCACGGCATCGCCCGGCCGATGGGTGGCGATCAGATAGTTCAGCCCGGCCTGATCATTCACCGCCTGGCCGTCGACGGCCAGGATCTGATCGCCCGTCTCAATCCCCGCCGCAGCGCCCGAGCCGCCGGGATAGACATCGGCCGCCAGCACGCCCTCGGGCCGATCCAGCCCCAGCGCCTTGGCGGCGTCCGATGTCACGGCGGTGGCGCGCACGCCGAGCCAGGGGCGCAATACGGCATGGCCGCCGCCGCCAGCCGTCTCCACCACGCGGCGCACCAGGGCGGCGGGAATAGCGAAACCCACCCCGCTGGAGGAGCCGGAGCGCGAGACGATAAAGGTGTTCACCCCGATCAGATTGCCGTCCATATCCACCAGCGGCCCGCCGGAATTGCCGGGATTGATGGCTGCATCGGTCTGGATATAGACGCCGAAATCCGACGCCCCGACCTCGGTTCTCGCCAAGCCTGAGACAATGCCGTTGGTCACGGTCTGGCCCACGCCGAAGGGGTCGCCGATGGCTAGCACCAGATCGCCCACCTGGACATCATCGCGCGTTTCGATGGGCAGGACGGGCAAGGGGCCGCCTGCCTCGATCTTAAGGACGGCGAGGTCGGAACGGGGATCATCCAGCAGCACATGGGCGGAGAACTCCCGCCGGTCGGCCAGGACGACGCGAAGCTGCTGCCCGCCTTCAATCACATGGTGATTGGTGACGATGACGCCGTCGGAGCGGACGATGACGCCCGAGCCCAGTGAGCTTTCCACCCGCTCGCGCGGAATGCCCGCCGCGCCGCCGAACATGGCCCAGAAGGGATCGATCTGAGCCCGCACCACGCGCGAGGCGTAGACATTCACCACCGCAGGCGCCGCGCGCTTTACGATCGGCGAAAATGACATCTTCATGGTCGCGAAATCCGCCGGCGGCGCGCGATTGGGCGCCGTCAGCGGCGCTTCAGGCGCGGGCGTCGCCGCCGGCGGAGCGGCCGCGTTGCTAGACGCCGGCGGCTGAGAACAGGCGGCCAGCACGGCCAGAACCGGGAGGGAGAGACGACAGAGCTTCATCGCGCAGTTCAAAGGAGACCCAGGACATTCAAGCTGAAAACACAGATTTTCGGCGCAATCATGGCTTTACACCGGGTCGGCTGTGCTTCGCCACGCCTCAATGCGCGGTCGACGGCTTAAGCATGTCCTGAATATCTGACAGGCGTCCGTCATTGGGCTGGGGCGTCACGCCCAAAAGCGTCGTCATGAGCGGATAGACATCCACATTCTCAAACGGCGTTGTCTCCACAAAGCCGGGTTTGAAAGCGGGGCCATGGGCGATGAACAGGGCCGCCATCTCCGGCGCCTGATTGTCATAGCCATGTTCGCCCAGGCTGAAGGCCGTGCGCTTCGCCAGATCGGCGCGGGTCGCGATCTCCCATCCGATCTGCGCCATACAGACAATGGGCGGTATGCGCGCATCGGTCCCATAATGCAGGCGGGCGGGAATATCGGCCTTATTCCAGCAGGTCATGTGCGGGTGATCGCCCAGCACCGCCTTGGCCGCCTCAGGCGTCGCCACGCTAAACTCCGCGACCGGGCCGCCGGTGACGATATGCAGGCCGGCGACAGGCGTCAGGTCATCCAGAAACACGACCCGCTCCAGCGATGTGGACGCCATGCCGTGATCGGCGACAATAATCAGGTTGGTCTGGTCGAACAGGCCGCGCGCCTTCAGCCCCGCCTCCAACCGCACCAAGGCTTTGTCGACAAGGGCGGCGGCGGCGTTCACCTCGGGAGAGTCAGGGCCGTGTATATGGCCCTCGTGATCGACCTGATCGAAATAGAGCGTAACAAAACCGGGCCGCTTCGCCTCGGGAAGGTCCAGCCAGTCCAGCACAATATCGACGCGCTGGTCCGGCGTCAGGGCCGCGTCGAAATGGGCCCAATAGTCGGGGCGCACGCCGTGGATCGCGGCTTCGGAGCCCGGCCAGAATAGGGTGGCCGTATGCACGCCCTGGCGCTTGGCGGTGACCCATAAGGGCTCCGCAGCGTCCCACCAGCGGCTGTCTGACACCGCTTCGAACTTGCTGAGGGCGAAACGCGTATCCCCCGTCACGCTCGCGTCTTCCATGGTGTTGGCGATAATGCCGTGATGGTCGGGATAGAGGCCGGTCACGAGCGTGTAGTGGTTAGGAAAGGTGACGGAGGGAAAGGAAGGGCGCATCCCCCTGGCCGTCCGCACGCCATCGGCTGCGAGGGCGGACAGGGTCGGAGTCACGCCCCGATCCAGATAGTCCGCCCGGAAGCCGTCTATCGAGACGAGGATCAGCAGGTCACGTGGCGGGGTCGCAGCAGGCGGAGTCTGGGCGAAGGCTACGCCGCAAAGGGCCAGAAAGGCGAGGATTGAGGCCGTCCATCCCGTCAACCACATCGCCGATCTCCCATCATCCCCCGCCCACTTTTCACATAAGAATGTGACAGGGGCAGGCGCCTTCAAAGCTCAACCGGCGTGGGCTGGATGATCTCCACCCAATAGCCGTCCGGGTCCTTGATAAAGGCGATGGTCTTCATGCCGCCCTCGCCCAGGCGCTTCTGGTACTTGACGCCGAGCGCGTCGAACCGGGCGCAGGCGGCCTTGATGTCCGGCACGGAGACGCAGATATGGCCAAAGCCGCGCGGCTCGCCATTGCCGTCATGATAGGCGAAATCGGGGTCGCTTTCGGTGCCGTGATTGTGCGTGAGTTCCAGAAGGCCCGGCAAACGCGACATCCAGGTGCGCCGCTCGACCTTATCCTCCGGAATGGCGGCCGGATCGACGCCGAGCGCCAGGAATTCCAGCGTGAACTTCCACTGCGGAAACTCCCGCCGATCCAGCCGGGTGAAGCCGAGTATGCGGGTGTAGAAATCCAGCGTCACATCCAAATCCTTCACTCGCAGCATGGTGTGGTTGAACACGAACCCTTCGGTCTCAGGGCTGGCGGCGTAGGACATTTAAGGCTCCTTGAGCATGAGGCTTTTGACCGGTGCAGGCAGGTTTGTCGGGGTTGGAGCGTTGGTAGCTGGAGGCGGGATCGAACCGCCGACCTGTGGGTTATGAATCCACCGCTCTAACCATCTGAGCTACCCAGCCGCACACGCCAAATTCGGCAGGCGTCGCCGAAGCGAGGGCGGGATATAGCGAACCTCGCCCCTGCCCTCAAGCGTCTCAATGCATCGACCTCTTTCAGGACTTTATGGAATATCCACCGTTGCAGGAAAGACGGGCGGCGGTATCGGGGGCGTAACGGCCTCAATGGCCGCGCCAAGGACCAGCACCTCCCAGTCCGCCCACCTGGTCCCGATCACGGAAATTCCGACTGGCAGGCCTCGCACGGTTCCCATAGGCAGGGTCAGGTGCGGATAGCCGGAGACGGCCGGCAGGGTCGAAAAGCCGCCCGGATCGTTATCGCCATACACAAGATCAACCCGCCAGGCCGGCGCCTGCGTGGGCGCAATCAGGGCGTCCAAATGATCCGCCGCTAACAGACGATCAATCCCGTCCGGTCCCGCCAGACGATAGGACTCAGCGCGGGCGGCGATATAGGCTGGGTCTTGCTGGCCCTTGGTGGCTTCAGCCGCGATAAAGATTTCCTGGCCGAATAGGGGCGTCTCCGCCGGATGAGCGGCGTTAAAGGCGATGGCGTCGGCTAGGGAGCGGATCGCGACGCCCGGCGCGGCGGTGGCGAGGTAGGCGTTCAGGTCGGCCTTCAAGTCGGTATAAAGCACGAGCTGCTCGTCGGGCCCGATCTTTGAGAGGTCGGGTGTTTTCACCTCCACCAGCACAGCGCCTGCGGCCTTTAGCCGAGCGAGCTCAGCATTATAGACCGGCGTCAGCTCCGGATGCTGATCCGCCGGCTGGCGAAGCACGCCGAACCGTTTGCCCTTCAGCGACAGGGCTCCAGGATTAGCGGACGAACGATGGGCGTCGGCGTCGGCGCTGGCAGGATCGCCCCCATCCGACCCGGCCATGATCGAGGCCAGCAGGGCGGCGTCGGCCACCGTGCGCGTGATCGGCCCTGCCGTATCCTGGCTATGAGAAATCGGCACGATATGCGTGCGCGGGATCAGGCCGAGCGTCGGTTTCAGCCCCACCACGCCATTGGCCGAGGACGGGCAAACGACGGACCCGTCCGTTTCAGACCCCACCGCCGCCGCGGCAAACCCCGCCGCCACCGCCGCCGCCGAGCCGGAGCTGGAGCCGCAAGCCGTGCGGTCCAGCGCATAGGGATTCTTGACCAGGCCGCCCATGGCGCTCCAGCCGCTGATGGAATGGGTGGAGCGGATATTGGCCCATTCGCTGAGATTGGCCTTGCCCAGAATGATCGCACCCGCCGCCCGCAGCCGCGCCACAAGCGGCGAGTCCCGCCCCGTGCGGTTGGCGGCCAGGGCCAGAGAGCCCGCCGTTGTGGCCATGGGATCGGCCGTTTCGATATTGTCCTTGATCAGGATGGGCACGCCATGCAGCGGTCCGCGCGGCCCTTTCCGCTTGCGCTCAGCGTCTAGCGCGCGGGCGTCGGCGAGCGCATTGGGATTGAGGGCGATGATGGCGTGCAGGCTGGGGCCGGCCCGGTCCATGCGGGCGATGCGATCCAGATAGAACCGGGTCAACTGCTCGGCGCTCAATCGGCCCGTCGCCATGGCCTGCTGCAGCTCCGCAATCGAGGCTCGCTCCAACGGCAAGGGCGCCGCCTGAACTCCACCGACTGTAGTCAAGGCCAGCATGGTTGCGCTCATAAGCGCCGTCCAAGTCCGCTTCATACGCCCTCCCCTATTCGAACCTGTCTCACTTGAACCAAAGAAAGCGCGATTGGCAATGCGGACGCGACTTGCGCAGGGGGCTTGGGAGATGGCCCGGTTGCGGGTATCAGCCGCATCATGACGGTGCTTCATCTTTTGGGCTCCCCCCGGCATGGCGGGGCGGAAGTCTATTTTCTGGATCTCTTAGAAGCCCTGAAGGCGGACGGCCTCTCCCAGGTCGCCGCGATCCACGCAAACGCCGACCGCGAGCGGGCTCTGGCCGCCATGGGCGTGCCGACCCATGTGCTGCGCTTCAAACCGCCGTTCGACATTACGACCGGCCCGGCCATTGGCCGCCTGGCCCGCGATCTGCCGGCCCGAATCCTTCTGCAATGGATGAACCGGGCCGGTCGCGTCGTGCCCAAGACCGGCCCCTGGACAAGGATCGGACGGCTCGGCGGCTATTACGACCTGAAATACTATCGCGGCGCAGACTTCCTGGTGGGCAATACCCAGGACATCGCCGACTATATTGTGCGCAAGGGCTGGCCAGCGGATCGGGTGCGCTACATTCCAAACTTCGCGGAAGCCAAGGCGGACCCGGCGATTGACCGCGCAACACTGGATACGCCAGACGACGTCCCCCTGCTGCTCGCCATGGGTCGGCTGCACAGCGACAAGGCCCATGACGTCAGCCTGCGCGCCCTGGCCCTGACGCCGGGCGCCTATCTGTGGATTGCGGGCGACGGCCCGTTGGACGGTGAGCTGAAGGCCCTGGCCAAACGGCTGGGCGTGGCGGAACGGGTGCGGTTTCTGGGCTGGCGGCTGGATGCGTCTGCGCTTTATCGCACGGCTGATATCTGCCTCTTCCCATCTCGCTTCGAGCCGCTGGGCAATACCGTGATCCAGGCCTGGGCCCACGCCATTCCGCTGGTGACGGCGGCGAGCCAGGGGCCCGGCGCGATTGTGCGCGACGAGGTGGACGCCCTGCTCACGCCGGTGGAAGATTATGAAGCGGTAGCGAAGGCTCTGAACCGCCTGATCACCGACCCGGCGCTGGGACAACGGCTGGTGGAGGGCGGGCTGGAGCGGATCGGCCAGGAATATTCCACCGCCGCCGTGGTGGCGCAATGGCGCGCCCTGTTCGCCCAGTTCGGCGAGGCTTAGTCGGATGTGTGGCATAGCCGGGATCATCGGCGCGACGGCGGAGGACAGCGCGGTCGTCACGCGCATGATCCAAGCCATCGCCCATCGCGGCCCCAACGGCGTTCGCACCGAAATGCTGGGCGGTCTGGCGCTGGCCCATGCGCGCCTCTCCATCATCGACCTGGAAGGGGGCTGGCAGCCCCTGCACAGCGCGGCGGCCACGCTGATCGGCAATGGGGAAATCTATAACTATCTGGAACTTGCGGCCGATCACGACCTGGGCGCGCGCCTGCGCACCGGCTCTGACTTCGAACCCCTCCTACTGCTGTATCCGGAGCTGGGCGAGGCTGTTTTCGCCCGCCTGCGCGGCATGTACGGCCTTTGCCTTCGCGCTGATGGCCAGGCGGCGCGGCTGGCGCGGGACACCTTCGGCATCAAACCGCTTTATCGACGCAAGCTGGGCGACAAAACCCTATTCGCGTCCGAACCCCGCGCCCTGTTCGCCGCCGACGCCGCGCGCCCCAAGCTGAATATCGAGGCGGCGCAGGAGCTGCTGGCCCTGAACTATACGCTGGGTCGGGAGACGATCTTTCAGGGTGTGACCCGCCTCCTGCCCGGCGAGGTGGATGCGGATGGCGGGCGCGGCGCCTTCACGGCCTCGGTTGGCCCGCCTCGCGCCCTCTCAGGGGCGGCGGCGCTGGACGCGCTGGACGCCATGCTGGAGGATAGCGTCCGGATTCATCAGCGCGCAGACGTGCCCTATGGCTTGTTTCTGTCCGGCGGGATCGACAGCGCCGCCATCGCCACGCTCATGGCGCGGCTGAACAGCCGGCCTGTAACGGCCTTCACCTGCGGATTTGAGGATGCGAACCTGGCCGCCGAGGGGGCCAGCGACGAGCGGCGGGCGGCGGAGCAGGTGGCTCGGGCGCTCAATCTGGACTGGCGCGAGACCCGGTTCGGAGCGGAGGATTTCTGGCGCATCGCCCCGGAAGTCGCGTGGGCGCTAGATGATCCAACCACGGACTTCGCTACCCTGCCTACCTATCGCCTGGCCGAGGCGGCCAAGGGGACGCTGACCGTGGTGCTGACCGGCGAAGGGGGCGATGAGCTTTTCGGCGGCTATGGCCGCTATCGCCGTGCGCTGCGCCCCGCCTGGCTAGGCGGCCGGCCAGCGGAGCCCCAGGTGTCAGCGCCCTTTTTGGAGGATGGCGGGGCGGGCGCCTTGGCGCGCTGGCGGGCCGCAGCGGCTATTTCCCGGCCCGGACTGACGCAGCTTCAACAAGCTCAGGCGGCGGACATGGCGACCTGGCTGCCCAATGACCTGCTGCTCAAGCTCGACCGCTGCCTGATGGCCCATGGGTTGGAGGGGCGGACCCCCTTCCTTGATCCAAAGCTGGCCGACTTCGCCTTTCACCTGCCTGACCGGCTCAAGGTGCGCGGCCGCCACGGCAAGTGGCTGTTGCGCCGATGGCTGGCCCGCCACTGCCCTGCAGCCGACGCCTGGAGCCGCAAGAAGGGCTTCACCACCCCGGTCGCCGGTTGGATAGCGCCGCGCGCCGCAGACCTTGGGCCGCGCATTGCGGCGGTTGAAGGGGTGCGGGCGGTTTGCGATATCGAGGCGGTGAAGGCCGTATTCGACGACGACCGACACAGCGCCAGCCGATGGCCGCTGATGGTCTACGCCTTGTGGTGGATGATCCATATCGGCGGCGCGACGCGGGCCGAGGCGGCGGATGCTGCGCTAGGTCGGCCCTAGATGCTCGCCGCCACGCTTCGGAACAACAGGGCGCCGTCGGCGGAGCCCAGTTCCGGCTCGAAGGCCCGATCCGGATGGGGCATGACGCCCAGCACATTGCCGGCCGGATTGACGATGGCCGCGACGCCGCGCGACGAACCGTTGGGATTGTCGCGATAGCGGAACACCACCCGGCCTTCGCCCTCCATCCGGTCCAGTGTCTCGTCGTCGGCGAAGTAATTGCCCTCGCCATTGCCCACCGTCATCACGGCTTCGCGCCGCTCGCCGAAGCCTGCTGTAAAGCGGGTGTTTGGATTGACGATGTCCAGCGCCACAGACTTGCAGACATATTTTAGGGCAGCGTTACGCAAGAGGGCGCCGGGCAACAGCCCGGCCTCGCATAGGACCTGAAAACCGTTACAGATCCCCACTACCGCCACGCCGCGTTCCGCAGCGTCGGCTACAGCGCGCATGGCCGGCGACTGGGCCGCCATGGCGCCGCATCTTAGATAGTCGCCATAGGAAAATCCGCCGGGCAGGACGATCAAGTCGAGTCCCGCCGGCAGCTCCGTTTCCGCATGCCAGACCATGGCGGGCTTGGAGCCGGTCGAGCGCTCCAACGCCACGGCGCAGTCGCGATCACAGTTGGAGCCGGGAAAGACGACGACGGCCGACTTCATGCGATCTCCACGCGATAGCCTTCGATCACCGTATTGGCCAACAAGCGCTCGCACATGGCCTTGACCTCGGCCTCGGCGGCGGCGGGGTCCTGCTGGTCCAGGTCAAAGGCGATGGTCTTACCCACGCGCACGCCGGTCACGCCGGAAAAGCCCAGGCCCTGGAGGGCGCCTTCAATGGCCTTACCCTGCACGTCCAGAACACCGGGCTTCAGGAAGACCTCGACCTTAGCCCGCATCAGCTCACACCCCCTTCGATCACCCGGGGCATGTCCTTCATGATGCCCAGCCGGCGCGCCACCTCGGTATAGCTTTCGATGACATTGCCAAGGTCGCGGCGGAAGCGATCCTTATCCAGTTTTTCATTGGTCGTGCTATCCCACAGGCGGCAGCTATCCGGGCTGATCTCGTCGGCCAGGATGACGCGGGAGAAGTCGCCCTCGAATATGCGGCCGAACTCGATCTTGAAGTCCACCAGCGTAATGCCGACGGCGCTGAACATGCCGGTGAGGAAGTCGTTCACCCGCAGCGTCATGGCCAGGATGTCGTCAATCTCCTGGGTGGAGGCCCAGTTGAAGGCGGTGATGTGCTCCTCCGTCACCATGGGGTCCTGAAGCTCGTCCTTCTTGTAATAGAATTCGATGATGGAGCGCGGCAGGGCCTGCCCCTCCGGCAGGCCCAGACGTTGAGACATGGAGCCGGCGGCGATATTGCGGCACACCACCTCAAGCGGAATGATCTCTACCTCCCTGATCAACTGCTCGCGCAGGTTCAGGCGGCGGATGAAGTGGTTCTGCACGCCGATGGTGTTCAGCCGCGTCATCACATATTCGGAGATGCGGTTATTGATTACGCCCTTGCCCTCCAGCACCGCCTTTTTCTGGGCGTTGAAGGCGGTGGCGTCGTCTTTGAAATATTGGATAAGGGTGCCGGGTTCAGGCCCCTCATAGAGAATTTTCGCCTTGCCTTCATAGATTTTCTTGCGGCGGGTCATCACGATCAGGCTCCCAGCAAAGACGGCCCTCGGAAACAAAAAGCGCGCGCCGGGAGCGCGCGCAAGAATCTGACAGGCTGCTTTCCGATTATATAAGTCACTTTGAAGGGTATCGGAATGCAAGCCAGGGCGCAAACTGAAGCATCTATAGCTCTGATCACCGCACACAGAACCCCGCTCCCCTTGCGGGGGAAGGGATAAGAAAGCGCGCCGCTAGTCCTCATCCACCACGGGCGCGCCCATCAGCTCCTCGACGACGATTTCAGAGTTCTTGCGCACGCCGGCCTCGATCTTGGCGGCGATATCCGGGTGCTTCTTGAGAAACTCCCGCACATTCTCTCGGCCTTGGCCGATGCGCTGGCTGTCATAGGAGAACCAGGAGCCGGATTTTTCTACCACGCCGGCCTTGACCCCAAGATCAATGATCTCCCCGATCTTGGAAATACCCTCGCCATACATGATGTCGAACTCCACCTCCCGGAACGGAGGCGCGACCTTGTTCTTCACCACCTTCACCCGGACATTATTGCCCACCACCTCGTCCTTGCTCTTGATCGAGCCGGTGCGGCGAATATCCAAGCGGACCGAAGCGTAGAATTTCAGCGCATTGCCCCCGGTCGTCGTCTCCGGGCTGCCATACATGACGCCGATCTTCATGCGGATCTGGTTGATGAAGATGATGATGCACTTGGATTTCGAGATGGAGCCGGTGAGCTTGCGCAGGGCCTGGCTCATCAAACGGGCCTGAAGACCCGGCAGGGCGTCGCCCATCTCGCCCTCAATCTCGGCCTTCGGCGTCAGCGCCGCGACCGAATCGATCACGATCACATCCACCGCGCCGGAGCGCACCAGGGTGTCGGTAATCTCCAGCGCCTGCTCGCCCGTATCGGGCTGAGAGACCAGAAGGTCATCCAAATTGACGCCGAGTTTCCTGGCATAGGCGGGATCGAGCGCATGTTCAGCGTCGATAAAGGCCGCCACGCCGCCGCCCCTCTGGGCTTCGGCGACCACATGCAGGGCCAGCGTGGTCTTGCCCGAGGATTCCGGGCCATAGATCTCAACCACCCGCCCGCGCGGCAAGCCGCCTATGCCCAGCGCAATATCGAGCCCGAGCGAACCGCTGGAAATCGATTCGATCTCCAGCTTGCTCTTGGAGCCGAGCTTCATCACAGAGCCCTTGCCAAAGGCCCGGTCTATCTGGGTCAACGCCGCTTCTAGCGCGCGCTGCCTATCGCCTTCATCTTTCGCCACGAGTCGCAACACCGCCTGAGTCATCGCCAAGTCCCTCTCATGCCACGATTCTAAACCGCGTCCCCGAAAGCCGTGGCCCAAAGCCCTCAGCCCCTTCGAGACTCACATTGTACATGGTTCGTTCGTGTTCACAAGACGTTCCATAACATTTTTAACGTGGATTAAGTCAAAACGCAATTTCAGATGGAATTTCGATCGCGCGACCCGCTTCCAGTTAAAGGGCGTCGTTACCCACGCCTGATGGAGGATAGACGCGGCGTGCTCAGTGACCGCCGACGAGGCGGACGACCAAAGGGGCAAGAGGCGAAGCGACGACCAGATCGACAAAAATCTGGCCGCTCAGAATAGCGCCCACGCCCCAGAGATAAGCCGGATGAATCCGCCGCTGAGTCAGGAGGTCAAACACGGGTCCGGCGGCCGCCAGGGCCAGGACCAATCCATCGACCCCATAGTACCAGAACGGCCCCATCATCGGCACAGGAAGCGACCGTTCCAGTCCGGGCGCGATCACGATAATGGAGGCGCACAGCATGAGCCGCTTGTGCCATTGCGGTCTGCGGCGAAGGCGGATCGCCGCGACGACCAGGCCTGAAAATGTGGCGACGCCTGTAAAGCCGCGAAACACGAATAGCCCCGGCGGATAGAAGCTCGGCAGGTGGTCGCTCCACAGGGCGAGTAGGATAGCGCCGCTCGCCAAGACCGCCATGGATGTGGCGACGCCCGCCCCAAACCATCCCAATCTGCGGTGCAGCGCGATAGAGCCGTAAGCCGCCACGGCCGGCTGGGCGATGAAAAGCAGCATCCAGGCCGAGAAGACAACGCCATGCACCACCAGGAACAGCGGAAAGCCGGGTGCAGCCAGATCATAAGGAATAGTATGTGAAAAGCCGAAGACCACGATGGCGGTCAGGATCAGCGCCATAACAAGGTAGAACCGCCCAGGGGCTTGCAATCCGGGCTGGTCGCTCACCTCAGCGGTCGCCATGCGACTTGCCCCCAAAGACGTGGAAATGATGCGAAGTGGACTAAGCCTGTCAACGCCGATTCAGTATCTAGATGAAGCTGACCTTGGCAAGATCGGCGCTAAGACCGCTGGCCAGTGCGCAGCGGCCTCGCCATAATGGTATAAGGTTGTGGGGTTTCGCATGTGGGTTCGTTTTATGGCCGCGCTGGCGGCTTTGGGGTGGGCCGGGTTTAGCGCGGCCTTTGCCGCTGAAACGCCCCAATATGGTCCGGCCCCAGCCTGGGTCCAGCCGATAGAGGCGCCCCCGGCCTCGGCAAGCAATAATCGCCAGCCCCTCCGTTTTCTTCTTGTGAATGAGCAGACCCATTTCGAGCCGGACGCCGAAGAGCGCTATGCCGAAATCGTCACCCGCATCCAGACGCCGGACGGCCTGCCAGTCGGCAATCTGACCCAGACATGGGACCCTCAGACCGATGTTCTGACCGTCAATAAGGTCCGCATCCTGCGCGGCGATCAGGTGATAGACGTCCTGGCGCCCAAGGCCGACGGCGCGCCCGGCAAGACCTTCACCATCCTGCGGCGCGAGGCCAATCTGGAAAGCGCCATGCTGGACGGCAGGCTCACCGCCAATCTCCAGCTTGAAGATCTGCGCGTGGGCGATGTGCTGGATGTCGCCTACACCGTGCGCCACCATGATCCGAGCTTCAAGGGACGGCCGGACGCGACGCTGTTCAATGCCAGCCCTCTGGCGGTGGATCGCCTGTATCTGCGCGCGCTGTGGCCCACGACCCTGCCGGTGCGCTGGCGAAAGACCGACGGCCTGTCCGATCCCAAGCTGACAAAGACCGGCGCCCAGACCGAACTTCTGGTCGATATGGTCGACGCCAAGCCGCCCAAACCACCCAAGCTGGCTCCCCGCCGCTTCTCCGATCTGGGGCGACTGCAGGTTTCGGCCTACGCCTCTTGGACAGACGTTTCAAAGCGCCTGGCGCCGCTGTTTATCCAGGCGGCCAAGCTGGACGCCGAGTCGGGCTTAAAGGCGGAGGCGGCGCGCATCCGCGCCCTCTCCCAGGACCCGCACCTCCGGGCCTCCGAAGCCATGAAGCTGGTGGAGGAGAAGGTGCGTTATGTCTTTCTGGCCCAGGATCTGGGCGGCTACAAACCGGCGGCGGCCGATCTCACATGGGCGCGGCGGTTCGGCGATTGCAAGGGCAAGTCCGTGCTCCTTGTCGCGCTCCTGCGCGAACTGGGCTTAGACGCGGAAACCGTGCTGGTCTCCACCACGGACGGCGACGGGATGGACGAGCGCCTGCCGTCGCTGAGCTTCGATCACGCCATCGTCCGCCTCAAACTTGACGGCCGGATCTATTGGCTCGACGCCACACGCACGGGCGACGTGGATATCGCCCGCCTTGACCCGCCGCCCTATCGCTGGGCCCTGCCGCTCACGGGCGAGGGCGCGGACTTGACGCCCATCGACCAGCCGCCCTTGGCGACGCCTAGAACGGTCTCATTCCTGCGACTGGACGCCCGCCAAGGGCTGACGGCGCCCGCTTCGGCGCGGGTCGAAGTCATCCATTCCGGCGACGCCGCCCTGGGTATCGACCGATTTATTCGCGCCACATCAAAGGCGGACCTGGAGACGCTGCAACGCAATTACTGGCGCAGCGAATATCCCTGGATCACCATCAAGACATTGGCCTTCTTCTACGATCCGGCCACCGGCGAGGCCCATGAGGTGATGGAGGGCCTGGCCCAACTGGATTGGAGCGCCGGTGACGCCGGCCGGGGCCGCCGCTTCCGCATTCCCAACACGGGGCTCGGACGGGCCGCAGATTTCAAGCGCGATCCCGATACGCGGATGGACGCCCCCTACGCCGTGGGATACCCGGCCTATACGACGGGCGAAATCACCGTCATCCTCCCCGACGGCGGGCGCGGCTTTCGGCTCGAAGGGCGCGATGTGGATCGCACCGTGGGCGGCGTCCAGTATCAGCGCAGCGCCTCTATCAAGGACGGCGTGGCGGTCGTCAGCGTCTCGACCCGTGCGCTCGTTCGGGAATTTCCGGCCAACGCCGCCTATACGACTCAGCTCGGCCTCGCGGCCTTGACATCCGAAGGCCTCTGGGTGCGCGCGCCGGTGACGTACAACCCGTCCAAACAGGAACTGTCCGGCGTCTCGGCGTTAGAGCCGACCACGACGGAAGACTATTTCAAGCGCGCCGCCGAGCTGGCGGGCAAGTGGGAGACCGAGCGCGCGCTGGCGGACTATGCAGAAGTGCTGCGGCGAGAGCCCGCCATGCCCGGCGCACACATTGGTCGCGGCCTGCTCTATATGCGAAAGGGCGAGGTGGAGAAGGCTTTGGCCGATTTCGACGCCGCCCTGGCCGCCCAGCCGGACAATCTCGCCGCCCTCTACGCCCGCAGCCAGGCGCGGCTGGCGGCGCGAAAACCCGACCTCGCCCTAGCCGATGCCGATACTGCGGTACGGTTCGCCCCCAACTTCGTGGACGCCTATGATAACCGGGCGCTACTCTTCATGCGCCTACATGCGCCGGAAAAGGCGCTGGCGGATTATAACCGCATCCTCGCCCTTAATCCGGAAAGCCTTACAGGCCTGCTTGGGCGATCACGGGCCTATATGGCGCTGGGCCGGCCGGCCCTGGCCCAGGTCGATCTCGACGCAGTGGGTGAAAGCGCCAACATCTTGAACGAACGGTGCTTTGGGCGCGCGGTGGCGAATGTGACGCTCAACGCCGCCCTGGCCGAATGCGACGCCGCCGTCCGGCTTGCGCCCGCCGCCGACAACATCTTGGACAGCCGCGGCTTCACCCGGTTCAGGCTGGGCGATTTCAAAGGCGCCCTGGCCGATTTCGACGCCGCCCTGGCGCTCAATCCCAAACGCCCGGAGACCCTGTTCGCTCGGGGACTGGCGAAGCGACGGCTGGGCGATCACACCGGCGGCGACGCCGATCTTGCAGCCGCCAAAGCGATGGACGCCGAAGCAGTGCGGACCTTCGCCGACTATGGGCTGACGCAATAGGGGCTCAGGCACGGTCGCAGACTCGGCGATCAGATCATCAAGTGATGGCAAATACGGTCCCGGTGGGATGAGGGACTTATATTGCTATTTTTAAGTGTACGGAGTGTTCCTCCCCTACCCGCTCATCCCGGCGAAATGACAAGCCTTTGGCAAGGTTTTGATTTCGCTTGCTAATTTTGGCCTCATTTTGCCTGTGCAGTAACTGTGTAGGTTATTTTAGAGGTTTGTGCGGATTCGTCAGTTTCGAGCCTAGCAAATTCGCCGCTGTAGAGCACCGTCATAATCGTCTGAGAGCTGATCCGGCCCGGCGGCGACCTGCTGCCGGGCCGGTTTTTCACAGCAACAGGTCCGACTGCGCTCTCGATCATATCGAGGAAATCCTTGTCCCAGGCTTCCATCTCGACGATCCGCCATTTGCCCTTGAGGCTCATGCTACGGCGTCCAGCAATTTGGGCAGGCGAACCAGGTTGTAAGCGTAGCGGTGAAGGTCAAGGCCCATCCGACCCTCTCGCGCCCTTTGAACTTGGTCTTGCTCTGGCCGCCCACAGTCTTGATCTAGCGGAAGCCTTCCTCGATGCGTTTGCGGATCTTCTGGCTATGCGGATCTTCTGGCTAATGGCGTAGCTGGGCGTGGCGCGTGGTTCGACCGTCGATGGCCGAGCGCCGGCGTAGTCGTGCTGGGCTATCCTGGCCGATCTTGAAGTCAGGGGCGCCGCCGCCATCATACCGCCCAAACGCAATCAAAGCGTCCAGCGCGACATCGACGGGCATCTCTACGCTTTTCGAAATCTGGTCGAACGCTGCCTCTCAAAGCTCAAGCACAGCCGAAGACTAGTCACCCGATACGACAAAACCGCCGACAGCTACCTCGGCTTCATTCTCGTCGCATCAATCCGACTATGGGTCCGGCGGTTCGTCAACAGGACCTAGTGGTCTGTGTTGGAAAATAATTGAATTAGATGGGATATTTGCTCAAAATACATCGGACTCGGTATGTGATCCATTCTGAATATAACATTAGTTTTCACACATTTAAGATTTGAAATAATTGACAATTTTTTTATCCCAATTCTTAGATCGAGATTTCCATATATTATTTGAACTGGATGTTCGCAGCTTTGTCCTAGTCTTTTTAAAAGATCTATATTCTTATCACTCGATGAAAAAAAATGATCAAAAAAATCGGCCGAATATATACCTTCAAATTTTCCGCTCATCAAGTCCAACGAATTTTTATCAATCAATCTTACATTAATTTTTTGATCGGTTAATCGATTAAAGTGTAAATTATCAAAAAAATTTGATAATGCCTCCTCAGGTGAATAAATCATAGGACTGATAAGTATTACGCGATCAACTGGTGCGAAATATTGCTTACCTATTATCTCCGTTGCGATTATACCTCCGATGCTTTCGCCAATTAGTATAATATGAGCAAGGGGGTGGTGTGTGTGTAACATTTTAATGTACGTAGATATTTCATTACAAGCAACTCAAAAATCTGCTTTTGGATAGCGCGAGCCGTATTGTGTGCCCGTATAACCTAAACTGATGAGTAGGTCACTATCGCTAAGCGTGTTTGTGTATATGACATCATTTATGCCCGGCTCGATTTCACCGCCCGGCCCCCCGACAATCCTAATAAAAATTCTCAGTTGTTGCTCCCGTGTGTTTAACATAAATTTGTTTGTACTGTAAATTATCGTGGGAACGATATTGCCATCTATATTTAAAGAGCCACTTGAAATATTAATACCTGGAATTACGTCGAGCCACTCCGTGCAAAGCGTTGCTGGATTAGCAACATAAATGTTAGATAAGAAGAAATTAGCCCTCTTAATTGGTTCTGTTGGGCATTTTTCCAATAGAAGCAACTCCCTGAGCTGCGTTTTCGAATAATATGAGTCACTTTTTGGTTCATACGGATTCAATTTTATGATTGGAGCGCTTGCGAATGCGAACGAGTTAAAAAAAATTGCCCACGAAAAAATGAAATAACATCCAAAATATCTTTGAAAAATTATGACGATGTTGTACAGATGTCCGCGCAAAGCTGCCAATATAATTTTAGATGACCCCGCGCGGACGCTATGCATACAAAAGTCCTTTATTGTTGATTAGTTCGAGTGAAAGTTACGGTCACAACGCCAGAATTAGTCGAAAGGGTGCCTGTGACGCTTGGCACGCCAGCAGTAATATTTCCAGAAACAGTGGGCGAATAAGTGCCGCTTGCTTGAGTTACTGTGCTGACTTGAAAGTTACCAAGTTTTACGTAACCACTTCCAACTTGCTCATATAAAACATCTACGCCGTCATTATAAAATTGAGCATATACGCCATTTCCGGCGCAAGCAGGGAACCAGGCTTTTCAAGGCTAGAGGGCTCAAGCAAATCACAGCTCGATCCCGCAAACAGGATTGATCCAAAACCTGGGTCCCCGCTTACGCGGGGATGATCGGACAATTGAGGGCTAAGGGCCTATTGTCCCTAAATATTCTCCAAAATCAAATGCCCCACCGCCGTATTCGAAGCAGGTACATGGTAGAAGCGGTAGACCTCTTCTACCTTGTCAGACAAGGCGCCGCGCATGATCAGCCACATGACGAGTTCAATGCCTTCGGAGCCCGCCTCCCGTACATAGTCGATATGGGGCATGGCCGCCTGGGCTTCGGGATCGTTCACCAGGCGGTCGAGGAAGGCGGTGTCGAACGCCCGATTGATCAGGCCGGCGCGGGGACCTT
>Ga0116226_10000931_pt1 | contig 25544 bp, 21 predicted proteins | sample S1TSphfallax_FD_89692 | JGI IMG/M metagenome (GOLD analysis project Ga0116226, IMG submission 89692) | Host-associated microbial communities from peat moss isolated from Minnesota, USA - S1T2_Fa - Sphagnum fallax MG | ecosystem: Host-associated > Plants > Peat moss > Unclassified | place: USA... | reverse complement strand
CTCTACCTAGTCCGCAAAGTTCGGATGTGGCTGGCAATACTGAGGCTGCAACTAAGCCGCAGGAAGTAAAAGAGCCACCGAAGACTGATAGTAATGCGCCATCGGTTGTGACAGATAAGCCAGCTTCGCAAGAAGTGAAACCTATCGCACACGAAACCAAGCCGTTAGTAACACCGGCTGCAACTGCAACGCCTTCAAATGCCGCAGTAAAGCCAGCCGTTGCCGATGCAAAGAATGTGCTGGTGTTTAACGTGCGCAAGGATTCGTGGATTGAAGTGCGTGATGCGCATACCGTGTTGATGTCGCGTATGGTCAAGGCTGGTTCCACTGAACAATTGGAAGTAACACAGCCGGTTTCGCTAGTGGTTGGTAATGCTGCTGGCGTTGATATCGTATTCCGCGGTGCCCCGGTTGAAACCAAGACGGACGCAAAGAGCAATGTCGCGCGTCTGAGTTTGAAATAAGATTGAATTGACACCATGTCTTCCTTGAATTGCGCTATTGCGTCTGGCCCGCTCCCGCGTCGTGAAAAACGTGCGGCTACGATCCGTTATGGTTCGCGTGAAGTTATCGTTGGCGGCAACGCGCCGGTTGTCGTGCAGTCCATGACCAATACCGATACGGCGGACGCTATTGGCACTGCAATTCAAGTGCGTGATCTGGCGCGTGCTGGTTCGGAACTTGTTCGCATCACGGTGAATACACCGGAAGCGGCAGAAGCTGTGCCAGCTATACGCGAGCAATTGGATCGTATGGAAATCGATGTGCCATTGGTTGGCGATTTTCATTACAACGGTCACAAGCTGCTGACGGATTATCCTGAATGCGCGAAGGCGTTGTCGAAGTACCGTATTAATCCCGGCAACGTGGGGCAGGGCGCGAAGCGTGATACGCAATTTGCGCAGATGATCGAGATTGCCTGCCGCTATGACAAACCGGTACGTATCGGCGTCAATTGGGGTAGTCTCGACCAAAGCCTGTTGGCGCGCATCATGGACGAGAACGCGAAGCGCGCCGAGCCTTGGACTGCCCAATCGGTGATGTACGAGGCATTGATTACTTCGGCCATCGAAAATGCGCAGCGTGCGGAAGAGTTGGGAATGGCGCGTGACAAGATCATCCTGTCGTGCAAGGTATCCGGCGTGCAGGATTTGATTGCTGTCTATCGCGAATTGTCCAATCGCAGCGATTATCCGCTGCATTTGGGATTGACTGAAGCGGGCATGGGTAGCAAGGGTATCGTGGCTTCTACTGCGGCGTTGTCGGTGCTGCTGCAGGAAGGTATCGGCGATACGATTCGTATTTCGTTGACACCTGAGCCGGGTGGCGACCGCACCAAGGAAATCGTCGTTGCGCAGGAAATCCTGCAGACGATGGGTTTGCGTAAATTCGCGCCGATGGTGATCGCATGCCCAGGTTGTGGTCGTACGACATCGACCGTGTTCCAAGAGTTGGCTGATCAGATTCAGACTTACCTGCGCGATCAGATGCCGACCTGGAAGAAGCAATATCCAGGTGTGGAGGCGATGAACGTGGCAGTGATGGGATGTATCGTCAATGGTCCGGGCGAATCGAAGCATGCGAATATCGGCATCAGTTTGCCGGGTACTGGTGAAACACCCGCTGCACCGGTATTTGTCGATGGTGTAAAGACTGTGACCTTGCGTGGCGAGCGTATTGCCGAAGAATTCCAGGCTATCGTGTTGGACTACGTGAAGACACGCTACGGAAAAGAAAGCGTCGCCGCATAAGTTTTGTAAGCACCAATTGGTGATTCATTTGAATAGTGACTTAATGACTGCATTGCAGTCGCAATAAAACGGTCTACAAAGAATGTCAGAAAACAAGAAAGCTGAAAAAATCGTTGGCGTCAAAGGCATGAACGATGTGCTGCCAGCCGATGCGCCGCTGTGGGAGCTGTTTGAAAATACCGTGCAAACGATATTGAAGAGCTACGGCTTCCAGCAGATTCGCACACCTATCGTCGAGCCGACGGCATTGTTCGCGCGCGGCTTGGGTGCGGTGACGGATATCGTCGAAAAGGAAATGTATTCCTTTGAAGATTCGATGAATGGTGATGCATTGACCCTGCGCCCGGAAAGTACCGCCGGTGTGGTGCGTTCTGCAATTGAGCACAATCTGACCTACGAAGGCCCGAAACGTCTGTGGTACGTCGGCCCGATGTTCCGTCACGAAAAGCCGCAGCGTGGTCGTTATCGCCAATTCCATCAAGTTGGTGCAGAAGCACTAGGCTTCACCGGCCCGGATATCGACGCTGAACTGATTATGATGTGCCAGCGTTTCTGGGATGATCTGGGTCTGCAGAATATCCATCTGGAATTGAATTCGATCGGCAATGCGGAAGAGCGTAACCGCCACCGTGCTGACCTGATCGCCTACTTTGAAAAGCATCAGGATATTCTCGATGCGGAAGCCAAGCGCCGCTTGTATTCCAATCCGTTGCGCATCCTGGATACAAAGAACCCAACCATGCAAGACATGGTTAATGCTGCGCCGCAATTGTTGAACTATCTCGGCGAAGAATCGCTGGCGCACTTTGAAGGTGTGCAGAAGATTCTGCGTCACAATAGTATTCCATTCAAGATCAATCCGCGTCTGGTGCGCGGTATGGATTATTACAACCGCACTGTGTTCGAGTGGGTTACCGACCAACTTGGTGCGCAGGGTACGGTTTGTGCTGGTGGTCGTTACGACACTTTGGTCGAAATGTTTGGTGGCAAGCATACGCCGGCCTGCGGTTTCGCGATGGGCGTTGAGCGCTTGCTCGAATTGATGAAGGCCAGCGGTGAGCAATTCGCGCCGAATCAATGCGATGTTTACGTCGTCCACCAAGGTGAAGCAGCCCAACTGCAGGCTTTTGTCGTTGCAGAGCGTTTGCGTGATGCAGGTTTGGATGTAGTCATGCATTGTGCTGCGACGACCGGCCCTGGCAGCTTCAAGTCGCAAATGAAGCGTGCCGACGGCAGTGGCGCAGCATTCGCTGTCATCATTGGGGAAGATGAAGTTGCCAATAACTCTGCCGCGGTCAAGGCATTGCGTCAGGCTGAAGGCGAAAGCAATCAAACAACAGTTGCAATGGAACAGGTTGTCGATTATCTGGTGGATCAAATCATTAGCAGCGGAGAACATGATCATGACCACGATCACGGCGAACACGTACACTATCATCCTTAATTATTCTCACCAAAATTATTAGAAAATCATGGCATACGATCTCGAAGAACAAGAGCAGATAGAAAACGTCAAAGCGATTTGGAAAAAGTACGGCAACCTGTTGACCTGGGTGTTGATCGTCGTTCTCGGTGCATACTCCGGTTGGACATTCTGGAACAATTCGCAGCGTAAAACGGCTGCAGAAGCGGGACAATTGTTTGAACGTTTGAAGGAAGCGGCAGAAGCCAAGGATAATGATAAGGTGTTGCGCGCTGCTACAGACATGCAGGAAAAATACAGCAAGACTGCCTTTGCTGAAATCGCTGCTTTGACTGCTGCCAAGTCTGCATATGAAGCAAACGACGCCAAGGATGCGAAAGCGCAATTGCAACTGGTTATCTCGAACGGCAAGAATGAAGAATATCAAGCTGTTGCCAAGGTGCGCATGGCAGGTATTCTGCTCGATGAAAAATCTTATGACGATGCGTTGAAATTGTTGACTGGCGAATTCCCTACGCAATATGAAAGCCTGGTTGCTGATCGCAAGGGTGATATTCTGGTCGCGCAAAACAAGCTTCCTGAAGCGCGTGCTGCGTATCAACAAGCCTTGGATAAGCTTGAGGATAAGAACCCAGGTCGCCAATTGATTCAGATCAAACTTGACGCCATCGGCGGTAGCCCAGCCAAGGCTGCAGCCTGATCGTTAATAAGCAGAACAAGCATTGCTCAGCAGTTGCCGATAGGCGCTGCCCAATTCAATAACAAGGGGAAGAAATGCGTTTAGCGGTAAAGTTTGCGTATGCTGGGGCAGTGTTGATGTTGACGGGATGTTCGCTCTTCAGCAGCGATAAACAACATAATCCGCCAGCGCCTTTGGTGGATTTCAAGTCCACCTTGGCGATCAAAACCGCATGGACTGCAAGCATTGGCAAGACCGGGGAATTCAATTTCTCGCCAGCAGTTGCCGGTGACAGTATTTATGTTGCATCAAGTGATGGTTACATTGCGCGCCTGGATGCTGCAAGCGGCAAGCAACAGTGGCGCGTATCTGCCGACATGAACCTGATCGCAGGCGTCGGTACAGATGGCGATACGATTGCTGTGGCAGGTGAAAAAGGTGCTGTTCTGGCCTACGATAACGAAGGCAAGCTGCGTTGGAAGGTACAAGCCAGCAGCGAAGTGCTGTCGATTCCAGCTGTAGGTAATGGCGTCGTGATTGTGCGTAGCGTTGACGACAAGGTTGTAGCCTATGATGCCACAACAGGCGACAAGCGCTGGACGGTGACGCGTACTCTGCCTATCCTGACCTTGCGCAACGCACCAGGGATCGCAATGGACGGTCCTAACGCTTACGTTGCGCTGCCAGGCGGGCATTTGTTGGCGCTGTTGGCAAAGAATGGTGCTGCACGTTGGGAAGTTGCCGTCGGCGAGCCACGCGGTGCAACGGACCTGGAACGCGTTGCTGATGTGTCTGGTACACCTGTTGTAGCCGGTAGTGATATCTGTGCGGTGACTTTCCAGGGGCGTATTGGTTGCTTTGACACAGCCAATGGCAATCCGCGCTGGACCAAGACGATGTCAAGCACGGCGGGTGTGAGCGTAGATGAGCGTTTTGTGTTCGCTTCTGACGAACATGCTATTGTGAGTGCGTTTGCGCGTGACACTGGTTCCAGCGCATGGTCGAACAAATCGTTGGAAAATCGTGGCTTGTCCACACCGATATCATTTGGCCGTGCTGTTGCGGTGGGTGATTATCAAGGGTATGTGCATTTCCTGTCGCGCGAAGACGGTTCGATGCTGGCGCGTATGTCCACCGATGGCAGCGCTATCCATGCAACACCTGTTATCGCTGGCGCAAATGTCGTATTCCAAACACAATCTGGAGAAGTGGTCGCTTATACGACCGAGTAATTGATGAAGCCTGTTATCGCATTAGTAGGTCGACCTAACGTCGGCAAATCCACGCTGTTCAATCGGCTGACCAGGTCGCGGGATGCGCTCGTCGCTGATTTGCCGGGGTTGACGCGCGACCGCCACTATGGCGAAGGCAGAATCGGCGAGCGCCCATTCCTGGTCATCGACACTGGTGGTTTTGAACCAGTGGCCAAAGAAGGCATCATGCACGAAATGGCCAAGCAGACCAAGCAGGCTGTGGCTGAGGCAGATGTGGTCGTGTTTATCGTTGATGGTCGGCAAGGTCTGACCCCGCATGACAAAACAATTACAGACTTCCTGCGCAAGTCTGGCCGTTCTGTGATGCTGGTGGTGAACAAGTCCGAAGGGATGAAATACACTTCCGTCACTGCCGATTTCTACGAACTTGGTATGGGTGACCCATACGTAATTTCGGCGGCGCACGGTGACGGCGTGATGGATCTGGTCAATGAAGCACTTGATCTGGCAGAAAAACAACGCGTAGCTGAAGACGAAGAGCCGGAAGAAAAGCAGCAGAGCATCAAGCTGGCGATTGTTGGTCGTCCAAACGTCGGTAAATCGACGCTGGTCAATACCTTACTAGGCGAAGAGCGCGTGATTGCATTTGACATGCCTGGTACAACGCGTGATTCGATTTCGATTGAATTCGAGCGTGAAGGTAAGTCCTACACCTTGATCGACACGGCCGGTATTCGTCGTCGCGGCAAGGTGTTTGAAGCCATCGAAAAATTTTCTGTCGTAAAAACGCTGCAGTCGATTTCGGAAGCGAATGTCGTATTGCTGCTACTCGATGCGCAACAGGACATCTCCGAGCAGGATGCGCACATCGCCGGATTCATTCTCGAATCTGGTCGTGCCCTGGTGGTTGGCGTTAATAAATGGGATGGATTAACCAGCGATAAGCGTGACGAGATCAAGATGGATCTTGAGCGCAAGTTGAACTTCCTGTCCTTTGCCAAATTCCACTTCGTCTCGGCGATGAAAGCGACTGGTATCGGCCCGATGATGAAGTCGGTTGATTCTGCTTACAAGGCTGCGATGTCGAACCTCTCTACGCCAAAATTGACGCGCGCATTAATCGAAGCGATAGAACATCAACAGCCGCGACGTAAAGGCTCGATACGTCCTAAAATGCGTTATGCACATCAGGGCGGACAAAATCCTCCCATCGTGGTTATTCACGGTACGGCGCTGGATGGGATTGACGACAATTACAAGCGTTACCTCGAAAAGCATTTTCGGGAAACCTTTTCGTTGGTCGGCACTCCATTACGGATTGAGCTACGATCTGGTAAAAATCCGTTCGCCAAGCAAGAGAAATAGTTTTTTACTTGGCAACATCCGGCAAAATCGATTACATTCAGCTTAGGTAGTTTTTGATGTACTTGAAATTCCACCAAGTCGCCTCCAACTCCCTACCACAACAACACAATCTGGAGCTTTCATGAGTAATAAAGGGCAATTGTTACAAGACCCGTTTTTGAATGCCTTGCGCAAAGAACACGTTCCTGTCTCGATTTATCTGGTCAATGGAATCAAGTTGCAAGGTCATATCGAATCCTTTGACCAATATGTGGTCTTGCTGCGTAACACTGTAACGCAAATGGTTTATAAGCATGCAATTTCAACAGTAGTTCCGGCACGTGCAGTGAACTTGAACATCGAGGCTTCTGCGGAATAATGCAGACGTTGCGATTTCTTGTTGGTAGGCAAACTTTTATCGTCTGCTGACATGTTGAAGTGGATGTTTGTATCTCCAGTTGTTTGCTTTTCTGGGTGCGTTTGTTGTATCGATGCTTCTCCCGATGCATCGGCTGCTATCGCTTTAACCCAAACACTTAGCGCGGCCGTACTGCGCTCACGGAATCATGGCTAGTATGCGTGCCGCTTTAGTTGGTGTCGATTTCGGCAAGGAAGATTTTGCCGCAAGTCTTGAGGAACTGTCCCTGCTGGTCAAATCGGCAGGGGCCGAGCCGGTGGTCACGGTTACGGGCCGTCGTTCCAGTCCAGATGCCGCCTTGTTTGTCGGCTCTGGCAAAGCTGAAGAAATTGGGCATGCAGTGATCGACAATAAGATCGATCTAGTCATCTTTAACCATGCCCTGTCTCCCGCTCAGCAACGCAATCTCGAAAAAGAATTGAAGGTCAGGGTGGTCGATCGCACCAGCTTGATCCTCGACATCTTCGCCCAGCGTGCACAAAGCCACGAAGGCAAGGTGCAAGTTGAACTTGCACAGTTGCAACATCTCGCAACACGACTGGTTCGTGGCTGGACTCACTTGGAACGTCAAAAGGGGGGTATCGGTTTGCGCGGCCCTGGTGAAACTCAGCTGGAAACTGACCGCCGTTTGTTGGGGGAGCGCGTCAAGATGTTGCGCTCCAAGCTGGAAAAGCTGCAAAAGCAACGCGTCACACAACGTCGTGCGCGTGGCCGTAACAACACGTTTTCTGTGTCCCTGGTCGGCTACACTAATGCGGGCAAATCGACGCTGTTCAATTCGCTGGTCAAGGCACGGGTTTATGCGGCTGACCAGTTATTTGCAACCCTGGATACCACGTCACGTCGCATCTACCTGGCCGATGCGGGTCAGGTCGTGATTTCTGATACTGTCGGTTTTATTCGTGAGCTGCCTCACCAATTGGTCGCATCCTTCCGTGCTACGCTGGAGGAGACCATTCATGCCGATTTGCTGCTGCATGTGGTCGATGCGGCCAATCCGGCGCGGATTGAACAGATCCAGCAGGTCAATCTGGTGCTGAAGGAAATCGGTGCGGATCATATACCCCAGGTTCTGATCTGGAACAAGATTGATGCTGCGGGCCTTGAACCGGCTTTGGAGCGGGATGAGTATGATAAAATCCGACGTGTTTTTATCAGCGCGCATTCCGGCGCAGGCTTGGATTTGCTGCGTGATGCGGTGGCCGAATTTGCAAAATCTGCCGCTGCCGTGCATAGCGAAGAATCGTCTTTGGTGGTACCCGAACAATATAATCCAACCAGCATTCCAACCATCACCTGAGGCCGGACGGCGACAGAATGCCTGATTCCATAATCAAAAAAATCGGATTGATGTTTTCTCTGAAAAACCAGCGCCAGCAGGGACGTAAAGAGCCCATGCAAAATAACGATCGGCGACCTCCCAATGAAGGGCCGCCTGATCTCGACCAAATGTGGCGCGACTTCAATGCGCGCTTAAGCCGTTTTTTCAACGGCAAGGGTAGTGGCGATTCCGGCGGCGGAGGATTCAAGCCTGACATGCGTGGCGCCGGTATCGGTGCTGCAGTCGTTGCTGCCGTCATCGTCCTGTTGTGGGCTGCCAGCGGCTATTTCATCGTACCTGAAGGTCAAACTGCGGTTGTGCTGACTTTCGGTAAATATAGCCATTCGACACCTGCCGGTTTCAACTGGCGCTGGCCTTACCCGATTCAAAGCCATGAGCTGGTCAATGTATCGGAAGTGAAGACCGTTGAAGTCGGTATTTCTGGCTCCAGCAAAGCGCGTCAGGCGATGGAATCCTTGATGTTGACCGATGATGAGAACATCATCGATATCCAGTTCGCCGTGCAGTACAAGCTCAAGGATGCGGTAGCCTGGGTGTTCAATAATCGTAATCAGGAAAGCACCGTTAAACAGGTTGCCGAAACAGCGATTCGTGAAGTAGTCGGCAAGAGCAAGATGGACTTCGTTCTGTATGAAGGCCGCGAGCCGGTTGCCAACGACGTTGCGCAATTGATGCAACAGATTCTCGACCGTTATCAAATGGGCGTGCAAATCATCAAGGTGACGATGCAGGGCGTACAACCGCCTGAGCAAGTACAGGCTGCATTCGACGACGCGGTGAAAGCGGGGCAAGACCGCGAGCGTCAAAAGAATGAAGGTCAGGCGTACTTGAACGATGTGGTGCCGAAGGCCGCTGGTGCAGCTTCCCGTTTGATTCAGGATTCGGAAGCCTATAGTTCTCGCGTAGTAGCAAATGCCGAGGGTGATGCTTCGCGCTTCAAGCAGGTGTTGACTGAATACCAGAAGGCTCCCGCCGTGACGCGTGACCGCATGTATCTCGATACGATGCAACAGATTTTTGCGAACACAACCAAAGTGATGGTCGATTCTCACGCAGGTGGCAATAACATGATTTATCTGCCACTCGACAAGTTGATCGCACAAGCAACAGCGAATGATAATGCTCCGAAGGGAAGCGTCACTGTGCAGCCACCAGTTCCTGTTAATCCAGCGCCGGATCCGTTGCAGTCCTTCGATGCACAACGTTCGCATGACGCACGCAGCCGCGACTCTCGTGATCGGGAGGGCCGCTAAATGAATCGCATTATTTCTTACGTGATTGCTGCGGCGATTGTGTTGTGGCTGCTTTCGACGACCTTGTTCGTAGTCGATCAACGACAATATGCCATCGTGTTCGCACTGGGTGAAGTCAAGGAAGTGATTTCCGAACCCGGGTTGCATGCGAAATTGCCGCCGCCATTCCAGAACGTACTGTTTCTGGATAAGCAGATTCTGACACTGGAGACATCGGAAGGCGACCGTTTCATTACCGCTGAGAAGATGAATATTCTGGTCGATGCGTTCGTCAAGTGGCGTATCGAAAATCCGAAGCTGTATTTCGTCAGCTTTAGCGGTGACGAGCAGCGTGCGCGTGATCGCTTGTCGCAAATCATCAAGGCAGCATTGAACGATGAAATCACCAAGCGTAAAGTGCATGAAGTGATTTCTGGTGAGCGCACCAAGATCATGGATGCGATCCAGCAAAAGGTTGAAGTCGAAGCCGAGCAGATTGGTGTCAAGATCGTTGACGTGCGTTTGAAGCGTGTTGAATATGTCGAGCAGATCAATGCATCGGTGTACGACCGCATGAAGTCGGAACGTCTGCGTGTTGCAAACGATTTGCGCTCACAAGGTGCAGCTGAAGAAGAAAAGATTCGTGCTGATGCTGATCGCCAATGTACGGTGTTGGTAGCTGAAGCTTATCGTGACGCTGAAAAGATTCGCGGTGAAGGTGATGCAAAAGCATCGCAGATTTATGCGGAAGCCTTTGGACAAAATCCAGAGTTTTACAAGTTCTATCGAAGCCTGGAGGCGTATCGTGCCAGCTTCAAGAACCGCACTGACGTAATGGTGGTTGACCCTAACTCGGAATTCTTCAAGTATTACCATAGTTCCGACGCGGGTAACGTGAAGAAATAATGTGGAAAATACAAGGGATGCATCATCCCTTGTAATCTTTCCGCCAGAAGCAATACGAAGTCGGCGCGAACGCTGTTCGTGCCGATTGTTATTTGTGCTGATATTCCTGATTTGTCTATGCCAAACTGGCTCCTCCCCGAAAGTATTGCTGATGTCTTGCCGTCCGAAGCACGCAAGATAGAAGAGTTGCGCCGCGTCATTCTCGATAACTTCCGTCTATACGGCTACGAGTTGGTGATGCCGCCTTTGCTTGAATACCTTGACTCCCTGATGACAGGCGCAGGCGAAGATACCGATTTGCGTACCTTCAAGCTGGTCGATCAATTGTCCGGTCGCACGATGGGTGTCCGTGCCGATATGACGATTCAGGTTGCGCGCATCGATGCACATTTGCTGAATCGTTCTGCAGTTACGCGCCTGTGCTACGCAGGTAGTGTGTTGCATACTCGTCCACATGGATTGCATGCAACACGCGAGCCAGTGCAGATCGGTGCTGAAATCTATGGCCACGCAGGGCTGGAAGCGGACGCAGAGATTCAAGAACTTGCATTAGCGTCACTAGCACAGACAGGATTTACCGAAGTACGCCTTGATTTGAGCCATGTTGGCGTTTTGCGCGCTATCATTGCATCTGATCAGAAAGCAGCATGTGATGTATCGCAACTGTATGCATTGCTGCGTACCAAGGATATCGCTGGTTTGCGTGAATTGACCGCAGATTATTCAGCTGAGTGCCGTGATGCCTTATTGGCATTGCCGAATTTGTATGGGGATGCATCGACCTTGCAACGTGCACGTAGCATCTTGCCTGCATGGCAAGGCATCGAGCAGGCTTTGGATGAATTGGCCGTGTTGGTCAGTTTGGCTGGCAGCGCCAGCGTGACGATTGATCTGGCTGACTTGCGTGGCTACCAATACGAGAGTGGCGCGATGTTTGCGATTTACGTGCCTGGCTTACCGAACGCTGTCGCCCGTGGCGGGCGTTACGACCACGTTGGTGAAGGCTTTGGCCGGGCGCGTCCGGCAACTGGTTTTTCGATGGATTTGCGCGAATTGGCGCGCTTATTGCCGATGGCTGAGCGTAAGTTGGCGATCCGTGCGCCATGGGGCCGGGAGGCGGCTTTACGTGAAAAAATTGCTGAATTGCGCAAAGCAGGCGAAGTCGTGATTCAACACATGCCGGGGCATCAACATGATCAGGAAGAGTTTGATTGTGATCGCACCTTGGTTTTGGAAACCGGTAACTGGATTATCAAAAAGCTCTGATCTTTGATCGAAGCTGTTCCGAATTATTTATCTTGATATAGGCACTACGATGTCAAACAAAAGCGTGGCGAAAAATGTCGTTGTTATTGGTACCCAATGGGGCGACGAAGGCAAGGGTAAAGTCGTTGATTGGCTGACCGATCATTCGCAAGGTGTGGTGCGCTTCCAAGGTGGTCACAATGCGGGCCATACTCTGGTGATCGATGGCAAGAAGACTGCACTGCAACTGATCCCCTCAGGTATCATGCGCGCTGGCGTCGCCTGCTATATTGGCAATGGCGTAGTGCTGTCGGTGCCTGATCTGTTGCGTGAAATCGATAAGCTGCAAGCGGTTGGTGTCGAAGTGGCGAATCGCCTGCGTGTGTCGGAAGCTTGCCCAGTTATTCTCCCTTATCACACCGCATTGGATGCTGCACGCGAAAAAGCTGCTGGTGCCGGCAAGATCGGTACCACTGGCAAGGGTATCGGCCCAGCGTACGAAGACAAGGTGGCGCGTCGCGCGATTCGCGTTGCAGACCTGCTCGACGAAAAGCGCTTTGCAGAAAAGCTGCGAGCAAATCTCGACCTGCACAACTTCGTGCTGACCCAGTATCTGAAAGCTGAAGCTGTCGATTATCAAAAGACGTTCGACGAAACCTTGGCAATGGTGCCACGTCTTGCGCCGATGGTGGCTGATGTTTCCAGCGAATTGTATGCGGCACACAATGCCGGTGCGAAGCTGTTGTTTGAAGGCGCGCAAGGTAGTTTGCTCGACGTCGATCACGGTACATACCCATTCGTCACATCGAGCAACTGCGTGGCAGGTAACGCAGCAGCAGGTGCTGGTGTGGGGCCGAACATGTTGCACTACGTTTTGGGTATCACCAAGGCTTACACGACCCGTGTCGGTTCTGGTCCATTCCCATCCGAATTGCCAACAGAGCAGGGTGTTGGACACCATTTGTCGAGTGTCGGCCATGAGTTCGGCACAGTCACTGGTCGCGCACGTCGTTGCGGCTGGTTTGATGCAGCATTGTTGCGTCGCTCGGTGCAAATCAACGGCGTCTCTGGCATGTGTTTGACTAAGCTAGACGTACTCGACGGCTTGGAAACACTGAAGCTGTGCACAGGCTATACACTTAATGGCAAGACCGTGGACGTGTTCCCGGTTGGCGCGCAAGAAGCGGCAAATTGTAAGCCGATTTACGAAACGATGCCAGGCTGGACAGAAACGACAGTCGGTGCGAAAACATTGGATGCATTGCCAGCCAATGCACGCGCATACATCAAGCGTATCGAAGAACTGGTTGGCGTACCTATCGACATGGTTTCGACCGGCCCGGATCGTGAAGAAACCATCGTGTTGCGTCATCCGTTCCAGTAATCGATTCTGGTAATCAGTCTTAGTAACACGTTCTTGTAAATAATAAAGCGAGCCGATCCGCATGCTGGATCGGTTGCAATAATTGTTGTGGTGGGAGGAAGCATGCAGCCAGTGTCAGACGACAAACACTTGTGGGTATCGTGGGATGAGTATCATCGCAGCATTGAAAAGCTGGCATTGATGGTGCACGAGTCCGGTTGGAAATTCGATCAGGTGTTGTGTCTGGCACGCGGAGGTTTGCGTCCTGGTGACGTGTTTTCGCGCATTTTCGATGTGCCGTTGGCGATATTATCGACCAGCTCCTACCGTGAAGAGGCTGGTACTGTGCGTGGCGCATTGGATATTGCCAAGTACATTACGATCACCAAAGGTGCGCTGGAAGGTAAAGTGCTGCTGGTCGATGATCTGGTTGATTCCGGTGTGACGCTGGAAAAAGTGCAACGTCATTTGAAAGAGCACTTTCCTGCTGTGACCGAAGTCAAGTCTGCCGTGATTTGGCATAAAGCCTGCTCATCGGTGAAGCCTGACTTTGCTCTTGAATATCTGCCAACCAATCCCTGGATTCATCAGCCGTTTGAAGAGTATGATGGCCTGCGCCCTCATCAGTTGGTTGCATGGATGAAGAAGGGTGAGGCAAAAACAGGCAAATCCTGACCCTGTTTTTGTTGTTCATATCCTTTACAGGAGGTTGCGGGTAAAAGCATTTGCATTTATTCTGCGGCCTTCTGGCTCCACTTATTTCCGTTTGTCCTGCACGCAGTTATTCTCATCGCGTGTATCTTAATCCCTCTCGTAGTTCTTGTATCGAACCTATCCGATACATACCCTCAATGACTCGTAAACTATGGATATAGCACCATTTGCAATAAAGCGAATGTGAAAACTGCCGCCATAAAAGTGCGTTCGAGTAAATGTTTTCCATTGATATGACTTCAGGGTAGCAATGCATTTATTTTTGCAGTGATGGCTCGCGTAAAAACGTGTTTTGTTGCGCCTGTGAATGATGTCCGTAGCGAGAGTCTCGAAAGAAGATCTGGCAAGATCCGATCAATGAAATTCCTACAGTGAAGCATCGCTTTATCAGGAGACTTCAATAGATTCCTGAGAAAAATTGCGTTTGAGAATCAAAATATCTGGATTCTATTAATGAATGGCAATATAGATGTTGGAAATTTAACGAATTCTCAGAATTCTGTTGGGTAAACGGGGGCAGTGATATATAATCGCTAAAATGTTGTCGTGCAGATAATATTTTACTTGGTTCCATTTAGTTGTTTAACCGTTTTCCTTGGGGGAACTCTATGTCAAAACTGTTTCGACGTTTGTTGTTAGTCGTTGGTGCAGCTGTTTCCGTGAACGCGAGTGCTATCACTCCTGTTCAAATCAATTCAGTCGATTTGGGAAATCTGTCCGCTGGCGTGACAAGTTTCAATGAAGCTGTCGGTCCTGGCTTCTTCATCGACACAATCGATTTTTCGATTGGTGGTCACTCTTCGGTTGCAACAGGCTTGCAATCGATCAACTTGGGTCAATGGCTCGGCATTTCCAACCTGAACGTGTCTTTGTATTCGTCTTCGGGTTCGTTGCTGGGCAAGGGTACAAGCATCAGCTTGGGTTCTGCTGCTCCAGGTAACTACTATGAAGTAGTAACAGGTTCGGGTACTGGTTCGCTCGGCGGCGTTTACGCTGGTTCGGTGTCGGTTTCCCCTGTTCCTGAGGCAAGCACGCTGGCAATGTTGTTGGCTGGCTTGGGTCTGCTGGGCGTGACAGCATTCCGTCGCAAGGTATAAATTTGGTTGTTTCGTCGTGGCTGCATTGCGATCAATAGGCGAGTCCTGATTGGTTGAATGCTGTCATAGACGTGCTCCAAATAGAAAGCCCATCTTAATGATGGGCTTTCTGCTTTTTGAGGCGACTATTTATGTCGCAGCCTCAAACTTACTAGAAGTTGTTGCTCTTTCTCTCACTCAATTGGTGCGCAATACATTCATTCGCAATAGCACGTATCAATGTTGCGCTATTTGAGTGCGGTGATTTAGTTCACGCCTCCAATGTTTGGTGGAGCGGGTCTTGCTGTGTTGCTATAGTCAACTTTCACAGCAGATAAAATCTGTCCCTTACCGATGGCAGGTGAGGAGGAAAGAAGTTTGAAATAGCCAACGGCCAATGTCCCCGCTGTGGTGCTTCCAGTCTCTGCAAGTTGTGGGTTGCCGATTACGTCGCCAGTGCCGCGTGCTGCTGCTGGTGGGGAGGTTGACCATGCATTGTTCGAGAATGCCAAGCCTACGGTGCTTGGAGCGACCACTGTGCCGTTGACGATGTTATTGATGATGGTCGAGTTTTTGTTGACCACGTTGCCACTACTGGTATTGGAACCAGTTACAAAAATAGACGCGCCTGGAAAATCTGGTGTGCTGACAATTGTGTTGTTGGCGATCAAAACATTGTTGAGGCCCGATCCGGGAACGTTGGTCCAACCGTAAGCACTGAACTGTGCGTTGAAAATAAGGTTGTTTACGACGGTGTTGCCGGACGAGAGCTGGTTCAACGCAGGATTGGAGTTGGCGATCTCATCTGCCAATGCAAAGCCTGCATGTGCTTGAACATAATTGTTCGGGGTGTTATAGACGAGATTGCGTTGAATGACAGCATTGGTTGCATTGTCAACGTACAGGTTCTCGGCCCAATTGTTATAAACGATATTGTTTTGAATTGCTGTGCCATTGGATAACCAGGTAGAAACGCCTTCACCCCAGCAATTAAAGACCGTGTTGCCTGTAATGTTGCCGCCTTGTGTGATCTTGCCGCTATTGAAAGGGCTGCCGATGGTGACACAGCTTGGCCAATCGCGAGCGGCAGGGCTGCAATTGGGTTGGCCTGTCAAACGGCAGTTCGACATGGCGACGTAAGAAATCGTATTGTTTGCAATGGTGGCATAGTTGCCGGATGCAATGACACCTTGCGCCCATGTGTTGTGGATATTCAAGCCATTGATTGTGTCGTAGGAGCCAGTGATGTTGACACCATCGCCACCTTGAATGACAGTGCTGCCGCCGTTGCCACCGAAACCGTCAATGTTGATGTTACGAATCTCGAAACCAGACAAATTGATGTAATTCCCTGCCAGCGAAATAAGGGCAGCCCAGTTGCCTACTGACAGCGTGGAACCATCAATCACCGGCTTTTGTCCAGCGTAGGCAGTGATGGTGATAGGGTTGGTTGCTGTTCCCGAATTACCCACCCAAACAGTTTCCGCATAAGTGCCTCCGAGTGCGTACAAGGTATCGCCAGCTTGAAGCTTGGCGACTGAATAGCTCAATGTGCGCCATGGGGCTGCCAATGTACCAGGATTGTTGTTGTTGCCTGTAGTGGAGACGTAGCGTGCAGTCGCGTTTGCGTTAACCAGCGGCAACATCAACATCAGGAAAAACATGGCACGTAATAGTGTCCCGACACGTTGATGCAAGTTGCTCAATAAGCTCGGAGCAGTCAGCAGAAACAAGCTTTGCAGTTTCAGTAATCCATAGTCATTAGCTGCGGTTTTTGCAGAATGGGTATCAATTTGATGGATTTTCATGTCAGACAGTCCTCGCGAAATTTCAATCATCGTTGGCGGTTAAGGGGGCTTTCCGCTCAAGCTGACGCATTCTATTTTCTCGAAGTATGTATTGCCATGGATAAACATCAACTCTTTTAAAATATTTTTCTCTACGAAAACTTTTTGATTCATCGATGTCTATTCTTTTGAGTAAGAATTTCTATTTAGAAAATATTTGATGTATTCCTAGGCAATTTTCTATAGTTGAGTTGGCAAAGTGTATGTTTCTCACGTCAGAAAAATTCCCATGGGAAAGTAATCATATGTAAATAAAAATTTACAATCTTAAAAAGTTAATTCTGTTGTCTTTTAATTTATACTTCCGCTGTCTAATTGATTGTCGAATTAGTAACGGAAAGTTACAAACCCCAAGTAAGACCTTGAAGACTTCGTCACCCCACGAGGCTAGAGTGTTTTTGTTGAGCTATTCGGGGCAAGCGTTGGTATGGAAATTGCAATTGGGATAAAAGCAATTTTACTGATGCTGACTGTTTTATTGTCTAAGAGAAATTTTTTATAAAGGGCAACATTGAGTGCCCAATAAAAGCTTAGTCGATGGAGTTTTAGTTATCGACGTAACGCTACGAATTGACCAAACGGCCCGCAATGAGGTCGACTGAGTTGGAGACGATTTTTAGAGGGGCAAACTTGGTAGTGGACCTTTATCGGCCAGCTCAGTATAAGAACTATGCGTTTGAATTTTTGGTGTGACAATTGCTTCAGGGAGTTTGGTGTCGTGATTGCGATAAGCGCATTCGCGAGCATCCCTGCATCCGCATCTGACGGCCCGTTTGATGTGGTACACCCGTATCTCGGCTTTACCGAGGCATACGATGCCAATCTGCTCGGCATATCGAATAGTACAGAGGCGCAGCAAGTTCTTGGCTCAACCAATACCGGTGACAGATCGCATACCGAGCAAGTCGGTGTGGCATTTGATGATCTCATCGGCTTGCAGCATTTGACTGGTGATATCAATAAATCGAAGACCGAGTTTGATCGGTTTGGGCTTCTGGATTATCAGTCCAAGAGCGGGCAGGGCAACTGGAATTGGTTTTTAGGTACCCATCTCTCCGGTAACCTGGGAGGCTCCTATACGCAGAGTTTGGCGCCTTATACCTTCGTGCACGAATTGGCGCCGAACCTGCGTGTGCAAAAGAATGCAAATGCCGATGTAGCTTGGCTATTCCATCCGAGCTGGCGCCTCAGCGCGGGTGTTACTGGAAGCCAGGTGCAATACGATTTGGCATCGGAACTTGCCAATGACCGGCAGGAGTATCGTGTTTCAGGCGGGATAGACTACTTGCAGGCAAATGATAGCGCGACAGGTATACAGGTTGCGCGTACCCGTGGTTACTTCCCGTATCCGCAAGCCTTTGGTTCAGAGCTGATTTTCAATAACTATACGCAGGACGAGTTCGACGCAAAGATCGATTGGCGTTTTTCCGATAAGACCCGAATCCAATTCTTGGGTGGTGGCGTAAAGAGAGATTACGATTTTCTCGGCATCCAGGACTACAAAGGGCTGAATGGACGCCTGATCGTCGATTGGGCGGCAACTGGAAAATTGTCGCTCAATGCAGCAATTTGGCATGAAATCGCTGCAATCGACAATTTGACGACTGTGTACTCGATCAATCACGGTGTCAGTGTTGCACCATCCTGGCAAATGACCAGCAAAATCCGGTGGGATCTTCTGTATAAGGTCGAGGAACGTGCGTTCGCCGAGTCGTTGGCAGTGTTTGATGCGCCAACACCTGGTGTGACATATCTTGTGCACAATTCCTCCTTAATGATGACCTATGCTGCGACCCTGCATTGGCAGATTCAATCATCGCTTTACTACTTATCGCAATCTTCCACGAATCACTCCAATGATTTCGGCGGTAAGGGCGCGATGTGCAGTATGCGCTATCAATTTTGAGGAAAATTGATGACTCATAACGAAATTCCACAAGTAGCGTTCTTCAAGAGAATGGTCGACCCCGCGGTCATTCTCGGCTCGCTTTACATCGTGTTGATGCTGCTGGAAGAGCGTATCAACGGTCACTACGTGGTGCTGATGATCATTGCCTTTTTCGTCGGCACCTACGTCTACGAACAGATCGATTTATATCGCACCCTGCGCAGCGGCAGGTTGCTGGCCTGCGCTCGCGATACTGCTGTTGGATGGCTCATCGTGGTCTGTGTATTGATGTTGATCGGTCGTGCTACGGGCTTCTCGTATGCGTATTCCGAGCGCGCCATGTTGATTTGGTTTTTTGTGTCGCCAGCGGCGCTGCTGCTCAGTCATCTGGCCTTGTATGGCGTCGTTGTCACCCGCAACAATAGCCGTGAGATGCGCAATGCGCTGATCGTTGGTGCGAATGATCCTGGTGTCAAAATCTCCGAGCGTATCAATGCCAATCCCTATTTCTACATTGATGTAAAGGGCTACTTCGACGATCGCGACGAAAGCCGCCGTTCGCCGGAATTTACCAGCCCGCACCTCGGCAAGCTCAATGAGCTTGTACCTTACGTGCGCAAAAACAATATTCATCTGGTCTTCATCAGCCTGCCGATTTCAGCGCAACCGCGCATCCTCGAGTTGATGGAGGAATTGCAGGATACGACCGCCTCGATTTATTTCGTGCCGGATATCTATACCTTCGATTTGATGCAGGCACGCCTGGATCATATCGGTGGTATTCCAGTCGTCGGTGTTCGCGAAACGCCATTCACCGGCATCAACGGTGCAGTCAAGCGTGCCAGCGATATCGTTCTGGCATTCATTATCCTGATGTTGTTGGTGCCAGTTCTTGCTGTGATTGCAATCGGCGTGAAGTTGTCATCACCTGGGCCGATCATCTTCAAGCAACGGCGTTATGGGTTGAATGGAGAAGAAATCATCGTTTACAAATTTCGCTCCATGGCGGTTTGTGAGGATGGTGCGGTCGTCGTACAAGCCCAGCGTAACGACATGCGCGTTACCAAGTTCGGCTCATTTTTGCGGCGTAGTTCGCTCGATGAGCTGCCGCAATTTATCAACGTATTGCAAGGGCGCATGAGCATCGTCGGTCCGCGTCCGCATGCGGTTGCCCACAACGAGCTTTATCGCAAGCTGATCAAGGGCTACATGTTGCGACACAAAGTAAAGCCGGGTATTACCGGATGGGCGCAGGTCAACGGCTATCGCGGTGAAACTGACACGCTGGAAAAAATGCAGTTGCGTATTGAGTTCGATTTGGATTACCTGCGCAATTGGTCGATGCCCTTGGATCTCTGGATCATTATCCGCACTGTGAAGGAAGTGCTGAAAAGAGATAACGCCTATTAGTTGCCGAACGTAACTATTTGACAAGATTGCTGCGCGTGCGTACAGTTGCGCAGCTTTTTATGCACACACGCTTTTGTTGGGGTAGTTGGCAAGTTTCTTGCTGAACATGAGCGGACAGGAATTGACCGATTGGTTGTTGAAACTTGAAATGAGGTATTGAAGTGATTGAACGAATCTGGAAAGTGCTGCTTTGTACGTTGTTCTTGATGTGTGCAGTACAGAGCCATGCCAACGACAATCCTGAGCTACGCCTGGCTGCAGGAGATTCCATCCATATTACGGTGTTTCGCAATGCCGACCTGTTATTGGACACCCGTGTTTCCGAGAGCGGAACAATCCGCTACCCGTTGATTGGTACGCTTCAAGTCGGCGGCTTGACGATTTCCGAAGCGGAAGCGCGCATTGCCAAGGGATTGAAGGATGGTGGTTACGTGCAGGAACCACAGGTCAACATCGTGATCACCACTGACCGCGCCAATCTCGTTTCCGTATTGGGTCAAGTCAGCAAGCCTGGCATTTATCCGCTTGATCCAACCAATCTGCATTTGTCCGAAGTGCTGGCAATTGCTGGCGGCGTGGGAGCTTCCGGTGGTGATCGTGTTGTTGTGAAAGGCACGCGAAATGGCCAGCCGTTTCGCAAGGAAGTTGATCTTGCTGCGATTTTCATCGACGGCAGAGCTGATGACGACATCATCGTCCAAGGGCGTGACGAAATCTACGTTCCACTGGCACCGCTGTTCTACATCTATGGTGAAGTCCAGAAGCCGGGTTCGGCCATTATCCTGCGTGACATGACAGTTATCCAGGCACTGGCACAAGGTGGCGGACTTACTCCCCGCGGCACACAGCGCAATATTCAGATTCAACGACGCAATGCCAGTGGTGAATTGGAGAAACTGTCGCCGTCCCTGGAAGATCGCATTTTGCCGAACGATGTGATCTATGTGCACGAAAGTATTTTCTAAAGGCATCTGGCTCAGAGATAAAGAGTAAGAAGCACGAGAGAAACATGATTCAGCTTGACTGATACCAAAGACGGAATTTTTGAAAGTAGCCAAATGAGTTTCCAGCAGATTATTTCTATCCTCATTGCTCGCAAGCGGATCATACGCAATGTGTTTGCGTTCGTGGTCATCACGGTCACCGTGTTGAGTCTCATCATGCCTAAGCAGTACACGGCAACGACGACTGTTGTGATCGACATCAAGACACCTGATCCTGTGGTGGGCGCTGCATTGCAACCGATGTCGATGCCGGGTTATATCGCGACACAAATCGACATTATCACCAGTGAGCGTGTGGGGCGTCGTGTCGTCAAGATGCTGGAATTCGAGAAGGTACCAGCGTTGGTCGATGCATGGCGCGAGGACACGGAAGGTAAAGTCAGCTTTGAAGGATATTACGCTGCGAAGCTGGACAAGAAACTGGATGTCAAGCCTTCCAAGGAAAGCGACGTCATCAGTATCGAATTTACCAGCGGTGATCCCAAATCGGCAATGAAGATTGCCAATGCATTTGCTGAGGCTTATTTGGCGATTAACGTCGAATTGACGGCCGAACCTGCCAAGCAATATACGGATTGGTTTGCAGAGCGAACCAAGCAAGTGCGTGACAAGCTTGAGAAGCAACAAAAAGCCTTGTCCGAAATGCAAAAAGAGAAGGGTGTCGTTGCAGATGATGAGCGCCTCGATGTGGAAAATCTGCGTCTCAACGACCTGTCCACGCAGTTGACTATCCTGGAAACGCAAAAGAGTGAAGCGCAATCGCGTCAACGCGAAGCGAAGAGTGGTGGCTTGGATAGCAATCCCGACGTGATGAATAATCCGGTGATCCAGAACTTGCGTGCAACGATCACAACAGCCGAAGGAAAATTGCGTGAAGCGGAGAATACGTTCGGACAGAACTATCCGCAAATCAAGGAGCAAAAAGCTGAACTGGAAGCGCTGCGCGCAAGATTGAAGACCGAGATGGCAAACGTTGCCAGTAGCCTGGGAACCAACACCGTCGTCAGTGAGCAAAAAGAAGCAGAGATTCGTGCTGCGATTGCTGCACAAAGACAACGTATTCTCGATCTGAAGAAGCAACGTGACGAGGTCACTGTTTTGCAAAAGGATATCGAATTTACGCAACTCGATTACAACAACATCAATGCACGCTTGAGCCAAAGCAGTTTGCAAAGCCAAAGCCCGCAAACGAACGTTGCCGTGCTGACGCCAGCGTTCGAGCCAGATGAGCCATCCAAGCCTAAGGTCTTGATCAACATCATCGTTTCTATCTTCCTGGGTGCGATGATTGGTATTGGTGTTGCGATGTTGATGGAGTTGTCGGATCGGAGAATTCGTTCTGAGTCGGACCTTGCTGCAATCGGCATTCCAGTATTGGGTGGCTTGAGCGAAGCACGCAAACAGCGGGTAGGTTCGCGCTGGCGCTTCTGGCGCCGTTCCAAGCTCTCGGTGCAAACAATCTAAAGGATAGACCATGCAATTGATCCAACAAAAAGAGCAGAGTGAGCGCGCAATCGGGGCTATCTTGATCGATGCGGGAAAACTGTCTCCCTTCGATGCCGAGAAAATCCTGCGCGAGCAAAAGCAGAGCAATCTCCGATTTGGCGATGCGGCACTGAAACTGGGCTTGCTGAATCAGGATGACATCCAATTTGCGCTGGCGCGCCAATTTGACTATCCATATCTTGCGCGTGGCGACAAGTCAATTTCGGAAGATGTGATTGCAGCATTTAATCCATTCTCGCCTATCGTCGAGCAACTTCGCGCACTGCGCACGCAACTGATGCTGCGTTGGTTTGCAGCCAATAGCACACAAAAAGGTTTGGCGATTGTCAGCCCGACGCAAGGTGAAGGACGCAGCTTCGTCGCGGCCAACTTGGCAGTGGTGTTCTCGCAATTGGGCGAGCGCACCTTGCTGATCGATGCAGACTTGCGTACTCCCAAGCAGCACACCCTGTTCAAGACAGCAAATAACATGGGTCTGTCGGCAGTTCTTTCAGGACGTATCAAACCTGAACACGCTGCGCTCAAGGTGGGGGCGCTGCTTGATCTTTCTGTGTTGCCTGCTGGCGCTACGCCGCCTAACCCACAGGAGTTGCTCAGCCGCGAAGCCTTCTCCGCGATGTTGGCGAAATACAGTGAATCTTACGATGTGATCATCATCGATACACCAGCAGCAGAGAAGAGCGCTGATGCGCAAACTGTCGCCGCGCGTGCTGGTGCAGCGTTGTTGGTCGCACGGAATCATTTGACTCCTGTGTCGAACCTGCAAAGCCTTGCCGCGAAGTTGCAATACTCGAACATTGCCGTGGTCGGCTCACTCCTGAACGGCATTCAATGACGTTCTTAGACTGAGAAATCGCCGCTCGCATGTCCAATAACGCCGTCACCAGCAAAATCAGCTTATCGCCATCCATAGCGAAGCCCGGCCATTCCATGGAGTGGCTGCCGCTGCTGCTCGGCTTGGCTGTTCTGTACCTCCCAACTTACTACAGGCTCGCAAATGGCCTGTGGGGGACGAGCGATCAAGCGCAAGGGCCATTGATACTGATGCTGGTGCTCTTCCTGTTCTGGAAGCAGCGTGAGTATTTGCGTCCGGTTCCCGGTGCACGTACCTGGCCACTATTGGGAGCCTTGTTTTTCGGTGTCGGCATGATCTTGTACGTGATTGGTCGATCTCAAGATATCTTGATGTTCGAGATCGGATCACAAATCCCCGTGCTGATCGGTATGCTGTTGCTGACACGTGGCATGGCGACGCTCAAGGCTATGTGGTTTCCGCTGTTCTTCTTGATTTTCATGGTGCCATTGCCTGGCTTCTTTATTGATGCGATCACCTTGCTGATGAAGATTGCGGTTTCCTATGTTGCCGACACTGTTTTATTTTGGTGCGGCTATCCGATCGCTCGCACTGGCGTGATCCTTCAAATCGGCCAATTTCAATTATTTGTTGCAGATGCCTGCGCGGGCATGCATACGCTGATTTCCCTTGAAGCGCTGGGCCTGCTTTATCTCAATCTGGTTAAGCACGATTCTGCTGCGCGTAATCTGATCCTGGCCGCGTTGATCGTGCCAATTTCATTCACTGCCAATGTAGTTCGCGTGATGGCATTGATCTTGATTACCTATTACTACGGTGATGCCGCAGGACAGGGCTTCGTTCACGAGTTTGCCGGCCTCTTGTTGGTTGTGGTGGCGCTTTCGCTGGTAATGAGTGTCGATTCGCTGCTGCAATATGCGGTAAAACGTAGAACCTTGAACATGCAGGTGAAGCCATGAATTTCACTCGCAGGAATTTCATCATACTGGCCTTCATGATGCTGGCGTCCGGTTTGGCGTGGGCGTTGGCACCGACACATCATATTGCTGATGATGGTCAAAAGGTCGATCTCGAAACCATGATCCCAGCGCAATTCGGTGTGTGGCATGAAGATCGACAGCACAGCATTGCCATCATCGACCCGCAGCAAAAGGAGACGATGGAGAAAATCTATTCGCAAACCTTGACGCGCTCCTATACAGATGATGCGGGGAATTTGGTCATGCTGTCCATCGCTTATGGTTCCGATCAAAGCGACTCCAAGCAATTGCACTATCCTGATGTCTGCTATCCGGCGCAGGGATTCCAAATACTTTCCACGCGTGTTGATGTGGTAAAAACCGATTTCGGTGATATTCGCGTCAAACGACTGTTAACCAGCCTCGGACAACGCAGCGAGCCATTGACTTATTGGACCACTGTTGGAAACAAGGTCGTGGTCGGTAGTACCGAGACCAAGCTTGAACAACTCAGCTATGGTTTTCACGGGCAAATTCCTGATGGACTGCTGTTTCGCGTGTCTTCCATCAATCACGATTCGCGCGTTGCCTATGCCACACAGGAACGCTTCGTGCGCGAACTGGTTGCGGCTGTTTCAGCCAATGACCGTCTGAAACTCGCTGGCTTGACCGGGGCCGCCACTCTCAATAAGGCGATGCATTGATGGCTTTGTTTCCTCCAATTTCCACCGGTGGCCGCTTCAGTAATGTAACGGGGCCACTCGCATTCAATACGTTTACGCCAGAAAAGAAGTCGTTCCTGTGGCTATGGTTGGTCACGGGATTGTTGACGTTGATGATAGGCGTCTTGCTTGCGCTTGGCTTGTACGTGATTGTTCTGGTATTGGTTGTTTTGGCTCTTGGCCCTTTACTCATCGTATATCCGCGTTTCGGTTTGTGGGTTGCGATATTGGGTTCTTTGATCGTCTCCGGCTTGATTGACCTGTACGTCCCTAAGCTTCGACCGCTTACTTGGGGCTTGACTGTCCTCAGTGGTGGTTTGGCTGTGATTTCGTTCGGCATGTACCATCTTCGTGTTGCAGGTAAATCCTTCAAGCCAGACAACTCGATGGTGTTGACTTGTGCATTGCTGTTCATGGCTTGCACTGTTTGTTCAACGATGGCCAACTGGCATGGTAGTGCCGCCGCTGCGGTCGGTTTGAAGGGCTTCTTCCAGGTATGGGGAATTGCACTGGCGGTCTATTATTTGATGCAGGACGAAATCGATGCTGGGCGCCTGATCAGATTTTTATTGCTGCTTGGCGTCTTGCAGATTCCATCGGTATTGCATCAATTTATTTTCCTGGTCCCGCTGCGTACGGGCATGATTGCGGAAGCGCACGGCGTGGAAGCGGTTGACGTGGTGGCGG
>Ga0116226_10000930_pt1 | contig 25548 bp, 25 predicted proteins | sample S1TSphfallax_FD_89692 | JGI IMG/M metagenome (GOLD analysis project Ga0116226, IMG submission 89692) | Host-associated microbial communities from peat moss isolated from Minnesota, USA - S1T2_Fa - Sphagnum fallax MG | ecosystem: Host-associated > Plants > Peat moss > Unclassified | place: USA... | reverse complement strand
GTCGCTGGCGGTCGAGCTGCCCTCGCATACGCGCTATGTTGGCGCCAAATCCGGTAGCACCGACAGACCCGATCTGCAGACCGCGTCGCGGGTGGTCTCGGGTGGCCGGGCGCTCGGCAGCGCCGATAATTTCAAGCTGCTGTACAGCCTGGCGGACAAGATGGGAGCGGCGGTGGGCGCATCGCGCGCCGCGGTCGATGCGGGTTATGCGCCGAACGAGATGCAAGTGGGCCAGACGGGCAAGATCATCTCGCCTGAAATCTACATCGCCATCGGCATCTCGGGTGCCATCCAGCATCTGACCGGTATCAAGGATGCCCGCACCATCGTCGCCATCAACAAGGATGGCGAGGCGCCGATTTTCGAGGTGGCGGACGTGGGACTGGTGGGCGACCTGTTCCAGATCGTTCCGGAACTGGAGCGCCTGGTCGGCACCTGAGGCGGCGGCTAGTCGATCTGCGCGGCCGCGTCCCCAATCGCGGCCGCGAGCAGGTCCGCATGCGCCGGCTGGAATGACAGCGGCGGGCGCAACTTGAGAATATCGGCCGCGGGTCCCTCATAGCCGATCAGGACGCGCGCGTGGTTCTTCATGGCATTGATGATCTGTCGGGTACGTGCCTTGGCGGACGCCGCGTCAGGACCCAACACCTCGAGACCGAGCAGCAAGCCGGTGCCGCGCACCCGACCGAGGCATGCATGCTGGGATGCCAGTCGCTCGAGGCGCTCGCGCAGGTACTCACCCGTGCTGCGGGCATTGTCGACCAAACGCTCGCGGTCGATCACGTCGAGGACCGCGAGCCCCGCACTCGCGGCCACCGCATTCCCGCCGAACGTCGAAAAGAACCCGTACTTCGCCTGAAAGGCCTCGATGAGCGTCCGACGGGTGATGACCGCCCCCATCGGGTAGCCATTGCCGATGGGCTTGCCCAACGTCACGATGTCCGGTCGTAATCCTCGACGCTCGAAACCCCAGAAGTTGGCACCGCTGCGTCCCAGACCATATTGCACCTCGTCGGCGACGATCAAGCAGCCGGCGGCGCGGAGCCGGTCCGCCACCGCCCTCATCCACTCAGGCGGCGCGTCGTAGATGCCACTGCTGGTGAGCGCTGTATCGAGGAAAAACGCGGCGGGCGCGTGACCGCGCGCGGCGAGCCTCCGCACCGCTCGATCGACACCGTCGGCGGTCAGGGCCAGATCGGCCTCCGACATCGGCTCCTGATAGCCAGCGACCGTCGGCGGGTCCAGCGCAACCACGCGCGGATCATGATCGTCGCCGCGAGTACCGGCGACGGGCGTGAGCGCCGCCACGGCGTCCGTGATCCCATGATAGGCATGCGCCATGATGACGGCGCCGTCATGGCCGGTCGCGAGCCGCGCCAGGCGCCAGGCGATGTCGTTCGCTTCGCTGCCGGAATTGACGAAGATGCAGGCATCCAAGTCGGGTGGACAGCGGGCCGTCAGCGCATCGGCATAATCGAGAATCCCGCCGTGCAGGTAGCGCGTATGCGTTGCGAGCGTCGCCGTCTGGCGCTGGATCGCACGGACCACGGCGGGATGGCAATGCCCGACATGCGGCACATTGTTGTACACGTCGAGGTAGGCCTGATCCCGGGAATCGAACAACCAGACCCCGGAGCCTCTCACCAGATGCAGCGGCTGCTCGTAAAAGAGTTCGGCGCCCGCGCCCAGGAGCCGATGGCGACGCTCCAGGCTCACCGGCCCTTGCACCCGCACCGTCGTGCCGGCGACGTCATGCCATTGCTGGGTCAGTCGAAGCCGCCCCGCCGTCATCAGCCAATCGAGCGCGGCCGCTGCATGCCGGGCCGACTGCGTCAGCAGATCGGCGCCCGCGCCATGGTGGACCCGCCAGGCCTGGATCAGCAGCGTGCTTGCCTGTCGCGCCAGGATGAGGTCGTACAGCACCTCGATGTCGGCGGCCACGAGCGGCAGGGTCGTCACGTAACCGGATAGCAGGCTCGACAGTGCGTCCTCGGTTGCCAGCCCTTGCGTCGGCACTTCGGCCATCGCGACGGCAGGCTCGAGTACGCGGGGACCGTGAATCATATCCCCGAAATCGAGGAGACCGCGCACTTGGTCGTGAGTCGTGTTCACCAGGATGTTGCCGCCATGCCCATCACCATGGATGGCTTGACTCTCGAGGCCGGCCAACGCGCCGAGTCGAGAGACGAAGCCATCGCAGACGGTCTCGACATGCCGGCGGATCGCAGCGTTCTGGATGAACGTGAGGTACGCGCGAATCTCGGGCAGCCGCCGCACGTCCCAGGCGATGCGTTGCCCCAGCGCGCGATGGAAGAAGCCGCAGAGCGCCCTATCGACGCGCGCCAACGTACGCCCCACATCGTGCAGCAGCGCCATACTCGGCGGCACGTCACCCAGCAGGGAACCGTTCAAATAGGTATAGAGGCCGGTGGCGAAGTGGCGCTCGGATCGCGTGACACGGCCCAAATCGCCGCCGAACAGAGTCGCCACCACCCGAGGCACCGGTAGCGCGGGGTCTTGCGTGGCGAGGTGCCGCAACACCCGGATCTGGCACTCGGTGGCTTCCGGCTCGGCGGTGGCATCGAGGATCTTCAGAACGAAATCCTCGCCATCAGCGGTCTGCAGATGAAAATTGCCGTCGCGCTCACCCGGCAGCGACCGCGCGGTCACCGTCAGGCCGTACTGATCGCGCGCGATGTGCTCGGCTTCGTCACTCGAAAAAACCGGCGGAGCACTTCGAAGCGCGATCAGCCGGGGATCGGCGGCCAACTCCAGTCTCGTTCTATAACTGGGCCAACACGTAGGAGGCGGCGGATACCTTGAACTCGCCCGGAGCCTCGACGTTCACGTGCGTGGCCACGCCATCCTTGACGATGAGCGCGAAGCGCTGGGCCCGCAGGCCCATGCCGTAACCGGTCGCGTCGAGCTCGAGACCGAGGGCCTTCGCGTAGGTCCCGTTGCCATCCGCGAGCATCAACACCTTGTCGCCGACGCCGCCCGCCTTACCCCAGGCATTCATCACGAACACATCGTTGACGGCCATGCAGGCAATGGTATCGACTCCCTTGCGCTTGATGTCATCGGCGAGTTCGACGAACCCCGGCAGATGCTTGGCATCGCAGGTGGGCGTGAATGCGCCGGGCACGGAAAAAAGCACCACCGTCTTCCCGCCGAACAATTCAGCGGTGGTGAGTTTTTTCGGCCCGTCCCCGGTCATTCTCATGAACGACCCTTCGGGTAGCTTCTCGTTGACGGTGATGGTCATGGTCCTCTCCTAGGAGCCGAGCTTCTCAGCATACAGCTCCCAGACCATCAACACACGGGGGCTGATGTTGGGAACGGTCTTCAGCCCGGCAAACGCCTTCTTGGCCGCGGCGTTTTCCTTCAGGGCCGCTTCCGCTCGACCGAGGTAGACATAGGCCTCGTCGAGATGCTTGATCTGGCCCTTCTGCAAACCGCGATTGATCGCGGTCACCGCGTTTTGATAGTCGCCGGCACCGAAATACACCTCGCCTAACTTGACGTCGAGTTCACCGGCTGGGTTCTTCGACGCTTCCTTGTCGAAATCCGGCTGGCCCTTCTTGTCGGCATCGGCACGCGTCTTGAGGGCCGCCAACAATCGAGTGGAGCGATCCTTGTCTTTCGGATCCGTGAACAGCCCGGCGCCAACGCCGCGCTCGAGCACCATTTCCGCCTCGCCGGGCAGCGCCGCATCGCCCAAGAGCTGGGCCATTTCCATGTAATCGCTGCCGGCGGTCATCGAATTGGTGTCGTACATGACGCGGTAGATCATCAATAGATTGTGATCGTCGCGTTCGTCCTGACGCTCGATGCGCAGCAACGTGTTCCAGTATTTCGTATTGTTGGTGAGCTTGATCAGATCCTGAAGAATGCTCGCCATGGCGGCGTTGTCCTGATTGTCGGACGCGCATTGCAGCTTGAACTGATACAAGGTCTCTTTCGGCGCTTCACCGGATTTCTTCGCGAACGCGATGGCCTTGTCAGCCCAGATGCCGGACTCCTTGCAGTCCTTTTGCAGGTAGTAGATCTGAGCCATGATGAGGAGGTCGTCGCCATTGGCATCGCCGGCGTCGGCGACTTCCTTGCCGAACTCCAACGCCTTCGGGTATTGCTGATTACCGGCCGCGAGCCGGAACAGCGTGCGCTTGGTCTTGGCCGCCTCCTCGGGGCTGTACTGCCCGGTGGCGAGCGCCTGCTCATAATCCTCTTCGGCGTCCTTCAAGTGATTGAGCTTGATGTTCGCGTAGGCTTTGAAATCGTAGATCGATTTCTTGTCGAAGGGAGTGAGCGGCGACTTCTGCTCGGCGGCATCGAGATTCTTCAAGGCATCAGCCCATTGGCCGGATTGCAGATCCTTTTGCGCGGCGGTCATCTCCTTGGCAATGACACGACTGATTTCGGGTCCTTTCTTATCGGCGGCGACGGCTGTCTGAACCGTTGCCACCAGGCTGGCCAGGCTGACAGCCAGGCTCAAGAGCAGCGCATTGAGTTTAACGTTCGGGTTGGAATCAATCATGGACTAACCTCGTAAACCACCATTCGAATTGGATCTTCAAGCTGTCATCAAAGAAACGGCGCGCCAAAGGTCTGACGCGCCGCAATGACAATCGGATGTGACTGTTAGAACAGGTCGTTATTGACGAATCCGATCTTCTTCAGGCCGCGGCTCTGCAAGTCCGCCAACGTCTGCGCCACTTTTTCATACTTGGCGAATTTATCGACCGTGATATGAATTTCCGGCTGCGGATCCTTCGGCGCTTCCTGGGCGATGTAGCCCTGCATCGTGGCCCGATCCACCGGATTGCCGTTCCATGTCAGCGTCCCGTCGAAGTCGATGCCTAAATTCACCACCTCGGGCGGTGGTGGTGGCGTCATGTTCGGCGGCGGCGGCAACGGATTGTCGATCTTCACCGCGTGCGTCACCGGCGGCAGCGAGATGATGAAAATGATCAGGAGCACCAACATCACGTCGATCAACGGCGTCATGTTGATGTCCGTGAACGCCTGGCCGTCGCTACTACCTACTGCCATTGCCATGTCTGTCTCCTAGGGCGCTTCGCCGGGATGAAGGGGAGTGGTCAAGAAGGCCACTTTGCGAATGCCGATTTTCTGAGCGGCGACCAGAACCTGTCCCACGTACATGTACCGCGCATCGCCATCGCCCCGAATATGAACTTCGGGCTGCGGCTCATCGCGGGCAACGCTGCGCAGTTCGGTCATGAGGGCGTCCTGATTCGGCAGCAATTTCGTGTTCCAGTAGATGTTGCCGGACTTGTCGACCGCAATCGTGACGTCCTCCGGCTTCGTCTGCGTCGGCAGATTGCTGGCAATGGGAAGGTTCACTTTGATCTCCTTCAACGCCACCGGCACGGTGATGATGAAGATGATGAGGAGCACCAACATGACGTCCACGAGGGGCGTCACGTTGATGTCCGACAGCACGTCGCCTTCGGTACTGCCACTCGTACTCATCGCCATGAGCGTGAACTCCTATTATCGCGCAGCCGCAGGGCTGGGCTTGACCGACGGCGGCGGCGCCTTCTCCATCCCCAGGCCCATCTTCACACCCGAGATCAGGTAGGCATGCAACTCATGGGTGAAGTGACTGACCCGCTCCTGCACGTTCTTATTGCGGCGCAGAAGCACGTTGTAGCCCAACACCGCGGGAACGGCCACGAACAGACCGATGGCGGTCATGATCAACGCTTCACCGACGGGGCCGGCGACTTTCTCGATCGACGCGGAACCGGAGGCGCTGATCGCGATCAGTGCGTGGTAAATGCCCCACACCGTACCGAACAGCCCGACGAACGGAGCGGTGGAACCCACCGACGCCAAGACCGGCAGACCGGCTTGCATGCGGCTGATCACCTGATCGGCGGTGCGCTGCAAGGACTCCGTGATCCACTCGCTGGTGCCGATGGCGGCGGACAGGCGAGCCTTGTTCACTTCGTGGTACTCATACGCCTGCTTGCCGGTTTCGGCGAGGGCGCGGAAGGGATTGGAATTGCCCTTCAGCTTGCCGAGCGCGTCGGTGAGGCTGCCGGACGACCAGAATTCCTTCTCGGCCTCGATGGCCTGAAGGCGCTGACGGCGTTGGTCGAAGAACTTCGTGATCATGATGAACCAGGTCAACAGCGACATGATCACCAGGATGACCAGCGTCGACCGGGCGACCAGGTCACCCTGTTGGATGAGGGCACCAAGGCCAAACGGATTTTCAACTGTAGTCTCTTGCATGTACCGATTCCTCTACTTGAGCAAATTAAATTGAAGAGCCAAAAAAAAATACAAGGGTCGATTCACTCCGTGCCGAGCGCTATCGATTGGTCAGTTTCCAGACGATCGGCAAGTCGGCCGTCGTCTCGACCGGCTTACCGTCCTCGGTTGCCGGCGTCATCCTCTGGCCATGCACGGCCTTCAGACACGCTTCATCCAGCCGCGGGAATCCCGTGCTGGTCTCGATGGCTTCGCTCGTGATCCGCCCATCAGCACTGACGGTCACTTTGACGATGCAACGGCCTTCCTCGTTCGCGCGCTTGGATGCGTCCGGATAATAGTCCTCACCAATTTTGAGCGGGTGCTTCGGGTCCATCCTGATGTTGGTCATCGAGTGATGCACAGGTGCGGGCGGAGCCTGCACCACCGGCGCCGCAACCGGCTGCGGAGTCGTGGTGGTGGTGATGGTGTTGGTCTGTTCCTGAGGCGCTTGAATGTCGACGAATTCAGGGGGCGGAACGAACGGCTTGATCTCTTTGAGTTTCGGCGGTGGTGGTGGCGGCTTGTCGATATCCTTGGGCTTGTCGATCTGCGCGATCTCGACGGGCGGGATCACCTGTTGCACCAGGCGCATCGCCAAACCCGAATAGAAAGCGTAACCAACGACGACGTGTAACAAAATGACGACAAGGAGGGCGATGCCTCGCTTGCCGGAAAACATGGATGGCTCTTCGTATTTATACATAAGTCTCGTTGCGACCTTACCTCTGAAAGAAGATTCTCGTCCGCACTAAGCTTGGGCATCCGAACCGCGCCGCTGCGCGCTTTTGGAACATCTCGAACGAGGGACTCTGGTGCCTCGTCCTTCACGCCCGTTCGACTACACGCTTTAGGCATAAAAACCGTGGAAATTCTTCCAACGGCATCACTGAATCAAAGCAACTCAGCGAGTAAAGAGACTGACACATATGCCGCCCGCACTGCAAGCGCGACTTGACTTACTCCAAGTCTGTTACGGCACCGAGTGAAGCACTGCTGACTGACTTCGAATATTTCGCAAGCGCACCGCGCCGCGCATAGGCTTTCGGCGCCTTCCACGCCTTGCGCCGCAACCGCATTTCGCGTGGCGTGACATGCAGCAGCATCTCGCGACTCTCGGCATCGATGGTGATGATGTCGCCGTTCTTCACCAATCCGATCGGGCCGCCGAGCGCCGCCTCGGGCGCGACGTGACCGACGACGAAGCCATGGCTGCCGCCGGAGAATCGGCCATCCGTGATGAGCGCGACTTCCTGCCCGAGGCCGCGGCCGATGATGGCCCCCGTGGGACTCAACATCTCGCGCATGCCGGGACCGCCTTTCGGTCCCTCGTAGCGGATCACCACGACGTCACCGGCTTTGACCTTGCCGCCCAGGATTCCTCGCAGCGCCGCTTCTTCACCGTCGAACACGCGCGCCTTGCCGGTGAAACGCAGTCCCTCTTTGCCGGTGATCTTGGCGACCGCGCCCTCGGGGGCAAGATTGCCGTAGAGGATCACCAGGTGACTATCCTTCTTGATGGGCTGGTCGAGCGGCCGGACGATCTGTTGATCCGCCGGATAGGGCTCGACGTCGGCGAGGTTCTCCTCGAGCGTCTTACCCGTGACGGTCAAACACTCGCCATGCAACAAGCCGGCGTCGAGCAGCGTTTTCATCAACGGCTGGATGCCGCCGATGGCGACCAGTTCCGACATCGAGTAGCGGCCGCTCGGCCGCAGATCCGCGAGCACCGGGACGCGCTTGCCGAGCCGCGTGAAATCGGCGAGCGAGAGCTTCACGTTCGCGGAGGATGCGATCGCGAGGAGGTGCAGCACCGCATTGGTCGAGCCGCCGAGCGCAATGACCACGGTGATGGCATTCTCGAACGCCTTGCGCGTCATGATCGCGCGCGGCCGCAAACCGAGCTTGATGAGATTCACCACCGCCGCACCGGCGCGGCTGCAATCGTCGCGCTTCTGCGTGGAGATCGCATCCTGGGCCGAGCTGTTCGGCAGGCTCATGCCCATGGCTTCGATGGCCGACGCCATCGTATTCGCCGTGTACATTCCGGCGCACGATCCCGGCCCCGGTATCGCGGTGCGCTCGACGAACTTGAGCTCCTGTTCGGTCATGGTGCCACGGGCCACGCCCCCTACCGCTTCGAATACCGACACGACGTCGCGACGGTCGGTTCCCGGACGAATCGTGCCGCCATAGACGAAAACCGCGGGCCGGTCGAGCCGCGCCAGGGCCATCAAACAACCCGGCATGTTTTTGTCGCAGCCACCCAGCGCGATGATGCCGTCGAAGCCCTGCGCCCCCACCACGGTCTCGATCGAATCGGCAATGACTTCGCGCGACACCAACGAGTAGCGCATCCCGGGCGTGCCCATGGAAATTCCATCGGAGACGGTGATGGTGGAGAAGGTCACCGCCTTCGCGCCCGCGGACTCCACGCCCGACGCGGCCAGGCGCGCGAGTTCGTCGATATGCATGTTGCACGGTGTCAGGTTGCTCCAGGTGGACGCGATGCCGACCTGCGGCTTGCTGAAATCCGCCTCCGTGAAACCCACCGCGTGCAGCATGGCGCGCGCCGCCGCCTGCTTGACGCCATCCACCACCAAGCGCGAATAGGGGCGGCTATCGACCGACGTGGTCTTGGACTTTTTCATGATGCGAATCCGTTCTGCGACAGGGCGCCGGAGAATAAGCGTTGCGCGAGGTGCAGTGCAACTGGCGAAGCGGACTTTAAACTCGAGGGTTCGCGCGCCCGTAACGCTCGATCAGCCAGCGATACACGCCGCGCACCGCATGGGCCTCGGCACCGACGCTGCGCCCCGGGCGCTCCTTGGGATTCCAGGCATACAAATCGATGTGCAGCCAATTCGACGTCTCAGTCACGAAACGCTTGAGGAACAGTCCGCCGAAGATCGCACCGGCGAAACCCGATGCCGCGACATTGTTAAGATCGGCGATCTTGCTGCCGAGTTCGTCGTCGTAGCCGGCCCACAGAGGCATCGGCCACAGAGGATCGTGCTCGAGCGCGGCCACCCGCGCCAGGTCCTGCACCAGTCGTTCGTCGCTGCCAAACAGCGCCGGCAATTCAGGACCCAAGGCGACGCGCGCGGCGCCGGTCAACGTGGCGAAATCGATGATGAGATCCGGCCGCCCGGCATCGGCGAGCGCCAGCGCATCGCAGAGCACCAGCCGGCCCTCGGCATCGGTGTTGCCCACCTCCACGGTCAACCCCTTGCGGGTGGCGAGCACATCCCCGGGACGATAGGCATTCGCGCTGATCGAATTCTCCACCGCCGGCACCAGCAGCCGCAGCCGGGCGCGGACCCCCGCATGCATCAGCATATTGGCGAGCGCGAGCGCCACCGCCGCACCTCCCATGTCTTTCTTCATGAGCGCCATGCCGGAGCCCGGCTTGATGTCGAGGCCGCCGCTGTCGAAACACACCCCTTTGCCCACCAAGGTCACCTGCGGCAGCGACGCGCCGTCCGGCGGTGCCCATTGCAGATCGAGCAGCCGCGGCAGCGAGGCGCTCGCGCGACCGACGGCGTGGATCGCCGGGAAGTTGGCGGTGAGCAGCTCGTCACCCACCCATTCGTGCCAGAGGGCGCCATGCCGCGTCGCCACCTCGCGCGCGGCGGCCGCGAGTTGCGCCGGTCCTAGGTCACTGGCCGGCGTGTTGATGAGGTCGCGCGCCAGGCGCAGTGATTCGAGCGCCCGCGCGACGTACCCCATATCAGCGTTCGGCGGTGGCACCAGCGTGGCCGCCCGCTCGACTTTTTGCGGTCGATAGCGTTCGAAGCGGTAGGCCCCATAGGCAAGCCCCAAGGCGAGCTGGGTGGCGTCCGCATCGCCAAAGGACTGTGCACAGAAAAACGGCCGCGCCGGCAGGCGCTCGGCAAAGGCCGCCGCGAGCCACAACGACAGGCCGCCGTGGCGTTTGCCGAGGCCACCCACGGCGAGCGCAAGGCTGCCGCTCGAGTCGGGAATCGGCACCACGCGATGCCGCTCACCCTTGAAATTCTGTTCGGCCAGCCAGCCGGCGTTGAACGAATTCGTGCCCGCGCGCCACGCCTCGACCTCGTCGTCATACAAGAGCCAGAGCGGAACGGGCTTGAGCGTGTCGGCGGTCATGGTATTCCGTGTCGGCGCGGCTCGGCCGCGTGGAGGTCTTGCATGATAAGAGATTCTGTGTTGCTATTTGCGGCTAGTTAACACCAAGGCATCAACGCCACCATTTTCTCAACCGGACCCCGCTTGAGGCTCAAAAAGTCCTTGAGGCGGGGTTTCGCATTTTAGGGTCACAGGAGCACCACATGCGTTTGTATTCGCAAAAAGACGTCGACAAGAAAGCACTGCGAGGAGCCCGCATCGCCGTTCTCGGTTACGGCAGTCAGGGTCGGGCCCATGCGCTCAACCTGCATGACAGTGGCTACGACGTGGTGGTGGGCGTGCGCAAGGGCGACAGCTTCACCAAGGCGAAGAAGGATGGCCTCAAGGTCACCGACCCGAAGAGCGCCGTCAAGGGTGCCCAGCTGGTCGCCATGCTGGTGCCTGACATGACGCAGAAGGCGTTGTATGAGGAACTCAAGGCGGATTTCGAACCCGGTGCCGCATTGCTGTTCGCGCACGGCTTCAACGTGCACTTCAAGCAGATCAAACCGCGCAAGGACTTGGATGTGGTGTTGATTGCGCCGAAGGGTCCGGGTGACCTGGTGCGGCGTCAATATCAACAAGGACGCGGCGTGCCCTGCCTGATCGCCGTGGCCCAGAATCCGACCAAGCATGCCAAGGCCAAGGCGCTGGCCTACGCCGACGGTATCGGCGGCACGCGCGGCGGAGTGCTCGAGACCACGTTCGGCGAGGAGACCGAAACCGACCTGTTCGGCGAACAGGCGGTGCTGTGCGGCGGCGCGACCGAGCTCGTGGTCAAAGGCTACGAGACGCTGGTCGAAGCCGGCTATCAACCGGCGGTCGCCTACTACGAGTGTCTGCACGAATTGAAGCTGATCGTCGATCTGTTGCACGAGGGCGGCATCACCAAGATGCACCGCTTCATCAGCGAAACCGCCAAGTACGGCGACCTCACCCGCGGACCGCGCGTCGTCAACAAGGGCACGAAGAAGGAGATGAAAAAGATCCTGACCGAAATCCAGCAGGGCAAGTTCGCGCGCCAGTGGATTGCCGAGACCAAGACCGGTCGGCGCAAGTACAACAAGCTGCTGAAGGCGGATCTGTCGCATTCGATCGAGAAGGTGGGTGCCAAGCTGCGCGCCAAGATGCCCTGGTTGGAAGCCGGCAAGGCCTGACACGATGGCCGCGCGCGCGATGGCTGCCCGGACGCTGTTCGACAAGGTTTGGGCCGAACATCAGGTGGTGCCGGAGACGGCGGATACTCCCGCCGTCCTCTACATCGATCTGCACCTGATCCATGAGGTGACCTCGCCGCAGGCCTTCAGCCTGCTGCGCTCGCTCGGACTGCCCGTGCGGCGGCCCGATCGAACGCTGGCCACCATGGACCATTCGACTCCCACCCGCTCGGAGCAGGTGTTCGGCACGGTGCCTATCACGGTGGATGCGGCCGCCAAACAGGTGCGCCAGCTCGAAGCCAATGCCGCCGAGTTTGGCGTCGAGTTGTTCGCCATGCGCGATGCACGGCGCGGCATCGTGCACGTCATCAGCCCCGAGCTCGGCGCCACCCAACCCGGCATGACCATCGTGTGCGGCGACAGCCACACCAGCACGCACGGCGCCTTCGGCGCGCTGGCTTTCGGCATTGGCAGCACCGAGGTAGGCCATGTGTTCGCGACGCAGTGCCTGCTGCAACGCAAGCCCAAGACCCTCGCCGTCAACGTCGAGGGACCGTTGCAGCCAGGCGTGAGCGCCAAGGATTTGATCCTGCACATCATCGGCAAGATCGGCGTGTCAGGGGGTACCGGCCACGTCATCGAATATCGCGGTTCGACCATTCGCGCGCTGTCGATGGATGAGCGCATGACCATCTGCAATATGTCCATCGAAGCCGGCGCCCGGGCCGGGATGGTCGCGCCGGACGAGGTCACGTTCGAGTACCTCGCGGGCAAACCACGCGCCCCGAAGGGCGCAGCGTGGGACGCGGCGGTCGCCCGCTGGCGCGCGCTCGCGACCGACGAGGGGGCCGTGTTCGACGCCTCCGTGGATATCGATGCCGCCGCACTCGAACCGATGATCACCTTCGGCACCAACCCGGGAATGGTAGTGCCAGTGACCCAGGCGATTCCAGCGCGGCCGGCGCCGGGCGCCGCCCAGACGGTGTTCGACAAGGCGCTCGACTACATGGGATTCGAGGGCGGCGCGTCGCTGCTCGGCAAGCCGGTCAACGTCGTGTTCATCGGTAGCTGCACCAACGGCCGGCTCGCTGACCTCGCGGCGGCGGCGCATATATTGAAGGGCCGCAAGATCGCTGCCGGCGTGAAGCTCCTGATCGTGCCGGGCTCCCAACAGGTCAAACTCGAGGCCGAGGCCCTTGGGCTCGCCCAGATCTTCAAAGACGCCGGCGCCGACTGGCGCGAGTCGGGCTGCTCCATGTGCCTCGGCATGAACGGCGACACCGTCGCGTCGGGACAGTACTGCATCAGCACCAGCAACCGCAATTTCGAAGGCCGTCAGGGCGTCGGCGCACGCACGCTGTTGGCGAGTCCCCTGACCGCGGCCGCAAGCGCGGTCAGGGGCGTGATCGCCGATCCCCGGGAGTACCTGTAATGGAACCGCTCGGACAAATTCGGTCGAGGACCGTGGTCATCGAGTCGAGCAACATCGACACCGATCAAATCATTCCCGCCCGCTTCCTGACCACCACCACCAAGGAGGGGTTGGGTCGCCAGCTGTTCGCCGATTGGCGCTATCTGCCGGACGGTGCGGCGAATCCAGCCTTCGTCCTGAACCAACCGGCGGCCGCTGGCTGCGCCATTCTCGTGGCCGGCCGCAATTTCGGTTGCGGCTCGTCGCGCGAGCATGCGCCCTGGGCGCTGCTCGACTACGGTATCCGCGCCGTCATCAGCACCGAGATCGCCGACATCTTCAAGAGCAATGCACTGAAGAACGGCTTGCTGCCGATCAGCGCGGATGAACCCACCGTACGATGGCTGGTCACGAATCCCGGTGCCGAGGTCACGGTCGATCTGAGCACCACGAGCCTCACGCTGCCGAATGGTGTCACCAGCCACTTTCCGTTGGACGCTTTCGCGCGGCATTGCCTGTTGAACGGCATCGATGAACTCGGCTATCTGCGCAGCAAGCGCACCGACATCGAGCGCTACGAAGCGGCACGTTCATGGTGAAGGCGCTGATCGCGGTACTCGCCGGCGACGGCATCGGCACCGAAGTGACGACCGAAGCGGTGCGCGCGCTCGAGGCCATCGCCGCCAAATTCGGCCATGCCTTCGAATTCAGGTCGGCATTGATCGGCGGCGCGGCCATCGATGCCACCGGACTTGCCTTGCCGCCGGAGACGCTCGCGCTCTGCCGGCAGGCTGATGCGGTGCTGCTGGGCGCCGTCGGCGGCCCGAAATGGTCCTCCCCGGGCGCCAAGGTACGTCCGGAAATGGGCCTACTCGAGCTGCGCAAGTCGCTCGGGTTGTTCGCCAATCTGCGCCCGGTCGTGCCGCACCCGGCGGTGCTCGACGCCTCACCGATCAAGGCCGAACTGCTGCACGGTGTCGACATCATGGTGGTGCGAGAGTTGACCGGCGGCATTTACTTCGGCGAGAAGCAGCGCGGCCCGACCGAGGCCTACGATGTGTGCCGGTATAGCGTGCCGGAGATCGAACGGGTGGTGCGGCTCGCCGCGCGCTTGGCCCGCGGGCGCCGCCGCAAGCTCACCTCCGTCGATAAAGCCAACGTGCTCGAAACATCGCGACTCTGGCGTGAGGTCGTCGAGCGAATAATGCCCGGCGAATTCCCCGACGTGAGCTTCGAACACATGCTGGTGGATTCGGCCGCCATGCATTTGATCCGGCGGCCGCTCGACTTCGACGTGATCGTCACGGAAAACATGTTCGGCGACATTCTCACCGACGAGGCTGCCATGCTGGCCGGCTCGATGGGCCTGCTGCCCTCGGCTTCGCTCGGCGAGGCTGCGCGAGGCGGCCTGTTCGAACCCATCCACGGCTCCGCGCCCGACATCGCCGGCCTCGGTATCGCGAATCCCTACGCCGCCATCTTGAGCGCCGCCATGCTGCTGCGCCTGTCACTCGAGCTCACCACCGAGGCCGATGCCCTGGAAGCGGCCGTGTCCGCATCAGTCCTCGCGGGCGCCCTGCCCGCCGACCTCAGCAAGGCCGGTGGCGGCACCCCGATCAGCACCGGCGCCGCGGGCAGCGCCGTGCTCGCGGCGCTCGCGCAGGGCTAGCGCCTACGCCACCCGCGTGGCAACCGGAGCGGCGAGCGCTGCCGTCACGCGCTCGAGACCGGCATTGAGGTCGGCGCACAAATCAGCCGGGTCCTCGATGCCCACCGAGATCCGCAGCAGTCCCGGCCCGATGCCGGCCCGCAGCCGCGCCGCCTCGTCCATGCCGGCATGCGTCATGGTCGCCGGATGCGCGATCAAGCTCTCCACCCCACCCAACGATTCGGCCAGCGTGAAACAGTCGAGCCCGTTCACGAACGCCTGCACCGCCGTCTCACCGCCGCGCAGATCGAAACTCAACATCGCGCCGAAGCCGCTCTGCTGTTGGCGCGCGAGATCATGGCCCGGATGGTTCGCAAGCCCGGGGTAGTACACCCGCTGCACCGCCGGATGACGTTCCAGCACCTCGACCACCGCCCAGGTATTCTCGGCGTGCACCCGCATACGCGCATGCAAGGTCCGCACGCCCCGCAGCGTCAGGAAACTGTCGAACGGCGCCCCCGTGACGCCGATGGCATTGGCCCACCAGGCCAGTTGCTCAGCCAGTTCCGGCGTCGACGCGATCACCGCGCCGCCCACCACGTCGCTGTGACCGTTCAAATACTTGGTCGTCGAATGCATGACGAGGTCGGCACCCATTTTGAGCGGCTGTTGCCACACCGGCGACAAGAAGGTGTTGTCGGCCACCACCAGCGCCCCAACCGCATGCGCGGCGGTCGCGATGGCCTCGATGTCGACGATCCGCAGCAGCGGATTGCTCGGTGTCTCGATCCACACCAAGGCGGGCTTGCGCTCCAATGCCTTGGCGAGCGCGGCGGGATCGCCCTGATCGATGAAGTCGACGACCAACGTGCCCTTCGTATGCAACGCCGCCAGCAGGCGATAACTGCCGCCGTAGCAGTCGAACGGCGCCACCACGCGCGCCCCGTTGGGCAGCATCGACAGCACCAACGTGATCGTCGCGAGGCCCGTACAGGTCACCACCGCACCGACGCCACCCTCGAGGTCCGACAGAGCACCGGCCAGCTGATCCCGGGTCGGATTGCCGGAACGAGTGTAGTCGTAGCGCCGCGGCTGCCGCAAACCCTCGAAGGCAAAATTCGTCGACAGGTAAATCGGCGGCACCACCGACCCATGTTGTGTATCCGATTCCAATCCGGCGCGCACCGAACGCGTGGCAATGCCTCTTTGAACCGGGTCGTCTTTGCTCATGGGATCTCCGAAAGTGCGTCGCTGAGAAGGGGATTGAGCAGCGCGCTTTCCTTGAGGAAGGCGTCGTGCCCAAACAGAGAATTGACCTCGATGAGGCGCGCGGGACCGGCCAGACGTGCCGCGAGTTCACGCATGTCGGCGCACGGGACCAGTTGGTCCTCGCGCACCGCGATCAAGGTCGCCGGCGTCGTCACCACATCCGGATTCACCGCATGCAGATCGATCGACTCGCTCAAGGCGAGGAATGACTCGGCCCGGTATTTCTGCACGTAATCGTCGCCCCGGGCGAACAGGTAGCCTTCGACCGGAAAGCGAAATCGGCCGCCGTCACGAATCGCCGGACCGCGAAAGCGCGTGGCGAACTCGGCCTGGCTGCGGTAGGTGGCCATGGCCAGCGCGCGCGCGAGTTTGAGGCCCGCGGGTCCATCGCCGCGCGCGAGCGCCTCGCGCACGATCTGACGCTGCACGCTGCGCCATGCCGTCGACAGCACCTGGGGGCGGTCGGCGGCGCAGAGCATCACGATGCGGCCCACCGCCAGAGGGTGCCGCGCCGCGAAACTCAAGGCCACCATCCCGCCGTACGAGGCACCGACGACGGCGTGCAACGAATCGAGCCCGAGGTGCCGTACCACGTGTCGCAGCGCATCGGCTTGATCGAAGGAACTCAACGGCGGAAACGCGGACGTGCCATCCGGCGTCGAACTGCCACCCATGCCACCCAGGTAGTCGAACCCCAAGACCTGGAAGCGCGTGGTATCGACGCCGAGGCCGTCGCCGACGAACTCAGGCCACCAGCCACCCGGACCACACAGCACTCGATGCGCCGAGATCCCGCCCATCACGGCGATCACCGGCGCGTCGGTGGGTCCCACCAAACGATAGGCGATGCGCGCCGCTGGCAGCGTGTCGCCGTGGTGAAGCGCCAATCCCGCCGGCAACTCCAACACGTCGTCGGCCAGGATGGGAGGAGTCGAGCCAATGCCCGCGCGAGAGTGTTGATCGAGTTGCGCCACCAAACTGTAAGCTCCTGACCAGGTTGTCATAACCCCTGTGGAGCCCGGCGCTCTTACGGCGGGGATCGACGTCGACGCCGTCCCGCCACCTATCTACCGGTGAACTCGAGCTTGCCGCTCTTCACCGCAGGAGTTGGCACCGTTCTGACTCGAGGTCAGTCGAGTCAGTGGTTGCCCCGGCTTCTAAGGGCCTTTCCCTCAGCCGGTCTAGATAGGCCGCGAAATTTTAAGGATCCGCCCGCGCCGCGTCAAGCCGATGGGTGATGATCGCTTGCCAGCAGAGCAATAATGCATTAATGTATTAGCGTACTAATACGTCACGACGAACGCCATGAAAACCAACCGCCCGGTGTCCCAGCGCCAGGAACAGCAGCACGAACGCGCGCTCTGCACGGCCATCCTGGCGCTGCGCAGCGTCGACGAGTGCCGCAGCTTCTTTCGCGATCTGTGCACGCCCGCCGAGCTTCAGGCCATGGCGGATCGCTGGGCGGTCGTGGAATTACTCGAACGCGGACTACCCTATCGTGAGATCCACAAGCAGACCGGCGTGAGCGTCACCACGGTGGGGCGCGTCGCGCGCTACTTGATCTCAGGCAATGGCGGCTATCGCGCCGTGACCGACCGATTGAAAGCCGAGTGACCCATGCGACCGACTCCATGCGCTTGAAGATAGCCATCCAGAAGAGCGGACGACTGACCGACAGTTCGCTCGACCTGCTGTCGCGCTGTGGTCTCCGATTCAGTCGCGGCAAGGATCAACTCATGTGCTACGGCGAGAACATGCCGTTGGACGTGCTGTTCGTGCGCGATGATGACATCCCCGATCTGGTCCAGGAAGATGTTTGCGATCTGGGCTTGGTCGGCCTCAACGTGGTGGAGGAGAAGCGCCTGGCATTCCGGGCGCGCGGCATCGATCCGCTATTTGAGACCGTCCAGACGCTCGATTTCGGCCGCTGCAAGCTATGCATCGCCGTACCCGACGGCTTCGACTATCACGGTGCCGCGGCGCTCGAGGGCAAGCGCATTGCGACCACGTATCCCAACATTCTGGCGCGCTTCCTCACCGAGCGGCACATCCGCGCGCAGATCGTCGTGTTGTCCGGCGCGGTCGAGATCGCGCCGCGGCTCGGCCGCGCCGATGTGATCTGTGATCTCGTATCGACCGGCTCCACGCTCGCGGCGAATCACCTGCGTCAGGCCGAGGTCGTGTTCGAATCTCAGGCCGCGTTGATCCGCACACCGATGCCGATTGCGCCCGAGAAACAGGATTGGAGCCGCCGGTTGCTGATGCGCATCGATGGTGTGGAACAGGTCAAGGGAAGTAAGTACATCATGCTCCATGCCCCACGCTCCGCGTTGCCGGCCATTGCCAGGCTGCTGCCCGGCAGCGAGGCACCGACCGTGATTCCGCTCGAAGGCTTGGGAGACCGGGTCGCCGTACACGCCGTGTGCCGCGAGAACGTGTTCTGGGAGCTGCTCGAGGACCTGAAGGGCGCGGGTGCGACGTCGGTGCTGGTGCTTCCCGTCGAGAAGATGCTGGCGTGAGAGCGGTGCGCGTGTTGGACTGGAACTCGTCATCCACCGAACAGCGCCGCGCGGCGCTGTCCCGTCCGGCGAAGCGCGACGCCGACGCGGTCAGCGCGGCCGCGCGCCAGATCATCGACGCCGTCCGGCAACGCGGCGATGCGGCGCTCATCGAATTCACACGACGCTTCGATGGCGCTCACATCGAGGAACTCGCGGTGTCAGGCGCTGAGTTCGAGGCCGCTGAGCGCGCGCTGTCCTCTGCCCAGCATGCGGCCATCGAAACCGCGATTGGCACCGTGCAGGCGTTTCATGCCGCCCAGCTACCCGCGGCGCTGCGGGTCGAAACGGCACCCGGCGTCGTTTGCGAGCGCCTCTGCATCCCGGTGCGGGCGGTCGGGCTGTACGTACCGGCGGGCTCGGCGCCATTGCCCTCCACCGCCATCATGCTGGCGGTGCCCGCGGCGATTGCCGGCTGCCCGGTGCGCATCCTGTGCACGCCGCCGCGCGCGAGCGGCACCGCCGACGCCGCCGTGCTGGTGGCCGCGCGCAAAGCCGGGGTCGACCAGGTGTTCAAAGTCGGCGGCGCGCAAGCCATTGCAGCCATGGCCTATGGGACGGCAACGCTGCCGAAGTGCGACAAGCTGTTCGGCCCGGGTAACGCCTGGGTGGCGGCCGCCAAATGGCTGGTGGCCGGTGATCCGGACGGCGCTGCCGCCGACCTGCCCGCCGGCGTCAGCGAGGTGATGGTGGTCGCCGATGCGGCGGCCCGTGCCGATTTCGTCGCCGCCGATCTGCTCGCTCAAGCCGAGCACAGTCCGGACGCGCAAGCGCTGCTGGTCACCCCCTCGCGCCGCCTGGCCGCCGAGGTCGCGACCGAACTGGAACGGCAGGCGCCGGCGCTGTCACGCGCCACCATCCTGCACGAGTCGATGGCGCATATCCGGCTGTTGGTGGTGGACTCGCTCGACACGGCGTTCGATGTCGTCAATACGTATGCGCCCGAGCACCTGCTGCTCGAGATCGAGTCGCCGCGCAGCTGGTTGGGCGCGGTCCGCGCCGCCGGCTCGGTGTTCTTGGGCCGCTGGTCGCCGGAATCGATGGGCGATTACTGTAGCGGCACCAATCACACGCTGCCCACCTATGGCTATGCCAAAACCTACAGCGGCTTGGGTGTGGAGGACTTCCAGAAGCGCATCACCGTGCAGGAACTGACGCCGGCCGGCCTTCAGGGCCTGGGACCCACGGCGCAGATCCTGGCCGGGCTCGAGGGCTTGGATGCGCACGCGGCCGCCGTCACCATTCGTCTGCAAGCGCTCGCCGAAGGCGGCTGCGCCGGGCGCGCGGGCGCGCCGAGCGAGAGCGCACCGTGAGCGCAGCGCCCGCCTCCATCGACCCCGTGCTGTCATTGGCGCGGCCAGAGATCGTGACCTTGAGGCCCTATGCGCACGCCGCCTGGCTGCCGTCACTGGCTCGACTGCACGCGAACGAAGCGCCGTGGCGCCCACCGGGCGATACCAGCGATGCCGGCCTGAATCGCTACCCCGAACCGCAACCCGACGCGCTGGTCGAACGGCTGGCCGCCCTGTATGACCTGCCCACGACCCAAGTCCTCGTGACCCGCGGCAGCGATGAGGCCATCGATGTGCTGTCGAGAATTTACTTGCGCGCCGGCGCGGACGCGATCATGCAATGTTCACCCACCTTCGGCATGTACCAGGTGGCGGCGCAAATCCAGGGCGCGGATGTCATCGACGTGCCGCTCGATGGCGCGCGCGGCTGGGCCCTCGACGTGGAGCGCATGCTCGCCGTCTGGAAGCCACACATCAAGCTGGTCTATGTGTGCTCGCCCAACAATCCGACCGCCAATTCGCTCGATCGCGGCGCACTCGCGCGGCTGTGCGAAGCCTTGGAGGGCAAAGCGATGATCGTGATCGACGAGGCCTACATCGAGCTGTCGACCGAACCCAGCCTGACTCCCTGGTTGTCCCGGTTCCGCACGCTCGCGTTTCTGCGCACGCTGTCGAAGGCGCACGCCCTCGCCGGCGCCCGCATCGGCGCGCTGCTCGGTCAGGCGGCGATGATCGAGCTCGCCAAACGCGTCATTCCGCCCTACTGCCTCGCGCAGCCGACCATCGAAGCGGCGCTCAAGGCACTCGCTCCCACGGAGGAGATCGCAGCACGGTCACGGCTCGCGGCGCTGCTCGAGGAACGCGAGTACCTCAGCGCGGGCCTCGCCCGCTCACCGCTGGTGGCTCGAGTGTGGCCGAGCGACGCCAATTTTCTGCTGATTGACTGTCACGACACGGAGCGCTTCATGGACGACAGCATCGCCGCCGGCTTGATCGTGCGCGACGTGCGCGCCAACCCGGCACTGCCGCACTCGCTGCGCATCTCGGTGGGCACGCGCGCACAGAACGACGCACTGCTGCATGCCGTGGGCGCCCGATGAGCGCCGCGGGTACGCCCAAGAGCGACGTGACGCCAACGAGCGGCCTCGCGCCAACGAGCGGCGTGCCGGCGCCGGCCCGCGGTGCGCGCGTTCTGTTCCTCGATCGTGACGGTACGTTGAACGAAGAGACCGCAGACGAAAAAGTCGATTACCTGGAGAAGATCCGCCTGATGCCGGGCGTGATTCCGGCGCTGCTCGCGCTGCGCCGCGCGGGATTCTCCTTCGTCATGGTGACCAACCAGGACGGGCTCGGCACGCCGGATCTTCCCACCGAGCGTTTCGAACAGGCGCACCAGTTCATCCTCGACCTGTTCGCTTCGCAGGGCATCGTCTTCGACGCCGTGTTCATCTGTCCCCACTACAAGCACGACGGCTGCAAATGCCGCAAGCCCGGACTCGGCATGGTGGAGGCATGGGTTGAGGCCAATCCCCTCGACAAAGACCACAGCTTCATGGTCGGCGATCGCGACACCGACTTGCAATTCGCCGCCAATCTCGGCATTCGCGGCTTGCGGGTGCGCACCGACGGCACCGACGCCGAAACCTGGCCGCGCATTGCCGAGAGCTTGTTGAACGTCGCGCGGCGCGCCCAGGTCCGGCGCACCACCCAGGAGACCGACGTCACGATCGACCTGGACCTCTCGCGTGAGGGTCCCTCCCACATCAGCACCGGTTTGGGATTCTTCGATCACATGCTCGAACAGATAGCGCGCCACGGCGGCTTCGCGCTGTCGCTGACCTGTCGTGGCGACTTGCACATCGACGAGCATCACACGATCGAGGACTGCGCCTTGGGCCTGGGGAGCGCGCTGCGCCAAGCCTTGGGCGACAAGCGCGGTATCGCGCGCTATGGTTTTCTGCTCGCCATGGACGAAGCCGAGGCGGAAGTCGCCCTCGACATCTGCGGACGCCCGTACTTCGTCTGGGAGGGTCATTTCGGCCGCGAGCGCGTCGGTGAATTGCCCACCGAATTGGTGCCGCATTTCTTTCGCTCCTTTGCCGAGACGCTGGGCGCGGCCTTGCATATCAAGGTGCGGGGCGAGAATACGCATCACATGGTCGAGGCCTGTTTCAAAGGCGTGGGACGGAGCCTCAGGCAGGCGATTCGCCTCGAGGGCGGCGAGTTGCCCAGCACCAAGGGCGTGCTGTGAACGGGGGGAACGCGGCCGGCGCGCTGCCCGCCCGGGATGTGGTGATCGTCGCGAACGGCGGCGCCAACTTGGCCTCGTTGCAATTCGCGCTGCAGCGGCTCGAGATCGCCGCGCAGGTCTCGGCGGACCCGGCGCGGATCCGTGCGGCCAGTCATGTGATGCTGCCGGGTGTCGGTGCGGCGAAGGATGCCATGATACGGCTGCGGCGCGAGCGCCTCGACGAGGTGTTGCCCACGTTGCGGCAGCCGGTACTCGGCATCTGTCTCGGCATGCAATTGCTGTTCGACACCTCCGATGAGGGGGCAACCGACTGCCTCGGCATCATCCCGGGCCGGGCGACCCGCTTTGCCGAAGCGCCGGGCCACCCGGTTCCGCATATCGGTTGGAATACGCTCGACATCGTGCGCGAGTCGCCGCTGCTCGCCGGCATCGAGTCCGGTGGTCATGCGTACTTCGTGCACAGTTATGCGCTGCCGTTGAGCCACGCCACGGTGGCGTCCACCGAGTATGGCGCGCCGTTCAGCGCCTGCGTGCAATGGCGCAACTTCTACGGGGCGCAATTTCACCCCGAGCGCTCGGCGTCGTTGGGTGCGCGCATCCTGCAAAATTTCCTGGCGCTTCATTGAATGCGCCTCATCCCCGCCATCGATCTGAAGGGCGGTCGCTGCGTACGACTACTGCGCGGCGACTTCGACGCCGAAACCCGCTACGCGGTCGACCCCCTCGCCTTGCTCGAGCGCTATCAGGACGTCGGCGCCGATTGGCTGCATGTGGTCGACCTCGATGGCGCGCGCGACGGGAGCGGCGCGAACCGGGAGATCATCGTCACACTCGCGCGCCGGGGGACACTCAAGCTACAGGCGGGCGGCGGACTGCGCAGCACCGAGGCTGTCGCCGACCTGCTGGACGCCGGCATCGAGCGTGTCGTCATCGGCAGCCTCGCCGTGACGGCTGTGAACCAGGTGCGAAGCTGGCTCGAGACATTCGGCGCGGAGCGCGTGGTTCTCGCCTTCGACGTACGCCTCGATGCCGCCGGAACGCCGCGCTGCGCCATTCACGGTTGGCGCGATCAGTCGCCGCTGTCGCTGTGGGACGCCATCGGCAACTTCGTGGATCATGGGCTGAAGCACGTGCTGTGCACCGACGTCGGCCGCGACGGTGCACTCGGCGGCCCGAACGTGGAACTCTATGCCGAGGCCGCGCGGCGTTTTGCAGAGATTGAATGGCAGGCCTCCGGCGGGATCCGAGATGCGCGCGACCTCCACGAACTGGCGCGCGCCGGCGCCACGGCCGCCATCAGCGGCAAGGCCCTGCTCGAAGAACTGATCCCCATCGAGGAGCTCAAGCCATTCTTGCCAAACGCATCATCCCCTGCCTAGACGTGCGTGACGGCCAGGTCGTCAAGGGCGTGCGATTCCGCGATCATCGGATCGTCGGCGACATCCTGGACCTCGCCGCGCGCTACCGCGACGCCGGCGCCGACGAGTTGGTGTTCTACGATATTTCCGCGAGCCCGGAAGGGCGCAGCGTCGACAAGTCCTGGGTGACCCGCGTGGCGCGCATCCTCGACATTCCGTTCTGCGTGGCCGGCGGCATCCGCTCGGTCGCGGACGCCGAGCACGTTCTCGCCGCGGGCGCCGAGAAGGTCTCGGTCAATTCGCCCGCCTTGTCGCAGCCCGACTTGATCGACGCGTTGAGTGAACGCTTCGGCGCACAATGCGTGGTCGTGGGCATCGACAGCCAGACTGTCGCGGACGGCTTCCGCGTACAACAATTCACCGGTGATCCCGATCGCACGCGCGACACGGCGCGCGCCACGCTCGAATGGGTGATCGAGGTTCAGCGCCGCGGCGCCGGCGAGATCGTGCTCAACTGCATGGCGAGCGACGGGGTACGCCAGGGCTACGACCTCGCGCAACTGCGCGCCGTCCGCGAGGTCTGCCGGGTCCCGTTGGTGGCCTCGGGGGGCGCGGGAACGGCGCAACATTTCATCGACGTGTTTCAAGGCGCCGGCGTCGATGCCGCGCTCGCGGCCAGCGTGTTCCACTCCGGCTCGATCGAAATCCCGGACTTGAAGCGAACGCTGAGCGCCGCGGGCGTCGAGGTAAGACCATGACAGGGCCAGCGGCAGCCGCCGGCAGCCGTGCTGCCGCCACGATCGACGCCGAGCGTCTGGATTGGGACAAAGGCGCAGGCCTCATCCCGGCAATCGTTCAGAATGCGGGCAACGGCGCCGTACTGATGCTGGGCTATATGAATCGCGACGCGCTTGCCGCCACGCTCGCAACCCAGCGCGTGACGTTCTGGAGTCGCAGCAAACAGCGCCTGTGGACCAAGGGCGAGACCTCCGGTAACCATCTCGAGTTGCGCGCGCTCGAGGCCGATTGCGACGGCGATACACTGCTGATCCTCGCGACACCGGTCGGACCCGCATGCCACCGGGGAACCCCCACCTGCTGGGGCACCGAACCGCCGCACGCCGCGGCGGAGCCGTTCGCGTTCCTTGCACAATTGAGCAGCATCCTCCGGCACCGGATCGACGAGCGGCCCGCGGGCAGCTATACCTCCACGCTCATCGCCTCAGGCACTCGACGCATCGCGCAGAAGGTCGGCGAGGAAGGGCTCGAGTTGGCACTGGCCGCGGTGACGCAGTCCGACGAGGAAATCATCGGCGAGGCGGCCGACCTGTTGTTCCACGCGATACTGCTCCTCGAAGTGAAAGGCCTGTCGCTCGAACGCGTCGTTGGCGAATTGGAGCGGCGGCACGCGGCTCGCACCGGCGGCGGCGTGGGCGTGGGCGTGGGCGGCTGATGACGGCGGTGACGATCCGCATCGAGAAGGGTCGCCGCCGGTTGCAGATCACCACCGTCGATGGTGTTCTGTGCGAGTACCCTGTGAAGCTGGGTCGTAACGCGGCTGCCGACAAGGCCGTCGAGGGCGACCTCGCCACCCCGCTCGGCGAGTTCTATGTGTGCGCGAAGAACCCGCACAGCAAGTTTTTCCTGTCGCTGTGCGTCAGCTATCCGAACGCCGACGATGCGGCTCGTGGCCTCGAGTGTGGGCTCATCAGCGCGGCACAACACGAGGAGATTCTCGCCGCCATCGGCGCCCGTAAGATACCGCCCCAGCACACCGCCCTGGGCGGCGAGATCTACATCCACGGCGACGGGCACCGCAGCGAGTCGACGCGCGGCTGCATCGCGCTCGAGAACGCGGCGATGCAGCGGGTGTATGACGCAGCGGAGATCGGGACGCCGGTCGTGATCGTGCCGTGAATTGCTGGCGCGAGCCGTTCCGCTGAAGAATGGAACTTCCTAAGATCGGCTCAGCAAGCGTTACTCGTTGAGCCAAGACGACGCTAACCGGAAGTTCTCCCCCTCGTTTTTGAATTGAGAAGGCGCGCAGCCCGGAAATCACCGGGTTTGCGCGCTTTCTCACGTCCGCGATCCGTGCATAATGTAGCCATGCAAATCGGGTTTTTGGGTTGATTTTCTGAGATTGCGATGGCATGATGTAGCCATGCATATCGATGGCGTG
>Ga0116226_10000929_pt1 | contig 25562 bp, 20 predicted proteins | sample S1TSphfallax_FD_89692 | JGI IMG/M metagenome (GOLD analysis project Ga0116226, IMG submission 89692) | Host-associated microbial communities from peat moss isolated from Minnesota, USA - S1T2_Fa - Sphagnum fallax MG | ecosystem: Host-associated > Plants > Peat moss > Unclassified | place: USA... | reverse complement strand
TTCGGTCAGGAAAAAAACAAGGCCACTATCGCGGACGCGTTGCCATGCGAGCCATAGGAAACTTTAAGATCAAAACCCCCTCTGGAGTAAGGGATTCACGCACGACACTGCAGCCTCTGTCAAAGGGTTGAGGGTTATTCATAGACATATTTTAACGGGAGCAGCGTTTCCTCGCCTGACTCAAAGCAGAAGCCTTGATGCCGTCAATTGGTGATTTTTGTTAAAAAAAAATCTAGAAAACACAACAACAAGGTCGGCGCTTCCTCCCGCGACTGAAGTCGCGGGTTTCCGCGTCGTCAATTCTATGAGAAAAAGAATTGGGAAAAAAATCAACTGTTTCTTTTGCTGTTTAATCGGAATCTTGGTCGCTAGCGGATGCTCCTCTGAGGGGCGTCAAAAGCGGCAAGCCGATTTTCAGCAGTGGATTCAAAACAATGGCAAAGTCAAAGTGCTCAGCACAACGGCCATGGTTGACGATCTTGTGAAGCAAGTGGGTGGCGAACACGTCGATGCCATTCCGCTCATTCAAGGCGAACTCGATCCTCATTCCTATGAATTAGTCAAAGGGGATGATGAAAAGTTATCCTTTGCCACACTCATTTTTTATAGCGGCCTGGGCTTGGAGCACGGAGCAAGTCTCCATCCTTATCTTTTGAAAAATCCCAAGGCCATCTCTCTAGGAGATCTGGTTGATCAAGAGGAAAGGGGTTTGCTCATTCACGTGCATGGACAGAAAGATCCACATATTTGGATGGATATTTCTCTTTGGGCTAAAACCATTCCTTTCATTGTTCGAGCATTAAGTGCGCACGACCCTTCTCATGCTGATGATTATCAAACCAATGGGGAATACCTACACAAAGAAATGGAAAGGAAGCATCAAGAAGTGAAGGAGACGATGCATCAGATCCCTGTGAATAAACGTTACTTGGTGACAAGCCATGATGCGTTCAGCTACTTTGCACGAGCGTATCTTTCAGCAGAAGGAGAAGTGGAGTCAGGGGAATGGAAAAAGCGATTTGCGGCTCCAGAGGGTTTAGCTCCGGAAAGCCAATTGAGCGTGACCGATATCAAAGCGATCATCACACATCTCAAACGGTATCAGATTCATTGGCTATTTCCGGAGTCCAATGTCAGTCGCGACTCCATTCGGAAAATTGTCCAGGCAGGAAAGGAGGAAGGGCTTGATCTCACAATCGCTTGCTGTCCCCTCTATGGCGATGCCATGGGTCAAAGGGGATCCGAAGGAGATTCTTATCTCAAAATGATTCTATGGAATGCACAGACGATTTTATCCCATCTACATCCTAATATTGAGGAACCCATGGCTACAATTCACTCCGAAAGCGATCCAAAGGGGGAGAAAGAGTGAAAGATGGAGTCGAAAAGTAAAGAAAGCCCCTTTGTTTTAGAAATCAATCAATTGAGAGTCAATTATGATAAAACACCTGCGTTACGGAACATTTCTCTTTCCATTCCAGCAGGACTATTGATAGGAATCATAGGACCCAATGGGGCAGGTAAAAGCACGTTGATTAAGGCTGCTTTAGGATTGCTTAAGCCCCTTTCTGGCAAGGTAAAGTTCTGGAATCAGCCTTTACAGCGCGTTCGTCAGCGAGTGGCCTATGTTCCTCAACGAGAATCTGTCGATTGGGATTTTCCCGTTACCGTACGGGATCTCGTCGTCATGGGATGTTATGGACGTTTAGGCCTCTTTCATTCTCCCGAGAAAAAAGATTGGGTGGCTACCGATCATTATTTGCATCTGATGGGGATGCAAGATTATGCGCATCGCCAAATCAGCCAGCTATCAGGGGGGCAGCAGCAGCGGGTCTTTCTCGCCCGTGCCCTTTTGCAAGAGGCTGACCTCTATTTTATGGACGAGCCTTTGACTGGCGTGGATTTAGCGACCGAAATCGTCATGATCCAGACGCTGCAGGAATTGCGAAAGGAAGGTAAAACAGTGTTTATCGTTCATCACGATCTTAACACGGTGGAAAGCTATTTCGATTGGGTGATCCTTCTCAATAGGGACTTAATTGCCTATGGCCCTAGAACCGCCTATTTTACTCCTGATTATCTGAATGCGACTTATGGCCACAATGATGCTTTATTTAATCACGCCTGGCCATTTTCTTCGCAAAGGCAGTGTGTGGTTAAAAACAAGACGGCTCAGAGCTCAACATGAGTGGAGAAAGTCTCTTTTCATTTTTTACAGACCCTATTCTCCGCGGTCCCACGATTGGTTGCATGCTCATGTCTTTAGCTGCAGGGTTGGTGGGAGTCATTCTATTTTTACGTAAACAATCGTTAATTGGAGAGGTTCTTTCACACGCTGCCTATCCAGGGGTCATGTTGGGTGTCTTAGTGGCAGGGCTATTTTCGATCACCGAAAACGAGGAATCTCTTCTCTCCATCCTGATTTTAGCAGGCGCTTTTTTGACTGGATCGCTGGGATTATGGGCGATTCAGCTCTTGCAAAAGAAGATGCGCGTTTCAAATGATGCAGCGCTCTGCTTTGTTCTTTCGACCTTTTTTGGTGTGGGAGTGACCTTGGCAAGCGACGTGCAGTTTTCTTTTACTCCTCTTTATAGACAAGTGATGACTTATCTTTATGGCCAGGCGGCCACGATGACTGATGTGCATATTGTCATTTATGGAACCCTTGCCTGTGTTGTTGTGCTGATCATCCTCTGGTTTTATAAAGAATTGCAAGTCATGACATTTGACGCTGAATATGCCAAAAGTCTTGGGATTCCTGTGAAATCGCTTGATCTTATCGTCTTTGTTCTCGTGACACTCTCTGTTGTGATTGGCATTCGTTCGGTAGGAGTCGTTCTCATGTCGGCTATGTTGATTGCGCCCGCTGTGGCAGCACGCCAATTTACCCATCATCTATCGGTGATGTTAGCATTGGCTGCTTTCTTTGGGATGACGAGCGGATTTTTTGGCAATTATTTTTCTGTGCGATTGACTGAGTCCTTAGCCCTTGCCTACCCTGCCACTCGGATGATTTTACCGACAGGGCCTATGATTGTTTTGGTGGCTGGCGCGATCTCTGCGGCGGCTCTTCTTTGCGCACCGGAAAGGGGTTGGCTTGTTCGTCTTTGGCGTGCGTCAGTTCTTGCCTCAGAAGAGAGAGGGAGATGATGGAGAGGGGCCCCTTGTTCAATCCCTATCACGGAGAAACCTTTTGGGGATTTTTGCTTGAGTTTGGGCGTCGAATGGGAGCGTTGTTAATAGGACGCCTTTCTTTTGACCAGCTTGTCTCCGATGAAATTCAAGTGCTTGTTCTAATAGGGATCTCCATTTCTTCTTCTCTGATCGGCACTTTTCTTATCTTGCGACGGATGACAATGCTAGCGAACTCTCTTTCGCACACGATCCTCATCGGCATTGTATTGGCTTTTTTTTTGACCTCCGCCTCCCTCCGTGGCCAAGGGGAAATTCCCCCCATGGAGATCATGCTTGTTGCAGCATTGGCTACAGGCTTTTTTACCGCTTTCTTAACGGAATTTCTGACTAAAACGGTAAAGTTGCGAGAAGACGCAAGCATGGGACTTGTTTTTACAAACCTCTTTGCGCTAGGGGTGATGTTGGTCACTCTGTTGACACGCAATGCGCATATTGGAACAGAGGCTGTCATGGGCAACGCAGATGCGTTGCATAAGAGTGATTTATCTTGGGTTTACCTCATTGTGAGTTGCAATCTTCTTCTCTTTGCCCTCTTTTTTAAGGAATTCAAGTTGACGACGTTTGATCCTGCCTTAGCGTATGCCATGGGATTTTCCCCGAGTTTGTTTAACTATCTCTTGATGACCCAAATCTCGGCGACGACAATCACCTCTTTTCGCGCCGTCGGTGTTCTGCTGGTTCTTGCTTTTATGACAGGACCCCCTCTTGCCGCCCGCTTATTCACTCATGACCTTAAGATCATGCTGGTTTGGGCTGTTCTTCTTGGGAGCTGTTGTGCTTTGATGGGAGTGGCTGTGACTCGCCATATTTTGACGATCTATGGCGCAGCATTGTCCACTTCAGGAGTCGTTGTATGTACGATTTTATTCGTTTATCTCTCTACAGCGGCGATCACTCGCGTTGCAATCATTTGGCATCGCCTTGTGGGAAATGCGTCTATTTAAAGCCTCGTCCCTCGTAAGCCGCTACCAGGGTGAAAACCATCCCTTCTCCCTTCCATAGGCGTGGGGATCGATTTGTGTTTTTTCTCCTGGGCACATCAATGCATTAGCCCAGACTGTATAGTCTTCAGCAAACCGAGGGGGTGCACACTTTCTGGAAAGTTCTCGATGCCTCTGCTCTTTTTCTAAATCACATTGAACGGCAAAATAAAGAGGAGCCAATACGCGGTGATAAAATGGATTGTGGGGCTGGTATTTCACAGCGCATTCAAATTCTTTAATCGCCTCTTCATACTCTATCATCCACTCTAATAAGACTCCTTTGTCAAAGTGCAAGGTCGCATTTTCAGGTTGATAAATCAAGGCACGATCATAATAGGCCAATGCCTTCTGCACATCGGCTTCGTGCAGTTGTTGGTGTTCTCTCACCTCTTGCTTATCCATTTGTTTTGCAGGACGAGGAAGAAGACAACGTTGAACGAAGCACGCAGCCAGCGAGTGATAAACGTCAGCTAAAACCTCTTGAAAGGGGGGCTTTAACCTTTCGAGCTGATCAAAACCCACCTCCCAGCATTTCTCCAAATCCTGAGCAATAATCAATAACCGTTCGATATCGTCATTTCCATCCTCTGCTGTAGATTGCTGAATGCTTTCAAGATTTTTTTGAGCTAGGCGGAGGGAGTATTCAAAATAGTCTTGCCTGTCGTTTTTATTTTCGGGTTCCCGCTTATAAGCTTTTTCAAGACAATTAAGAGCTGCCTCGCTATCTTCTTGTTCAAATAACTTTTTTCCCAAAGCGTTAAGTCCCCATGCGGAAAGCACAAGCTGTTCTGACCAAGGCTGTTCCTGAATATCATAATAAAGCTTGATCGCATCGTCGTAGCGTTTGGTCTTGATATACAGTTCAAGGAGTTCAGCCAAATATTCTCCTTTTTGATGGAGAGTCTGAAAGGCCTTTTGGTAGTATCTCATGATCTTATTTGTATCCCTGAAAAGTCGGTTTCGTTGCTTTTCTTCCTCAGCAGCAGTCAGGTAAAGCTCAAAGAGGCAAGAGGAATAGTGCGCAGGATCTAAGCTGACTGCTCTCTCCAAGTTTTTCAATGCGTCATCATAGGGAAGCCTTGCAAAAAATTGGGGTTTAGCCTGCAAACGGATCTGTCCCGACTGCGCCTCTATCGCTGCCATGGCCCGCGTCTTGATATCGGCATCTTCATCGAAAAGAGCCATCGCTTTTTTCAAATAGGCATCCGCTTGCTGATGCTGATCGGCCTTGAAAGACTGCTCACTCCCGTCTAATAGCATTTCACTGATCGTCTCTTTCGATTGTTGGATCAGGCTTGTTTCAAATCTCTCTAGACATTCGAGCCACTCTTCCCCATAAACCGCAGCAAAATTTTCTGGGGAAGCGCGCCATTGTTCGATATAGGCTTGACAGAGGTTTTCGTCGTATTTTGGCACTGTCGAATCTTTTCTCACGGCGTGAGCAAAAAAAGAAATTGCCTGTGAAGGAGTGGCGTTGGGAAGCTGTTTGTTTAAATGGATTGCTCCCATTTTATTGTAAACCGAGGCCATTTGTGTTTTATAAACAGTCCATGTGTCTTTATTGTTTTGATAGCACGTTAAGGCTGCTTCATAAGCTTCCATGGCTTCTTTAAATTGATCGAATTCCGCATACGCATCCCCTGCCTTTATTTGAAGGTCAAGATCTTGAGGAAAAGCATCTTGTAACTGAGCAAGAAAAGGTTTAGCAAGGGAATATTGGTTGTAAACTAAATAGAGCTTGGCGACTTGAAGGGTGATGTTTTTATTCTTGGAATTGATTTGCAAAGATCGCGATAAATGGGTGAGGGCCAAATCTGGCAATTGATTTTCAAAGGCAGTGTGCCCAAGTTGGATCCAAAGCTTTTGCCTCTTGCGTGGTTGTTCATTCAACTCAGAAGCATAGACCTTCTCGAGGAGTTCCAGTTTTTCTGCTAGCTTCTCCTGGAACTCAGGAGCGTCATTGCGAAGGTCGAAGGCCATTTCTAAATGGGTGAAAGCTAAGTAGGGATCAGGGATTGGCTCCTTTAACGCACTCTCCATTATCTGCAAAGGAGCATCGCCAAAGTGACAAAGCTCCTTTGTGCTAAGAGAAGGGGGAGTGAATAGGCGAGTCCAAAAACCAGGACGTAAATCGGCAGCATGGCGTTGATGATAGTTAACAACGATTTCTCTTAGATCCCTTAGATGTTCAGATGTGTCCTGAAGAGACAAGCCCCGTTCTTGAAACAAGGCGCTCACCGTTTGGTTAAAGGGACATAAACCCTCACTGAGACGTCCTTGCAAGCGTTTAAGATGACTTTCTGTAATCCATCCATGAGCTTCGCCATAGTACAGAAATTTTAGCCAGGCAGCTTCGACTCTCTCTTTTTGTGACAAATCTGTGCCCCCTAGAATTCTCTTGATCACTTGGCAGATTTTTTCAATTAAATTGAGACGGACGAAACCTTCTGTCGTGGCCGCAATAGAAGCGTCCTTGTCCATGTAAATGTCAAATTGAACATCAAATTCGGCTCTATTCCAAGATCTGGGATAGCAATCGCCTCTTTGCTCAGGATAAATCATGACTTCCCCTTTTAGTTCTCCTAAGTGTACCATGATTTTGGGAAAAAATTCAACAGTTCAAGGAGGTCAAGAACATGGAACAAACGCCCCCTTACCCACGGGCCTTGATTAAATTATCAGGCGAAATCTTAATGGGAAATCACCGTTTTGGAATCGATCAGGAGGCGTGTCTACAGGTTGCGAAAGAGTTAGCCCTTATTCATCGCGCAGGAGTCCAATTGGGAGTGGTCATCGGCGGGGGAAATATTTTTCGTGGAATCGATTTAAAGTTGACGGGAATGTCGCGCACGCCAGCTGATCACATGGGGATGTTGGCAACGTTGCTCAATGGGGTCGCCCTGCAGCAAGCTTTAATGCTGTGTGGAGTCTCTGTTTGCTTAATGAGCGCTTTGGAGTGTCCAAAAGTCGCAGAACCTTATCATTGGACAAATGCCTTGCAGCGGTTAAAAGAGGGATGTATTGTTCTGTTTGTAGGAGGGACGGGGAACCCTTACTTTACGACAGATACGGCTGCGGCGCTTCGCGCCTGTGAAATAGGCGCTGACATTTTCCTCAAAGCCACTAAGGTAGACGGCATTTATAGCCGAGATCCCTTGAAATTTCTTGATGCTGTTAAATATAACACCCTTTCTTACTCTCAGGTTCTTGCACAAAAATTGCAAGTCATGGATGCTACGGCTATTGCCTTATGTCGGAACAGTCAAGTGCCGATTTTTGTCTTTAATATGCGGCGCCTAGCAGAGGAATCCCTAAAAGCAATCTTGGCTCAAGGGGGTGAAGGGACATGGGTGAATGGGGACTAACGCGATTTTAACACAGGAGCAGCGCAAAGTCATCGATATCTGCGCTGTCAATTCTATGAGAATTCTTGATCAGGCCAAAACCAAAATGGCGGCCGCAGTGGAACATTTTAAAAATGAGTTAAGAAATATTCGAACAGGGCGTGCGAATCCGGCACTCGTGGAGCATCTCATGGTTGACGTTTATGGTGCTCAGATGCGCCTCAAAGAAATTGCGTCGGTGACGACCCCTGAATCTCGTCAATTGCTTATCACTCCGTTCGATCCGCGCAATGCCTCTTCGATTGGAAAGGCGATTGAAAAAGCCAATATTGGATTAATGCCGATTGTCGATGGCAATGCCGTTCGCATGAATATTCCTCCCATGACGGAGGAATTAAGGAAAAAAATGATCAAAATTTGCCATGAAGAAAGAGAAAAAACAAAGGTAAGCATTCGGAATATCCGTCGAGAAGCGAATGAGGGGATTCGCAAACAGGAGGCAGATGGGGAGATCGCCAAGGATGTGGTGAAGAGATTGGAAAAAAATGTCCAAGAATTGACAGATAAATTTTGCCAAGACGTGGATAGACTTTTAGAAAAGAAAGACAAGGAGATTGCTACAATTTGATGCTTGTACAAAAAAGAGGCTTTAGCTAAGATAAAGCGTCTTTCGCTAGAAGAAGCAAAAAAAAAGAGCTTAACTCCCCATTTCAGGGAGTGCTTAGGCCTATTTTAGGCCCCATCGTCTAGTCAGGTCTAGGACACCGGATTTTCATTCCGATAACAGGGGTTCGAATCCCCTTGGGGTCATGGCGAGTCTTTAGCTCAGCTGGTTAGAGCACCTCACTTTTAATGAGGGGGTCGATGGTTCGAGTCCATCAAGACTCACATGTGTTGTTTGTGCCCGTCTTTCAAATGCATCGGCCAAAAGATGGACCCATTCCACTTGATAGAGTTGAATGGGGGCTTTGGCCAACCCGCCGGGCTTCAATGATAAAAAAACGCTCTCACGTGACTGGATGAGAGGTCAACCCTCGGCCTCTTCGATTCGCAAAGCGGGAAGGGTGGTCTCGCGTCTGGCAAGATCTTATCGTCCTGCGAGCCGCTCTTTTCTGATCTAGCGATTGTTTGATTCTCTCTCCTTTGTGCTTTAAATAAGCAGCCCATACAACCTAGCGATCATGTTCCAAACTTGCCACAAGAGCAAGACCGGTGATTTTGCTTTTTGGATCGATCTGAAGCGAGAGATCGTGACACACTGTTCGCTCACGCTGTAGTAAAAACCGACGACTTAGGCTGTTCAACCTCCCGCTTTTTTTTACGAGCCTCTCCCTTTAGGGAGCGATTGTTGACGGTTTTCTATCTTAACCGTGACTGGGAATGGGGAAGATGAATGGTAAAAATGGATCCTTTGCCCACTTCAGACTGTAAGTGGATGGTCCCAAAGTGTTTTTCTATAATCGTTTTAACAATGGAAAGACCTAACCCTGATCCCCCCATTTTTTGTGAGTGAGCCTTATCGACGGTGTAAAAACGATCAAAGATATGTTCTTGATCTGCGAAAGGGATTCCAATGCCTTTGTCTGAGACTTGAATGATCACCTGATCGCACTCTTCATCGAGGGTGACCTCAATTTGAGCTGGGCGGTGAGAATATTTTGCAGCGTTTTCAATTAAATTCATGAGGGCCAACTCAAGCAGGTCTTTATCGGCAAAGAGGAGGACCTGTTTCTTTCGTAAATCAATCGTTACTTGCGCATCTGGAAACAGCTCTGTCAGCATGGATCGACAGTGATCAGTTAATTCATATAGGTCAAACAGGCTTAGGCGCGAAGAGGGGATATTTTCAATATCTGCCAGAGTGAGTAAATCTTTAATGAGAGCGGCCATCCGATTACAATTCCGGACGATCTTGCCTGTCACTTCTAGTTGAGTGACCCTCGGAAGCCCTGGGTTATCATGCAACGCCTCTGCAAAGCCGCGAATGATGGTAATGGGCGTTTTAAGCTCGTGCGAAGCATTGGCAATAAAATCGCGCCGCATTTCAAGAATTTTATAATGGGACGTTTTATCCTGCAGCACTAAAATGGCTCCTGCATCCCCTTCTTTAGGTGCAGCGATAATGTCCAGGTAGAGCTTTTTCCCTTCCTGATACATTTGCAACGTCTCATTAAGCGGTTTTTTCTCTTGTTGGCACTTTCTTAGAAGAGTTTCATACCGTTCTTCTTTTAGACAAGAAAAGGCTTGCCCGATTAAGCCGTCAAGATGCCGATTCATGAGCTTCGCAGCCATGCGATTGGCGTAGGCAACCTCCATGTTGTCATTGACCGCGATCACCCCTTCGACTAAAGATTCCAAAATTGTTTCTTTTTCATTTCGCTCTTTGATGAGAGTATCAATGTGATTTTGAATTTTCAGTGACAAGCTATTCAAGGTAAATGCCAATTTATTGAATTCATCATTGCTACTCCCTAGCTCAATGGCTGGCAAGGTGTGCTGGGTCCCCTCTTGATAAGGTTTGACCGCATTGATGATCCGTTGAATGGGTTGTGTTAAATAATGGATCACAAACCATATCATGAAGCTAAACAACAACAGAATAATCGAGGCAAGTCCCAAAAAGCCGGTTTTAAAGTCCTGAGTGATTTCTGTAATGTATTGATAGGGAAATGCCGTCCGCAAAACATAAGTGGCTCCATGAAAATCGAAAGCCTTGGCAAAATAAGAAAATTTTTGATTAAGAATTTGAGAGTAGTCCTCGTGGTAGCCAAACCCCTCTTGAAACGCTTGCAAGACTTCAGGGTGGTCAATGATGTAATCTTGACTGAATTTCGGGCCCAGCAGACGTTTTGTATGTGAGTCATAGAGCACTTTATGTTCATTTGTAATAATGCTGCTACGAAAAAACATTAAACCTTTCTGATCTTTTAAGCGCCGCACTAACGCGTCATTATTCGCAGCATCTTGAATATTCGCAATAATTTCTGAGGCGCGCGCCTCCATTGAATGAAAAACAATCTGTTGCACCCAACGAGAAACAAAGGGAAACATAAAAATAACAAAGAGCAAAAAAATACTAAGATAACTGACAAATATTTTCTGACGAAAACTAAACATGTGGATCAAACTCTATATTTCTATAGATAAAGCTATCTTAATTCACTAATAAAGTAAAGTAAATTTAAATATAAGTGTGCTGTAAATCTTGCGTTAGCAAAAAAACGGCTCAATAAGCAAGCCGCAATGATGCGGTTTGCTTCTCATGCGTAAAGTCAGGGACTAGGGTGCGATTTGAACAATTGTCAGAACAGCTGTTGTAAACCCTGGAGCATAGGAAGAGAGGGTAGTTAAGGCTGATCCAACATTCACAACTTTGATTAAGGCTCCACGAAGGGAACAATAAGAGGTAGGGATAAGGTCATCTTCAGTAATACGAACGTCTATTGATGTCATTGTCCATCGGCGAACAACCTGTTCATCTACGCCAGAATAATCTAACAAAACTCCATTTTTTGATAGCTCAAACATAGCTGCTGGCGGGGTTTGGTTGTCTAAGTTTGCGTATGTTGAAAAGCCAAAAGAAATAGAATAAGTCCCCTTGTTATAAATCAATATGCCCACTTCAGCATTTTTTAAGGTATCATCTACAATAAGTTTCATCCCTCGGGGGGTGACAGGAGTAGGATTAAAGGGAATGGAGGTTGGGTTCAAATTAGTGCTACTGCCAAGAATGCTAACGGGATCAATGGTGCTTTTGTTAACCGTCCTAAATGTTCCATAAGCACGGCCTTTAAATTGATCTCGTTGACTAGTGTGTTCTGCTGTTACATGATTTCTATTGTCAAAATGACTATTCACATCCGATGCAACAAGAGATGAAGCGAAGGTGTCATTTGGAAGCGCAAATAATGCTATGCTTGCTGTCATGATAAACGTAAAAAATACACTTTTCATACTAAACCCTTTTTTTATAAATTGACGTGTTAACGTAAAATTAAATTTGCATTAACGATAGTCAGCAATCTTGTTAATTGTGATGACCGCTGTTGTAAATCCGGTCGCGACTGTCCCTAGGGTTGCGGATGACGCTGAGACATTGACGAGCTGAATCAAGGCTCCAGGATGAGAACAATGACAGGAAGGAGCAATATCATCTTCAGTGATCTCAACGATTGTTGGCATCGTTACAAAACGATGGACGTTATCACTATCCAAGCTTGTGTAATCTAGTACGGCCCCATTTATTGCGAGAGCGAATTGAGAACCCGGATCTGTTGACTCGCTCCCATTAGTCCCTGAAGAAACACTGAAACCAAAAGAGATGGAATAAATCCCAGACTCCTTAATTAGAATGCCTGTCTGAGGAATTAGGCTAGTATTTTGAATTTGAACCACTTTCATCCCACGTGGTTGGAGAAGAGGTGAATCAAATGCAACAGAGGTTGGGTTTTCATTAGTAGGATTGTATATGGGATCAATGATCAAATCCTGAGTTGTTCTAAAAGTCCCATACGCATAGCTTGAATATTTTTTATCCTTTTTGTGAGTCTTTTCTGTTTCCGTGTGATGATATTCGGAATGATGATCTACATGGAATTCGACAGAGGATTGAGCGAAGATATTATTCGGGAGTACGAATAATGTGGCTCCTATTATCACCATAGAAGTAAAAAATGCATTTTTCATAAAATTGACAGCGCGGAGATCCCTGCCTTTAGGCAGGGGAGTAAGCGCAGCTCCTGTTTTAGAGGTTATTTGTTGTGACCCAATAAGAAAATTCGCCTTTACTGTCACCGGCATCGAGCTTAACCAGGTGATGGTCTCGTCTCCCATTTCGGCGCTCCCTTTAGAGAGGGATCCTTGACAGCGTGAGCGTAAAGTGGACCGTAACTAACTTAAGAATTATTATCAAGTGTTCCTGAAGTGGAACGCTGGTAGCAACATTTTTTGTGTTTTTTGCCGCTACCGCATGGGCAAAGGTCATTGCGCCCGATGCGAAGTCCGGCAGGGATAGGTTCTTGTCTCTCATCCACTTGCTCTTCCCTCAACTCTTCGGGTTGTTCCTCATTTTCTGGTTGTCTTACATGGATCGTCGGGTGTTGTTTTGTTTGCGATTCTTCAAATAGAGGGCGGTTCTTTTCCATCTGCAATCCAGCACTCACTAAAAGTTGCTGAAGAGACTGCTGTGGAACAACAATTTCAAAGCGGAATAAGGAACGACCGATTTCGACCCTTAAATGACGGGTGAGATCATCAAATAAGGCGAACGCTTCGTGCTTAAATTCTGTCAATGGATCCCGCTGTCCTACCGCCCGCAATGCGACATCTGACCGGAGATGATCCATGCGAAGTAAATGCTCTTGCCAAAGCTGGTCTGTTTTGCGAATCATAAGGTTCCGAATAGCGCCGTGTGCGGGTTGAGGAGGAGCGCCAACGACAATAAATTCCGGAGGAACTTTCAGATTTTCTCTCCCCAACTTATCCCTAAAGGCTTGGACAACTTTTTGTGAAGCCATGGCCTCTATCTGCTCAAGATCCATGTGATCTTGATCAAACTCGTGCTTTTCAAAGGTCACCGGAAAAAGGTGCATGAGCCATTGGCGATACCCTTCAGGATCCCATCCCCCTTCCTCTGAGCGACTTTGCAAGAACCGCTGTGCTCCAAGGGCGCAAACGCTTTCAATGACTTCAGCCGCTAATGACTCAATATCCTCAACCCAGAGAAGGTCGTTGCGGAAGGCATAAATTTCTTTTCTTTGCTTGTTCATCACATCATCGAAGTCCAATGTTCGCTTGCGACTCGCGAAATTGCCCTGCTCAACGCGCTTTTGCGCTGTCTCAATGGATTTATTAATCATTGCGGCTGAAATAGGTTCCCCTTCAGGGGGACGAAACTTTTGTAGAATTGCCGTGATGCGAGGAGAGGCGAAAAGGCGCAAAAGGGAATCTTCAAAAGAAATATAAAACTTAGATGTTCCTGGATCTCCCTGGCGCGCGCTCCGTCCTCTTAACTGACGGTCAGTACGGCGTGATTGATGGCGAGTGGTTCCGAGGACGTATAATCCCCCTAATTCGGCAATTCCAGGCTCAAGTTTAATGTCTGTTCCACGTCCTGCCATATTTGTCGCAATGGTAATGACACCTCTTTTCCCTGCCTGGGCAATAATTTCTGCTTCGCGATCGTTTTGCTTGGCATTCAAAACAGTATGTTCCAAACCATTTTGCTTAAAAATGCGCGATAATTTTTCCGATACCTCCACTGATTCAGTCCCTATGAGGATAGGACGCCCCTGCTCATGAACTGTCCTGACAACCTTAAGGATCGCATTGTATTTTTCACGCTCGGTCATGTAAATTTCATCATGATCATCTCGGCGGCAACAGGGGCGATAGGTAGGGATCTCCAAGACATCTAGCTTGTAGACCTCTTTGAATTCCTGAGCCTCCGTTGAAGCTGTACCTGTCATTCCAGATAACTTATCATAGATTCTGAAGAAATTTTGAAGGGTAATGGTGGCATAGGTTTGTGTCTCTTTCTGAATGTCCACTCCTTCTTTTGCCTCAATGGCTTGATGCAGGCCATCTGAAAAACGTCTTCCTGGTTGCGAACGTCCTGTATTTGAATCAATAATGATAATTTTGTTTTCTTGAATGATGTAATCGACATCTTTTTCCATCAAGAGATGGGCGCGCAACAGTTGACGCAAGTTGTGGGCCCGTTCTTTCCGTTTGGCATCTTCTTCGTGGATGGCTAGCTTTCGGGCCATTTTGGTTTCTTCATCCCACTCTCGATTCTCATCCACTTTAATGTACTCTTCGCTGATATCCATCATGATGAAGTCTTCAGCCATCCCGATGCCGGCTGTATAGGTCTGCCAGGCGATGATCCCCTTATCTGTTAGCTCATACTCGTTTCCTTTTTCGTCAATGATGACGTACAGATCAGCTAAAGCCTGCATCCGATCTTCTTTGTTTTGCTCTGCATGATAATAGAGATCCCATTTATCAATGGCGGAACGGATGTCAGGATTTTCCTTTGCCCGCTTCAATATTTTGTTTTTGGGAGTTCCCTTACCCACTAACCATAGCTTACGGTACGCTTCCCGTTCGACCTCTTCTTGCTTCTTATCCTTTTTTCCCTGTGGATGGCTTGCAGCCTGATCTAAGACTTTGCGTGCCTCGGTGGCAAGTCGATTGCAAAAATCGCGCTGACAGCGGACAAGCTCTGCAACCCCTTCTTTTAATTCATCATACATTTGACGGCTGTTAGGAACGGGTCCGGAAATGATTAAGGGGGTTCGCGCCTCGTCAATCAGAATCGAGTCCACTTCGTCAATGATTGCAAAGTAATGTCCCCTTTGCACTTGATCCCGTTTCGTTGTTGCCATCGAATTGTCGCGCAAATAATCGAATCCAAATTCGGAAGAGGTTCCATAAACGACATCACAAGCGTAAATTTGCTTGCGGTTTTCGATAGGGACGTGATGGGTCAAGACGCCCGTCGTGAGTCCCAACCACCGTAGAATGGTTCCAACCCATTCACAGTCGCGTTGAGCAAGATAATCATTGACTGTGACAAGGTGGACCGGTTTCCCTGAAAGAGCATTAAGATAAAGAGGCATGACAGCCGTCAGCGTCTTTCCCTCCCCCGTCTGCATCTCAGCAATCGTCCCAAAGTGCATGGCAATGGCGCCAATCATTTGGACGTCGTAAGGAACCATGTCCCATTTCTGGTCATAGCCCGATACGTGCACCTGCGTCCCGCTTAAACGGCGACAAACATTTTTGACGACCGCATACGCTTCAGGCAATAGGCGATCCAAGGATTCCCCTTTTTCATACCGTTGTCGAAATGCATTTGTTTTAGCGCGTAACTCCTCATCCGTTAAGGAGAGGAACTGGTTATCCCAATGGTTAACCTCTTGGACAAGCTTGCGGTATTTGCTCAATAGGCGGTCGTGCGCGCTTCCAAACATCTTTTTAAGAAACCCAAACATAATGACACTCCCTTCTGAGCAGTAAGTATACCCATTCCAGTTCCTGGAATGGGTATAAAATAATCACCCTTTTCTTTCAAAAGATTTATCCCCCTTCCCCTCCAAGACTTGAATTTGGCCTTACCCAAAGCCTCCGGCTTTGATGATAAGAAATGCCCCCATATGACAAATATGGGGGCATTTCTTTCGAAAATTTTCGCTTTATCGACATCCCATTCTTGAAGGGGAATGGGGAGACTCGGTGTGGCAAAAGTCTTTCATTTCGCACACGTATAGAGGAAAAATAGGCTTAGCTGTAACTTTCTTAGCCTTTTAGTATTGAGTCTATTATCTCAGATTTCTAAAAATATGTAAATCCTTCTTTCACAACGATCTCGATTGACTCTTGGCTTGAAAAAAAACGATTTAACAGGTTACAGTGAGTCTAACCGAAATTTGCATGAAGGAGAACAACACTTATGAGATCGTCTAACCCTGCATTAATCACGAATCCCTTTTCTGGCGGCTTTGGCTTAGTCTCCGAATCAGATGCCATGACTATTCGAGGAACAGTTAGCAAAACAGCCATTCTTCTCCTCCTTGTTCTTCTCCCGGGAGCCTGGGTTTGGAGGCAGTTTTATCTCGCTGGCCAGCATTCTGGGGCGGCGCAGATTTGGATGTTTGGAGGAATGATTGCCGGTTTTATTTTATCCCTTGCGACCATTTTTAAGAAAAATTGGGCTCCTATCACAGCCCCTCTTTATGCCGTTGCCGAAGGACTGTTTCTTGGCGGCGTCTCTGGAATATTTGAAAAAAGTTATCCAGGTATTGTCATTCAAGCCATCAGCCTGTCGATGGCCACCTTACTCGTCATGTTGGCTGCTTATCAAGGAGGATGGGTTCGTCCAACGGAACGTTTTAAATGGGGGATCATTGCAGCAACTGGAGCGATTGCTTTGGTTTACTTTGCTTCGATGATATTGGGATTTTTTCACGTTCATGTTCCCTTGATCACGGGAAGCGGCATGTTTAGCATTCTCTTTAGCGTTTTTGTCGTCGGGATCGCTGCGTTGAACTTTATCCTCGATTTCGATTTTATTGAACAAGGCTCGCGAGGGGGAGTGCCCAAGTACATGGAATGGTATGGCGCATTTGCATTGATGGTCACCCTTATTTGGTTATACATCGAAATTTTGCGTTTGCTTGCCAAGATTAATGATCGCAGATAAGAGATCCTCTCTTCAAGTCAAAGGGGCCTCTCTTATTTCGACATCAAGTTCTCGTAAACATCGGCTTGACTTGAGATAAAAATGCTGTGATATTGTTAGGAAAGGGGTTGAAGAGCGTTCAACAAGGGAGGATCGCCAACCCTTAAAATTCAAATGGTGATGCAAATAGCAATGTCAATAGCCATGCAAATGGCGTCGATTTGTTGGAGGGGATTTTGCTGTTCCAACAGTTGAGCCTCCGTTAAATCATCTTGTCTGTTGAAGCCCTCTTTCCATCTCTCCAAACAAAGCAAGGGTATAAATCATATTGGACTGAATGTGGGTTTGCAAATAGATTTACCCATTCCTTATTCTGGATGGGGCAATCGATAACTTTTACTCGATTTTGAACTTTTCAATAGGGACTCACTTTGAAAATATTAATACTCATTTCCGTGGGAATAATCCTCTTAGCATCCGTAGCAGGTCACATCATGAGCAATGTTGAACAGCCAGATTACAAGCTGGTGACATCAAAAGAGAGCATTGAAATCCGCGACTATCCCTTCATGATTTTAGCCGAAGTTGAAGTTTTCGGTGCAAGAACACAAGCGATGAGAGAAGGTTTTAAAATTCTCGCGAATTACATCTTTGGAAATAATAGCTCCAAGATAAAAACGGAGATCACAGCACCCGTTACACATCAACTCAGCGAAAAAATCGCGATGACTGCTCCTGTGATACAGGAACAGTATGGGGATAAGTGGAAAGTCAGATTTGTGATGCCAAAAAATTATACCTTTGAAACACTTCCAAAACCAAATTCTAAAGAGGTGATTTTAATTTCAGTCCCTGCTAGACGCTTTGCCGTTATTCGATTTTCAGGTCTTGCGGATGATCAAAATATTAAGCAGCATATAAAGGAGCTTGAAGCGTCTATTTTAGCTCAGACACTGAAGCCTAGGGGAGGAGCTCTCCTAGCCTTTTACAATCCTCCTTGGACACTCCCTTTTTTGCGCCGCAATGAAGTGATGATAGAGATAGATTGATCGATGACAAAGATTTTGATCACAGGAGCCAATGGATTTGTAGGGAAAAGACTTATCGTTGACCTTTTGAATCAAGGTCATCAAATTTATGCTTTATGCCGGATTAAAGGGGCTAAAGTTTTTGCTGAAGATAGGATAAATCTTCACTACATTTGGGGAGATTTAAGAAATTCTGAAACTCTAAAAGGGATTCCAGATGATATTGAGGCTGCTTATTATCTTGTCCACTCCATGTCCGAAATCGTCAGCAACTTAGTGCATACTGAAACGGAGGTCGTCGAACAGTTTCTAAAAGGTGTCAAACACTCCCCTATTAAGCAGATTATTTATTTGGGAGGGATTATTAATGACGAAAAAAAGTTATCCTCTCACCTTAAGTCCCGATTATTAGTCGAAAAAGCTCTAAAACAGAGCGGTATCCCTTACACAGTTTTGCGTGCAAGCATTATCATTGGGGCGGGAAGTGCCTCTTTCGAGATCATTAGGGATTTATGCGAAAAGCTTCCTATCATGATCGCTCCCAAGTGGGTCAACTCATTATGTCAACCCATAGCGATTGGGGATGTCCTTTTTTATCTTTCTAGCGTACTTCTCAATCAAAACTGCATTAATAAAACTTTTGACATTGGAGGCCCAGAAGCGTTGACATTTAAAGAGGTGATGCTTAGATACGCAAAATTTCGAAACCTTAAAAGATGGATCATCCATGTTCCAGTTCTCAATCCCCGTCTATCCAGCTATTGGTTGGTATTTATTACATCCGTTCGTTATTCGCTTTGTTCTTACTTAGTAGAAAGCATGAAAACAAACACTGTCGTTCAATTGGATGAAATCAAAAAAATCATTCCCCATCTTTGCTTGACCTATCAAGAAGGCCTTGAATTAGCCTTTCAAAAGATCTCACAAAATGAGGTGATTTCCAGTTGGATGGATTCGTGGGAAATTCGAGGAACTAATCCAAATATTGAAAATTATATCCAAGTTCCTGATGAAGGATGCTTAAAAGACGAAAGAAGGGCCTTGATCAAAGATTCAAAAGCAGCGGCTATCGAACGGGTTTGGCGCATGGGTGGAAGGACTGGTTATTATGCTTTGAATTGGGCTTGGCATTTGCGAGGTTTATTTGATCAAATGATTGGAGGCGTGGGTTTGAACAGAGGCAGACGGCATCCTTTTGAAATTCAAGTGGGCGATTCGATCGATTTTTGGAGAGTGATCCTCGCTGATAAAGAGAAGGGTCACCTGATTCTTTTTGCTGGAATGAAAGTCCCTGGCGAAGCTTGGCTTCAGTTTAAGTTTGAACAGAAAGATCAGGAGTGGTTTCTTATTCAAACAGCGACCTTTCGCCCTAAAGGTATTCTAGGACGTCTCTATTGGTATGCTCTTATCCCTTTTCATGTCTTTATTTTTCAAAAAATGGCAAAAGCTTTAGCAGGAGAAACCTTTAAATGATGATGAAAGATTGGATCAATCCAATTCTGGACTTAACCATTGTTTTTTCCTTTGATCATTCTGGATTCAAACGGCACTGCCCCCATCAACTTCAAAGGGTCGATTTATCGGAACGGCATGGAATCGTCACAGGAGCAAGCAGCGGTATTGGTTTAGGCGTCACAAAAGCGCTTCTACAACAAGGAATGCATTGCCAGCTGATAGCGCGGGATCTGGAAAAATTAGAAAATAGTTTTAAATCTGACCCCTCTGTTTCCTGTGCACAATATCATTGTCTCGACATGGCCGATCTAAAGAAGGTTGACTCTTTTGCACGAGATGAAGTAAAAAGTCCTCTCGATCTTCTCATCCACAATGCAGGTTCTATGCCTTATTCTCTCACAATCACGAAAGATGGGTTTGAGGAGATGTTTGCCTCTCAAGTTCTTGCTCCATTTATTTTAACGAAGACTTTAGCGGATTTAGGGAAGCTTCGACAAGGTTGTCGCATCATATTTGTTTCATCCGGTGGAATGTATTTACAAAAGCTTGATCTTTCAGATCTTCTTTTTGAAAAGCGTTCATATCACAGATACATGGGCTATGCAAATGCCAAACGCGCTCAGGTGATTCTTTCTGAGCTATTTTCAAATAAATACCCGCAATACTTATTCAGTTCTATGCATCCTGGTTGGGCAGATACGCCTGGGGTTCGTTATTCCTTGCCAATCTTTAAAAAGTTGTTAAACAAACGACTCCGCTCTGCAGAAGAAGGTGCTGATACAATCTTGTGGCTCGCAACGACTCATGATTATCCCAATGGAAAATTCTGGTTTGACCGGAAACAAGCGAAAACGACGATTCTTAATTTAAACAAATCAAGTAAAAATGAAGAGGAATTGTTATGGAAATACTGTGAATCGATTTTGACTTCAATAAAAGGTCTATCTCCGTGAACAGCTCTCGACTTCTGGACACATTACCCCAGCTGACTTGACTCGTGACTGTCTCGGTTGGGACTAGAATCTTGGCAAGATTCCGAGTCGCATGGGAATCGGCGTACGCCAAGAGACGATAAAAACAACATCCAAATCGATGCTTTCTCCGTTAACTCATGATCCAGCAATTTGAACAGGTTTGGCTATCTAGGTAGGGTTGAAGTCGTTCAATCCGATGGGGGACGATAGCATCAGAAGACAATCACTTTTATAGATCCAAAAGAAGAGTGTTTTGATAGCATGTCACAGGCGGTTTAATAGAAATAGTGCTTAACATTATCTTCTTCCGCCAATATATTCCACACGTTCAATATATCTTTGAATCATTTCTGCGCTCACATGGCCAGCTGTCCCAGCATAGTATGAGGGAGACCACAAGTGATCTCCCCACAATTCTTTCTTAATCTCAGGAAATTGCAAAAACAACTTGCGTGCAGTTGTTCCCTTGAGTATCTTAATGGCATTGGCAACAGAAATAGCAGGGGGGATGGATAGGAAGAGGTGAATGTGATCTGGTTGAATTTCCCTTGTCATTAAGGGCCACTCATTTTTCTTGCAGATCTCGTCGATCATATCAGCCGCGGAGAAGGCGATTTTATCGATAAGGATTTTTTTTCGATACTTTGGACACCAAACCACATGGTAAGCAAATTGATAGACGCAATTCCTGCTAAAGGTAATATTAACCATGGACTCATGGTAGAGATTTTTGTGATTTTTGTCAAAAAAAAATCTAAAAAATATAACAACAATCACAGGGCCGGCGCTTTTCCGCGACTCCCTGACTGAAGTCGCGGGCCGCGCCATCAATTCTATGAATTTGTCACTCGTTAATAGCCTCTGCTATACAGCCGGTTGGTTTTGGTGCGTCCTTTTTGGTCTTCATCATCAATCCATTTTGGCGACAATCGGGGCGATTTTTTTAATTCTTTTCCAGCTCTATTGCACTAAAATTAAAGACATTGCTTTGTACATTCAAGACATTCTTTTAGTCGTTTTTTCGGTTCCATTAGGAGCTATTTTGGAAATATTTTTTATTCAAACAAGCCTTATTCACTATGCCAATACGCACAATATCCTGCCTCAAATCTGGATTGTTTGCCTTTACCCGCTGTTCTCGCTTTTGCTCAATCACTCTTTAAAAATAATCAAAAAAAACGACCTAGCCTCTTTTCTCTTCGGGTTTCTAGGGGCCCCTTTCAGTTATATTGCCGGTCTTTCTCTAGGAGGATTAACTTTTCCCTATCCACTTATCCCCACGTGGATCATGATTGGAATGTGTTGGGGTCTATTCCTTTATCTTCTGACTAAAATCGCGAATATCGTTGAAAAAGCAACAGCAGAAACTTTAGCCGACCGTGATTCAGAAACTCATTTAAAGTTACTATATGATGGTGAATGCCCAATCTGTAAAAGAGAAATTTGCTTTCTTCAAAAAAAAGACTCTCAAGCCAAAATAAAGTTTATCGATATCTCTTCAAAAGAGTTTTCGGCATTTGAGCATAAAAATATTGACTATAACACTGCAATGACCCAAATTCACGCAATTGATGGTCAAGGAAATCTTTTAGTCGGTATCCCAGCATTCGCGGCTCTTTACGCACGCTCCCAGCTCTTAGTGACCTCAACTTTCCTACGTCTCCCTTTTATAAAGCGTGTGCTTGAACCTCTTTACACATTATTTGCAAAAAAACGTCTTTGGATCAAGGGCTGCCTAAAGGGAGTATCTTGTACAAACAAGACCGACGTTGACCCCCCTAAGCCGTCAGTTTAACTGAGCGCTATTAAGAGCCCCCTGGCATGCTTCTCGAGTATCATCCTCTACGGCAAAAGGACTATGGGAAATGTGTGTTGATGTGATGAAAGGGATTGCTATCTAAATAGAGGGCGGTTGATCTAAGATCTAACTCAATGGCTAACAAGCGGTTGTACTTTGCGACCCGATCGGATCTTGAGACCGATCCTGTTTTAATTTGCCCTGCATTTGTTGCGACTGCAATATCCGCAATGAACGAGTCTTCAGTCTCCCCTGAACGGTGAGAAATAACCGTCGTATAGCCCTCTATTTGAGCGATGCGGATGGTCTCCAGTGTTTCAGAGAGTGTTCCAATTTGATTCACTTTAATCAAAATCCCGTTTGCCACGCCCATTTCAATTCCTTTTCGCAAAAACATTGGATGCGTGACAAAAATGTCGTCTCCAACCAATTGAATTTTGTATCCAAGCCTTTCGGTTAACATCTCCCATCCTGACCAGTCCCATTCTGCCAACCCATCTTCTATAGAATCAATCGGATAGCGTTGGCACAGCTGATCTAAATAATTGATTTGTTCTTCCGACGTTCTTTCTAGAAAGGGTTGTTGACGCTCTTTCTTCTTTTTTTCAATATAACGTCGGCTTCCTTTGTCATAAAACTCAGAGGCAGCGCAGTCTAAGGCAAGAGAGATTTGTGTGCCCGGTTGAAAACCACTCTTTTCAATCGCCATCATGATGAGATCAAGCGCCTCCTCGTTGGATTGGACACAGGGAGCAAATCCTCCCTCATCTCCTACTGTTGTGAGATGTCCTTGCTTTTTGAGTAAGCCTTTCAACGTGTAAAAAGTTTCTGCACACCAGCGTAGAGCTTCGTGAAAGTGAGCAGCGCCGATAGGGCGAATCATAAACTCCTGGAAATCCAAGGGATTATTGGCATGTGCTCCTCCATTGATAATGTTAATCATTGGGCAGGGGAGGAGATGAGCGTGACATCCTCCAATGTAGCGATAGAGAGGAAGCTTTGTGGTTGCTGCTCCTGCACGGGCCAATGCAAGTGAAGTCCCTAGAATGGCGTTAGCGCCAAAGTGGGATTTGTTTTTCGTTCCGTCAGCTTCAACCATTAATTGATCAAGACGTTTTTGATCGCAGACATGTTCCCCCAAAAGAAGTTGAGCAATAGGGCCATTGACGTGAGAGACAGCTTTTAAAACGCCCTTGCCCAAGTAGCGCTGCAGATCGCCATCTCGAAGTTCTAACGCTTCATTCTCCCCTGTAGAGGCCCCGGAAGGGACAGCGGCTTTCACTGCAATATTTTGATCAGTGGTGACCTCCACCTCCAGGGTAGGATTGCCTCGCGAATCAAGAATTTCTCTCCCTTTGACTGATCTGATGTATGACATAAAGCCCCTTTTGTTCCTCTTAAAATGTTTTTATCAGTGTTTTTAACCACATTCAAGATCTGACTGCTTTTTTTCCAGAAAAAATTTTCCTTTACTTTCTCTTTAGAATTGATTTTTGTTATTATCTTCAAAAATTGCATTTAGGCTTAGCCAAAGCCTTGGGCTTCGATGATAAAGATCGAGGAAGAAAAAAATAGGATTGCAAATGGAAAAAACTGGGACTCTGCCACGAGGCCACATTGTGATAAATTTGGGGTTGTGGATCACTTTTCTCTCGCGTGTCACGCATGAGGCGTTCGTCACGCCAAAAATTCAGACGTTCAATACATGGAATTGAAAAGTGATAAACTTAGGGAGATTTGATGCGGGTGTGTCCCAGTCCTGAAATGAGGTAAAAAGGGATTTAACTCAACAGTCATCCTCAGAGAGATAAGATGCCAATTGTTGATTCTAGGGAATTCTAGGAAAAGGACTCGAACCTTCACGGGGTTGCCTCCAAGGGATTTTAAGTCCCAATCGTTTTCCTGATGCCACATAACAAACCGTACCATCACAAGCCAAAGTCTATCATGCAGCAAAGTTTTCGTATATCGATTTGTGATGGGTGATAATGAGAAATCGCGCGGTGTATTGGACCACCAGTGGACCAGGCCTCTTCCAAAATTCCTTGACCAGACTTAATCGTTTGTTTGACCTAATTCTACTAATAAAGGAGCTGATGGATATTTTCCCTTACGCCATTGTTGATCTTTTTCAAACAGACCTTCTTCGTTGATATTGCGTACATGGTTTGGATGATAGCTGATGGCTGACACTGGATCCTTGCTGTAGAAAATATTGAGCTGGATATCATAAAAATTATCTTTTTTATAGGGACTTGCAAGCCCTTCAATGATTAATGTATCTGGATTTGTTAATTCACTCAGGCTTGCAAGAAAAGCGATGTTGTTTTTAGGATTGAATTTATTTATCCACTCATAGGCGTTACTCAAATAGACAGTCCCAAAAATCAACTGATGGTTTTTTAAAGTATCTCCTACTTTTTTTATAGTGCTTACGTCAGTAAGATTCCCGTGTAAAACAATGATTTTTCCTTCCCTCACCATCTTTTGCAAATACTGAAACGATCCCTCTTCTTGAAACACAGAATAGGGACCATTGAATGCGTTTTCAAAAAGCTCTATAAACCACTGATCATTATCCTTCGATCTCTTTTTGTCAGCATGCGTTGTCTCGTCTACAGAGGTTCCATCAGCATGGCAATTGCGACCTCTGTAATTCGAATACTTAAAATTCTTGGTTTGCATACAGTATTTTGCAAGAGATGAAGCAAAATCATGCCCATCATTTGCTCGTATTAACACGTCTCGCGCTAATTGATTAAATTCTATCATCTTAGGATTGATATCCACCATCACAAGCATTTCTGCTTTGGCAGCCACAGCAATACTCCAATTAAAGAGGCCTGATACACCAATATGGCAATGGTTTTCCTTAAATGGATGCGTTTTTAAAATATTTAAAACATGGCTCGCACCCAATTCATTGGCTGTGAAAAAGATACTATTGAATCCCTCTTCTGTAGAAATAACCTCTTGTTGACTCAATAGATTGAGTTCTTCAGCAGCTTTATAAGAGTTGGTATCTGTTTCCGTAGGGACATAGATTGGATCATGAGGAATGAGAGGCGGTAAAATTTCATTATTTTGAGGATCTATTCTGCTCGCTTTAAAGCATAAACGATAAAGAAGATAAGCGATTGCTAAAGGACTAAAAACAACAAGCGCAACGGCTGCAACTTTTTGTTGGTGAGTCGTTAAAACATTTAAAACTTTGTCCTTAATTGAGCACAAAGATTGATTTAATATAGAAACTGGAAAATGAATCTTCATTTGAATTTTACAAAAATAAATTTGGCTATTGGTTTAAAATCGTCCAGTTCAGCGAACTTTTTCAGCCTCTTCTGTGGGAAAAATCTGCTTGGATATAGGTTCTCTGGACAATCCTAAACTAATAGTCATAAGTTTTAATTGAATATAACAACTGGACTTTTGCAAAGTTACCTGAATTCAGGTTGACACAAGCCCAAGAGCGGTCATCACTTCATTTTGTTTTCTATGTTCTCTTGTAATTTGCTCAATAGCCCAACTTACAGTCTTACCAAGAGTCTCTTTTAGTACAAATCGACAAGCTTCACCAATCGTATTTAACGTCATTTTTGTC
>Ga0116226_10000928_pt1 | contig 25579 bp, 23 predicted proteins | sample S1TSphfallax_FD_89692 | JGI IMG/M metagenome (GOLD analysis project Ga0116226, IMG submission 89692) | Host-associated microbial communities from peat moss isolated from Minnesota, USA - S1T2_Fa - Sphagnum fallax MG | ecosystem: Host-associated > Plants > Peat moss > Unclassified | place: USA... | reverse complement strand
GAGTCCGCACTAGGCCTGAGCCGCAGGCTGCCGGTCTTTCGTCATACCCGCCATGACGAGACCCATGACGCGAACCCGGCCCCACCGAGGCAGAGGCTTGAGCGAGAGTTCCAGGAACTTCGCGAGGAACCCGGGTCGCACCGTACCCTTCGTTCCGAGCGCCCGAAGCGCCCCGCGGGCAACCTCGCCCGGTGTCTGGGCGATGCTCATCTGCATGTTCGCGCGTCGACCGAAGCCGCTCTGGACGGGACCTGGTGCGACCGCGAGGACGTCAATCCTCGAGCCGGCGAGTTCCTGGCGCAAACCCTCCGCGAACGTTTGCACGTAGGCTTTCGTAGCAGCGTAATTGGCCGCGCGCGGTACGCCTTGGAATGCAACCAGTGAGCTCAGCAGGACGATACCCCCGCCGCCTCGGCGCACAAATCGGTTTCCGAAAGCATATGTGAGCGCGGTCACCGCGCGGCAATTGACGTCGATCATTCCGAGTTCGACGTTCAGGTCCGAACTCAGGAATGCTCCAGCCGTTCCAAAGCCCGCCGCGGCGACGAGCAAGCCCGCATTGAGTGACTTCGTCGCCGCTTCGAGTAGTGCGACACCTTCGGTCGTACCAAGATCGCAGCCGACCGGACGGACCTCGACGCCATGGCTATCCGAGAGATTCTTTGCGATCACCGCGAGAACATCTTTGCGTCGCGCCGCGATCACCAGATTGAAGCCAGCCTGGGCTAGTAGCTCAGCAAAAGCCTTGCCAATGCCATCGGAAGCGCCAGTGATGACTGCCCATTGGCCATACTGAGCTCCTGGAAATGCCCGCGATACGGAAAACGTCTTCATGTCGCTACCTGCTCAATTCTTTTTACATTATGTTCATAATTCTATCGATCGCGGCAGAAGAGGATTGAGGCTTCTCAAATCTTGAGCGCCGCTTCCCGGCCTGCGCTGAGTATTCGCCCCGTAAGCTTGGGGTCGTTGACGAGGCGCCCGAGGACCACGGCGCCGACCATCTGCGCGGTCACTGCCAGCGCACGGTCACTGACGGCGTCACCCTGCGCGCCCGGATCGAGTTTCTCATCCACGAGTCGCGCGAGACCCTGCGCGATTTCCGCGAACGCGGCGCGCACATTTTTTCGCTTACGCCAACCGTCCGACCCCAGAGCAGCCACAATACAACCGGAACTCGGATGGCGCAGATGTTCCTCCGACAGGTACGCTCGCAAAACCGCGGTGAGATCCGGCGATGCTTGAAATATTGCCGCGGCGGTCTCGGCGCCGGCATTTCGCACGGCTTCGGCGACAAGTTCGTCACGACTGCGGAAATAGCCATAAAATCCGCCATGCGTCAGCCCGGCTTCCTCAATAAGATCGGGGACACTCGGGCTATCGAGCCCAGATCCCCGCAATTTTTTCGACGCGGCACGGACGATCCGCTCCCGAACCCGGGCTTTATGCTCCTTTGGGAATCGCATGATGATCATCATGCGATAGAAAAAAACCGAAATCAAGCTCGATCAGGAACCCGCGCGCCGGCTATTTACTATCTCGGATCAGGCACGGACTGCCGATGAGTCGGGCCCGGAGCTAGAATGGTGAATTCCCGACACAGGTTCCGACAACTTCCAAGACGAACATGTCTTCGCTTTGACCCAAGCGCTCGAGTTCCACGACTTCTGCCACAAACAAATTGTTGCTTGTGACTCGCAAATTGAGGCAGTGTTGAGCGTGCCGCAGCGGCATTGCGCCTCGCCGCAACGGCCGTCGATGTAGTCGGCTTGATCGGAGGGGGCGCTCGATGACTAGTGTGATCGGTTGGATCATCATTACGCTGACTGTCGGATCGATCAATGGAATTTTGCTTTATCCTTTATACCGAGCGGCCTCCAGGTTATATCCTGAATCGAGGAGGATTTTGTGGCTCTACGGTCTGGCCGTCGCGGTCTGTGGCATGGCGCTTTGGCTTCTGCTCCCCATCGTGGTCCATCGGTTCTTCCCGCGGTTCTGACCAGACTTCGCTACTCCCTCAAGTGATCCGCCAAACGCAGGCCAAGAGCGACGATGGTCAAGGTCGGGTTGGCTTGCCCCGCAGTGGGAAAAACCGAACTCCCAGCCACGTAGAGGTTTTCCATCCCATGCACGGCGCCATTTCGATCGACAACCCCATGCCGGGGATCGTCCGACATCCGGGTAGTCCCCATATAGTGAGGGACTCCCGCGAGCGCATCCTGGACCGACACTCGTTCATCCCGCAGCCAGGGTTCGAGGCGGGTGCGACCGATGCCAACACGGGCAAACTCTGCAGCGACGAGGCTCGCCAACCGCGTTGCCGTTCGACGCTCGAGCCTTCCATGACGCCAGTCCGTTTTCACCCGACGCAGTCCGAGAGCGTCACTATCATCAGCAAGTAATACGCGACTTTCCGGATCCGGCTCCGGTTCGAGATCAACGAGGAGCACCGCGGACTTCGAGGGAACCCCGCCACTCGCGAGCGTCTGTCTCGACGCTAGGTGCTGCTCGACGACGCCGGCCACTTGTTGGAAGTCCTCTGCGATCAGACCGACCTTTTCGCCGACATCGGCCGGCCAATGCCCAGTCTGAAGAGCGCGCCAGATGTCCTGAGCGGCGGTGACTCCCGACTCGCGGTCCGGTTCATATTGCAGGATGCTGCTGCAGTTGAGTAATCCTTCACGTTCCATGATCTCCGGCGACAAGGTCAGGCCCACCTCGACCTGGGCCCCGCTGGAATCTCGGAGAACGTTGAACTGGTTCTGTACGTGGCCCATGATGGGCTCCGAACTCACGATCAGCCCCGCAGTACCGCGCAGATGCTGCATTAAATAGCGTCCGACAAGATCGTGGTCATTGCCGCAACCGCCTGAATTCCGCTGTGACTCGAGCAGCAACAACCTCGCGTTTTCGATCGCGCCACAACAAAGCACATACTTGTCGGCTTCGACTGTTGCAGCAACGCCGGTTAGGGCCCTCACGGTCAGGCTCAATACCCGAGCGCGATCCTTCGAGAGTGAAAACTCCGCGAAGTTCGCATGCAGCAGCGTGCGAATGTCATCCCGCTCGGCGAGAAAGGCGCCATAGGCGTTCGCCCATCTCCACGTCGCGGCGTCCTTCATCGGCGGGGCATAATTCCACACAAACGGCCTAATCCATTCCGGATTCAGCGGCGGCAGCGGCGCCTTGAGGAGCGCCATCGTTTGCTCATCCGAACGCCACGTCGATCCAAATCCGGCCACCGCACGCGCGCGGAGATAGTACGGATCGATCTCGGCACGATCGAGAGGCCAGCCGCTATGAGAAATCCAGGGACGGGGTCGGAAGTCGAGCTCACTGAGAGCCGCACATCGCCCAGACCAATGATTGGTCGTCCCGCCAAAAAAACGCAGGCGCCCGCCTTCGAGCGACACGGGAAGTCCCACGTTGGTACCGGCATACAGCGCCTGCGATTCTGCGTACTCAAACTGCAAGCCGCCGCCTTCGGTGAGACAGACACTCAATCCAGTTCCCGCAAGTTCCCGCGCGATGGTAATTCCGGCAGCACCCGCACCGATCAGACAGACATCTGCTTTGACCGTAAGCTTGCGAGGGTGATCCCGAAGATCCTCAATCACGCGCGGGCGCCCTGCTCGAGATGAAAGAGCGCACAGAGGCGTGCCTCGGACCGCGCCAGAAGCCAGCCGTCCACCAAGACAACGTGATTGCTTGCCCAATCCCGGGCAACGGCGCTCAATAATCGCGATGGAATCGCGCAGTCGTCCCCGGCGATCAGCAAGCGCGATAACAAGGTGCGAGAGCGTTCCTCGGGGTGCGCAGCGAGATAGATGGCGCCGAGCCGACGAAGTGCGGTCAAATCCGCAAACAAACCGGTTCCGCAGTCACGAACCCAGTCGCCGAGAGGCAGAGATTTCACGCGCCCCTCTCGGAGGCCACTCCAAAGGAAGCTCGAGGCCCCGACAAACGCTAGAATCAAATCCCTCCGATCAACACCTCGGGTTCGTGTGGGCACTGTTACCTCGCGTGAATCGTGCTTCGCCGAGGGATTGCTTTGGGTGGCCGCCGCGCGCCGACGCTCACTGCCCGAAGAGCGACTTACTCACGTCGAGGACCGTTCGCATGATGTGAGTGTGAAGATAGCCGTCCTTTGCCATGCGCGGCCAGTAGCGCACGCCATGTCGGCGCAGCGCTTGACCAAGGCTGGCCTGCCAGAAAAAATTGACGTTGAGGCTCGCATCCAGCGTATAGACCTGATGCCACCAGTAAATGGGAATATAAATGAAGTCGCCGGGCTCGAGGATCGCACGCAACGGCGTCGCACGACTGAACCGTGGGTAGCGGGAAAAGTCCGGCGTTGCGATCTCGACACGGCTGAAATTCGACCGGTAGTCCCAGACGCTTCGCGGATAGAGCTCATCGAGCTGCATCGAAGGGAAGAGTATGATCTCCTTTCGGCCACGGACCTGGACGTTGATGTTGTGTTCCGTGTCGTAGTGCGTCTTCGTAAGACTTCCGGTCGTAGCCATCCAGATGTTCTTGGCGATGACATTTCCGCGAACGTACTGGATCGGCGGGGACTCTTCGTCCAGGGCGCCCCACGCTTCGAGCGGCTTTTGGTCGATGCGGCACTTCTGTTCCGGGTTCGCAGGCGCGAAGATAGCGTCGATGGTCTTCGCAAACGGCACTTCCCGTTCGACACCGATATTCAGCCTCTCCTCATCGTTGAGGTAGTCGCCATTCCTGGAAACGCCAATCTTTACACTACGCGTACCGTATACCGCCTTCAAATACTCGGGCGTCCATTTGTACGAAGGGGTCCAGTCTTTTACGGCGCCACGCACGACGACTGGGCGCTCGGGACGCACATAGCGCGCTGCGAACTCTTCGACGCTCGGTGCGAGAGCGATCTCGACAGCGGCAGCATTGTCAAGCATGCCATCGAGCCTATCATGCCCGCGGCCGACCGCGACACAACCGAACGGCAATTGGTGGAGATCGGGGCAACCGAAACCTGCGGGTAGTTCTCAACCTAAGATTCGCCAAAGAAGAGGATTTTCGCTGGATTATGTTAAGAATTAGCACGATGGGCGCGCTCATCCCCGTGCGTGTAGGCCGGCGACAGCTCGTGCCCGACACGGGGGTAAACAGAATCCGGCTGCCACGCCGAACTCTTTGCCTCCCAACCAGGGCTCACGGCGGGTAACGACAATCTCGGTCACAGCCGCGAAAGTGGACCACGCGGCGAAAAACCATGCCCAAACGCTACGCGCGTGTGCCCGCGCCCGCGCCGAACTCCGGAGCGCGGCCCACCGGCAGGAAGCGGCTGTTGCGCAGCAGCCCCGCCGAAACGAGCGAGACGAGCACCCCGACCGGGAAGATCTCCGCGAAGGTCATCGGCAGTCGATAAAGCGGATCGGCATACTGCGTCTTGAACCGCTCCATCTCGGCCGTGAACTTCGCGAGAGCCTCGCCACTGACGCCCTTGGCGATCTGTTCCTGGATCAAAGTTTTCGCATACGTGCCCGCGAAATCCATGTGCGTGATCGCCTGCGTAGCCTCCCAGGCGGCAACGTAAACGATCCCGGCAACGACGCTGATGCCCAGTCCCAGCCCAAAGGCCGGCCAAAATTTGATGACTCCACCCAAGTCGGTATCGCGATGACGTTTGATGGCGATGAATACGGCGCTCAGAGCGACGAGCATCGTCGCGTAACCGAGGACATAGCCCCAAGGCCCGGTCACGTGACCATTCATCGTGACCGTGACGACCGACAGCTCGACACCGACGATCAGGCCGGCAACGGCACCATAGGCCAAGATTTTCTTTAGCATGGCAAGCTCCCTGCAACGGTGGATGGAAGCGCGATTAAGCGTTCCAGGGCGGTCCAATGGTATCGCCCAAAGGGGTGATTCGCTCAAAATCACGCACAATCGCGACTGCCGGGGGCCGCCTCAGCGTACGATTCCCAACTCACGCGCCTTGTTGATCGCGTCGGTGCGCCGTTTCGCGCCGAGTTTTTCGAACAGGCGCGCCACGTGGGTCTTGACCGTATTGGGGGAGACTTGCAGTTGCGCAGCGATTTCTTTATTGGACTTACCGGCCGCGAGCCTTTGCAGCACTTCGAGTTCCCGCGGACTGATCGCGAGGGCCGCCTGAGCACGCGGGTTGCCGTCGAAGGGCGGCGGCTTCGGAGCGCCGCCCAGGACGCGCGCGCCGATATAAATACCGAGCACGAGAAAGCCGGCGGCAATCAAAAAGATGTAGATATCGCCCGCATGCGCACGCGCGAGCCGCTCATAGCCGAGCCACTGCAGGGCCAGCGTCCCCGCGGCCAGGATGACGCCGTAGACGGCTATCCGCTTCCACATCGGAGTGACGCCTGAGAGGTCGATGTCGGCATCGGATCAATGTGCCGTGCGCCGCGGTCCCGGTCAAACAAATCCTCGTCGGCGTCGTGATTTAGCGAGCCTGCTACGCGATAAGTCAATTTCGACGCACTGCTCAATCAACCACCTGACAGAGCATCATCTCCAATGCATGTCACTCACGGTTCGTGACAGGCAGAGGTCGCTTAGAACTTGCCGTAAGTCAGGTAGGCCTCGGTCGGTGACACGCCGGACAGGATGGCTTTGCGCACCAGATTTTCGGTGTTCATGACACGCTCGACCTGTTCCAGTACTTCGGTGACCAGTGCGGCCGGAATAATTACGGCGCCATCACGGTCCGCGACGAGATAGTCCCCCGGATTGATCGGCACGTTACCAATCTTGATTTGCGTTTCGTACGACTCCGGCAGCCAGGCGCCAACGACATCGAGCGGAGTCAGAAAACGCGAGAACACTGGAAACCCGATACGCCGGATGAAGTTGGCGTCCCGACATCCGCCATCGGTCAGGTAGCCGGCCACGCCCCGCAGATGCAAGGTTTCCGCGGACAGTTCGCCCATCAGCGCACAATCGGCTTGTCCTCCCTCGCACACGACCACATGGCCCTGTGGGGCCCGGTCCAGGAACCCGGTCCACGCAAGCAGGGTCTCGTGTGGGTCGGCGCCGAGCGCCTGGCGCCCGCGCATCGTGAAGACCGGACCAACCATTTTGCGGTCGCGATCGAGTCCGACGATGTCGCTCGGCAGCACGCACTGTCGATGGCCCATTGCCCGTAGCACATCGAATACGGCTCCGGTATAGGCGGCGGAGTAGCGCTCACTCAAACTCAACGTCGACTGCATGGTACTTTTCCTTTAACTCGTGTGAGCGGCGATGGATCGGATGGTTGCGTCCCGCATATTTTTATATTTGACAAATAATTTCATATTTGATGAAGTGGGTCAACTCCAAGAGGCAGCCCAATGTCCGTTCACCGCGAGCGCCAGAATCGGCAGTACTATCTCCCGATCGCTCTGATCGTCAGCCTGTTTTTCCTCTGGGGCGTTGCCAACAACCTCAACGATGTATTGATCACGCAATTCCGCAACGCCTTTGACCTAGCGGATTGGCAGTCCGGGTTGGTGCAATCGGCTTTCTACCTCGCGTACTTTCTGTTTGCGATCCCCGCATCGTCGTTTGTCCGAAAATTCGGTTACAAGGCAGCCATCGTATTCGGGCTGACCGTGTATGGGGTCGGTGCCCTATTGTTCTACCCGGTAGCTGAGTTGGGCTCCTATGCCGCGTTTCTGGGCGCATTGTTCGTGATCGCATCGGGTCTGACGTTTCTTGAGACCTCGGCGAACCCGTTGATCACGATTCTCGGGAGTGCAGAGGGCGCTGAACGGCGCCTCAATCTCGCGCAAGCGTTCAATCCATTGGGGTCGATCACCGGTGTGTTGATCGGGCGGCAATTCATTCTGTCGGGCAATGCACGGGCCAACCCTGGAACGACCAGTTTGGCGACGGAGCAAATAGCGCAACTGCATGCCAAGCAGGCCTTGTCCGTGCAGTCATCCTATTTGGTGCTCGGCATCCTGATATTGCTTTGGGCTCTGATCATCGCAATGGTGCGCTTTCCTCCGCTGCACGAGGGAGCCGAGAAAACGGAGCATGGCGTGGCGCCGGTGGCGGACTCCGGGAATTTTGGCGGTCTGCTGCAGCACCGATACTTTCTGTTCGGCGTGGTCGCCCAATTTGCCTACGTCGGCGCGCAAGTCGGCATTTGGAGTTTTCTGATTCGCTACTCTCAGCATGCCGTCACGGGCATGAACGAACAGGCCGCGGCGACCTGCTTGATGGCAGCGCTGGTTGCTTTCATGCTGGGGCGGTTCGTTGGAACCGCGCTCATGGGCTGGGTGAGGCCGATCGTTCTGACCGCATGCTTCGCAGGGCTCGATGTGCTGCTCTGTCTCGGAGGGGCAAACTTTGGCGGCTGGCCGGGAATCGCGATGCTGATCGCCTCGAGCTTTTTCATGTCGATCATGTATCCGACGATCTTCGCGGTTTCGCTCAGGGGCTTGGGACCGTTGACCAAGATTGGCTCCTCGGTTCTCGTGATGTCGATCATCGGCGGAGCCGTGATTCCCGTCGTGATGGGCCGCATGTCGGATTTTACATCGATGGCGATCGCGATGCTCGTGCCCGGGGTCTGTTTCTTGGTCGTAGCAGCCTTTGCCGTGACGGGATGCCGTAACCCAGCGCTGCGTGGGACCAGCCTCGCGGTGGAGCAGCCGCGGTGATCGATTGAGGCCAGCCCGTCAATGCTCCGACAGGGCGAAGATGCGATCCATCGCAACCCATTTTTGGCCGTCTTGCGCCCACGGAAGCGCTTTCTGGAATTTCCACATCAGCGTTTCCCATGCTTGGACGTCGGCGTTGGAGACGCCCAGTTGCGCGAGCGCCTTTAACGAAAAGTCATCCTGCGCCAGAACGATCATCACGAGACGATTGCCGGCCATGAAGATCTCCATGTCGGTGATGTTCGTCGCAAACAGAGCCTTGATGATCGCAGGCGGTGGCGCTCCGGGGCGGTGCCACGCGCGGTACTGCTCTATCAAATCGGGATCTTCCCGCAGATCCAAGGTCAACACCTGCAGCCGCACCACTCAAGACTCCAGTGGTTCTGCGGTGACGGTTTGACGCTGCTCACCCAGCCCTTGGATACCGAGCCGCAGCTGGTCGCCGACTTCGAGGTAGATCGGCGGCTTCTGGCCAAGCCCCACCCCCGGCGGCGTGCCCGTCGAAATGATGTCGCCCGGTTGCAGGCTCATGAAGCGGCTGATGTAGGCGATCAGAAAATCGGGCTTGAACACCATGGTGCGGGTGTTTCCGTTTTGGAAGCGTCGCCCATTGACCTCGAGGAACATGGATAAATCATCGATGTCGCCGGCCGCATCCGGTGTCACCAAGAACGGTCCGATGGGCCCGAAACTATCGCAGCCCTTGCCTTTGTCCCAGGTCCCAGTTCCGTCCAGTTGGAATGCTCGTTCCGACACGTCGTTGATCACGCAATAGCCGGCGACATGATCGAGCGCCTCGGCCTCCGCAACGTAGCGAGCGGTCCGACCGATCACGACTCCGAGTTCGACCTCCCAATCCAGTTTGGTCGAGCCCCGCGGCTTGATCACGGGATCGTTCGGACCGCACAGAGCGCTGGTGGCTTTCAAGAACAGCACCGGTTCCGCCGGCACGGTCGCGCCTGTCTCGGCGGCGTGATCGGCATAATTCAATCCGACACAAATAAATTTGCCGACTCCGGCGACGCATGGGCCAATGCGCTCGGAGTCGCTGACGATGGGCAGCGTTTCCAGATCGATCGCCCGTAGTCTCGCGAGCGAGTCGCGCGACAGCGTGGCTCCGGCGAGGTCGCCGACGAGCGCAGAGATATCGTGATAACGGCCGTCGCCCGCGACGATGACGGGGCGTTCCAGACCGGCGGGTCCGATGCGTGCGAGTTTCATCAGTTCGCCCATCCGCCGTCGATGACATGCGCGACCCCGGTAGTGAAGCTGGATGCGTCGCCGGCGAGATACAGAACCAATTCAGCGATCTCCTCGGGTCGGCCCAAACGCCCCATCGGCTGCCGAGCGATGAAAGCCGCCTGGGCTGCCTGATAGTCTCCCGTCGCCGCCAAACGTTGATCGAGCGACGGCGTCTGGATGGTACCCGGACAAATCGCGTTGCAGCGAACCCCCTGGCCGACAAAATCGGCGGCGATCGCCTTGGTCATGCCGATGACGGCAGCCTTGGAGGCGCAATAAGCGAAGCGATTGGGAACCCCTTTGACGCTGCTCGCGACCGACGCCATATTGATGATGCTGCCGCTGCCGGACTGCAGCATGCCGGGCAGAAATGCGCGAATGGTGCGATACATCGCCGTGACGTTGAGCGAGAACGAAAAGTTCCATGCCGGCTCGTCGCAATCGAGAATCGTGCCGGCGTGGACGTAACCGGCGCAATTGAAGAGAACGTCGATGTTGCCTAGGTCGCGGGCAAGTGCGACGATCGCATCGCCGTCGAGGACGTCGAGTTTCACTCGCTCGCAGTTGCCAAGCTCTTGCAACAGATCGACATTCACATCCGTGGCAACGACGCGCGCCCCCTCGCGCGCGAGCAATTGCGCCGAGGCTTTGCCGATGCCTTGGGCGGCGGCGGTAATGAGGACTGTCTTGCCCGCGAGCTTACCCATGAAATCTCCTACGCACGGGACGCCCTCGCGGGCAGGCAAGCCGGGCCGACTGGTTCGAACGATTTGTAGGTCAGGATGAATTCCTGATGTCCGAGCGATTCGGAGACGCTGCGCAGACCGGAGGCCGATGCAATGATCTTCTCGAGAATTTCTCCGCCGACTTCATCCAGCGTCGCTTCTCCGTTCAAGATCCGTCCGGCGTCGACATCCATGTCATCGGGCATGCGCTGATACGTGTCCGGATTGGCGCAGATCTTGATCACGGGCGAGATGGCCGAGCCAACCACCGAGCCGCGCCCGGTGGTGAACAGAATGATGTGAGCTCCGCAGGCGATCAACTCGGCGATCTCGGCGTTGTCGTTGATATTGGGGAAGCCGAACCTCGGCTCACCATCGGGAACGACATCGAGCAGATAGAGTCCGTTCGACGGAGGCAAGTCGCCCGGTTTGATCACCCCCGATATCGGCGAGTCGCCCGACTTGGCGTAGGCACCCATCGATTTCTCTTCCTGGGTCGTGAGACCGCCATCGGCGTTGCCCGGCGCGAAACTGCCATAGCCCATGACGGTGTAGTAACGGGCGGCCTTGTCGACGCAGGCCTTGATCGCCTCGCCGAGCGCCGGCGTGACTGCGCGTTCGGCCATGATCTGTTCACAGCCGATGAGTTCTCCGGTCTCCTCGAAGATGCAGGTGGAACCGAGCGCCACGAGCTGGTCGAAGCACTTCCCCACCGCCGGATTGGCGGTGAGTCCGCTGGTGCCGTCCGAACCACCGCAGACGGTGGCGATGATCAAATCCTCGACACCGATCGCCACACGCGGGATGTTCGCAATGGACTTTTTCATGGCCGCCACGGCATTCACACCCGCGGCGATCGTCGCGGCGGTACCGCCGCGCTCTTGGATCACGAGGGTTTCAACCGGGCGTCCGGTCGTGGCAACGGCGGCATGAAGGCCCTTGCGGTTGAAGCCTTCGCATCCCAAGGAGACGATCAGCACCCCACCCACGTTGGGATGGGAGCAAAGCTTCTGCATCATGCGCAAGGAATATTCGTTCGGGTAGCAACCCGGAAAGCCGATCAAGTGTACGTCCATGTCGGCACTGACGTCGACGATGCGCCGCGCCACATGATGAGCACATTCGACGAGATACGCGACGACGATGACGTTGCGAATTCCTTTGCGTCCGTCGGATCGTTGATAGCCGATCACGATGAGTTGGTCTCGTCGCCTGTGGATTGACGTGTGGTGATCGGAATGTAGTCGCTCTTCATGTTGTGTGTGTGCACGTGCTCGCCGATGCGTGTCGCCTGGGTGATGGAACCGATCGGAACCCCGTATTTCAGCACCACGTCCCCGGTATCCAATTCGATTCGCGCGATCTTGTGCCCGACGTCGACGTCGCCGCTTGCCGCAATCGCCAAGCCATCGATCATCAGGGCATCGCCTCGGTGGATCTTGCGCCGGCACGCCAACACGTTGTCCTTTTCGTGCAGGAGTATCAGCTGATTCGAGTCCTTTTGGCTCACGCAGCTTCTCCGGAAAGCGGGACGGGGGCGGTCGTGGGAAGTAGTCCTTTAACGCGCAATCGCTGCCAGAATTGCGGCGGAATGGCGACTCGCAGCAATTCGAGGCTCGTATGGACCTGGTTGTGGTTTGCCATTCCCGGAATCACACTGAGCACTTGCGGGTGTGCCAGCGGAAACTGCAGCGCGGCGGCGGCCAGCGGAACGGCAAACTCTGCGCATACGAGTTCCAATTGGCGCAATCGCTCGATCACCCAGTTTGGAGCGGGCCCATAATTAAAATTGACGGTATCGCCGCTTTGGGTGCCGCTGACGAGTGCGCCGGAGTTGTACGGGGCGCCAATGATGACCGGAATGTGGCGCCTGTCGCACAAGGGGAGAAGTTCGCTGAGCGATGTCTGGTCGAGCAAGGTATAACGGCCCGCCAACAGGAACACGTCGAATTCAGCCTCGTGCAGGACCTCGGCGCAAATCTCCCACTCGTTCACGCCCAGTCCGATGGCGGACACCTTGCCTGCATCCCGCAATTCCCGCATCGCGCGGTAACCGCCATCCATGAACTGCCGAAGGTAACTCACATGCCCGTCGCCGTGCGTCAGCCTGCCTAAGTCATGGGCCAGCAGGATGTCCACGCGAGGCCGGCCGAGACGTTTCAGGCTTTGCTCGAACGACTCCATGACGCCGCCATAGCTGTAATCGAACACCGGTTCGAACGGTTCGGCATCGACAAAGCCATGGCGCGAGCGCGCTGCAGTTCCGGTGCTCAATTTGACCAGTCTACGTCCCACCTTGGTGGACACGACGACCTCGTCGGCGGCATCGAACTCAGCCAAGGCAGCTCCAACCCGGCGCTCGCTCAAACCGAATCCATAGTAGGGGGCCGTGTCGATATAGCGAATGCCGGCGCTCAGCGCGGCGCCGATGGCCTCGATGGCCGAGCGCTCTGCAATCGCCGCATACAAATTGCCGATTGCGGCGGCGCCGAACCCGAGCGTAGAGACGCGCGATCGCCATCTGCATGGATGTATGCAATTGCTCGACATTCCTGGGTAACCCGGCCACGTACTTTATTAATAAAATAGAAATCGCCTATAAGATATTTCTGGTGCGGTGCGCCTGTCAAGCCGAGCATCGGGACGCCGGCGAATTCTGCTATAAAATGGGCCAAATACTCGAGCAACCCTTGTGTTGACTGCTTAGGACCGAACGACAAGCGAGCGATGGCAATGGCAAAATCCGCGGGATCCCTCATTACTGATAAAAATCGTCTACCCTCAGTGGCCAAAGGCGCGGACGGCCAGGCTCGCTACCGTGCGCCAGCCTTGGACAAGGGACTCGATATTCTCGAACTGATCGCCCGCGAAGGCGCCGCGATGACGCCCTCGCAAATGGCAGCGAAGCTCAACCGCTCGGTCAGCGAATTGTTCCGCATGATCCTCACATTGGAAGCACGGGGTTACATCGCCCAGTCAGGCGACCAACAGGGGTTCGATCTGACCAATAAATTGTTTGCGCTCGGATCGGCGCGCAGCCAAGTGACGACGCTGCTGGAAACCGCACTGCCAATAATGCAGGAATTGACCCGGGAGATAGACCAATCGTGCCACCTCGTAGTCGCTGCAAGTGATCACATCGTAGTGATCGCGCGCGTGGAGAACCCTGGTTTATTGGGATTTTCAGTGCGTCCCGGGTTTCGTAAGAACTTGATCGAGGCAATCTCTGGATTGACGCTGTTTGCGTTCCAGCCCGAAGCCACCCGTCAGGAATGGCTGGCGCGCTTTCGTCAGACCAGCGACCCCGGCAAGCTCGAGCGCTTCGCCGGTCAAGCGGAAGTCGTGCGGAAGCTTGGTTTTGCCCAGGCGGGGAGTGATTTCGTGCAGGGTATCACCGACCTATCCGCGCCGATCATGGCCGGAACCATCTGTATCGCAGCGCTCACGGTGCCCTACGTACAACGCTTGGAGTTGCCGCGTTCCATGGCTGAGTCGCTCGATCGGGTGTGCATTTCGGCACGCCGGATTTCGGAATCGATGATCGAGAAAGGCTGAGACGCGACGCACTACTTGACTGTTCATATACAAACAGTAATATTGCCCCTGAAAATTAAAAACGGGGGGCGTCCGGAAACCGAATAGCCCTCGCAACAACTGAGGGGGCAATAGTGAATACGAAGCTTTCTGTCCTGGTAACAACCGGGCTCATCTGTGGTTTCTCAACCTCCACCCTGTTGGCCGATGATGTGCCCGCGTCCCAGCCGGCGCAAACGACGTCCCCGCCCGGTCAATTGGAGGAGATCCAGGTAACCGGCTACCGCGCATCGCTGGATGCCGCCCAGGAACTGAAGAAGGAATCACCCGAAGTGATCGAGGCGATCTCGCCCGAGGATTTGGGCAAATTCACCGACGCCAGCATTGCCGGTGCGCTCCAGCGACTACCAGGCGTGGAGGTTGACCAGAATACGGACGGGCGTACGGGCGATCACGTATCCATTCGCGGTATCGGCTCGGAATACGTAACCACGACCATCAACGGACGCACTCCCCTGGGCTACGGCTATGAGGGAATGACCGAGCTGCGCGAATTTCCGATCGATATCTTCCCGACCGAGACGCTGAGCGGCGCGGTGGTCTATAAGACTCCTTCGGCGGAGCAGATCGAGTCCGGTCTCGCTGGTACCGTGGATTTGCAGACCTTGAAACCCCTGGAGGCCAAGACCAAAGGGGGCAGCGACTATTTCGGGGCGCTGACCTTGAAGGGCCAGAACAACAGCGGTGATTCCGACTGGGGCAAAGGCATCAGCGGCATCGTGGGCGGAAAATTCCTCGACGGAACGCTGGGCGTGTACGCATCGGGGGTACACAGCACCAACTATCTGCTCGAGAATTTCGAGGAAACCCGGCCGACCTATCAAAACTTGAATGTTGCCAATGCGGCCGGCGTTGTCACGACGCAAAACAACGTCGAGTTTCCATCGGCCGAACTGCTCGGTCAGATCAACAAAGACGAGAAGCGCGACGCGGTGAGTACGGGCCTGCAATGGAAGCCCAACGATGCCTTCGAATTGAGCGCGGACTACACGTTCAGCCGCTATGACAAGCCCGCGAACTGGCTCATCGAGTACCTCGCGCCACCCACGAATGGGACGTTTGGACCCGGTGGCCTCAGCATCCAAAACGGTGCCGTGACGGGGTACAACTATGCTGATTACACGCCGGCGCCCGGATCGCCGTCCACGTTCGGCTTGGCATACTACCCATATGACTATGACAACGTCGATACCATGCATGTCGGCGGCGTGAATGCCAAGTGGCAGGATGGCCCGTGGACGGCGATTGGTGATGTGTCGGGCAGCCTCACGGACACCCTCGGAAGTTACCTGGGCGATTATGCGGTCGGCTCGAACATACCGCTCTCGGCTGTCAACTACAGTTCGAGTTCCAGCGGGCCCGCAATTTATAATGCGGGCGCTCCGATCGGGAGTGTCCCGACTGCTTACTATCCCGCTCTGCGCTACGAACAGAATCATTCCTACTCGTTCGCTGCCAAGTTCGATTTGGCTTACCAGGCCAGCGATGAGTTGACTTACAAGGTCGGAGCGCGGTATTCGGATACCCATATCGACATTCGCGACATCGTGAACAATATTTCGGTCGCAGCAGCGGATGTGCCCACGGTGGGCGGCCTGACGTTTCCCGGCGGAACGACCACGATTTTTCCCGGGCAATATATCGGCAGCAACACTCAATTCATCGAAAACCCGTCTGGCTTGGCGAACGCAGGTCTACCTTTCTACCCGACCAAGGCTTCAGCCGGCGCCCTGCTGAACGGCTCCTTCTTCGGCTCCGCCAACGCTGTGAACGGCTGGCAGGAAGATGTCTCCGTGGCGCACGCCAATCGGGAGAAAACCGAGGCGCTCTATGTGCAGGCGGATTTCAAGGGAACGCTGGCGGGCGTTCGGTACGCCGGCAACGTCGGCGTCCGGGCGGTCCGCACCGAAGAATTTGCGCAAGCCTTTCAGAGCGTAGCGCAGGTCGCGCTCCCGGACTATGTACCCATCGGTGCCAATACCTTGGTTCCGGTGACCTCGAGCAACTCCTATACGAATGCCCTGCCGGCGCTGAACACCACGTTCTTCCTCACCCCGCAGACCGATGCGCGGTTCGCCGTCGGGGAGACGCTATCCCGTCCGGAGTTCGAAGATATCTCGCCCATCGGCTCGGTGAGCATACCGCCCGCCGGCTCCGGAGCACCGGGACAAGCACAGACCGGCAACCCCAATTTGCATCCTGAGACCGCGTGGAATTTCGACGCGACCTTGGATCACTACTTGACCGGTGGCGGATCCGTCGTGTCGAGCCTCTTCTTCAAGAGAGTCTATAACTTCATCTATCCGGTGTCGGCGGCCAACGTCTCGATCCCCGGATACAACATACCGTTCGACAGCATCCTTCCGGAAAACGTGTCCGGAGGCAGAGTCTATGGACTGGAGTTCGCCTTCAACTTTCCGCTGCAACGCCTTTGGGACAAGCTGGACGGGTTCGGCCTCAATGGCAACTATACCTACGTGGAAAGCAAGATCGACGATGTGGCCCTGGGGAACGTACCTTTTCTCGGATCATCCAAGAACAATTCCAACGCCAGTGTTTACTACAGCAAGGGACGCTTCGATACGCGCTTCTCGATGGTCTATCGCAGCAATTTCCTGAGCAAATTTCCGCAGTCTCCCGCGTTCGTCAACACCTTTACCGAAGGTTCCGTCACTCTCGATGCGAGCACGACCATTGCGCTGGTGGATCACCTTTCGCTCACGGTCACGGCGATCAACCTGACGCAAGCCGCGCGTCAGGATTATTTGAATACGCCATCGACGTTCTTGGACTATTACACCCAACCACGGACGATCGTGCTGGCGTTGCGAGGAACGCTCTAACCCGCAGCGGGCTCGCAGAGACGCCACGGTCGTGATCACGACCGTGGCGGCGTCCGCGGCCGAGTTGAATCTGACCGACACCGGACGTTTGCTCGGACGCGGCGGAACTGATTTCCTGCGCCGCCACCTGGCTCCCTTCTGCGAGCTTGCCGGCCCGCCAAGAGTAACGCCGCCGCACTGATCAGCACATCGAACGAAATGCCAGGCAGTTTGCTCGACGTTTTCGCCTGAGGTTTCCGCCGATCTCAGCTGCAGCCGCAACTGAAGATAAAAAAAACCGACTTTGTGTGAGGAGGTTTCACCTCCGCCTACGCAATATGCCGGACTGCCGATGAGTCCTCGCCGGCGGTCAAGGATTGGGAACGATGACACCCGCGAGCTTGAACACCACGCCGCCACCGCCTACGCCACCTGCGCTGGTCGTCCCGTAGAGGTCGGAATTTGCCCCCTCGATGACAGCCGCCTCCGGAACCGAACCGTTCGTGCCGTCAAACGCAAAAAGGACTGTTTCCGTGCCGCTGAGCGTGATCTCGAAAATGGTTCCGTTGCCGTACGAACCGCCGTAAGGAGTAGACCCATATAAATTTCCGTCGCTGGCCTGAACGAGGGGCGCATCCGGGGAGCTGCCGTCGGGGCTGACGTTGATCAAAGCATCAAAAGAATGGAGCACCGTCTCCTCGCCACCGAGCGTCACTTTGAAAACCGTGCCGCCCTGATTCACGCCACCCGCTTGGGTCGTGCCGTACAGGTTCCCGTCGGAACCCTGAATGAGACCGGCCAATGGCCGCGCACCATCCGTACTCGCGGGAATTCCACAGCCGTGACCGGATTCACAGCCAGTGAACGAATAGAGGATTGTTTCCTGGCCCCCAGTCGTAATCTTGAAGACAGTCCCGTGCCCGTACGTCCCGCCGACGCTAGTGGTTCCATAAAAATTTCCGTCCGTGGCTGCCACGAGATTGCCGCACGGACCAACTCCGTCGCTGCTGCCGTTCGCACCGAAACAATAGAGCACGGTCTCCGCGCCGGCGGCGGTAACCCGGTAGACCGTGCCATTGCCGCAAGGGGGATAGCCGCCACCGCTGGTGGTCAGGCCGTAGAAATCACCAGCTGGCCCCACCACGAGACCATTGGTCTCCAATAGGTAGCCGTCTACGGCGTTCTCGGGATTAAACGAGTAGATCACGCTCTCGTTGCCGGCAGAGGAAACTGTGAATATAGCGCCATTTCCATTGGCACCACCGCCGGACGCTGTCCCGTAGAAGTTCCCGTCCCCGCCTTGCACTAGCGGTGCGTAGGGGTTGTAACCGTCGGTTGCCGAGGCTCCAAAACTGTACAGCGTGGTTTCCTCACCGGACGGAGTCAGCTTGAACACTGTGCCACCACCGCCGCCGGTGGGAAAAACATGGGTACCACCAGAATAAGTCGTCCCATAAAAATTGCCGTCGCTGCCTTGGATCAGGGGCGACATGACATCGGCGCCATCGGTACTGCCGTCCACACCAAAATTGAAGGCGTGGAGCACGGTCTCGAGGATGATTCGGTATACCTCGGTGCCGACCGCACTGTTCGAGAAACCCGTTTCGGTGGCGATTGCTCGAAGTGTTTCCGTGCTTCCCACCACGAAGGGCGCGGTGTACTGCGTCGAGGACGTTGTCGGAACAGACCCGTCGGTCGTATAAAAGATCGTCGCATTGGGTGTCTTGTCTGTAATTGTGACCTTTTTTGCAGAGTTATAAACGCCGGCAGGCAACGAGAACCTGGGCGTTGCCACGGTCAAAACATAGTCCGCCGTAGCGACTGCACTATTCTTGTCGCCGGTTGCCACGGCGATCGCCTTCAAGGTCTCACTCGCGGCCACGGCGATCGGCCCGGTGTAGGGCGACGACCCAGTCGTTGGAGTCGATCCGTCCGTCGTGTAATGAATCGTCGCACCAACGGTGGCGTCGCTGATCGTGACGTTCTGCGACGTGTTATACGTGCCAGCCTTCGGGGAAAACACGGGTTTCGCAGCGACAGTGACCGGACTGCCAAGAGCATTGCCGGCGGCGCCGTCCGCCCAAGCCTCATGTGCCCATCCCAACAGGGCGGCGGGCATGACACAAATCAAAAACTTTCTATGGATCATGGAATTATCCCTATGAGCCTGTCGGATTGACGGTTTTGAGTTAGCCGGAAAAGACTGGGTTTGAACGCGGATTCATGGTGGTCTTGACCGAGATTGCGACTGCGACTCCTCTCATCGCCCACGCAGATGGCTTGCATCGCGAACATGCGCTGCGTCGACATGGCCAATCTGGCACTCTCAATACTGTGTTGAGAAAGCGGATCAGCGCTCGTCTTCGCGGTCACCAATCGAGATCGATGTTTGACACTCACTGCTTCCTGCCCGTGTGAGTAAATCAGACTTATTTCGCCGGTGCTGAAAGTCCTAAGTTGAAATCCCCATTCGTAGTTCGTCGCGGGTTATCCGTCTCGATGCCTGCTACACCCGACGCCCGAATTATCGGAACGCGTTGCGACGGTAGCATGAGGGGATCTAAGATGTCATCCACTTCGAACGCCGACGCGTGATTGACTTTCCCTCGCCTCTCGTCCGCCACGTTCTGCGAACGGACGGTCGCGGCAACGCCCGCGACACCGATCGCCAGCGCATCACGGACGAACCGGCGTCACTGCTGAAGAGTCCGAGCCGCATTACGAGGCCTTGAGGGTGCATCGACTCTTCTGAGTGCTTTGGAGCAGCGCGCGTCCGTGGTACCAACCGGTTAAGGCAACTGATAAAGGCGCTGGTAGAGAGGCGTGTCGCATAGGCACCTCGCCCCGCGATCCAGGAGAAATTGATGTGAAAGCAAGGTTGGCCCCTGGCTATCTACATCACTGAGAGATTCGGAAAACCACATCCGGACGTTGGCGTCGTCGAGCAGCACGACGGCCCCAGGCGCAAGCTTGGCGAACGCCGTAGTAATTTCCTCGAGTTGGTGCCGGCGCGCCGCATCCTTGGTGTGTTCAAAAAAGCCGAAGGAGTCCAGGTATAGAAAATCCACGGGTCGGTCAAAGTCTCTGAGAAATTCAATTGAGTCTCGCACGATGTATTCAATATTGCCGTAGGCCGAAGTCAGTTGCCGGCAGCGCTTCATCGCCTCCGCGTCGTGATCGACGGTCCAGAGCCGACCGCCCTGGCGGTCCGCGACCGATGCCCAGATTTCCGTGGACAATCCCTGTGAATGAATTGCCGTGGTCGACTGGCAGCCGCATTCAACATAGACGCCGCCGACCTTGGCTTGTAACGCCTCGGCACAAAGGCGGATCGTCGGCAGCCGATGATCCAGCCTCTCCGGATTTCCCGACACGCCGCCCGTGGCGAGGAGTCGATTGAGATCGATTCGCCCCTGCGGGTTGGCCACGGCGGCAGTGTGCTTTTGGATCACCACCTCGATGCCAACTTCTGCCGCGCCACATGACTGATCCACAGTGGCGATGGTGTAATCGTAGTTGTCGTCCAAGAGCGATATTCGGATGAATGAAAACTCTGCCAGGTTGTCCAGATACATGTCGACGACGTTGATGGAGCGCGGAGACCAGGACTGCCGCTTGCGAACGGTAAATGTCCACTTGTGATCGGCATTGAAGCGAGACGGCCAATTGCCTTGTTCATAGAGATCCTCGTCGGGGACAACCAGGATCAGGAACCCGGATGGTCGCACCAGGTCGAACCACGATCGCAACGCACCCGCCGGGTCGTGGAGATGTTCCAGGCAGTGACTGGAATAGACGAAATCGTACGACTGTTGCGGTCGATATCTTAGGATTCGTTGTGCGTCTCCATCCCGTTGATCGAAACCTTCGCAGGATTGCACGTTCGGAAACAGATTGTCGCGATTCAGCAGATCACCGCCGTGCCCTATGTCGATCCCTCGTCCGCGAAATACGCGTTGAAAGAGCGGATCCGAGGCGCGGCGCCTATTGGCTTTCCGAGTCTCGTCACCCACCGGAGTGCCCACTCAATTCACGCAGTGCCTGCTGTATTCGCGGCCGATCCGAAGGCCAGCGGAACCATCGGTTCAGTCCCGGCCGCATGCCGTAGAGGCCGCTCTCGTACTCCCATCGCGTCCGCCGCAACGTCTCCGCGACCTTGCTCTCGGTCAGTTCAATTACCGGCGTGCCAAACAGTCCCGAGGCAGTGCGCAGCATGGTGAGCGCGGAAACCACGAGCTTGGCCCGCTTCGCGAGGAACAAGGTTTCCACGATATCGAGCTTGTCGCACAGATTGACGTCGGCCGGCACGGCATTGTGCTTGGCGCCGACCTTTACAATCGGCAGCCCGGTCACATCGCGCAAGAAGTCGTAGATCCGATGGTCATTCAGCAGCCGATCGGGCGCCGATGCACCGTCCGAAAAGAGAATGAAATCCTCGGGCAACTCGATTTTGGGCGGGCGGATCGGGCACTCCACCACTTGCGGGGCGTCGATGAGGTCGAATTGCGCCGGAGCATTGGTGTAGATGTTCTGGTGCCATCTAACCGCCTGCGGCATTCGATTGTCGATGTCGTGGTCGGCAACCTCGGTGAGCTCAGCGGTGGACCGAACAAGAAGATCGAAGGGCAACGCCCGGAAGAGATTACCGGTGCTCGCGTTGTACCAAGCTTCGAAGACCACCATGGCGCTGCTGATTTCGCCCGTCGCCAGGCCGGCGCGGACCTTGGCGAGAATCGTTCGCCCGCGATCTTGAATGAAATATGCCGCCAACACGTCGCCCAAGCCGTGACGGGCTGGTATGAGAATTTTCATGCCTCGCGTGATCATGGAAATCCTGCAGCCTCGCGGTACACCATGTCGGACGACATGATCCCAAACGCCCCGACCGCTTTCGCTACAGTGTCTACTGAAAGTGAGGAAAGGCACGTCGCGCGGCCGGCACACGCCGCCAGCCTCTTTTCGAACCAACACGGATTGCACGGGTAATTGGACCGCAGCACCGTGACGTTAGGCGAGAGCCTGCCCAATACGGAATTCGGCGTGGGACCGAAGATCATCAGCGTTACTGCGCCCGCCGCTGCGGCGAGATGGCCAATGCCGCTATCGTTGGCAACCACGGCACCGCAAGAGGCGAGCAAGCCCGCAAGGTCCTGGAGCGAGAGCCGATCCGTCAGCGAGCGAACGTGCGCTGGAAATGTCATCGGCGTGCCGTCGTAACGTCGCAGGTCGTCTGCGGTGCCCACGACGACGACATCATCGAAGTGCTCCGCAAGTTCCGGAAAGGACGGCCAGCGTTTGGCGGCCATGATGCCGGTTTTACATCCGGGCGCGAGCACCAGCGTCCCGGCGCTCACCGCATACGTCGCCGTCGGCGGCGCGGCAGGAACGAAGCTACAGGGCGCCGGCGTGACGTTACAGCCTAGCCTGCGGGCGAAGTCCAGGTAGTAGCTCTGTTCGTCGCTATAGAACAAGCCGTCGGGGGGTCGCGGCATGACTGTCGCTTGATGACGGTATTGCCCGGCATAGCGGGGCCACGCGAAGGGCGGCACGGCCGGTATCACTATGTCATGTTCGCCACCCGGCGTTTCACCAGCACGGGTATCGTAGACCGCGCGCAATGCCGACCAATGTCGGAATAAATCGCCCGCACCGGGATAGTCGCAGTCCAGCCGCAACTCAATGTGCGAAAAGGAGCGGCTGAGTGCCACCAGCAAAGGGGTCGCGTGCATGATGTTGCCGATGCCCGTTGCCAGATGCACCAGCAGACGACTCGACGCTTGCATTTGCATGGGAGTTTGCAGCGTCACTGGCATGCGGTCATCACATGCACGTTCCAGCGCATGCGCATCGGCACGGCGTGTCGCCGTGCGGTCAGCTCGAAGTCGCGTTGGTCGGCATCCTGCCCCCATCCCGCCCGCCGCAAGCGGTCGAGCCACCAGGTGCGGTCTCGCAAGGTGATGTGCGACAGGTCACCGCCGGCGGCCGGGCTGGGTAACGAGATAACCGCGAACAACGCCTGGCGCGTCCACGTGCGCAGTCGCGGCAGGAACCCCTCCAATTGCGCTTCGGTCAGGCTTTCGAAAAGAGACATGGCAACGACGACGTCGAACTGACGATCAAAGGCGGCACTGTCGACGCCACCCAGTGTGAGGAACGGGCGGGCAGCGGGTTCCGCGTGTTCGATTGCCCACCGGCTGTGGTCCAGGCCCCAGGCCTCCAGCCCGCGTTCGCGTAACGCGCGGACCAAAAAGCCCTTGGCGCACCCCACGTCGAGAAAGGACTGCGCTTCGGGGAATAGTTCGGCGAGACAGGCCGCGGCATCGGTAAATACGCCGCGAAATTGCGGCCAGCCATAGCCATGCGTCCAGTTGCTTTTGACGCCATTCTCGAAGTAGTCGCGGTCATACCAATCATGCGGTATGGGTTGCGCTGGCGTCAGATGTGCGCGCGGCGGCCGTACGATGCGTGTAGGGGTGGCCGCATGCGCGTGGGCGATGGGAGCCGCGGCCAGCAATTCTGTCAGACGCGCTTTAGCCATCGCCCCGATCTGCTCGGGGGAAAATGTATCGGTAAGTCGTTCCGCAGCCTGCCGAGCCCTGTCCCGCGCTTCGTCGCGATGATCGTGTACCCAGCGCAGTCCCTCGGCTGCGTGAACGAGGTCCGGTTCGCACCACGACATGCTGGGTTGATAATACGCATAAGACTGTCGCACGGCGGCCGGCTGGTGGCGGACCAGCCAATGGCTGCCCGGGTCGAGAAAGTCGAGTGGGCCGGAATAGCCGGTTGCCACCACCGGCGTGCCGCGACAAGCCGCCTCGAAGAGCGGATAGCCCCAGCCTTCACCTTTGTGCAGCGATAGGTAGCAGTCACCGCGAGCGTGCAACGCCGAAATGGCGGCATCATCCCAGGCCTCGCAGCACAGGACGATTCGACCATGTTGACCGTGCTCTGAACGCACCTCGGCCAGCGTCGCGGCGGCCGTCGCCGCCGCGCCCGGATTGGTTTTGAGGAGCAGCACCACCTCGCTTTCGGTCGGGAAGGCGCGCAGGAACGCGCGCATGGCGCCGCGGGGATTCTTGCGGTCCTGCCACTCGAAGCACGCATAGATGAGAAAATCCTCGGGCGTGATGCCGAACCGCGCGAAGTCTGTACGACTGCCGATAGCCCCGGCATGCAACGGCACCGGATGCGGTAAGCAGAATGGCTTGCGATACAAAGCGCGAGCAAACACTTCGACATTGAAGCGGCAAGGCAGCCAGACGTCGATGGCATGCGTGAGCGGGTTGCGCCACTGCGGCGGCATCGTATCCGTTTCCCAGACCGTCATGGCGATGACGTTGCGCAGCCCATAGGCCTGTCGCGCCCAGTACGGCGGGATGCCATGGAGTAAGTGAAAATCAGCCCCAGAATCTGAGCCGATCAATGAGCGTACCAGCGGATCCTCGACCTGCGAGGGGCGCGCCCCGGTGTCCACCACCGACACGCTGATGCCGGCGCCGTGCAGTGCATGGACGTACGCCCGCGCAGCGGCGCCGTAACCGCTGGCGTCGAACACCGCGGCGTAATAGGTCAGCCGGATCGGCGGCGCGGACTGAATCGCCGGTGCGGATTGAATCACCGTCGGCTGGCTGGGCGACTCTAGAACCGGAAGATCAGGAAGCCGTGCTGTGACGCGCGCGAGTACGTCCCCCGCGGATAGGGATTTCAGGCATTCGAGATGCTGATCGCAATCCCGCCGACCCCACGGTTGCCGGCGGCACGCGGTCTCGCAATCGAGTTGCGCGCTGACCGGGATCATGAACGGCGAGGCAATCGCCTCGCGGGCCGGACTGGTGATGCCGAATACGCCGAATACCGGCACACCGAGCGCAACTCCCAGATGCATCAGGCCAGAATCATTCGATACCAACGCCGCGCATTGCTTGACGAGCGCCGCCGTGTCTGCCAATCGCAATTTGCCGGCAAACACGGCTGCATGGTCCGGCCACTCAAAGGGCTTGGCGAAGTATGTGCGAGCATTGTCGAGATCAGCCGTAGTACCGATCACCGCGACGTGCCGCAGGCGGCGCGCCAAGGCATCGAACCCATGCCATTTCTTCCACGGCCATTCGGACTTGCAGCCGGGGTGCAGCGCCACGGTACCCGGTGGCAGTCCGAAGTCTCGATTCGACGCCATCGCAAAGGGCTCGGGCAGGCTTCCCTCCCAGCCCAAATGGCGCGCGCTGGCCTCGACGCAGGCACTGTCCCCCTGCTCCAACCACATTTCGGGCTGGAAATGCAAAGCGCGTGTCGCCGGCACGCGGGCGGCGAGCGGGCCGCTCCAGCGGGTGTAGGTGGCCAGAGTATAAGTGCGGCCGGCCATGTTCTGCGGCAACGGCGCTGCGGGACGGCCGTTGGTGGTGTCGGTGGTGACGAAGAGTTCGCGGATCTCGGGGGCGCCGCGCAGCAGGTCGGCAGTCTCCGGATTGTCCGGTGCGATCAACACATCGACCTCGTGCCCGAGGCGGTGCAAAACCCGAATGAGGGGTGT
>Ga0116226_10000927_pt1 | contig 25627 bp, 24 predicted proteins | sample S1TSphfallax_FD_89692 | JGI IMG/M metagenome (GOLD analysis project Ga0116226, IMG submission 89692) | Host-associated microbial communities from peat moss isolated from Minnesota, USA - S1T2_Fa - Sphagnum fallax MG | ecosystem: Host-associated > Plants > Peat moss > Unclassified | place: USA... | reverse complement strand
CTGCGTAGCGTCGAGAAATGCCTGAACAGCGTTGTGCTTCTTTTGTTTCGCGGTCGGAACCGACGCCTTCACCGTCAAAGTAAACCCCCTGCATCAATGCTTCGCATTGGTGCTGCGACCGGCCTGGTGCGTGAGCGGTGTTGGCCGAGTGGACCGATAGGCACTGGCAACAAGGTCTGCAGCTGGTAGTCGTAAGGGTGATTTGCAACTGGGTGGCCACAATCAGGGAGCTAACACGGAAGTGTCACTGCCATCCCGCATGCAACAGTTTGGCGGTGGTTTCGTCAACCGTACGCGCTCCTGCGCAGTGCGATACATGGGCTCCGACGGCAGTATGAGATACGGTGAGAGAAACACTGCCGCTCCCGCTTGCTGTTGGGAACGGCAGCTTCTCATCATGCGCTCATAATCGGCCATCGACAGCCGTTATGCCTGAATCATCGCGATTGTGGCCTGGGAAATCTGGTCAAACGTCGTCACCGTCTTCGCGTTCGCAGAGTAGGCCTGTTGCGCCACGATCATCTTTGCGAACTCCGCCGCCACATCGACGTTAGAAGATTCGACATACCCGCCCTGAATCACTCCACGGCCGCCTGTGCCGGCCACTCCAACACCCGCAGACCCCGAACCGACAGTGGCCTGGTAGTCGTTATTGCCCGTCCGCAGCAGCCCCTGTGTATTGGCGAAGGTCGCAACCGCCACCTGGCCCAGCACATTCACCTGACCATTGGAATAGGTCCCATTCACCGTGCCATCCGACGCGATTGCAATCTCCGTCAGAGTTCCGCTCGCCTGGCCGTCCTGTGTCGACGATCCGTTCGTGCTCGCAAGTGCGGTCTGCGTCACACTCGACGTCCCATTTGCGTTCTGTAGGTTCCATGTCAGATTCATTGGAGCGGCACCGTCCACCAGGGCTGGAATCGTGAAGCTCACGCCGCCGGCCGGAGTCTCGAGGTTCCCGGAAGAGTCGAACGTCAGGTTCCCGCTCGCCACCTGCGACGATGCCGCACCAGTGTCGGCAGTCGGAACGCTGACACTGTAGCTCCACTCGTTCGTGCCCGTCTTTGTATAGTTCACGGTCATTACATGAGACGTGCCCAGCGAATCATAGATCGCTGATGGACTGGAAAATGTAGCCCCGACCGCTGACGTCGCGCTTAGGTTGGCGGGCAACTGAAAGGTGGTTGTCGCCGATGCTGGTATCTCCGACCCCAGACCCACCTGAAGCGGCTGTAGCGTCCCTGAAGTATTTACCACACCGTTTGTGGCTGGGAATCCAAGGACCGACTCTCCGTCCGCTGTCGTCAGCAGCCCGGAAGCGCTCGTTGTAAAGTTGCCGGCTCGCGTATATTCCGTATTTCCATTGCTCGTCTGTACCACAAACAAGCCATTCCCCGACAGTGCCATGTTCGTCGCAATGTTCGTCGCACTTGCGGCGCCATCCGTAAAGTCGGTGGTCGTCTGCGACGCGGCAACGCCCAATCCTATCTGGATTGGATCATTGCTCGCATTCGCCTGGCTGCTCTGAGCGAATAGGTCGCTGAACGACGAGTTCTGGTCTTTGTAGCCGACTGTATCCAGGTTGGCTAGGTTGTTGGAAACTGATTGCAGCTGGTCCTGGCTCGTGATCAGACCTGAGAGTGGTACGCCGAAAAATGACATTATTTGCCTCCATAGGGAATGTTTAGGTTTGAGAAGTCGAGAGTCTGTGAAGAATTGGAGATGGCTTGCTGCTCGGCCTGGAGTGAGTCCGTGCTCTGGTTGCTGTTCAGCAGCGCAGCTCGCTGCGCTATCTGGTCTACAGAACTCATCCCTGACACGCCGGATGCGGCTGCGCCAGCGGCGGGCGCAGTTGAGCTTGTCGCAGTCGAAAGCACCTGATTGATACTGATGAGCTGATCGAGCTGGTTGAGTGAGATCATCTGTCCAACCATCGCGGTCGAATCCATCGGCGCCGTCGGATCCTGGTTCTGTAGCTCTTTCACCAGGAGGTTCAAGAATGTTTGCCCCGTTGTCGTGTCAGTCAGACTGCTGCTGCCGCTCGTAGTACTGGTCGCGGCCGCCTGCGCCCCAGACCTCTTCGTTGTAGCCTGCGAACTCAGCAGGCTAGAAGGCAGTGACATGGAATTGAGATTCAGTAGTGAAGAAGCCATGATTCTCCTTGGTGACAGGTTAGATTCGAATATCGAGCCGCGCATTTCGCACGGGGGCATCAGAGGTTATAAAACTTGATGGGACACTGGTCCGTTCAACCCGCAACACCTCCGGGCTGCTGCTTCTTCCACTCCGGCTTTGGCGGTCGTCGTTCGGTTGCTGCCCGGAGTTGTTGTAGGACGATCCGTTGTCCTTGTTTCCGTCGCGGACCTCGACACGCGCCTGTACCCCGTAGGCATTGCTCAGCCTCTCCTCCATGGCTGGCATGTGGATCGCAAGTGCGCGACCTAACTCCCCGTGGTCTGTCGATATCTGCGCAGAAAGCGCCTGACGACTCAGCGAAGTGCTGATCGAGATATCTCCGAACTCAGCGGAATGCATCCCGACCCTCATCTCCGAATGCTGTAGCGACTGAATCAACTGCGCACTGCTGGCCGCCGGCATTGGTTGGGCTTCGGGCGATGCAGCGGCGATGGGTGTCGCAGCGCCTCTGCCGCCCGTCTGGCTCAAATCTCCACCATGATCAGCCTGGCCCCACGCAGACGCAAAAGCCGACTGGCCCATCTGCGCAGCGGGCGAAGCCTTCGGTGCGCCATCTCCCGCATTCAGACCCGAATCGGCCTGCATCGCGCCTTCAGGCAAACGGACTGGCACTATAGACTTCGACGCGCCCGCGGCTCCAACCTTGCCCTCACTTGCGGCCCCGCTGGCCCGCGAATCGACGGCACCTCCCTTACCCCGCCCGCCTGAAGTGCCCTGTCCGCCCGCTAACTCCTTGGCTGCCAAGCCGCTGCTTGGATTCGATCCACTTCCACCAACCGCCGCTTCACCCTGTAGCGACGCACTGCCCGTAATCGACAACCCTGTCTGCAGCGAGGCCTGAGTCGCTGCTTGAATACTTGCAGCATTCGCCGTTTCTCTGCCCGTCGTTTTTGCAGTCTCGCCGTCTCCACTGCTCGTCCCGTGTCCCGATTCAATCGCGGCAGCCTTGGTCTCCTTGTCAATACCGAATGCTGACTCGCTACCTGACCTCGACGATAGCTCGGTAGCCGACGCTCCTTCATTCTGAGATTCAGGCTTCGATACCTTTGACGTATCGCCGATATCTGTCCGCAACTTGGATTGCGTCGCCCCATCGTCACTGTAGTTCCTGGTTGCGGAAGAAGAATCTAGTTTGGATACCTTCTGATCTGTGCTGTCGTTTCCAGCTAGAACATATGTAGATGGCACACATGGTGCCACGTATAACGACGACAATGGACTCGCGTCGCCGGCCCCAGATAGCTCAGACCCTGCATTGCCCGTTGCATCACAAGTCGTTGAAGGCCCACCCCCGCCTGTTAAGCTCACCCCAGTCAAACCAGCTGTGGGCTGGAATAGATTGACTTCGTTACCCTTGTCACTCTCTCTCACTTGACTGGTCGGCTGATGCCCATGCCAGCCACACGCCTCTCGCGCGTCACCCCCGAAGTCTGTCGCCTTTGGAGCTACATCGGGCGATCCACTGCCCGCGGACGCCTCGTGCATTGTTGGAGCGTGCCTCTTCTTGCTATCTTCATTCTTCGATGCTTTTTCACCGCTGCTCCTGCGTCCCGCCAACGCACTCGCGAACGCACTCTCTACTCCCGGCTCTTTCTTGTACTCCACTGAACCGGCTGCCTTGCCTGCCTGTGGAGAACTCTCGGTTTGAACTGATATCTTCACGTCATTCCCTATAGCAAGACGTCTGCCAAACCAACTCACTTTCCTCCCTGACCGCTAAGTCCTACGGCATCCATTACTTACATCTAGACACCTGTAGGTCTTGACGGAAGCGCTAGCCTGTCCGACTCGGCACCTTGCCTACTCGTGCCTAGGAGGCCCGGTATGAATTGCCTACTCAATGCGTCTGCGCGACGAGAAGTTATCATCCATCATGCTCTGCTCTCTGCGAGTCTGCTCTTCGCAGTAGCTCTTTCGCCGGTCCGTGCGAATTCCCGCGAGTAATTCCCTCTTCCCATAAGCTGCCTTGTACCTCAACATCTGCTCTCCGCGCTGTCCCTCTAGCTTCACCAGGTCTGCGAGGCTATTTGCCTCGAGTCGCCCAAGCCGCTGCAAACCCAGATCGAAGCTCTGTATTTCGATCGCCGCAGTAACCTGCCGAATGCAGCAATCTCGCTCAACTGCGAGTCTCCTGCGCTGAACTCGCAGGTCTTCCAGAGCTCCGCGTGATTGCATAATCTGCTTCTGGATATCTCCCAGCAGGCGCTCTTCTCTTTGTTCAGCGATCTCGCTCAGTCTTAGTAAAGTCGCAAGCTCAAATCGGAATGCCATATCAGCTCGGAAGCTCCTGCAACGCTCGAATGACGGACTTGAAATTCGGTGTCTCTACCGTCGATTGCTGCAGGAACCGGTCTACACTCGGCAGTACCTCGACCGCACGATCCAGAACCGCATCGTAACCTTTCTGGTAGGCACCGATACGGATCAGATCTTCCGACCTGTGATGAGAAGCGAGCAGCACGCGAAGCGCCCGACTCTTGCTCATGTGTTCAGCCGATGCGATCGATGACTGCAAGCGGCTGAGGCTGTCGAGGATCGAAATTGGCGGAAAGTGGTTCTGTAACGCCAGGTTCCGATCCAGGATAATGTGGCCATCAAGCAAAGAGCGGACCGTATCGGCCACCGGATCCTGTTGATCGTCACCCTCCATAAGGACCGTGTAGAACGCCGTGATGCTCCCCACCTTGAAGTTGCCAGCGCGTTCCACAAGCCGCGCCAGAGTATTTACGACCGACGGCGTGTATCCCTTGTTGGTCGGCGGTTCGCCGACCGCAAGACCAATCTCTCGCTGCGCCATTGCAAAACGTGTCAGCGAATCGACCACGAGTAAAACCTGCTTGCCGGTGCTCGCAAAGTATTCCGCAATGGCCGTCGCGGAAAGCGCGGCGCGCATCTTGAGTAAGGGTGACTGGTCCGAGGTAGATACAACCAGAACAGTGCGCCGCCGTCCCTCCTCACCGATTACTTCAAGAAACTCCTGCACCTCCCGGCCCCGTTCTCCGATCAGTGCCATTACAGTTAGATCGGCCTCCGTGCCGCGTGCCATCATCCCCAGAAGCGTACTCTTGCCGACGCCGCTTCCGCCGAAGATGCCCAGCCTCTGTCCGCGCCCGCAAGTTACAAACGCATCGAGCGCTCGCACGCCGCAGCCTAGCGTTTCACGGATAGGCACACGATCCAATGGCAGGGGCGCCGCATCATCGACAAACATAGAGCGGCGCGCTGCGTACCTACCTAGCGAATCAAGTGCGGCACCCGTACCGTCGATAACACGGCCCAGCAGCTCTGGACCCACGCGGACCGACGGCCGCCCTCCTGTCGCAGCAATCCGATCACCGTATCGGATTCCACGCGGTGCGCGCAGAGTCATGGTGAGCATCACTGGACCTCGGAAGCCAATAACTTCTCCGCTATAAATTTCCCCGTCAGCCGTGACGATCTCGCACTCTTCACCGATCGAACAGAAAGGCCCCTCAGACTCAACAAGACTCCCGACTACCTGCAGTACGCGGCCGCTCCACCGCAGACTGGTTGTCCGCTGTAATCGATCGAAAAACAGACTCAGATGAACTGCACTCATATCTGCGGCTTACAGGCGAGCAAGTCGAAAAAACCTCTTTCGATCTCCTTCAACTGCGCCTCCAGGCTGAGGTTGACTGCGCCTAGTTTCGTCTCAAGGATGCAGTCGCCATCCTGTAACTCCCCATCTCCCACGATACTCACTTCGATGCCGGGAGCCTCATTGGATAAATACTCTCGCCACTTCTGCTCCTCAGACGGCTGGACTCGGATGGCAGCGGTCGATCCATCCTTTAATTGAGCTAGCGCGAGATGGACGATTGCACTGACAAGCATCGGGTCGACTTGGGCCTCCCGGTGTAATATCTTTCCCGCAATCGACAGAGCAAGCTGGACAACTTCAGCTTCCACCCGAGCAAAGTAGTCTCTCTGCATCTGCTCAAACGTCTTGAGTCTCTCCGTAACCCGCATTGCCTGCTCCTCAGCTTTGCGTTCCAAAACCAGTCGCAAACTCCGTTCTGCAGATTCGTAGCCTTGTGCCCGCTCGGCAGCCAGAAGAGCACTCAGCTCCGTCTCGCTCAGCGCGGGCTCAGCTTCCTTCATCTGGTCGGCGGGGCGCTCGGCCGGCTCGCTCTTGATTGTGTCTGGGTACAAATAACTCGATATCGGCAGTAGTGGAACAGCGGCGGCGTATACGCTATCAGTTGACATACTCGTCTCCTCCATCACTCTTCAGCGCCAACTTGCCCTCCGCTTCGAGTTTCCGGGCGGAAGCAACCACATCCATCTGCGCCTTCGCGACGTCTTTGCTCCTCACGGGACCTAGCTGGTCCGCCTCCTCCTTCATCATCTCAATTGCTCGAGACGACATGGTGGAATAAAAATGGTCTCTCACTGCCTCCGATGCTCCCTTGAGAGCGAGCGTAAGCATCTTTTTGTCGATCCCTCCACTAAGTGCTCTGAGTTGCACCTCCGGGACGTTAAGGAAATCCTCGAAAGTAAACATCAAATCGCGAATGCTATTCGCGAGTGTCGCCTCCTGCCTCTCGATACTGTCGAGTATCTCCCCGGATGTCGTCGAGTCGATATTGTTCATCAGATCCGCAACACTCTGGAATCCCGAGTAGGTTTTCTTCTTCTGCTCCCCCACAGACCTAAGTCGCCGGTTAAGAACTACTGCTACCTTCTCAGCCATCGCCGGCGAAAACTGGCGCAGGTTAGCAAGACGGCGGACTGACTCCGCGCGCACCGGGTGAGGCAGGCACATCAGCAGAGCAGAAGCTTGCTTCGTTTCAAGATGACCTAGTATAAGCGCGATCGTCTGCGGATGCTCGCCTTCCAGAAACCGTGCAAGCTGCTTCGGCTCGATGCGTTGAAGCGACTCGACACGGGATGAATTCATCTCCTGCGAGCGCACAAGCCTTTGCACCATCGATTGCGCGCCATTCTCTCCAAAGGCTCTCACCAGCATCCGCTTCGCTACGTCTTGGCCTCCTTCAGCAATGTGTTCTTGAGCAATGCTCATCTGCTGATATTCCTGTAGGACTTTCATCGAAATCTCTTTAGGGATGTGACCCAATCGGGCAATCTCATGAGTTATCGCCTGCAACTCGTCTTCAGATAGATGATGAAATAGTGTCGCTGCTGCTTCTTCACTTAGCAGCGTCATTAGAATTGCGGCCTTTCGCGTGCCGGACATAGTCTGAAGCTCGCCCTCATGACTCATTCACTTCCCTCCCGCATCCATGCCTGCAACACGCGCGCACTCTTCACAGGCTCCGCCGCAACCTGCTGGATTACTTGTTCTTTCAGAGCTGGTGTCCCCAGTCCCCCACCCATCATCGATAGCGGCACGATAACTCCCGCATCCGGCCCGGCTATAGCGGGCTGGTTCGGTCCCGCCTCCACTTCAGCAAGTACACGTCGCTGCAGTGGTTGAATCATCAGTATATAAGCCAGCGTGAAAAGGACCAGCAGCATCACGTATCTGATGCCCGTTGCATAGTCAGAGAGGCCCCTCCTGGTCTGTTCCATCAGGGAGGCTGGAGCGTTATCGACACTCGTCTGACTCACAAAGGACAAGTTCTGCACCGTAATTACGTCACCGCGAGCAGCATCGATGCCGATTGCATCTTGCGCCAGACTCTGTAGCTGCTGCAATTCCTGTGCGCTCCGCTTTATCGGCGTCTCACTCCACTTTCCATTCTTCTCTAATTTCCGCGTCACGGCGTCGTCTACTAGAATCGCTGCAGTAATTCGCTTGATTCTTCCTGAGGGTGTCACTAGGTGTCTCGTCGTCTTGTTCACACCGTATGTCGCGCTCTCGGTCTTGTGAACTTCATTATTACCGTCTTCCGCTAAAGATGCTGTTGGCACATTCGGCAACTTCTGGGGAACATTGCTCGTTGTTCCAGGCACACCGCCAACACTCGGCTTCGATCCGCTCTCGTCATCGGAGCGCTGTATCTGTAGTGTTGCGCTCACGCTAGGATCGAACTTCTCTTCACTCTCTTCGGATGTGGTTGGGTCGTACTCTATGTTGACGCTCGTGCGTAAGTGCTCCGCGCCCACAACCGGCCCAAGAGTACTGATTAGCTTCTGTGTCATCAGACGCTCCATGCCGCCGACGCTCGTATCAGTCGCAGCCCCCAGGGTCTCGTTGGAGTCCGCATCGATGATCGACACGTCAGTTGGCTTCAGACCGTCCACGGCCCCGGCCACCATTCGCTGGATCGCCGATGCTTCGTCAAGAGTAAGGCCGCCCCGGGCAAGGCGTAATGTCACAGAGGCCTTTGCGCCTCGGTCGCGGTCCAGGAACACCGAGTCGCTCGCTATTACCAGATGGACGCGAGCTGTCTTGACGTTGCCCAGCGTCCCGATCGTTCTCTCCAACTCGCCCTCCAATGCGCGCTGGTAATTGACCTTCTCATCAAATTCCGTCTGTCCCCACGACACCTTATCGAATATCTCAAAACCCATCCGCCCAGAGCGAGTGCTCTGATTCGAAGCAATCTCTAGTCTGGCCGAATCGAGTTGTTCCGAGGGCACGCTGATACTCTTGCCATCCGGGCTCACCTGGTAGGGGATATTTTTCGCTTTCAGTTCACCGGTGATAGTCTGCGTGTCGCTCGCCTCTAGGCCCGACATAAGCGGCTTATATTCAGGTGTCGCCATGAGGTTAGCGAAGACGCTCACCAGCGCGACTGTGACAGCCGCTGCCGCTCCGAGAAGCCAACGCTGCTTTACCGTCCGGCTACGCCAGAACTGCTTCAATTGGACAGCGATGCGATTCGTCTCCGCCATGATCTCCTAGCCCATTATTCAGTTCGTTAGAACTGCATCTTCTCAATGTCCTGGTATGCAGACACAATCTTGTTCCTCACCTGCAGCATGAGCTGGAACGCAACGTCTGCCTTCTCCACCGAGATCATGACTTTGCTCAGGTCAGCATTGCCGCCTTGCAGCAGCGTTGTCACTTGCGACTCCGCGCTGCTCTGTAAACTGCCTACCTGGCTGATCGCGTTCTTCAATACGTCGCCGAACCCGCCGCTCTCGGCATCTCCTGATATATCCTTGCCTGAGACCAGACCGGCCCCGCTGGGCATCGACGTGAGTGGACCGGCGTTTCCAATTGCCATACTCATAGGTACCGCCTCTCTGCTGAATCTAACTCTTCAAGATGTCGATAGATTGTTGGATCATCTGTTTTGCCGCAGCGACCGCCGAGGCATTAAGTTGATACGCGCGCGTCGACCCCATCAGGTCCACCATCTCCTGGACTGGATTGATCGCCGGGTAAGATACGTAGCCATCTTTGTCTGCATCGGGATGGCCAGGCTGGTAGCGCATCACCGGTGGCGTGGGATCATCGATCACCTGAGACACCCGCACCGTGCCCACGGGGCGCGCGGGAGTTCCCGACGCGCTCGTCAAGGCGAGCCGGAATGACGGGCTCGTGGAACTCGCGAAGACGACCTCCTTGCGGCGAAACGGTCCGCCTTCTTCCGTGTGTGTCGTCTCCGCATTTGCCATGTTTGTGGCAATCACCTCAGAGCGCTGACGCTCGGCGGAGAGTGCCGATCCGCTTATGGCAAGCATGTCGAAAGGGCCCATCTCAGCTACCTCCATTAATCGCACTTAGTAGTTGGTGGAACTCGGCTTTTACTAGTTGTGTGCCTAGTTGGTACTGAAGTTGAGATTGCGCAAGTAACAGGCTCTCGCGGTCCAGATCGACGTTGTTGCCATCGGGACGCTCCAGAAGGCCCCTCACCTCGGAGATGGTGGGTGTCAATTGCATATCATTGAGGCCTCCGGAGGCCTGCAGCAACGCCTGTTTGAAGTTCACGTCTTTGGTGCGGTACCCTGGGGTATCGACATTGGCCATATTGGACGTGATCGTCTGCTCACGTTCGGTCGTTACATCGAGAAACCGCTCGAGTGTTGAAGGTAGAAACGATGCATCGGGTGTCACGCGGGCCTCCTGGGCGGTAAATCATACTCACGGATCCGATTGCGCATGGTGCGAATGCTGATCCCCAGCAATTCCGCCGCTCTTGTCCGGTTGCCGCAAGTCATCGCCAGCGTGCTTTCAAGGTGCGCCCTCTCCAGCTTGCGCATCGAAATCCCGGGTGCGGCAATCTGCGTTGAAGATTCTCGAACTCCGCTTTTGTTGCGTATCGGGAACTCTTGGTCCGGGGATTCTTGCTTGTGGATGAATCCATCCAGCTCAACCCCGGGATGAAGCGAGCATACCCGCCTCATAAAATTTCCCAGTTCACGAACGTTGCCCGGCCACGTATGCGTCTTCAGTCCATCGAGAAACTCCTGGCTAATTTGCGATGTCCCTTGCCCCTTCACTGCGAATTTCGCTGCAAAATAGCGAGCGAGCAGGTCGATGTCCTCCATCCGGTCACGGAGTGGCGGCAGTTTAAGAGGAATGACATTCAGGCGGTAGTATAGGTCGCTTCGAAACCTGCCCTGCTCCACCATAGAAGCGAGAGACACATTCGTTGTTGCGATGACACGGATATCTACTTTAATCGAGCGTGTCTCTCCAAGACGCTCAAACTCTCGCTCCTGCAGAGCGCGCAGCAGCTTCGGTTGCAGTTGGAGAGGCATCTCCCCTACTTCATCAAGCAGCAATGTACCCTCATGCGCCATCTCGAATTTACCGGCTTTCGCAGTAGTTGCCCCGGTGAACGCCCCGCGCGCATGCCCAAAGAGTTCGCTCTCTAACAAGGCTTCAGGCACGGCTGCGCAATTCACTGCAATCAATGGCCTCCTATTTCTAGGGCTCGCTTCGTGAATGAAGCGCGCCAGTAACTCCTTACCGGTCCCGCTCTCCGCTTCAACAAGTACATCCGCGTCGCTGGTCGAAGCTGCCCTTGCGCGTTCAAGCGAGCGGAGAAGACTCGGGGATCGTCCGACCATCGCGCAGGCGTCTAGCACTTCAGCCGGGTCCTCCGTGACAGGTCCTCTCATCGCTCGTCGCACGGATTCCTCCAGTTCGTCAAAGCAGATTGGCTTGACGAGATAATCGGAGGCTCCGCCTCGCATCACCTGTACTGCTTCCGACACGCTTCCATCATCCGCTAGCAGAATTACCGCGGCACCGGGGGAGGTCCTGCGTGCCATTTGCATTACCTCGCTCCAGTTGCCATCTGCGACACGCAATTCGCTCACTATAAGCTGAAAGGCCGTCCGCGCGAGCAGGTTGGAGCTCTCTCTCACGCCCGTTGCCGTCTGCACGGCCCACCCGCTTTGCGAGAGGCGCATCTTCAGGGAGTTGCGGGTACTCGCTCCCTCGGCCACAATGAGGATCGATGATGGTGAGGTGGAGGCGGTCATCATAGTGTATCTGTCTCGGCGTATAGCGAATGCCGCAACCCGTGCGCGATAGCGGCCCGCATTTGCTCGCCAACTCCACATCCGGAGCGGAGATGTATCGCGACGAGCATCTCCCGCCTATCGGAGTTAGCCCCGATAACAGGAAACATACTTGCTCTTTCCTGGATCATCTTGCGCTGACTGGAAATTAGCTGATAATGAGAGGTAAATTGCATCTGCATTGTTGAATTGCAGGTGGAGGGCCAAACCAGAAATTAGAAAATAATGTCATTTTCGCTAATCTCCGACTCTGGACCGGCCAGGATGCTCGCCCGCTCGATCACATTTCTTAGCTCTCTGACATTCCCCGGCCAGTCATGGCCTCGCAGCAGATCGATCGCGCCGGAGGTCAGTTTAGCGCCGGGACTGAACTTCGATGCAAAAAATATCGCCAGGCTTGCCACATCTGCTCCTCGCTCGCGCAGCGGAACCAGTTGGATCGGAAAGATTGCGAGGCGATAGTAGAGGTCCTCGCGGAAGAGCTTCTGTCTCACATGGGCCTTCAGGTCTACATTCGTAGCTGCCACGAGGCGAACGTCCACTCGTATGTTCTCGTTGCTGCCAAGTCTCTGGACTTCGCCCTGCTCTACAAATCGTAAGATCTTTCCCTGTAGCGAGAGCGGCATGTCCCCAATCTCGTCTAGAAACAGCGTGCCGCCCTGTGCTGCATGGATGCGGCCAATCCGCGACTGCATCGCTCCGGTGAAGGCACCTTTCGCATAGCCGAATAGTTCCGACTCCAGCAGGGCCTCCGGAATGGCTGCACAGTTCACTACGATGTAAGGTGAGTTGCGTCGCGGGCTGATTTGATGAATGGCTTGGGCGATCAGGTCTTTGCCGGTTCCGCTTTCACCAGTTATCAATACAGTGGCGTCGCGCGCCGCAACCATATGAGTGAGTGCATAGACTCGCTGCATCGCGCCGCAGTCTCCCAGCACACCCCGCAGTTTAGGGCCGTTTGACGGCACTCTAAGATGCTGGTCCAGCCGCTGTGTCAGTTTCAATGGCGCGCGGCCCTCTTGCTGATGAAGCAACTCAGTCAACTGCTGGCTGAGAGGCGTGGCCGTTCCGCTTTCGGCAATAACCTGGCATGCGGCCGTATCCATCATCAGCACCTCCAGTTGCGGATACACCTGCCGCAAGAGCCCGCGCAGTTCAGCTGGGAGTAGGTCAGGCAATGCAGGATCGAGCAGAACGATCCTTATGCCGCTGTGAAGGCCCAGCGCCTCAAGCGCTGCCGCGCCGCTCGCGGCCTCGTGCACAAACCAGTTCAATGGTGCCAGACGGCTGGACATGTTTCCGCGGAATTCAGAGTTGTTACTTACAACCATGATCTGGACAGCCGGACTGTCCTCTTTCCGGATGGGGGAGATGTCGAACACATTGAGACCCTGACTATTCACTGTATGGAGTAGGATGCAGCGCCGCGCGTAAAGAGTGCCCGAAAGCTGGTAGATGGGGGTTTCTATTTTTGCAGGCTGCACAAGTGGGGAGCGTCAGGGCGCGCGGCGCTGTCTTGTTGGTAGGAGGATATTCGGACTCGAAATGATGCACGACGTCCACTCTCAGGCATGCGTCTGGAATAGATATCCCATGCCCCGGATCGTGCGGATCAGCTTTACACTGTGATTCGTATCGAGTTTGTCGCGAAGATACTTGATATACACATCCACAATGTTGGTGTTCGTCTCCGCAGACATGTTCCACACCTCTTGCGTCAGCAGCGCCCTTGACAGAGTCTTACCCGGATTCTTCATCAGATACTCCAGCAGCGTGAACTCTCGGGGCGTCAAGTCGATAACGCGGCCATCGCGCACTACCTGGCATTGCTCTTTGTTCAAAACGACTGCCCCCGTGCTTCGGTCGGAGGACTGGTCGCGACACCCGGTCGACCGACGATGCAGCGCCCGAACCCGTGCCATCATCTCAATCAGCGAGAACGGCTTCGCCAGGTAGTCATCCGCGCCGTGATCGAGAGCAGCCACCAGAGACTCGGTGCCGCTTCTCCTGCTCACCGCCATCAACCGGATATCGGGACGCGCCGTGCGAACATCGGACAGCACCTTCAACCCATCCACATCCGGCATGTCAAGATCAAGGATAAGCGTATCCCACGCAGATGTCCCAAGTTGCGACAGTCCTGCTTCCAGGCTGCTATGGACTTGGACGGAGATATCGTCCCTCTTCAGACCTGTCGCGATCAGCCGCGCGAGAGGACCGTTGGCCTCCACAATGATAGCTCTATGCCGCGAAACCCGTGCCTCGTCCTGCGATTCATCGAGCCTGAGCCCGTCTTCGTCCCCCATCGGAAAGAACCGCGCCAGTATTCCAACTTCTCCGCTCGTCACTGTCTGCATGAAGCATCTCCCTTGGAGGTCTTCATTCCTTATAGCAGTTGGCGACGGCAAATTGTAGCGCGCGGTAATGGTACTTTAGCGGCAGAGACACCTCACCCGACGCGTGACAAGATACGGTTGTCGGGCCTTCGACGGCTCCCGTGCGGAGTCCCTATCCGAGCGTACTCTAATCCTATGGGCCGAATCCGAAGCTTCCTCTATCGCTTTCCTCGCTTCACCGCAGATTGCCGCATGGACTTTATTCATGAGCACTCCGTTGTAATCGGCGTCTGCTCCAACCTAAGTGAATCCGGCCTGCGCGGCAGCTTCGCGCAGGAAGTGCCCGCCGGCTCCGAGGGTCTCTTGACCCTCTATCACAAGGACCGCAAGTTCGCCGTCAAGGCAGTGGTGGACACCGTCCGTGAAGAAGACACGCTTGTTCACTTCGAGTTTCAGTCTGACAAAGAGCGGTCTTCCATAGGCGAACTCATCAAGCTCCTTGGCACTCCAAGTCCATAAATTCACTCAATGGGCCGCGCCGGATAGTTCCCTCGCGCGCCCCAGCAAACCGGCAGTCAATGGCTCGTGAGACGTTGGCACCGGTGCCGATAGCTTCGGCGATGACTGCCCAGCCTTGTTGGGTGCGGCCGCTTGCGGCTGCTGCAAGGTTGTCGCCGCCTGCGCCAGACTGCTAGTCTTCAGCGCATCCTTTTGGCCGTCTTCCAGATTTTGTACGACTAGAGAGACTCGCCTGTTGGCTGGGTCAAACGGATTGTCAGGCACGTGAAGCCGCTGATCGCCGAAACCGCGCACCTGAGACACCTGGTCCAGTCGAAGTCCATCGTCCTGCATCTGCCGACGAGCCACGTTCGCGCGGTCCGTCGATAGTTCCCAGTTCCCGTACGTCGATCCGTTAAGGTAAGGCTGCGCGTCCGTGTATCCTTCGATCGAAACATGGTTCGGAAGGCTCTTCAATTGTTGAGCCAGTACCTTGAGGATGTCCGCCAGCATCGGGGTGGGACGCGGACTTCCTACTTCGAAGAACGTGCCGTTCTTGTCTTCCACCAGTTCGATGCGCAGTCCCTCCTCCGTAACTGAGATCTCAATTTGCCTCTTCACCTTGTTCAACAGCGCTATATTCTCTATCGCCTTTGTAAGGTCCAGCTTCAAAGCCGCCATCTCCTTCTTGTCCCGCGCCTCTTTCGCTTCTTTAGACTCCTTCGTCTCCTTCGGAATCGGCTTTCCCTCCGAACCTTTCTTCGCCGCCGTCCCCTTCGGATCGTTGAAATAACCCGCTATCTCCTCCTGCACGGACTTAGGAGTTGAGTTCATCAGCCATAAAACAATGAACAAGGACATCATGGCCGTCACGAAGTCCGCATAGGCAACCTTCCATGCACCTCCATGATGACCGCCATGCGCTGCTTTCTTCTTGATGACAATAATAGGTTGCTCGGCACTCATCGTTTCTCCCCGTCGTCCCCGCTGTAGATCGAATACCCTTATGCTGCGGCCTTGGCGCGGCAGGCCTTTTCGACATCCGCAAAGCTTGGGCGGATATGCGCGGGAATTGCCCGCCTTGCCAGCTCCACCGCAAGAATCGGGCTAGTTCCCTTGATGAATGCCATCATCACGACACGCAATATGTGGTAGTACGCGTGCTCTTCCTCATTGATCTTCGTCATGCAGGAAGCCAGCGGTCCAAGCACGCCGTAACAGAGCAGAATCCCGAGGAAAGTCCCCACAAGCGCGGCTGCGACCTTGTGTCCAATCTCCTCCGGCGGGCCGCCAAGTGCTCCCATCGTAATCACGATTCCGAGCACCGCCGCTACAATCCCCAGCCCTGGCAGCGCGTCCGCCACCGTGCTCAGTGCGCTTGTCGGTTGCCCGCTGCTGTGGTGATGGACATCCATGTCCAGCTCCATCATCTGGTCCACGTCGAAGGGCAGCACGCCTCCCGTAATCGCCATGCGCATCGTGTCGCACACAAAGTCCTTCACATGGTGGTCTTTCATGAACTTCGGATACTTGGAGAAAATCGGGCTTTTGTCGGCGCCTTCAATGTCCCCCTCGATCGCAACAAGCCCTTCCTTTCGCGCCTTGCTGAACAGGTCGAACATCATCTTCAGCGTATCCAGGTACCTTTGCTTGGTGAACGGGGACCCACTCACCACACTTGTCAGGCTCCCAACCAGGCCCTTGAGTACGTGGATAGGATTCGCCGCCAGCAGTGTCCCGAACGCAGCGCCTCCTATGGTTACCAACTCGGCGGGCTGCACAAGTACAGCCAGTTGCCCCTTCTCCATCAAAAAGCCGCCGATCACGGCGCCAAACACAACGAGAATTCCTACAATCGAGATCATAGTCAACCTTTCCACACACTTCTGCTTGGTCTGAACCGGCCGTTGCCGCACTATCGGCCACTGCGTCGCATCTTTTCACTCTGCCGGTGCCGTATTCCGCTCACGTTGAACGCCGCCGTGCGAGTTGTCGATAGTTCGGTTGCATCTTTCGCCAGAACCGTCGGACCTATCCATCACAAGCAGCTTAGACTGCCCCATGACCCCCGTTTGCAGAGGAACAGCCATGCTTGACTTTGTTCACCGGCCGCAGAGCCCTCGGTTACTTGTTGAACCAGCACTCCTCGCTTCCGACCCTCCGGCGATCGCATTCCTTCGCGTCAGGATCGCCCGCTCACAAGCCTTCACAGAGCTCATAGGACCGCGCTACGCCAATGCCGTCCTTAATGTTGCCATTGACAGGATTAAATCGGCACTGCACGGCGATGACTCCCTTCTGCGCATGGACAAAGACGACCTTGCTATCCTGCTCAATCCCATGACATCTATAAGGGAGGCCGAGCAGGTCGCCAACGAAATCATCACTCTACTTCAGCGCCCTTACTTCTGCCGCGGTAAGAGCGCCCGTTTGAACGTCTCCATTGGCATAGCTTTGTCGCCCCACGAGAAGATCGACGATAGGACCGACGCAGAAACCCTCTTATGCCGTGCCGAGGCTGCCCTTGAATATGCACAAGTCTCTCGATCCGCAACGGCTGTCGTCTATTGCGACGAGTTGGAGGCTAGAACCACTTCGCGCCTGGCTCTCGCCGTAGACCTCACCAGGGCCCTTGAACTGTCCCAGATGAGACTCTACTATCAGCCTCAATTTTCCGTAGACCGCTCCCGGCTCTTGGGCTTCCAGGCCTCGCCGCAATGGAGACATCCGCAGTATGGTTGGATATCCCCGTGCGACTTCATTCCACTCGCCGAGGAACTAGGCGTGCTGCACCATATATCCACATGGGTACTGCGAACTGCCTGCATTCAGGCCATGACACTTCAGCCGCAGCCTGTAGTCGCCATTGCGACCTGCCTACTCCAGTTCACCAGCGGCACCATGCTCGCCTCCGTCGAAGCCGCTCTCTCGACCACTGGTCTAAGTCCCGAAAAACTCGCGATTGAGCTTCCAGTGCAAGTGCTGCTCAATGAGTCGACGCTGGTCCAGTCCACGATTGCCGCGCTCCACAATCTTGGAGTGAAGCTCGTATTGGCCAACCTGGGATCGTCTTTTTCTTCGCTCGATCTTCTCAGCCGAATTCCCTTCTCCTCGATAACTCTCGATCCCGCATTGGTTGGCCAGAGCAGTCCGCAACGCAGGATCGTCCGTACCGCGGCAATGCTCGGCACTGAACTCGGTATCACGATCATGGCTCAGGGCATCGAAACGGAGCAAGACCTCCTGGAGGCAGAGATGGATGGATGTACCTCAGTCCAGGGGCCGTTCCTGGGCAAGGTGGTGTCTGCGTCGCAGATAGCTGAGGTAGTCGCATCGCTTGCCGCATAGGTCCGCAGAGTCCAAATGAATCTAGGTCGCATCAATTCGCTATGGAGCCGCCACGCAGGGGAGGTGCGGCCCCGGCTCGCCTCTCCGGTGCTCCAGGCCTCCGAGGCTCCACCCGCGACTCCACTTCGCTCGAATCAAGGACGCCGCTTCATAGCGCGGCAAACCATCTTTGACTTGTCTCGCAATATCTATGGTTACGAACTGCTCTCCCGGTCGGGTTGGGAGAACTCTTTCTCCGGAGACACCGACCTCGCGACCCGCGTCATGATCGCCGATGGAACTCTCTATGGCTTCCACGACCTTACTCATGGCATGCCTGCTTTTCTCAACTGCAGCCGCGAAGCCCTTGTAAATGATCTAGTGACTCTTCTGCCTAACTCGACTGTCATTGAAATTCTGGAAACCGTAGTTGGCGACGCTGAGGTCCTAGAGGCGTGCGCCCGCTATAAAAGCCTCGGCTACAGACTCGCCCTCGATGACTTCCGGCTTGCTGACGGAATGGATGGTCTACTCAGTCTGGCGGACTACGTCAAAGTTGATTTTCGGCTCTCGGATTCCGATGAGCGGAAGGACATTCTCAACGCGCTGAGGCCCTACGATCTGACCCTGATTGCTGAGAAAATTGAGACTGAGCAGGAGTTCCACGAGGCCCTTGCCGAAGGATTCACTCTGTTTCAAGGGTATTTCTTCTGCCGCCCAACGGTCTTCTCAAAAAAACGCGCACCCGCAAGTGGTGCAAATTATCTCTCCCTTCTGGCCGCAATGAGCCAGTGCGATTCGCATCTCGCCGAACTCGCCCGCCTGCTTCGAACTGAAGTTGCGCTCAGCTATCAGTTGCTCCGGCTGGTCAACGCTGCGGGATATGGCATGGGACACACCATTGATTCTTTGGAGCATGCTCTCCTCGTTGTCGGAGAACGGCAGTTCGCCAAGTTGCTTCTCAACGCAATTGCCACGGACATCTGTAGCGACCGGTCAAGCGAGCTGCTCGTCCATGTGCTCCACCGCGCTCGTTTCCTCGAATTGCTTGCGCCCCTTATATGCGAAAATCCGCCTGAGCAATATCTCATCGGAATTATCTCTGGTATAGATGCCATGCTGGATGCTTCTTCCACGAACTTCGTCCGGGCGCTCCCTTTGAGAGAGGAGGTCAGGAAAGCTCTTCAGGGAACAAAGAATGGCGTAGGTGCGGGCTTGCGGCTCTTCGAAAGTTACAGAAATACCGATTGGAGTGCATGCATGGAGATCTCTTCGGAACTAAGGGTTACAGAAAATGATGTAACACATACTTACTGCCGCGCTCTCCTTTGGGCGGAACTATGCGAAGGCAGAGGCTGTATGGAGCGACAGACTAATACGTCGGGAACATTTGCCGAAATGCCCTGTGCTGAAAAGCCGCGAACGGCGGCCGGCTAGGTTCGAGCTCCGCACCACAGAAGCAAATCAGAGCGCGAATCGGGCCATGCCTCACCATCATCGCGATAAGCGCGGTACCCTCCCACATGCTTCCGCATCTCTTGCTCCGTTGCAGTCCCGCTCCTCATACGTCGAAAGAGCCTTCGTGGGAGCCACTATCTCCTCCGCACCCATCTCCCCTGCCGTCGACTGCCGCACCACAAGCGATGGCGCAAGCAGAATTGTCTTCGGCTTGCTCGCTCGCTTTGCGATCAGGTCCAGCGCGAGCCCCGCCGCCGCCGCACCAAGCTGCCCCGTCGCCTGGTCGACCGAGGTAAGCGGTATCTGTAGAAACTTCGAGTACCGCACATTGTCGAAGCCCACAAATGCAATGTCGCGCGGGATCCTGAGCCCGGCATCGAGCGTCGCCTTCATCGCGCCGATCGCCACCACGTCGTTATGGCAAAACACGCCGTTCGGCCTGGAGCGCCGCGCCAGCAGTTCTTGCATCATCCCGTAGCCTGCGCTGTCGCCGGAGCTTTCAACGTCGGCATTCGCCAGCACCCAAGCCGCGCGCACTGTGATCCCGTTATCTCGAAGCACCGCACTGAATCCGCGAAACCGGTCCGCTGGGGGGCTCAGCGCCGGCCCGCCGAGGTACGCCAGCCGTCTGCGCCCAAGCCCAATCAGGTGCTCAGTCGCCAGCCGTCCACCGGCATAGTCGTCCGTCCCTACAAAGTTCGATCGCCCATCGGCAATACGCCGGTCCAGCAGAACGTAGGGCGTGGTCCGGCCCTTGCCAGCCCTGAATCCCTGGATCTTCGTCTGGCACGAGGCGATCAGAAGAGCATCCACGCCGCGCGCAAGCATCATACGTATCTCCGACTGCTCGATAGCCGCGTCATCCTCTGACGACGCCACAATAAGTCCATAAGACTGCGTGCGTAGTGCTCCCCCCACCGACTTCGCCAACTCCGCAAAGAACGGGTTCACCAGGTCGGGCACGATCAGGCCAACGATGAAAGACCGGCCCGTAACCAGACTCCGCGCCATCATGTTCGGCTGATAATCCAGCTCCTTCATCCGCGTGAGCACCCGGCCCCGCGTCGCCTCGCTGATGTCGCTCTTGCCCCGTATCGCCTTCGAGACGGTGATGACCGAGACGTTCAGGTCCCGCGCAATGTCTTTGAGACGTACTGCCATGCATTCCTCGCTCTGAGTTCACCACTCATCATGTCCTGCCTACTAGGCTACTTGTGAAACAATAGGAATATAGGAAGTGGCATCCTGAGCGAGGTTTGGCCCGACCTTGCGCCCAAAAGAGTCGCCCAAAAGAGTCGCCCAAAAGAGTCAAAGGATCCGCGGTTCAAGCACCAAACCCACCCACAGCGTCCGCGGCCTCGCCAGCCTCCGCCCCATACAGAATCACCGTCAGCCGTCGCGGCCCATGCACCCCGCGTATCCGCGTCATCTCAATGTCCGACGTCGCCGACGGCCCCGAGATGGTCGTGACCGGCGTCGCGCTCTTCGGGTCCAGCCGGGCCAGCGCCTCCGGCACCAGTTCCACCACCTGGCTCCGCCGCACAACGCAGATGTGGTGGTCCGGCAGCAGCGTCGCCGCCCGGCGCCCCTGCCCCCCGCCATGCACCAGAACGATCGTCCCCGTCGACGCAATCGCGACCTCGCAGGTCGTCACCACCGCCTGCGCGCGCACGACGTCCTCGGTCGCCATGTCCCGCGCCGCAACCAGGTCCACGATCAGCTCCACATCGCCCGGACACCACGCCCGCGGCAGCGCCGAAGTGACCAGCAAACGCTCCTCACCTGCCTGCTTCAGCACACGCGCAATCGCCGCCGGAATCTCCCACTCCCCGTTCACCTCCACTACCTTCGCGTCGTAGTCCACCAGCCGGTCGAGGAACAATCCCACGCAGGACTTCCGGTCGAGGTGCCCACTTCTTCGGTACTCCCGCGTAATCGCCGCATACGACTCCGCCGCCGTCACCGCCTCGCCCGGCAGCGCCCTCCGGATGCGGCCCAGTATCTCCTCCCGCGCACCCTCTCCACCCGATGCGCTCATGCCTGCACCTCAAGCCGCTTCGGCCCGCCGCCGTCGGGTGCAACATCCGGCGTGTGTGTCCTCCACCAGTCGCGGAAGAACTGCTGCGGCACCGGTCGCAGCGCGCGCGAACGCGTCCACGCCCCGGCGAGCCCCGGCAGGTCCTCAAGCTGTCCCTTCCGCTCGAAGATCGTCTGCCCCATCCGCGCCAGCCGTTGCGCCGTCTCGTACCGCCCATGGCTCATGAAGATCCTCGCCATCAACTTCATCGCCAGGTTCTCCGGGGCGACGATCCCCAGCAGCTTCCTCTGGTCCTGCCGCACGATCTTGCCCCGCAGGTGGATCAGCGTCTCCGGAATGTTGATCTTCACCGGGCAAACCTCGTAGCACGCCCCGCACAGCGTCGAAGCATACGGCAGCGAGCGCGAGTGCTCCAGCGACTGCAACTGCGGCGACAGAATCGCCCCGATCGGCCCCGAGTAGATGCTCCCATACGCATGGCCGCCGGTCTCGTGATACACCGGGCACGCATTCAGGCACGCGCCGCACTTGATGCACGCCAGCGTCTCCCGCTCCCTCTCGTCGCCCATCAGCGCAGTCCGCCCGTTGTCCAGCAGGATCACATGGAACGCCTTCGGCCCATCGCCCGGCGCAACCCCCGTCCACAGCGAGTTGTACGGGTTCATCCGCTCGCCCGTCGCCGACCGCGGCAGAAGCTGTAGAAACACCTCCAGGTCCTCGAACTTCGGAATCACCTTCTCAATCCCCACCAGGCTGATCAGCACCTCCGGCAGCGTCACACACATCCGCCCGTTGCCCTCGGACTCCACCACGCACACCGCGCCCGTCTCGGCCACTGCGAAGTTCGCCCCGCTCACGCCGATCTTCACCCGAAGAAACTTCTCGCGCAGGTAATTTCTCGCCGCGTCCGTCAGGTCCGTCGGCTCGTCGCCCAGCTCCGGCAGCCCCATCTTTTCGCGGAAGATCTCACGCACCTCGAACCGGTTCCGGTGCAGCGCCGGAACCACAATATGCGACGGCTCATCGTTGCCCATCTGCACAATCATGTCCGCCAGGTCCGTCTCATACGGCGTAATCCCCGCCGCTTCGAGCGCCGCGTTCATCTGCACCTCGTCTGAGGTCATCGTCTTCACCTTGATGACCTCAGCCTTATCCTCAAAGCTCGTCTGCACCTTCCCCTCGATCTTGTCCCGGGCCGACGCCTCCGCCGCGGCCTCGGCGGCCTTCTCGGCCTTATCCACCCGGTACGCGCGAATAATCTCGATGGCGATCGCATTCGCCTCGGCGGCATCCCGCGCCCAGTGCACCCTGCCGCCCGCCTTCGTGCAGTTCCGTTCAAACTGCACGAGGTAGTGGTCCAGGTGCCTCAGCGTATGCGCTTTGATGTCGCTCGCCGCCTGCCGAAGCTGCTGCCAGTCCGGCATCTCCTCCACCCGCAGCGCTCGCTTCGCCCGAATGATGCCCGTCGCGTTGTGCACATTCGCGCGAAGCTGCCCGTTCGCCAGCGCGAACCGGGCCGCTGCCGGAAACTCCGGCGCCTGCGCCGTCTTCCCCACCATTACTTTCATGCGCCGTCTCCCGTCTCCGTCTCGTCTAGAGACGCCAGGATCTCGGCCAGGTGCATCGTCCGCACCGGCGACCCCGCCCGCTGCAGCCCGCCGTAGATCTGCATCAGGCACGAGTTGTCCAGCGCCGTCACCACCTCCGCGCCCGTCTCCGCAACGTCCCGGTTCTTCCCCGCAAGCATGGCCACCGACACATCCGCGTTCTTCACCGCGAACGTCCCGCCAAACCCGCAGCACTGCTCTTCATTCGGCAACTCCACCAGGCTCAATCCCCGAACCGCTCGCAGCAGCCTGACCGGCGCGTCCCCCACGTGCAGCATCCGCAGCGAGTGGCACGACGGATGGTACGTCACCTTGTGCGGAAAGCTCGCCCCGACGTCCACCATCCCCAGCCGCTTCACCAGCAGCTCCGAAAACTCAAACACCCGCGGCAGCAGGCTCCGCACCTCCGCCAGAAACCCCGCATCCTTCTCCTTCGCCGCCATAAACTCGTAGTGCTCCCGCATCATCGCGACGCAGGAAGCCGAAGGCACACATACCGCCTCCGCATCTGCGAACATCTTCACGAACCGCCGCACCAGTGGCACCGCCTCGCCCTGGTAGCCCGTGTTGTAGTGCATCTGCCCGCAACAAGTCTGCTCCATCGGAAACTCGACCGTCTGCCCCAACCGCTCCAGCACACGCGTCACCGCGATCCCCGTCTCAGGAAACAGCGTGTCGTTATAACAAGCGACAAACAGGCTGATACGCACTTGACCTCTCCTCGCTCTAACCCTATCGGATTCACGCCGACTGATCCAATCGATCGGAAGGCCGCTTTTTGCCGCGCCGAAATCCGACCTCCGGATGCCCATCTATCGTGCCTCTGTCTCTTGCCGTGGGGGGATCGACGCCCCCCGCATCCCACCACCCATCCTAGACCCTCCAATATCCTCACAGAAATAAATTTCCTATTGGATTGCGCCCGGCAGGTCTCCCGTGTTTCACTGGTTGCGACGTCGATCGACAAGAAGCTTCGCCGAGAAACCCCTCATGACCGCACAAGACACCACCGCCCGCGTCTTCGCCGCTCTCGACGCCTTCCGCATCGAGATCCCCTCCTGGGGATTCGCTAACACCGGAACCCGCTTCGGCAAGTTCATCCAGCCCGCCGCCGCCAACTCCATCGAGGAAAAATTCGCCGACGCCGCCGAGGTCCACCGACTCACCGGCGCGACCCCCACCCTCGCCCTTCACGTCCTCTGGGACCTCCCCAACGGCCTCGCCGACACGGGAAACATCAAGGCCCTCGAACAAGCCACCGGCATCCGCGCCGGATCCATCAATCCCAACCTCTTTCAGGAGGCCGAGTACAAGTTCGGATCCCTCTGCAATCCCAGCGCCGAGGTCCGCGCCAAGGCCACCCAGCACCTCCTCGACTCCGTAGCCATCGGCCAGGCACTCGGCTCCTCCGAGGTCTCCCTCTGGCTCGCCGACGGCTCGAACTACCCCGGCACCCAGAGCGTCCGCCGCCGCATCGGCTGGCTACAAGAAGCCCTCGCCAAGGCCCACGCCGCCCTCGCCCCGCACCAGACCCTCCTCGTCGAGTACAAGCCCTTCGAGCCCGCCTTCTACCACACCGACATCGCCGACTGGGGCATGGCGCTCGAGTTCGCCCGCGCCGCCGGTCCCCAGGCCAAGGTACTCGTCGATACCGGCCACCACGCCCTCGGCACCAACATCGAACAGATCGTCGCCTGGCTCCTCCAGCTCGACGCCCTCGGCGGCTTCCACTTCAACGACCGCAAGTACGCCGACGACGACCTCACCCTCGGCTCCATCGACCCCTACCAGGTCTTCCGCATCTTCCACGAGATCCACCTCCACCAGCACCTAACCGGCACCCCCGCGAGCCCCGCCTTCATGATCGACCAGAGCCACAATCTGAAAGGCAAGCTCGAAGCCATGGTCCAGACCGTCGTCACCGCCCAGGAGCTCTACGCCCGCGCCGCCCTCATCGACCAGGCCGAACTCGCCGAACTCCAAGACGCCTGCAACCTCGTCGCAGCCGAGGAGTGCTTCCGCGCCGCCTTCTGGCACGACGTCCGGCTGGCCGTCGCCCAGTGGCGCGAGGCCCGCGGACTTCCCGCGTCACCGCTGCAATCGCTCGCAACCAGCGGCTACCTCGAAAAGATCACCACCGAACGCAAAGAGAAAAACGCCCGCGCCGGCGGCTCCTATGCCTAAGTCAACGCAAGCCCGCCGCTCTGAGGTGCCATCTTCGGACAGGCCAACCTTTGGCAGAACTCTTCATACCGTCATTCTGAGCGGAGCGAAGAATCCCCGCATTTCGCTCAAGCACCCTGGCAGATAGCGAACCAGTCCCAGAGTGCCGCGTCCCAACCACCGAAAGGAACCCATGACCCTCCACTACCTCAAAGACCTCTGGGACCCCGCCCTCGCCGCGACCCTCGACGCACCCGAGCTCCTCCGCTACCGCTCCAACCTCCTCGGCTCCGACCTCCGCATCACCAACTTCGGCGGCGGCAACACCAGTTCCAAGATCGACCAGGTTGATCCCCTCGACGGCGAGACCAAGTCCATCCTCTGGGTCAAGGGCTCGGGCGGGGACCTCGGCAGCATCAAGCGGGCTGGCTTCGCAACGCTATACCAGGAAAAAGTCCTGGCCCTCGCAAAGAGCTACAAGGGCGTCGAGCGCGAGGACGACATCGTCGCCATGTACCCCCTCTGCACCTTCGGCAACAACCCCGTCGCCGCCTCCATCGACACCCCGCTCCACGGCTACCTTCCCTTCCCCCACGTCG
>Ga0116226_10000925_pt1 | contig 25651 bp, 24 predicted proteins | sample S1TSphfallax_FD_89692 | JGI IMG/M metagenome (GOLD analysis project Ga0116226, IMG submission 89692) | Host-associated microbial communities from peat moss isolated from Minnesota, USA - S1T2_Fa - Sphagnum fallax MG | ecosystem: Host-associated > Plants > Peat moss > Unclassified | place: USA... | reverse complement strand
TCATGAAGACCTCGGCGGTGGCGCAGGACCGGCATATCATTGAGGCTCCGGCGCGCGTTTTTCATAGCCAGGAGGCGGTACATGCCGCGTTCAAGGCCGGGGAACTGGACCGGGATGTGGTCGTGGTCGTGCGCTTCCAGGGGCCGAAAGCGATCGGCATGCCGGAGCTGCACCGGCTGATGCCGCCTTTGGGCGTGTTGCAGGACCGGGGGTTCAAGGTGGCGCTGGTGACCGATGGCAGGCTCTCCGGGGCCTCCGGCAAGGTGCCTGGCGCGCTGCATGTGACGCCGGAGGCGGAAGATGGCGGCGGCATTGCGCGGATACAGGATGGCGATGTCATCCGGCTCGATGCCGTTACGGGCAGGCTGGAGGTGAAGGTGGATGCGGCGGAATGGGAACGGCGCGTGCCCGTCACGGCGGATCTCTCCGCCTCGCATGCCGGCACCGGCCGGGAGCTGTTCGCGGCGTTCCGCAACGTGGTGAGCACGGCGGATACTGGGGCGAGTATTTTCTTGGGGCTGGCGGCGTAACGGTCAGCTCATCGGCGGCTCGTTTCCTGCTTGGCCCCGCCTTACAAAAGTGCTTGAGTGAGGGCGCAAAAAAGGGGGCTGAAATGAAGCACACGATCGCGGGAACCACCATGCCGGTGCTGCAGATCGGGCTCGACCCCGGCGAGATCATCGTCGCCGAGCCGGGCGAGTTCGCCTGGATGAGTGATAATATTCAGTTGCATACGACCACACAGACAGCGGGCGCGCGGGGCTTGTTCGGGGCCATCGGGCGCGCGCTTTCGGGCGGCGGGCTGTTCATGACCGAGTATTCGCCCGCCGGCGGGCCGGGGCTGGTGGCGTTTGCCGCCAAGGTGCCGGGGACGATCCATCAGGTCGAGGTTTTGCCTGGGCATTCCTACATGATTCACAAGCACGGGTTTCTCTGCGCGACGCAGGGGGTGAATCTCTCGATAGGCTTTCAGCGCCAGCTCGGCTCCGGGCTGTTCGGCGGCAATGGGTTTGTCATGCAGCGCCTCGCCGGGCCCTGCACCGCCTTCGTGGAGCTGGGCGGGGAAAGCGTGTTGTACGATCTGCGGCCCGGCGAGTCGATTCAGGTTCATCCAGGCCATGTCGGCATGTTTCAGGATTCGGTGAATTTCGACATCGTGTTCATGCGCGGCATCCGCAACGCGCTGTTCGGCGCGGATGGGTTGTTCATTGCGCGTTTGACCGGGCCGGGCAAGGTCTGGCTGCAGAGCATGACGGTGCCAAATCTGGCCCATGCGCTCTCGCCATATTTGGGCGGCGAGCAGGCAGTTTCCACCGCGCAGGGGGTGGGCGGCGCAGCGGTTGCGGGCAGTATTCTGGGCGATATTTTCGGACGGAACTGAAGGCGGCCCCGGGGCCACGCTGACCCCGGGACGTTTTATCTTTTAGGGCGTGCCGCCCCCGGCACCTCCGCCCGCACCGCCGCCGACGGTGCCGCCGGTATTGCTGCTGCCGCCCATGCCGCTGCCCGTGGCGCCATTGCCCATGGTGCTGCCCTGCGCGCTGCCATCCGTGTTGCTGGTGCTGCTGTCGGTGCTGCCCTGGCCAGGCACAGCGTTCGAGTTGGTGCCGCCGCCGTTAACCCCGGCAGCGCCGGAGCCCATATTCTCGCTGCCCGTGCCGCCGGTTACATTCCCGGTCGTGCCCGTGCTCATGCTGCCGCCGGTTTGCGCGAGGGCGAGGCTGGCGCAGCCCAACGAAAGCGCGATCGCGGCGGCCATGGTGAGTCGTGATGACATTTGTTTTTCCCTTTTATGGTTGCGGTCCCGTTGAGTTGGGGAGCGATGCGGTAGCAACCAGCAGTCAGGGATTAAACGATTATGTTTAGCGGGTAAGGTAAGGGAACCATTTGAGTTTACACCGCGAACCACTCGTGGGGCGGGCTTCAGTGCACCGCTTCGAGGTCCAGCGCATAGCCCGCGGCGCGGACGGTGCGGACGATGTCGATCTCCCCCGGGCCGTTTATGGCTTTGCGCAGGCGGCGGATATGCACATCCACCGTGCGGGGCTCCACATGGATATCCCTGCCCCAGACGGCGTTCAGCACGTCTTCGCGCGAGAAAACGCGCTTGGGATGGCGGAGGAAGAATTCCAGCAGGCGGAACTCAGTGGGGCCGAGATGCAATGCGCGGCCGTTGCGCAGCACGCGATGCGAGGCGGGGTCCAGCGAGATATCGTGGAAATTAAGCTTGAGCTTGGTCGGCACTGAGCCGGCGCGGCGCAGCAGTGCGCGGATGCGGGCGATGAGGGATTCGGTGGAGAAGGGCTTGGTGATGTAGTCATCAGCACCCGTATCCAGTCCGCGTACCGCGTCTTGATCCTCGGCGCGGGCGGTCAGCATGATGACGGGCAGGGTGCGGGTGTTCGGGCGGCGGCGGATCTGGCGGCAGACCTCAATGCCGGACATGGTAGGGAGCATCCAGTCCAGCAGCACGAGGTCCGGCGGGGTCTCGGTAATGCGGGTCAGCGCTTCGCCGCCATCCCCCGCGTCCTCCACGCGAAAACCTTGTTTTTCTAAATTGTAGCGCAGCAGGGTAACGAGCGGCGCTTCGTCTTCAACGATGAGAATATACGGCTTGTTCAGATCGTTCATTTACTGGCCCGCGGAGGTGGCGTGGATATAGTTGGAGGTCTGGTCGCCCTTGGGGCGGAAATCCGGCAGGGATTCGCCGGTGACGGCGTAATAGGTCAACTCAGCGATATTGGTGGTATGGTCGCCGATGCGCTCCAGGTTTTTGGCGATGAAGAGCAGATGCGTGCAGGCGGTGATGCTGCGGGCATCCTCCATCATATAGGTGATGAGTTCCCGGAAGATGGTGTTGTAGAGATCGTCCACCATCTGGTCCGCGCGCCATACGGCGATGGCTTTCTGCGGGTCGGCCTCGCCCACGGCGTCGATGCTGGATTTGAGGTTTTGCTGCACGAGCAGGGCCATCTGGCCGAGGCCGGAGAGCGAGAAGCTGCTGGCGACCTGGTTGATGACGATGCTGCGCTTGGCGATGTTGGCGGCATAGTCGCCGATGCGCTCGAGATCCGTAATGACTTTGAGCGCCTGGATAACCTGCCGCAGATCATCCGCGACGGGTTGGCGCAGCGCCAGCAGGCGTACGGCGAATTGCTCGACCGCGTGTTCCTCGGCGTCGATCTTCGGGTCTTGTTCGATGACGCTGGCGGCAACTTCCGGGTCACGGTCCAGCAGCGCGGTTGCGGCATCGGCCACCGCGCGTTCCACCAAGCCGCCCATGCCGGCGATCATATCCCGGAGTTTTTTAAGGTCGGCCTCGAAGGCGGTGACGATATGGTGTTTGGGTTCATCGGCCATCTTGAGTCTCCTTAGCCGAAGCGGCCGGTGATGTATTCCTGCGTGCGGCGCTCGCGCGGCGCGGTGAAGATCTGGCTGGACGGACCAGCCTCCACCAGCTCGCCCAGATAGAAGAAGGCGACCTGGTCGGCACAGCGCCCGGCCTGCTGCATGTTATGCGTCACGATGATGATGGTGAAGTCCCGCTTCAGCTCGTCGATCAGCTCTTCGATTTTCAGCGTGCTTATCGGGTCCAGCGCGCTGGTCGGCTCATCGAGCAACAGCACTTCCGGCCGCACGGCGATGGAACGGGCAATGCAGAGGCGCTGCTGCTGGCCGCCGGAGAGGCCGAGTGCGGAGGCGTTCAGCCGGTCTTTCACCTCGCCCCAGAGGGCGGCGCGGGTGAGGGACCATTCAACCCGCTCGTCCAGCTCGGCCTTGGAGAGTTTCTCATGCAGACGGACGCCGAAGACGACATTCTCATAGATGGATTTGGGGAAGGGCGTCGGCTTCTGGAACACCATGCCGACGCGTCGACGCAGCTGGTTCAGATCCTGGCCCGGGGCGATGATGTTCTCGCCGCCGATCAGGACCTCGCCCTCGGCACGCTGGCCGGGATAGAGGTCGTACATGCGGTTGAGCACGCGCAGCAGGGTGGATTTGCCGCAGCCGGACGGGCCGATCATGGCCGTGGTCTTGCGGTCCGCATAGTCGATATTGACGTTTTTCAGCGCATGGGTCGCGCCATAGTAGAAATTCAGGTTTTTGATGGAGACCCGCGCGGCGCTTCCGGAATCTGGGTGGTGGAGCGCATCGGGCAGGGCCGTTTCATGCATCGGGGGACTCGCTATTTCCATGCACGCCTCCATAGGCGTATTCTGTGACAGTTCGATGACACTCGTGTGAAGGTTCGATGACAGGAATTGCCAGGGTTATTTCGAGGTCGAGTCGGAAGCGATTCTCGCCGGGTGGTTGGTGTAAGCCGCATATCGGCAACGACTGAAGCTTAGACCAGGATGGTACGGAGCGGCAACACGGAAATATCAAAAACCAAGAGTTCGCTGAAATACACAGTAAACTCCTGGTTTTGTCGGCGCTAGTGCTTACACCTTCACCACTTTCGGCGGCAATGCCAGGGCGATGGAGAGTTCCTTCAGCCGCGCTGCCGGGATGGGGGCAGGAGCGCCCATCATCACATCTTCGCCCTGCTGGTTGAGCGGGAAGGCGATGACCTCGCGGATATTCGGCTCATCGGCCAGGAGCATGACGATTCGGTCAATGCCCGGGGCCGAGCCGCCATGCGGCGGGGCGCCGAAGCGGAAGGCGTTCAGCATACCGCCGAAGCGGGCTTCCACCTCTTCAGGGCCGTAGCCCGCGATCTCGAAGGCGCGCAGCATGATATCGGCCCGGTGGTTCCGGATGGCGCCGGAGGAAAGCTCGATCCCGTTGCAAACGATATCGTATTGGAAGGCCTTGATGGTCAGCGGGTCCTGGCCGTTCAGCGCCTCCAGCCCGCCTTGCGGCATCGAAAATGGGTTATGGCTGAAGGCGATCTGCTTGGTTTCCTCATCCAGCTCGTACATCGGAAAATCCACGATCCAGCAGAAGCGGAATGCGTTCGGGTCGATCAGGCCGAGATCGTTGCCAAGCTTGGTCCGCACGGCGCCGGCGAACTTCGCGGCGTCCAGCGGCTTGCCGGCGGCGAAGAACACGGCGTCGCCGGCGTTCAGGCCGCAGGCAATTCGGATTTGCTCGGCGCGCTCGGGGGAGAGGTTTTTGGCGATCGGTCCCTGCGGCCCGGCATCGGCGAAGGTGATGTAGCCAAGCCCCCCGGCACCCTCGGCGCGCGCCCAGTCGTTCAGCTTGTCGAAGAAGCTGCGCGGGTTGCCGCCGGCACCCGGGGCGGGGATGGCGCGGACGATGCCGCCACCTTCGATGATTTTCGCGAACAGGCCGAAGCTGGAGCCGCGGAACGCCTCGGTGACATCGGTGATGATGAGCGGGTTGCGCAGATCGGGCTTGTCCGAGCCGTATTTCAGCAGGGATTCGTCGTAGGGGATGCGGATGAAGGGCGGCTTGTCGATGGCGCGGCCTTTGGAGAATTCCTCGAACACGCCGGAGATGACCGGTTCGATCGTGTTGAACACGTCCTCCTGGGTGACGAAGCTCATCTCGAAATCGAGCTGGTAGAACTCGCCGGGCGAGCGGTCCGCGCGGGAGGCTTCATCGCGGAAGCAGGGCGCGATCTGGAAGTAGCGGTCGAAGCCTGCGACCATGAGCAGCTGCTTGAACTGCTGCGGGGCCTGAGGCAATGCGTAGAACTTGCCGGGATGGTTGCGCGCGGGGACGAGGAAATCCCGCGCCCCTTCCGGCGAGGAGGCGGTGAGGATGGGAGTCTGGAATTCGGTGAAGCCGGAATCGATCATCCGGCGGCGGAACGAGGCGATGACCCCGGCGCGCAACATGATGTTATCATGCACTTTTTTGCGGCGCAGATCGAGGAAACGGTATTTCAGGCGCAGCTCGTCCGGGTAGTTCTCGGAACCTGCGACCTGGATGGGCAGCACATCAGCGTTGGATTGCACCTCCAGCGTTTCGACGCGCAGTTCGATTTCCCCGGTCGGCAGGTTAGGGTTGTTGGTGCCGGGCGCGCGCGCGACCACCGTGCCGGTGAGTGTGACGACCGACTCGACGCGCAGGGATTCGGCCAGGGCAAAGGCCGGGACCGAGGGCGAGAGAATGCATTGCGTGAGGCCGAAATGGTCCCGCAGATCAATGAACAGCAAGCCGCCATGGTCGCGTTTCGCGTGAATCCAGCCGGAGAGGCGGGCGGTTTGGCCGATATGCTGCGCGCGGAGGGCGGCGCAGTTGTGGGTGCGGTAGCTGTGCATGGGTTCCATGAAGCGGAAAGAAACCGGGGCAAGTTGCGTGTCAAGCCGGGCGGCGTTTTTGGCGGGTTTGCGCCGCGCGCACGGGGCTGGTGGCGGGGCGGCGCATAAGTATAAGAGAGGCCATGAACGAACAACAAACGCAAACGGCCTTTATTACCACCACCGCCGAGCTAGCCGCACTTTGTGAGCGTCTCGGCACCGAGGAATTCGTGACGGTGGACACGGAATTCATGCGCGAGCGGACCTATTACCCGGAACTTTGCCTCGTGCAGCTGGCGGGCACGCGGGATGTGGCGGTGGTGGACGCGCAGGCCAAGGGGATCGACCTTGCCCCGCTGGGCGCCCTGCTGGCCAAGCCGGAAGTGGTGAAGGTATTCCATGCCTGCCGACAGGATGTTGAGATTTTTCTGCTGCTTTTCGGCGCGGTGCCCGCGAATTTATTCGACACGCAGGTGGCGGCCATGGTGGCCGGATTCGGCGACCAGGTCGGGTATGACGCGCTGGTTTCCGCCCTGACGGGCGGGCATATCGACAAGGCGCACCGGTTTTCGGACTGGTCCGCCCGGCCGCTGACCAAGGCACAGGTGGATTATGCCGCTGCCGATGTGACGCATCTGCGCGTGGTATACGAGCGGTTGATCGCCCGGCTGCGCGTGGACGGACGGATGGACTGGGTAGGCCAGGAGATGGCGGCGCTGGCCGAGGAGAAGACCTATCGCGCGGACCCGGAACGCGCCTGGGAGCGGTTGAAACTGCGCACCGGCAACCGCAGGCAGCTCGCGATGGTGCAGGCGATTGCCGCCTGGCGCGAGCGGGAGGCGCAGCGGATCAATATTCCCCGGCAGCGGCTGATCAAGGACGAGCAGATCCCCGAGATCGCAGCGCTGGCGCCCGACAGCCCGGAGGCTTTGGCCAAGGCGCGGGGGATTTCGGCGGGGTTCGCGCAGGGGAAATCCGGCGTTTCATTGCTCGCGGTGATTGCCGCCGCGAAGGCGCTGCCGGAGGATGGCTTGCCGCGCGCCGAGCGGCCGCGCGATGCGCCGCGCGCCTCGCCCGCCTTGGTCGCGTTGCTGAAAGTGCTGCTCAATGCGGCCGCCGAGCAGAACAATGTGGCGGCGCGGCTGGTGGCGAGTGCCGAGGATATCGAGGCGCTGGCGCTCGACGACAGCGCGCCGAATGCCGCGATGGAAGGCTGGCGGCGGGACATGTTCGGCAATGACGCGGTCCGGCTGATCCGGGGCGAGATCGCCCTCTCGACCCAGGGCAAGCGAATTAAAATCGTGGAGCTGGCGGCGCAGGAATGAAGCTGGCCGACTTCGATGCGTTTTGTGCGGCATTGCCGGGCAGCACGCGCGTGGTGCAATGGGGCAACAGCCATGTGCACAAGGTCGGCGCGAAGGTTTTCGCGATCGGCAATGCCGAGGCCGAGCTATATGTTGTTTTCAAGGCCAGCGCTTTCTCTTTCGAGATTCTCCTGGCGCAGGAGTTGGCGGTGCGCGCACCTTATCTGCCGCGCGGCGGCTGGGTGATGGTCGCGGACGGCGCGATGGCGGATGGCGATTTGCGCGAATACCTCACCCAGTCTTACCGGCTGATCGCGGCCAAGCTACCGAAGCGGGTGCGGGATGGGTTGGGCCGTTAACGTATCGCCTGATTGCTACAACGAAATCCGGTTTCGCCCATCGTTCTTGGCGCGATAGAGGGCCTCATCGGCGGCGGCGATCAGCGCGTCGGTCCGGATGGGCGTTTTGAACGCGACGGCGACGCCGATGCTCACCGAGACCCGGCCGAGTGGCGTGCCGGGATTCTCGTGGTTGAGGTCCAGCACCGCATGGCGGATGCGCTCGGCCACTTCCATCGCCCCGGCGGCCTCGGTGCCGGGCAGGAGCAGCACGAATTCCTCGCCGCCATAGCGCGCCAGAATATCCGTGCGCCCTCGCAGCGTGCCGGAGATGGCGGCGGATACCAGGCGCAGGCAGCGGTCGCCGCGCAGATGGCCAAGCTCGTCATTGAGATTCTTGAAATGATCGATATCGATGAAACACAGGCTGACCGGCAGCAGGTTTTGCGATGAAGCGCTCATCGTGGCGCAGATTTCATCGAAATAGCGGCGGTTGGGGATATTGGTCAGCTGGTCGGTATAGGCGAAGCTGGAGAGTTGCTCGTTCAGGCGGATCGCGTCCGCGTTGCGGATTTCTTCCCGCGTATTCAGTAGGAAAAGCCGGGTTAATTGCAGATTCTGGATAAAACGGCCGTAGAGCACAGCGATCGCGGCGCTGCCCATGAACAGGATGATCTGCAGCCGGCCGGCGAGGGGCTGGATGGGCGAATTGAGGATGAAGCCGGCGAAGAGTGCGAGCGGCAGAAAGGCCATCCAGCAAGAGGTGCGGATATCTGTCCGCACGAAGCCGACGGCGACAAGCACGGCGATGAAGGTCGTGATCATATAGCGCTCAGTGAGGATGTCGCTCCCCGTCATCATCGCCATGATGCCGGTGAGCGTCACTGAGAGCAGGTTGGGAAGCACCAGCGTTGCCGGCGTGTAGGCGCCGAGCGCGTTGCTGGCGAATAAAAAGCCGCAGGCGACGAGGCTGGCCGAGACGATCATCCGGAACAGCAGCATCCAGAGGAATACCGTGTGGGGCAGAACGCTGAAATCCAGCGCGCCGAGGCCGATGCTGAGCGCCGCGCCGACCAGAAAGAGCTGGAGCGTGATTTGCCCTGAGCTGAAGCGGGTTTTTTCCTGGTAGAGTGCCTCGATATCCGGCGGGATGGGACTGTTGAGGCGGGCGGTGAGCAACGCGTCGATACGTTTGCCGAGGTCAGGCATGGTGGCGCGCGATGCGGTTTCCGGCACGCGGTCCGATTTGTCGATGCGGTGCCGATGAAAAGCTGTACGCATTGTCATGCGCCAAAAGGCTCCCGGTGAACACGATCCTTAACTGCATGATAGGTAGAATGGTCATACAAATTTATTAACAAGCCGGAATTTCGCGTTCACGAATTTTCGCCAGGATGGATTCGTTTGGCGTTTACTCCAGTCAAACTGCTTGAAACGATGCGCTCAGGACGTTCATCGTTCAAGAAATTGATTGAAATAGCCTTTTCTGATGCGGAACCTGTTCCGAATTTTAGGTTTTGTGAAGAGGTCGCCTTCAGATTTTATGCATGATCACGCGCAAGTTAACAAGCGAGGCGCACACCACCATTCCGCAGGCGGCGCGCAACCATCTGGGCTGATGAGGCTATCTAACCTTTACAGCTATGCAGGCGTTCCAGCGTGGCGGGGTCCGGGATGCCATCGAAAAAACGGGCGAGGGCCTGGGTGAAGACGTGGCCGTCGCAGCATTTATCTTCGCAGACATAGGCGAAGAGCGTCATGCAGGAGCGGAATTTGGCGGCGTCGATGGAGCCGAAGATTTGTGCTGCGGTGTGGTCGCGGTGCGACAGGACGAGGTTGGTGCAGTCCAGCAGATGCGTGCCGAGGATGAGGTGGTTGATATAGGCCTGCGCCTCCGCGCGCCCGGAAATGGCATAGGTCTGGGACATCGCACTGGCGCCGAGCCCAGCGATCTGTGGAAAGATATACCACATCCAATGCGTGCGCTTGGCGCCGGCGGTCAGCTCATCGCGCACGATGTCGATCATCGGCGCCTGGGCGATCACGAAGCGTTGCAGGTTGAACGGATCAGCCATGAAGGGAAGTTGCGGCATTTTCCACAACTTTCCAAGTCACGATTTTGGCGGCGTGGAACCCGCCGGACTTCCAGCAGTGCGGCTCAGGCAGGGTTAGAGACGATCTCAAAAGTCGCACTGGCGAGTCGTATGGTGGTGATTTTCGAGCACCGGCGCCGAGCGACCTTCGGGTCGTGAGCACCGGCGCACAGAAAATCGCCGCTAGACGGCCGCCAGTGCGATTTTTGATCGTCTCTTAGACGGGGTCGCGCAGGAGCGGCATGGTCATGCAATGGACCGAGCCGCCGCCGCGGGCGAATTCATCCAGCTCGGGGTCGAAGACCTCCACACCCTCGGCCTTCAATGCCGCGTTCAGGCGCCTGGAATGGGCCGGGGAGATGACGCGGTCATCGCCCAAAGAGAGCAGGTTGCAGGACATGGCCATGACTTCCGCATAGCTCGCGCGGATGGTGCGGATCTGCCGTTCGGCCAGGAAGGTCTCGAACTCTTCGCCCAGCACGTCGATACAGGCGACGGCGAGGCGTGGGGTCGCCATGCAGAACAGCACGTCCAGATGCAGGAAATGCTCGGCGAAGGGGATGAGTTTCACCTCCCAGCCCTGCTCGGTGAAGAAGCCGGCGAATTGCTTCGCCCCCTCCGCCGTGGTGCGCACGCCGGAATGGCCGATGACCAGCAAGCCCGGGCGGATGATATGAATGTCCCCGCCCTCGACCGTGCCGGCGGTGGCATATTTGTGGAAACCGCCATGCGGCGCATGAAAGTTCAGCAGCGAGGCGTATTCCCCTCGGCGCTGGGGCATGGCGAGCTGGGTGAGAATCGGGCCCCAGGGCGTGGTTTGCGAGGAGTCGCGCGTATAGACCTGATAGGGAAGCTGCTTTTCCGGCACTGTATGGTGCAGGGTGACGCCCGCCTGGGTGAGCGCTGCTTCCAGCTCCTTATACTGCGCTGGCAGACGCGACGGGTCGTTCGCGGCACCGGAGGCGATGGTGGCGTGGGCGACCGCGTTGGTGTCGATCCAGTGATAATGATCGGGGCGGCAGAGCAGCACATCCCGCAGGCGGCCGGTCTCGGAATCGACGTGGAACTTCATGCTCAGGCAGCCTGGTCGGCTTTTTTGGAGAGCATGTTATGCGCAACGAGATATTCCGCGATCTGCACGGCGTTTAGCGCAGCACCCTTGCGCAGATTATCCGACACGCACCAGAAGGCGAGGCCGTGCTCAACCGTCGGGTCCTTGCGGATGCGCGAGACGAACACCGCATCTTCGCCCTGGGCTTCCGCCGGGGTGATGTAGCCGCCATCGATGCGCTGGTCCTGCACCTCCACGCCTGGGGCGGCGCGCAAGGCGGCGCGGGCCTCGTTCACCGTGACGGGGTTTTCGAACTCCACATGCACGGCTTCGGCATGGCCGATGAAGACCGGCACGCGCACGCAGGTGGCAATAACGGCAATCGCCGGGTCGAGGATTTTTTTCGTCTCGACCGTCATTTTCCACTCTTCCTTGGTTGAGCCGTCATCCATGAAAATATCGATCTGCGGGATGACGTTGAAGGCGATATCCTTCTGGAAGACCTGCGGCGGGTTCTTGTCGTGCACGTAATGCACCTTGGTGTTGGCCAGCAACTCGTCCATGCCCTCTTTCCCCGCACCGGAGACGGATTGGTAGGTGGCGACGACGACGCGCTTGATTTTGAATTTATCGTGCAGCGGCTTCAGCGCCACCACCATCTGGATGGTCGAGCAGTTCGGGTTGGCGATGATATTGCGCTTGGCGAATCCGGCCAGGGCCTGCGGATTCACCTCCGGCACAACCAGCGGGATTTCCGGGTCCATGCGGAATTGCGAGGTATTGTCGATGACGACGCAGCCCGCAGCAGCGGCGCGCGGGGCGTGGATCGCGGAGATCGAAGCGCCGGGCGAGAAAAGTGCAATGTCCCAGCCTGTGAAGTCGAACTTGTCGAGATTCTTCACGGTCAGCACGCGGTCTTCGCCGAAGGAGACCTGGGAGCCGGCGGAGCGGCCGGACGCGACGGCTGCCACTTCGGAAATAGGGAAATTCCGCTCCGACAGGGTTTTCAGGATCTCGCGCCCAACCGCACCGGTGGCACCGACAACCGCAACTCTATAAGACATGGCAAAGGCTCCGCTGGCAAAACGTTGCATGAGGTAAAGCCAATGGCGGGCCAACGCAAGCGAGGGGCTGTATTGCTAAGCCTGGATGGCTCTGGCAGCCTGACGTTAACGATAACCTCAGAGAGGAGCCCAAAATGACCGAAAACCTGCTGGTGGAGACGATCGGCGCGGTACGCGTGCTCACCATGAACCGGCCGGACCGGCTGAATGCGCTAGACCCGGCATTGCTGCATGCGCTGATCGCCGGATTCGATGCGGCGGCGCAGGATGACCCGGTGCGCGCGGTGTTGCTGACGGGCACGGGCCGCGCATTCTGCTCTGGCGCGGATCTGATGCAGGCGCTGAGCGCTGGGGAGAATGTCGATCTCGGCGACATGATCGACAGCACGTATAACCCCTTGGTGCGGCGGATGCGCGCATTGGGCAAGCCGATTATCTGCGCGGTGAACGGCGTTGCCGCGGGGGCGGGGATGAATCTCGCACTGGCGGGGGATGTCATCATCGCCGCGCGCTCGGCGAATTTCACCCAGGCTTTCGTGCGCATCGGCCTGATGCCGGATGCGGGGGGCACGTATTTCCTGCCCCGGCTGGTGGGCGATGCCCGCGCACGGGCGATGGCGATGATGGGCGAAACGCTGACCGCGCAACAGGCTGAGGCGATGGGGCTGGTGTGGAAGCTGTACGATGACGAGGTGTTCGCGACCGAGGCGCTGACGCTCGCGACCAGTCTCGCCGCCAAGCCTGCCGGCGCGCTGGCGGCAATGAAGCAGGCGCTGAATGCCTCCGCCGGCAACGGGCTGGACGCGCAGCTCGACCTGGAGCGGGATTTGCAGCGCAAATTGGGCAAAACAAGGGATTTTGCGGAAGGGGTGACCGCGTTCGTGCAGAAGCGCCCGGCCGCGTTCAACCGGGGTTCCTGACTCCCATGCCGCGCGCCTGAGCGTTGCAGCCTGCGGCTGGCACAGGGGTGGGGGCGTGATATAGCTGTTCCATGCCCTCCGACATGCTTGCTGTCCCTTCTGCGGGAACGGGAAAACTCTTTCGTCACCAGCCGTTTTTATGTTTCGTTGTCGGGCGGGGTTTCTCCAGCACCGCCTATCAGATTGCCGCCGTTGCAGTCGGCTGGCAGGTTTATGCGCTGACGCATAGCGCGTTCTATCTAGGCATGATCGGGCTGGTGCAGTTTCTGCCCGCTGCCGGGCTGACCTTTATCGCAGGCCATGCGGCGGACCGTTATGAACGCAAGCGAGTCGTGCAGATCTGCCAGTTCGCTGAAGGGGCGGTGGCGGTGTTTTTGGCACTGGGGAGTTTCGGCGGCTGGATCAACGTGACGGAGATTTTCGGGGCGGTGGTTGTTCTGAGCGTGGCGCGCTCTTTTGAGAGCCCCGCGATGAGCGCGCTGATCTCGGGCGTGGTGCCGACGGGGATGTTGCAAAAAGGCATGGCGGTTTCCTCCGGCGTGTTCCAGACGGCGACGATTGTGGCCCCCGCTTTGGGCGGATTGATCTATGCGCTCTCGCCCGGTCTGCCTTATGCGGTGATGGCGGGGTGCTGGCTGTTGGCCTGTGTGGCGAACGGGGTGATGCGACTGGACCGGCCCGTGGCCGCCAAGGAGCCGCCGACGCTGGGCTCGCTCTTCGCCGGAGTCGGATTTGTGCGGCATAATCCTTCGATACTAGGGACCATCTCGCTCGACCTATTCGCGGTGCTGCTCGGCGGTGCGACCGCGCTGTTGCCGATTTACGCCCGCGATATCCTGCATACCGGGCCCTGGGGGCTAGGCGTGCTGCGCGGCGCGCCGGCTGTGGGCGCGCTGCTGATGACGGCGCTGCTGGCAAGGCGGCCGATCAGCCGGCGTGTCGGCATGCGGATGTTTCAGGCGGTGATCGTTTTCGGCATCGCCACGATCATCTTCGGGCTATCGCATCTCGTCTGGCTCTCCCTGCTTGCCTTGGGCGTGATGGGGGCGGCGGATACGGTGAGCGTCATCATCCGTCTTTCGCTGGTGCAGCTGGCCACCCCCGATGACATGCGCGGGCGGGTGGGGGCGGTGAATTTTCTATTCATCAACGCCTCCAACCAGCTCGGCGAGTTTGAAAGCGGAATGACGGCGTTTCTGTTCGGGGCGATGCCGGCGGTGGTGCTGGGCGGCGTTGGCACGGTGCTGGTCGCCCTGCTCTGGATGAAATTATTTCCCACGCTGCGCGATGTGGAAAAATTGGAATAGACGGCGGGCGCGTCACTAAGCTATCCTGGGAATTACCGAAATATTACAGAATGTTATGGTAAGGGCGCCGATTGAATAACACAGGCAGCGAATTTTCATCTGACGCGTTGGCCATCGCAGAATTCATCATGCGCTGGATCGGTTATCTGGACGCGGCTATCAGCCATGTGATGCTCTTGGCCGGGCTGGGGCCCGAGCGGCAGACCGAGCTGCTGCTGGTGTTGACCGTGGTGCTGGTGGTGCTGGCGCTGCGTGTTCTGGGCGGGCTGCTCGGTTGGCTGACACTGATTGTATTGCTGCTCCTGCTCCTGCACCACATCGTGCCGGGCATATTGCCGCCGCAGGTCGGGCCAGCGCCGCTGCAGAACGCGCTTTGAGCGACGATCTTTCTTGACGGGATTTCATTTTGTTGCGAGGCTTTCGGGTCGCCACCAGGCAAGAAGTGGCTCCACACGGTTGGTTTTAGGTATTTTTAACGGCCTTGCGCCGTGTTGGAGCATATGATGACGGCTGAAGCGACCCCTGAACTTTTTGGCGTGATCGAGGAAAAAGGCATCGGTACGGTGACGCTGAGCGAGGCGCATGGCAGCCCGCGCGCGGTGTTCGGCCTGTGGATGGCGGCGAATATCGAATTCGGCACGCTCACCACCGGCGCGCTGGCGACCGGCGCGTTCGGGCTCTCCGCCACCGCGGCATTCATTTCCATTTTGATCGCAAATATCATCGGCGGCATCCTGCTCGCAATCTTCAGCACGTTCGGCGTGGAGTATGGCCTCCCGCAGATGATCCAGGGGGCGCGCTGGTTCGGCAAGCTCGGCAATAAGCTGCCCTCGCTGTTCAATTTTTTCGGTGGGTTTTCCTGGTTCGCGGTCAATACGATCATCGGCGCCTATGCGCTGCAGTATTTCCTTGGCGGCAATCTGTTCGTCAGCATCATCGGCCTCTCGGTGGTGCAGATCGCGATTGCTTTTGTCGGGCATGATTTAATTCAGAGTGCCGAGAAATACTTCGTGTATGTTCTCACGATCATTTTTCTGGCACTCACCGTGGTTGCCGTTCAGCATCTGGGGCTCTCCATACCCGCGAACGTGAAATCCATGGCGGCGGTCGGCGGGTTCTCCGGCGCGTTCATCCTCACCACCTCCGTCATGATCGGCTATGTGGTGAGCTGGGTGCCCTATTCCTCGGATTACACGCGCTACCTGCGGACGGACACCAATGCGGGAACGGTGAAGAAAACTGTTCGGACCTATGCGTTCTGGGGTTCGCTGATTTCCACCGTGTGGATCGAGGCGCTGGGCGCGCTGATCGGCGCATCTGTTTCGTTTGCCAAACCTTCCGTCCTGTTCACGTCCTGGATGCCGGAATGGCTCAAAGCGCCGTTGTTGATCGCGGTGATCGTCGGCACTGTCAGCGCGAATATCATCAACATCTATTCCGCCACGCTCTCCGCGCTCGCCATTGGCGTGAAGCTGAAACAGCATTATGCCTCGTTGATTACGGGCGTTATCGGCACGGTGATTTCGGTACTGGCGGCGAAGAGCTTCGTGGCGAGCTACACGAATTTTCTCTACGTCCTGGGCTATTGGATTATGCCGTGGATCGCGATCACGCTGCTGTGCCATGTCACCCAGCGTCGCTCGCGTTTTGGCGGCGTGAGCGCTGCCTTTGTGAGCTGGGTGGTGACGATGGCGGTCTCGGTGCCGTTCTGGAACCAGTCAATGTATACTGGCTGGTTTGCGAGTAAATATCCGCAATTCGGGGATTGCACCTTCATCGTATCGTTCATTCTGGGCGGCGTGATTTATCTGGCGCTCTCGGCCCCCGGTTACGTGACGGCGGCCGCCGCGGCGGAGTGAGCCGCACTGCGATGGCCGGTGGGGCGAGCGTCTTCACCGGCTTCGCCGAAAGCGTAACTCGGCGCTGCACCGAGGCGGAGGTCGGGTGGCACTCGGGTTATCCTAGGTCGGTGCAGGAAAAATCCTTACCCTTATAGAGCAATGGCACGCTCAACGCCTTGGCGCAGGCATAGGACAGGCAATCCGCAAGGTTAAGCTGCGCCTTATGCCCGCGACCTTTACCATAATCCGCGAAGGCTTTGACGGCGAGGCGTGCCGTAACATGTTACATGAATGATACCGGGTCGATATCCACGTCCACGCGGACGTTTTTGGGGATGTCGGTTGCCGCCAGCCAGTCCCGGACAAGGGTTTGCACCGAGGTGCCGCGGGCGGCCTTGAGCAGCAGGCGACGGCGGAAGCGGCCGCGCAGCAAGGCGAACGGGGCAGGGGCCGGGCCGAGGATTTCAATTCCTGGGCCGCGCGGGGCGGCGCGGGCCAGCGCGCGGGCGGCATGGTCGGCGAGCCGTTCTTCCGTAGCGCTGACGATAAGTGCCACGAGCCGGCCGAAAGGCGGCCAGTGGCCCGGGCGGCGCTGCTCTGCCTCCTGCGTGTAGAAATCCGGCAGGTCGCCGGAGAGCAGGGCGGCGATGACAGGGTGTTCGGGCGCGAAGCTTTGCAGTAGGACGGTGCCGGGCGCTTCGGCGCGTCCGGCCCGGCCTGCGACCTGGTGGAGCATCTGCACCGTGCGCTCGCCGGCGCGCAGGTCGCCGCCGGCGAGGCCAAGATCGGCATCGACCACGCCGACCAAAGTGAGATGCGGGAAATGCCAGCCTTTGGCGACCATTTGCGTGCCGATGATGATATCGACCTCGCGCGCCGAAATAGAAGAAGCCGCCGCTGCCGCTTGTTTGGGGCCGGAGATAACATCGCTCGCCATCACCAGCAGGCGTGCTTCGGGGAGAAGGTCGGCCACTTCTTCCGCGATGCGCTCGACGCCGGGGCCGATCGGCACGAAGCTCTTTTCCGCCTCGCAGGCCGGGCAGGCATCCGGCAGGGCGGTACTGTAATCGCAATGGTGGCAGATGAAGCGCGGGAAGGTGCGGTGCTCAACCAGCCAGGCGGAGCAGTTCGGGCATGCCATGCGATGGCCGCAGCGCCGGCAGAGGGTCAGCGGCGCATAGCCGCGGCGATTCAGGAAGAGCATCGCCTGTTCGCCACGCGCCAGGGTTTCGCGCAAAGCGGTGAGCACCACCGGGGAGAGGAAGCGTCCGCGTTCGGGCGGGTTGGCGCGCATGTCCACCGCGCGCATTTCCGGTAGCGCGGCGCCGCCGTGGCGGGTGGGCAGGTCCAGCTTGGCGTAGCGCCCGCTGGCGGCGTTTTCGATGCTCTCCAGGCTGGGCGTGGCACTCACCAGCACGCAAGGTGCGGCGGACAGGCGGGCGCGGACCACCGCCATGTCCCGGGCGTTATACATCACGCCGTCCTCCTGCTTGAACGCGCTCTCATGCTCCTCATCCACCACGATCAGCCCGAGATCAGGATAGGGGAGGAACAACGCCGAGCGGGCGCCGATGACGACATTGGCGCGGCCTTCCGCCACGGCGCGAAAGGTCTCGCGCCGAAGCGCCGGGGTAAGCTCGGAATGCCAGACGGCCGGGGCGGCGCCGAAGCGTTGGGCGAAGCGTTGCAGGAATTGCACGGAAAGGGCGATCTCCGGCAGCAGGACGAGCGCCTGTTTACCGGCCCGCAGCGCCTCTGCCACAGCTTCCAGATAGACCTCGGTTTTGCCAGAGCCGGTCACGCCGTCCAGCAATGTCACGGAAAATTTTTCAGACCTGGCCGAGTCGTGCAGCGCGGCAACGGCGGCAGTTTGCCCGGCCGAGAGATCGGGGCCGGGCAGGCTTGGGTCCGCGCCCCCGAAGGTGAATTTCTTGGCCCGCTTCGGGGCGGCGGCGAGCAGGTTTTCCTTCAGCGCCAGCGCCAGAACCTCGCCGCGTTTGCTCAGCGTATAGGCGGCCACCCAGTCGATGAAATCCATCAGCGTCTGCGGGAAAGGCGGGAAATCCAGTATTTCAGCAATGGGTTTGGCGCGCACCGATTCGTCGGGCGAATCGCCCCAGACGACTCCGACGGCCATGCGCTTGCCGAGCGGCACGCGGACCAGCGTGCCCGGGGCAAGGGGCGATTCCGCCGCATAGGTGAACGGCTTTTCGAACGGGTAGGGCAGCAGAATACTGACGCGCGGACTTCGACTCACGGCTTCCATGCTGTATGCATTGCCCGAGAACCGCTTGAGCTGAAAGTGAACCATGAAATTCTTCGTCGACACCGCTGAAATCTCGGAAATCCGTGAGCTGGCCGCCACCGGGCTGCTGGACGGCGTGACCACCAATCCCAGCCTCATCGCGAAATCCGGCCGGAAGATCACCGAGGTGATCGCCGAGATCTGCGATATCGTCTCCGGCCCGGTGAGCGCCGAGGTCGCCGCCACGGAATATAAGCAGATGCTGATGGAAGCTGCCGTGCTGCTGCGCATCGCCAAGAACGTGACGATCAAGGTGCCGCTGACGCAGGACGGCCTGAAAGCGTGTTACGCGCTCAGCCAGGAGGGCATCATGGTGAACGTGACCCTTTGCTTCTCCGCCGCGCAGGCGCTGCTGGCCGCCAAGGCCGGTGCGAGCTTCATTTCGCCCTTCGTCGGCCGGTTGGATGATATCGGCCAGAACGGCATGGATCTGATCGCCGATATCGTGCAGATTTATAACAACTATCCCGCCATCCGTACCGAAGTGCTGGTCGCTTCCATCCGCAACCCGATTCATCTGATCGAAGCGGCGAAAATGGGCGCAGATGTGGCGACGATTCCGCCCAGCGTCATCAAGCAGCTTTACGCGCATCCGCTGACGGATAAAGGGCTGGCCGCGTTCCTGGCCGATTGGGGCAAGACCGGGCAGAGCATTGTCTGAAAGTTCAGGACCTGAAACTTTAGCGGAGGGATTTCTGGCGTGGCTGGGCGGGGAACGCCGGGCCGCGCCGAAGACCCTCGAGACCTATGGCCGGGATATTCTGGCTTTTTTCGATTTTTGCGCCGTGCATATTGGCGGCGCGGTGAGCGTGAAAATGCTGGCGCAGTTGCGGGCAGCGGATATCCGCGCCTGGATTGCCGCCGAGGCGAAGGCGGGGGCGGGAAATGCGACGCGCGCGCGCAAACTCTCAGCGTTGAAGACCTTTTTCCGGTTTTTGAAGCAGCGCCACGGGGTGGAAAATACCGCGCTGGCGCTGATCAGCCGCCCGCGCCCCAAACGCCCGCTGCCCAAGGCGTTGAGCAAGGCGGATGCGCGGCTGGTGGCGCAGGATATTGGCGAGTCGGGCGATCATGCGGGGATGCAGGCGCGGGATACGGCGCTGATGATGCTGCTTTATGGCGCGGGGTTGCGGATTAACGAGGCGCTCTCGCTCAATGTGGGGGATTTGCCGGCGGCGGATGATGCGCTGCGCGTCACGGGTAAGGGAAACAAGCAGCGTATCGTGCCGATGCTGCAGGCGGTGCGGGATGCGATGGCGCAATGGCTGAAGCTGCATCCCAATCCAGGACCAAGCGAGCCGTTATTTCTGGGCGCGCGGGGCGGGCGGCTGAATGCCGGTGTCGTGCAGAAGCATCTGCGCGATTTCAGGCGGCTGAACGGGCTGCCGGAACATGCCACGCCGCATGCGCTGCGGCATTCCTTCGCGACGCATCTGCTGGCGGGCGGCGCGGATTTGCGGGCGATTCAGGAATTGCTTGGCCATGCCAGCCTCTCGACCACGCAGCGTTACACGGATGTCGACACCGCGCAGTTGATGGAGGTGTGGCGCAACGCCCATCCACGCGCATCGTGAGCGGGGCGATGCAAGGTGAGCATTTCTGGCAGGAGATCCTGCCGCCGGATGCGGATATATCTGCGCTTGCGGATTTGCGTGGCGGATTTCCCGCGCGGTTTGAGGATGGCCGCGTGCTGGTGCTGCCCATTCGGCATTTGCCGGATGGCAAAAGGGCTTTGGCCTCTCTGATCATCAACCAGGCGAGTTTTGCGGTGGTGGATGCGCTGGCGGCGGATCTGGCGGCGCGTTTACGCGCCTATGCGCCGGATGTGATCGTAGGGCTGCCGACGCTGGGGCTGACCTTGGCGGCGGCGGTTGCGCAGAAACTCGGGCATTCGCGCTATTTGCCCTTGGGCATGTCCGAGAAATTCTGGTACCGGCCCGAGCTTTCCGTGCCGATTTCCTCGATTACCACGCCGAACCAGAAGAAGCAGCTGTTCATCGACCCGCGCATGTTGCCGTTGCTGGAGGGCAGGCGGGTGGCTTTGGTGGATGACGTGATTTCCAGCGGCGTTTCAATGCTGGCGGGGATTGCGCTGCTGGCGGCTTGCGGGGTGAAGCCGGTGGTGCTGGGTGGCGCCATGCTGCAATCCGAGGTCTGGGCTGAAGGGCTTTCGAGCTGGCCGGTGGAAGCCGTACTGCGCTCGCCGATTCTGGCGGTGGATGGGAATTGATGCACGGAATTTCGGTAGCTTACGCGGTCTCTGGGCTGCTGGTGGGCCTGCTCGTCGGCCTCACCGGTGTGGGTGGCGGTTCGCTGATGACACCGCTTCTGATGCTGATGTTTGGGTTTCATCCCGCCACAGCGGTAGGAACGGATCTGCTATTCGCTTCGGTCACCAAGACGGTGGGCACGACAATCCACAGCGCGGGCAAAACCGTGGATTGGCGGATTGTGGGGCGCCTTGCGATGGGGTCGGTGCCGGCGACGCTGCTGAGTCTGCTGGCGCTGGCGCATTTCGGCCTTTCCAGCAAGGCGGTGACGCACGCGATTTCGCTGACCTTGGGCATCGCGCTGGTGCTGAGTGCCACGACTCTGCTGTTCAAGGAGCGGATTATTGCCGCCATTTCCAAGCGGTATCCGGATTTTGGCGGCACGGCCTCGGTGCGGGCGACGATTGCGGTCGGGTTTGCCTTGGGGATTCTGGTCTCGCTCTCTTCCGTCGGCGCTGGGGCGCTGGGGACGATTGCGCTAATTATTCTCTATCCGCGGCTGCCGATGGCTCGGATTGTGGGGTCGGACATTGCCCATGCTGTGCCGCTGACGCTGCTGGCGGGGCTGGGGCATTGGCTGTTGGGGACGATTAATTTCCATCTGCTGGAGTCGTTGCTTGTGGGGTCCGTGCCCGGAATCGTGATCGGGAGTTATACGGCACGGTTCGCGCCCGATAAGGTGTTGAAATTCGCGCTGGGCATTATTCTGGCGGTGGTCGGTGTGAAGATGCTGGCAGGGTAGCTGCGATAGAGCATGATCGTTTTAAGTGCGATCACGCTCTATCTTTGTTTTTGAGGACGATTCACGTTTTCGGCTTGCTAGAGTGCGATGACATCAAGATGAACCGCTCGCGGTTCAACTTAATGTCATCCGGCTCTAAAGGGAGCAAACCTCAAACGATCGCGCTCTATGATCGCGCTCTATAATGCATGGATGCTCCGCTGCGCCGGGCAATGCCAGCGGTGGTATCGACCATAATAAAAGCCCGTGCCGGTTTCCCGCACGGGCTTTTTTACGAGGTGATCGGGCGGTTAGACCTTGTCTGCCCGTTGGGAAGAGATGCTATCCACCATGGCTTGCGCCGATATCAGCCGGTCCGAGGCTTCCCGGTAGGCGTCGCGGTCGGTCATGTCCACGGCGTCATAGGCCGCCTTGGCTTCTTCCAGCAGTTTCGCGGCGGTGGCGGGGTTCAGTTCGGATTGTCGGATGATCGCATCGGCCAGCACGGCGCAGTAGCTTTCGGTCACTTCTGCGAAGCCGCCGGAGACGAAGAAGCGGTCCGTTATTGCGTTCTTCTGGTAAATATCCACGAGCCCGCCACGCAGCCCGGTGATGAGCTTGGAATGGCCCGGCAGGATGCCGAGATCGCCTTCCGTGCCGGGAATCACGACCATATCCACGTCGCGCGCCAGCAGGAGCTTTTCCGGGCTGATGATTTCCAGCGCGATGGCCATGTTTTCAGGCCTTCTCGGACATGGCTTCGGCTTTCTTCACCGCGTCTTCGATCGTGCCGACCATGTAGAAAGCGGCTTCCGGCAGATGGTCGTAATCGCCGGCGACGATGCCCTTGAAGGAGCGGATCGTGTCGGCCACGGCGACGAACACGCCCGGCGTGCCGGTGAAGACTTCCGCGACATGGAAAGGCTGGGAGAGGAAACGCTCGATCTTGCGGGCGCGCGCGACGATGAGCTTGTCGTCCTCGGAAAGCTCGTCCATGCCGAGAATGGCGATGATGTCCTGCAGGGATTTATAGGTCTGCAGGATGCGCTGCACGTCGCGCGCCACCTGATAATGCTCCTCGCCCACGATGCGCGGGTCGAGCGAGCGCGAGGTGGAGTCCAGCGGGTCCACGGCGGGGTAGATGCCCTTCTCCGAGATCGCGCGGTTGAGCACCGTGGTGGCGTCCAGATGCGCGAAGGAGGTGGCGGGCGCCGGGTCGGTCAGATCGTCGGCGGGCACGTAGATCGCCTGCACGGAGGTGATGGAGCCCTTCTTCGTGGAGGTGATGCGCTCCTGCAGCGCGCCCATATCGGTGGCGAGCGTCGGCTGATAGCCGACGGCGGAGGGGATGCGGCCCAGCAGCGCGGACATCTCAGCGCCTGCCTGGGTGAAGCGGAAGATGTTGTCGACGAAGAACAGCACGTCCTGGCCTTCCACATCGCGGAAATACTCGGCCATGGTCACGCCTGAGAGGGCGACGCGGGCGCGGGCACCCGGCGGCTCGTTCATCTGGCCATAGACCAGCGCCACTTTGGAGCCTTCCGTATCGTTCTCGTTCAGCTTGATGACGCCGGCATCGATCATCTCATGATAGAGATCATTGCCTTCGCGCGTGCGCTCGCCGACGCCGGCGAAAACGGAGACGCCGCCATGGCCCTTGGCGATGTTGTTGATCAGCTCCTGGATGAGCACGGTCTTGCCGACACCAGCACCGCCGAAAAGCCCGGTCTTGCCGCCCTTCAGATAAGGCGCCAGCAGGTCGACGACCTTGATGCCGGTGACGAGGATTTCAGCCGAGGCGGATTGCTCCTCGAAGCTCGGCGCATCGCGATGGATCGGCATGCGGCTGGTGTAGGAAACCGGACCGCGCTCGTCGATCGGATCGCCGATGACGTTCAGGATACGGCCCAGCGTGCCGGGGCCGACCGGCACGGAAATCGCCGCACCGGTGTCGGTCACTTCCGCGCCGCGCACCATGCCATCGGTCGTGTCCATGGCAATGCAGCGCACCGTGCGCTCGCCAATTTCCTGCGCGACTTCCAGCACCAGCGTGCGGTCGCCGATCTTGGTTTCCAGGGCGTTCTGGATGAAGGGCAGCTCACCCTCGAACTGCACGTCGACGACGGCGCCGAGGATTTGCGTGATGCGACCAGTGTTATTGCTTGCCATGTCTCTACCTTAAACGGCTTCAGCGCCGGAGATGATCTCGATGAGTTCTTTGGTGATATTCGCCTGCCGGGCGCGGTTGTAGTTCAGCGACAGCTTCTTGATCATGTCGCCCGCATTGCGCGTGGCGTTGTCCATCGCTGTCATCTGGCTGGCATAGAACCCGGCGCTGTTTTCCAGCAAGGCGGCGTAGATCTGGACCGCGAGGTTGCGGGGCAGGAGACGGTCCAGCAGCGTGCCGTCATCGGGCTCGACTTCGTAATTCTGGTCCGGCTTATTGTCGTTCGCCGTGGGGGTGGCCGCCGGGATCAGCGGGGTTTCCGTCACGGTCTGCGTCATCACCGAATGGAAGCGGTTGAAGACCAGCGTCGCGACGTCGAATTTATCATCGCGGAAGAGCTGGATGATCTCGTTCGCCACGGTCTCCGCATCGATGAATTCCAGCGTTTTTTTGCCGATGAGGTTCTTCGCGCCGATGATGCGGTCGTTCAACTCGCGGCGGAAATAATCATTGCCCTTGCGGCCCAGCGCGTAGACTTTCACGGTCTTGCCCTGGGCTTCCAGGTCGCGCGCGAGGTTGCGGACATGGCGGCCGATATTGGAGTTGAAGGCGCCGGCCAGACCGCGATCCGCGGTGATGGCGAGGATGAGATGGGTTTTATCCCGCCCATTGCCCACCAGCAACGGCGGCGCGCTGGGATTGCCGACCGCGCTGGCGGCGAGCGCGCTCATCATCTCGCCCATGCGCTTGGCATAGGGGCGCGAAGCCTCCGCCTGCGCCTGCGCGCGGCGGAGCTTGGCGGCGGCCACCATTTTCATCGCGCTCGTGATCTTCTGCGTGGACTTCACGCTGTTGATCCGGTTGCGGAGCGTTTTTAAGCTGGGCATGGCTCAGCCAAACGTGCGGAGAAGTTTTTCGATGAAGGCGATGAGCTTCTTCTCGGTCTCGGGCTTGATCTGCTGATCGTTGCGGATCGCCTCGATGATGTCCGGCTCGCTCGCCTTCAACTCCGCCAGGAGCTGGGTCTCGAACTTGCCGACCTGATCGACCGGCAGGCTGTCGAGATAGCCGCGCGTGCCGGCAAACACGGAGACCACCTGATCCTCGACCGAGAGCGGGTGGTATTGCGGCTGCTTCAGCAGCTCGGTGAGGCGTGCGCCGCGCGCGAGGAGTTTCTGGGTCGAGGGGTCGAGATCGGAGGAGAACTGTGCGAAGGCCGCCATTTCGCGGTATTGCGCGAGGTCCAGCTTGATCTTGCCGGCCACCTGCTTCATCGCCTTGATCTGCGCGGCGGAGCCGACGCGCGAGACTGAGAGGCCGACATTGATCGCCGGGCGGATGCCTTTGAAGAACAGCTCGGTCTCCAGGAAGATCTGCCCGTCGGTGATCGAGATCACGTTGGTCGGGATATAGGCGGAAACGTCGCCGGCCTGGGTCTCGATGATGGGGAGGGCGGTGAGGCTGCCCGCGCCGTATTCGTCGGACATTTTCGCGGCGCGCTCGAGCAGGCGCGAATGCAGATAGAACACGTCGCCCGGATAGGCTTCACGGCCCGGCGGGCGGCGCAGCAGCAGGGACATCTGGCGGTAGGCGACGGCCTGCTTGGAGAGATCGTCATACACGATCAGCGCATGCATCGCATTGTCGCGGAAATATTCGCCCATGGCGCAGCCGGTATAGGGGGCGAGATACTGCATCGGCGCCGGGTCGGACGCCGTGGCGGCGACAACGATGGAGTATTCCATCACGCCCTGCTCTTCCAGCGTGCGGACCAGCTGGGCGACAGTGGAGCGCTTCTGGCCGATGGCGACATAGATGCAATAGAGCTTCTTGCTCTCATCCGTGCCGGCATTGGCGGCCTTCTGGTTGATGATGGTGTCGATGATGACGGCGGTTTTGCCGGTCTGGCGGTCGCCGATGATCAGCTCGCGCTGGCCGCGCCCGATGGGGACCAGCACGTCGATGGATTTGATGCCGGTTTGCATCGGCTCATGCACGGATTTGCGCGGGATGATGCCGGGGGCCTTGGTTTCCACGTATTTGCGCTCGGTGAATTCAACC
>Ga0116226_10000924_pt1 | contig 25651 bp, 24 predicted proteins | sample S1TSphfallax_FD_89692 | JGI IMG/M metagenome (GOLD analysis project Ga0116226, IMG submission 89692) | Host-associated microbial communities from peat moss isolated from Minnesota, USA - S1T2_Fa - Sphagnum fallax MG | ecosystem: Host-associated > Plants > Peat moss > Unclassified | place: USA... | reverse complement strand
GTGGCCGGGATCCGCGCGAGATCGCGTAGCGCGGCCCGGACCTGGTCTTCGCCGTCGACGGGATAGCGACGGCCGAGGAGCGTCTGGGAGCAGGGCTCGTGCAGTTCAGCGCGGAAGGTGAACTCGCCGGGATTACCGGCGGGACGGATTCCGGATGCGGTACCAATGGACCATCCGGTCAGGATTTTCGCGAAGGTCGTCACGTCGGTCTGGGTGTAACCACCGTCCACGCCGAGGGTATGCAGTTCGAGGATCTCGCGGGCGAGGTTCTCGTTGAGCCCCAGTACCTGGTCTGGGCGGCGTTGTAACAGACGCTGCGCAGCGCGCGACTCCGGACCCACCGAGCGTGCATTGTCGAGATACAGCAGCATCGCCGGATGGCGCTCGACCGCGAGCAGCAGGTCCTCGAAGCGACCGAGCACTTGCGGCCGAATGGCCTCGCGCTCGAAGCTACCGGCGAGTCCAAGCAGCGCCGATTTATCGATCGAGACCGCGAAATGATTCGACCAGAATTGAGTGAGCCGCTCGAGAAACGGTTGGTCGGTAACGGTCACATGCCGTAGTCGAGTAGTCACCTCCGCCACGTAGATCGGGCGATAGAGCTGCGATAGTTTGAGGGCCGCGCCGGCGATCACGCCCGTGTCGGCCGCTTCAGTCCCGTCAGCCCCCTTAGCGCCGTTGGCCCGAAAGGACACCGCACTGCGCGACGCGCGCGCGGTACGGATCTGCTCCCGTACGCTCTCCGCTTCGGCCAAGATCTCGCTCGTGGGTTGGAGGTTGCCGGCCTCGAGCCGGGGCGGGCCAGCGGCGATCTGCGCGCGCAGCGCGGCTCTTGGGTCGGAGCCGATGGCCGCGATTTCACCGGGCCGCGCCCCGAGCCCGAAGCGGTTCGCCGCCACCGTCGCCGTGATCGAAGTGCTCATGGCTACTCTCAACGCCGACTGCCGCCGAAGGTTGACCGGAAGGCGCCCCGCCAGGTCCGCTGGGGCGGGTCCGTTATACTGCGACGATCCTCCCCGCCCCGGTTTCCCGACCTTATGACCGCCGCCCCCGACCTCGTCCTCGTCGACGGGTCTTCTTACCTGTACCGCGCTTTCCACGCCTTGCCCCCGTTCACGAACTCGCGCGGCGAACCGACGGGTGCGGTCTACGGCGTGATCAACATGCTGCTGAAGTTCCTGAAGGACTATGAGCCGCGACACATCGGCGTGGTGTTCGATGCGCCGGGCCGTACGTTCCGCGACGAGATCTTCGCCGAGTACAAGTCGCATCGTCCGCGGATGCCCGACGAGCTGCGCTCGCAGATCGAACCGCTGCTCGAGGCGGTTCGTGGTCTCGGGCTGCCGCTTCTGCGGGTGAGCGGCGTGGAAGCCGACGACGTGATCGGCACGCTGGCGAAGCGCGCAACCAGCGCCGGGATGACCGTCCTCATCTCGACCGGGGACAAGGACATGGCGCAGCTCGTGGACGCGAACGTCCGCCTGATCAATACCATGAGCAACACGCTCCTCGACCGTGAGGGCGTGAAAGCGAAGTTCGACGTCTGGCCCGAGCAGATCATCGACTACCTCGCGCTGGTCGGTGACAGCTCGGACAATATTCCCGGAATCGACAAGGTGGGCCCGAAGACCGCGGCCAAATGGCTCGCGCGCTTCGGCACGCTCGACGAGCTCGTCGCCCATGCCGCCGAAGTGGAAGGCAAAGTCGGAGAAAACCTGCGGGCGGGACTCGAGACGCTCGCGCTCGCGCGTCGGCTCGCCACCATCCGCACCGACGTCGAGCTGCCGCTGTCGCTCGACCAACTCGCCCGTCAACCCGAGGATCCGGAGCTACTGCGCGCGCTCTACGCACGCCTCGAACTTCGAACGCTGCTGCGGGCGCTGCCAGACGGCGCGACCGTCGAAGTCCCCGCAGTCGAGGCCCCGACGACGGCCACTCCCGCGCCGCCGCTTAGCAGCCTCCCGCGGGCGTACGAAACGGTGACCGACTGGGCGCGCCTCGAGCACTGGATCCAGGCACTCAAAGCCGCGCCGCTCTTTGCCTTCGATACCGAGACCACGAGCCTCGACTACATGCAGGCAGAGATCGTCGGCGTGAGCTTCTGCATCGAACCGGGGGTCGCCGCTTACGTGCCGCTCGCGCACGACTATGCCGGCGCTCCGCCGCAGCTCGACCGTGCGCGCGTACTCGAGGCAATGCGGCCTCTGCTGGAGGATCCCGCTCACGCGAAGCTCGGGCAGCACCTCAAGTACGACGCGCACGTGCTCGAAAATTACGGTATCCGTCTTGCGGGCATGCGCTTCGACACCATGCTCGAGTCCTATGTATTGAACAGCGTCGCCACCCGGCACGACATGGACTCGATGGCGGAGCACTACCTCGGCATCCGCACCATCCATTACGAGGATGTCGCCGGCAAAGGCGTGAAACAGCTCAAATTCAACGACGTCCCGGTCGATAAAGCGAGCGAATACTCCGCCGAGGATGCCGACGTCACGATGCGGCTGCATCGGACTCTCTGGCCGCAGCTCATGGCGGTTCCAGCTCTCGAGTCGCTATACCTGGATCTCGAGCAACCGCTCGTGCCGGTGTTGCAGCGCATGGAGCGCAGAGGAGTGCTGATCGACCGCGAGATGTTGGGCCTGCAGAGCCGCGAGATCGCACTGCGACTCGGCGAGTTGGAACTCCTTGCCCACGCCGAAGCGGGTAGCGTCTTCAACCTCGATTCCCCGAAGCAGTTACAACAGATCCTCTTCGAACGTCTGAACCTCCCCGTCGTGCGCAAGACCCCGACCGGTCAGCCCTCGACCGCGGAGGACGTGCTCGAGGAACTCGCCGCGGCCTATCCGCTGCCACGGCTCATCCTCGATTACCGCGCGCTCGCCAAGCTCAAGTCTACCTACACGGACAAACTACCCGGACAAATCGACGCGGCGACGGGGCGCGTGCACACCTCCTATCATCAGGCCGTGGCCCAGACCGGTCGCTTGTCCTCGACCGACCCGAACTTGCAGAATATTCCGATCCGCCGACCGGAAGGCCGGCGAATCCGCCAGGCGTTCATCGCGCCGCCCGGTCACGTGCTGGTCGCGGCCGATTATTCGCAGATCGAGCTGCGCATCATGGCGCATCTGTCGGGGGACGAAGGGCTGCTGCGGGCGTTCGCGGCGGATCGGGATATCCATCAGGCGACCGCCGCAGAGGTGTTTGGCGCGGCTCCCGATGCCGTGACTCCCGACCAGCGCCGCTCGGCCAAAGCGATCAACTTCGGTCTCATCTATGGCATGTCGGCGTTCGGTCTCGCGCGCCAGCTCGGCATCGGGCGCGGCGCCGCCCAGGAATACGTAGACCTGTATTTTCGCCGCTATCCGGGCGTGAAACGCTACATGGACGAGACGCGCGAGCGGGCCCGCCAGCAGGGCTGGGTCGAGACGGTGTCGGGACGGCGCCTCTACCTACCTGACATCAACTCGCGCAACCGCCAGAGTCAGCAGTACGCCGAACGCAGCGCCATCAACGCACCGATGCAGGGTACGGCTGCGGACATCATCAAACGCGCCATGATCGAGATCGATGCCTGGTGTACGGCGGCGCCGGGGAGGGGGCGGCTGCTCATGCAGGTGCACGACGAACTCGTACTCGAGGTGCCCGCGGCCGACGCTGACACGGTCATCGCGGCGGTGCGCGAACGGATGGCCGCGGCCGGACGGCTGGCGGTGCCGCTGCGGATCGATGTCGGCGTCGGCGCGAACTGGGACCAGGCGCATTGAAAGCGGACTCCTCGAGGTCGCTCCTGTCTAGCTCAAATTATTGAAATTTCGACACTTAATTTTGGCGCGCGAATCGGAACTCCATTCCGGGGCCGCGGTCTGATCCAGTGAGTGCGAGAGTGCTCCCCGCTTCCCTCCCTGAGCGGGTACCCGGTTCACACGAGACCTGTGCCGGGTTAGTCTGCCCCGGTGATTCCGGCAACGGAGTCACCGGGGATTTTTATTGCAGGGGCTTAAGGTGTCACGGACTGCAGCCAGCTTCGTAGCAGGCGCTGCGCTTCCTGAACGCCGGTCCCGTCGTTAGCGGAGAAGAGTTGCACCGTTGCCCGCTCTCCGATCGCCGACTCGGCAGTCTTGAGGGCCTGCCTCCCCTCGTTGCGTGTGAGTTTGTCGGCTTTGGCAAGCAGCACATGGATACGTCGGCGTTCCGCGCGCTCGCTGGATTGGGGCACGGCATTAGCCCAGGCGATGAGCGCTTCGTCGCCCTCGCCGACTCCGCGTCGGGAATCGACGACCAGCATGAGTCCTTGCAGCGACTGGCGCTCGCCAAGCGCCTCGAGCAGCGGCACCCACTTACGGCGCTCCGCCTCGGGCACGTCGGCATAGCCGTATCCCGGAAGATCGACGAGGCGCTCGGCGTAGCGCGGCTGGCCGCGATGGGCGGCGTCGAGCGAGAAATAATTGAGAAGCTGCGTGCGTCCGGGGGTCTTGCTCGCACGGGCAAGCCCGCTGTGCTGGACCAGCGCGTTGATCGCCGTCGACTTGCCGGCATTCGAACGGCCGGCGAATGCGATCTCCACGCCCTCGTCCGGGGGAAACTGCGCGCGGGACGCGACCGACAGCATGAAGCTCGCGCCGGGAAAGAGACTCATTGAGAACCGCTCCTCGAACAGCACCTGGGCATGAGCCCCGTACCGGGGCCGTGGTGTACAATTCTGCGCCGTTTGGCCGGCATCATCCGGCTCGAACCGACCCCTTGGGAGTGTTTTCACTCATGATCAATCTGTTTTCCCGAGTTATCGTAATTCCGACCAGTCTTGCGCTGCTCGGCGCCCTGCCACTCGCGATCGCGCAGGCGCCAGCACCCGCGGCCACTCCCGCAGCGGAAGCGACCGCGCCGTCCACGCCGCATATTCCATCCGCCGAAGCCGGCGCCGCCAAAGTCGTTGCCTGCACGGTATGCCATGGCCCGAACGGCAATAGCGTGAACCCGATTTGGCCGGTTCTCGCCGGCCAGAACGCTGCCTATCTCACCATGCAGCTGAACCTGTTCCGCGCTGGCGTGCGCTACAACCCGATCATGTCGGCTCAGGCCATGGCCATCGCGAGCGAGGATGACGTGCAGGACATCGCCGCGTACTTCGCGGCCCAGACCCCCACGGGCGGCGAAGCCGACCCGAGTTATGTCAAGGCCGGCGAGCGGCTATACCGGGGAGGCGACCGCGAGCGCCATATTCCGGCCTGTGTCGCGTGCCACGGTCCCGTGGGCAAAGGCAATCCCGCGGGCGGCTATCCCTCGCTCCGTGGCCAGCAGTCCGCCTATACCGTCGAGCAGCTCACCGCCTATGCCGAGGGCAGCCGCTACAAGAGCGAGTCGGGCCAGGTGGGCAATAGCCCGAACGGAGCCTGGATGCTCTCCATTGCGAAACGGCTGTCCGCCGACGATATGCGTAACGTCGCGTCCTATACCCAGGGCATGCGTTAAGCCGCTCGCGCTCCGATCCATCGAAGGCTGAGGTATCCGATGATTCGTTCGGTCGCTGTGTTGCTGCTCTCCGGTCTGAGCCTCGTCGCCTGTGCCCGCGAGCCGGCCGCGACCCCCGCCCCGACGTCGCCCGCGGCCGCGGCAGCGACGCCGACGCCGACCGATTCACCGCCCGCCGCCTCGGCCAAGCCCCAGCCTGCGCCGGCCGCGGAAGACAAGGATGGGACGCCGGCGCTCGAGCGCCTGGCCCAGCTCACTCCAGACCAGGAGCTACCCGCCGGCCCGTGGAAAGCGGGGGTGAACTACAAGCCCGTGGTGCCGGCGCAGCCCACCGATGCCCCGCCAGGTAAGGTCCAGGTCGTCGAGGTGTTCTGGTACGGCTGTAGCCATTGCTACGCCCTCGACCCATTCCTCGAGAGCTGGAAGAAGAACAAGCCCGCCTACATCGACTTCGTGCGGGTACCGGTGATGTGGGGCCCGGTTCACCAAGGGCATGCGCGGCTCTTCTACACGCTGCAGGCGCTCGGCAAGCTCGACCAGCTCCACACCCAGGTGTTTGACGAGATCCATCAGCGCAACAACATGCTGGTCTCGCTCAAGAACGACCCGGCCGAGACGCGCAGTATCCAACTTGCGTTCGCCAAGGCACATGGGATCAGCGAGAAGGATTTCCTCCAGGCCTACGACTCCATGGGCGTGGACCTGAACCTCAAGCGGGCCCAGGATTTCACCAACCGCTACTCCGTCGAAGGCGTTCCTCTCATCATCGTCAACGGCCGGTATGAAACCGACGTGGGTATGGCCGGAGGCCAGAGCCAGCTCATCAAGCTCATCGACTGGCTCGCGGCCAACGAGAAGAAGCGCTGATCCGGGCGCGATCGCGCGCCGTGAAGCCCAGGGGGAAACCGCCTGGGCGATGAGCGTCTGCTAGAATCTCAGGCTTCTCGTCGCGCCCGTAGCTCAGCTGGATAGAGTACTGCCCTCCGAAGGCAGGGGTCACTGGTTCGAATCCAGTCGGGCGCGCCATTCCAATGAAATCAAACGGTTAGTTGCTTTTCACCCCAAGTCTCGCCGGTGTAGCGCAGAATGTTTTCGATGTCGTGCTCCGCTTTCGGCGACAGCACGAGACGAAATTTAGGGGAGGACATCCGGGTCTATGATCGTGCCGCTGCGCAGATTCTTGCGTGCGGTTTCGGCGAGGTCGTCCAACCGCTTCGCGCTGTAGTCGCGTCCCTCCCCGCGATCGAGCGGCGCTTCACCTTCCGCGACGGCCCGACGAAAGGCAGTGGCGCGTTCCTCGTCGGCCTGCATGCGCCGGATGGCATCGCGGATGACTTCGGTCGCGTTACCGTAAAAGCCGCCTGCGACTTTCCGCTTTATGTCCCGGTTTCGCCGACGGCATCGGGGGCCGCTGCAATGAGTTCGCCTTCTCGCCGGCTTCCCTACATCGGCCCGGCGCACCGCTTCCACCACGATGTCCGAGGCATCCGTCATCCTGTGACTTCGGCGGGCAGCGGCTATAAGCCAGTCGTAATGATCCCCTGACTTCAGCACGAACTCTCTGCGACCGTGTCGCGTGATCTCGACCGTACAGACTCCGTTGTTATGGGCCACCAGTTGCCACTAGCGGCCACTAGTTGCTACTAGTTGGTTGCTACAAGGGGGGACTGACCGGCGCGAGCAACGGATCGGTGGTCCCGGCTTCCTGGTAACTATCATAGTCTGTGTTGACGCTCCAGAGATCATGCTTCGCGCCCGCGCAAATGTTCTCTGCGACCAGCAGTCCCATCAAGATACTGTGGTCTTGGTTGTTGTACTTGAAAGAGCCGTAGCGGCCGATCGGCCACAGATTCTCATACCTTTTCAGATACTGGATGACCGGCATGAGGGAAGCCCGATAGCCGTGCGCATAGACCGGATAGCAGCGTCGAATACGAACCACATGTCCAGCCGTCACCGCCGCCGAACCGATCAGTCCGATGGCGCGAGTGTCGCGCTCCGCGCGCTCGATCAATGAATCATCTGGCTCGGACCAGCGCTCGTCCTCGTCGTAGCACCAGTATTCGAGTGCCAGGATGGTGAAATTGAGCTGCCCATAAAGCTCCGGGACCCAGTTACGGAAATTCGTGATACGCCCGACGGAAACCGCGTCGGAGTGGATGTACAGCCACTGGTCCGAGAACAGCTGTGTCGCCTCAACCCGCAGATACACCAGAATCGTATTGCGGAATTTGAGCCGCGCCACGCTATCTCTGACCTCCGAGTCTGCGCTTCCGAGGCTCTTTACCAAGAGCGTGAGCGGCATCGTCGAGACGATGTGATCGAACGGCCGGATCGCGCCATCGCGCAACTCCAGGCCGGTTACGGCCGTCCCGGACACCACAACGCGGGCCACTGGGGACGAGAGATGAATCTCGCCGCCGCGGGTCTCGATCGTCCGGGCCATTCTCTCATAGAGGTCGCCGCTCCCCCCCTTGGGATAGGCAAACTCATCAACCAGGGTCTTGTGCCGGGTACGACCGATGTGGAGCGCCGCGAGGATAGACTCCCCCAGCGAGAAGCGCTTGATGCGCTGGGCGGCAAAGTCCGCGTCGAGTTCATCGCAGCCAATTCCCCACAATTTCTCGCTGTAGGATCTAAAAAACATCTCGAACAGGCGTCGTCCGAAGCTGTGGACGACCCAAGCCTCGAACGTGTCGCGCGCATCCGCCGTCCGCTCGGGAATGACGCGCTCTTTCAGGTAACTCGAGATCGCGCGGATGATTTCCATGACACTGAGGTTCGCGAGCACGTTGCCGACGCGCAGCGGGTACTCGAAGAATTTTTCTCGGTAGTAGATACGAGTCTGGCGTGCGACCAGCCTGAACTCTTCACCCAGCACCTCGCGCCAGATCCGATTCACCCGATCATCGCTACTGAAGAAGCGATGTGGGCCGAGATCCACTCGATGCCCCCAAAGATCGAAGCTGCGGGCCAGACCGCCAACTCGGTCGCTGGCCTCGAACACCGCCACCTCCGCCCCGAGCGACTGCAATTGGTAGGCTGCCGTAAGGCCCGCCGGTCCCGCTCCAATGATCCCGACTCGCGGCCGTGTCATGGGCCTCCGCGTGAGAATTCGCTCGCGAGTCGCGACAGGCCCGACTCGAGATCGACGGTTGAACGCCAGTCAAGGAGATCTCTGGCGCGCCGCGGATCACCCACGAATCGCTGCACATCGAAATGTCGCGGAGAAGCCTCGACGATCCGCGCATTGCTGCCAGCAATCCTGCACGCCAACTGAGCGAGCTCCAGCAGCGTGATGCCGCGACCGCTGACGAAGTGAATCGGCGGCAGATTTCGATCCCCGTCCGCCAGCCTGTCGACGACTTTAATGATTCCCCTTGCAACATCCTCGACATGATTCACGTCGAACGAGCAGTCGTTGCCATCGACCCGTAGAGTCGCTCCTCTCACCGCCGCAGCAACAAAGGCGGGAACGACGCGGTCGGCATGATCATGAATGCTGCCGTACACGTTGGCGAAGCGCAGGATCGCAGTGCGCAATCCGGCGTCGCGTGCTTCGAGGACTAGTGCCTCGGCGGCCACCTTCGATCGCGCATAGACATTCATGGGCCGGAGCTCCACGTCCTCGATCACCGGCTGTACGTCCTGCTGTCCGTAAACCTCGCGACTGCTGGCATAGACGAACCATGGTTTGTGGACGCTGTGCACCATCAACCGAAGCAGCGATCTCGTCGCTTCCACGTTGATCGCCCAGCACAGTGCGGGATTCCGCTCTCCGTCAATGACGCGCGACACGGCAGCAAGATGGATCACGCCCGAGACGCCGCGGAGCAAGTCCTCGATTCGAGCGAGGTCACGGATGTCGAGGCGCCGGTCGGCTCGCTCGGAGCGAAGGTCGATGCCCACGGGCTCTATGTCGCGCGCCCTCAGCATCTCGCTCACTACCGTGCCGATGAGACCGGAGGCTCCCGTCACCAAAACCCGCGTTTCGCGCGCCTCGTTCATCTAAAGCACAGGCCTCTTCGAGTTCTTGATCCCACGTTGTCCGAGGATACATGAGTGCCTACACGGCTCCAACCGCGCGGACCTGCTAACTCAGAAAGACAGCCTCGAAAGTATCCATTCGAGGCGATATGCGTAGTATTCGAGTAACCCCGCACGCAGCAGAGGGACCGACGGTCCGAGCTGAGATAACTTATACAATCCGAGCACGAAGAACGAGCTCGCGATACTAACAGCCGTAGCGGCGATGATTGCTATCACGGTCAGGTGCCGCGCCGGGACCTCGCGGTTCAGCAGCCCGGCCAAGCCCATGAACGCGCCGAACTCGATGAACGGGTAGAAATCGATCCGATAGCGATGGCTCATGCTGATTGCGCATAACATCAGCAGTGCCGAGGCAGCGAGACCCACACCGATCGCGCATGCCCGCGCGCGCGCGCTGCTGACTGCAAATCGATCTCCGCGGCTAAAAATCCTACCGAATCCTCCGAGCATCACTCCCAGCAGTAGCGGATCGGTCAGGAAGAAGCTGCCGGGCGGAAGCTCCGCGAAGTCGAGTAACCTAACTTGCGCAGCTTCAAATACGAGCGGCCCGCCGCTCGTGTGAAGAAAGAGAACGGGGAAGAAGTAGTAGCTCAGGCCGATCGGTATCCGCGTCAGGTTGAAAAGGCCGTAGTTCGCAAGCCTCTGCAGCCTATCCGGGAACTCGATGTTGAACAGGTAATGGTGATAATTGGCGAATACGAGCGGATTTCCCCATCTCATGTAGTTGACGAATCCGGCGATGCCGATGAAGACCACCAGTATCGAGATCGGCGAGACAAGTTGGCGGCCGGTGAGCCGCGGCCGAGTCAGAGCTCCGACCGCGAGCAACAGTCCGCAGGCGGCGTAGAGCCCCACTGCTGTCGATACTCGCGTCAGCAACGCAAGTCCCGCCATGCTCGCCATGGCGCACAGCGACGATGTCGGGAAGCTACCATGGATCATGCCGCCGACGGCCCAGTAGATGAACAGCGCCGCGAGTGCACCGGCCCAGAGACACACTTCCTGGTAGAGGCTCGCTCTGAGAAACTCGATCTGAGGGCCTGCGAACAGGATCGTCAGCAGCATGCTCCAGTAAAGCAGTCGGAACGTCGTATCGCTGCGCGTCGCGCCGCGTTCGAAATGCCTGAAAATCAGACGTATCGTCTTGATCTTGACGGCGCCCGCCAGGCAGACCGCGACGCAACACGACACGGCGGTGACGTCCCATCGCTGCGCGCCCGGCATCAGCGCAAGCGGCAGACGCAGCAGCGCGGGCAGCACCCCCCAATAGGCCACGACAGCGCCTTTGACCGCGAATCCCTCTTTGCCCACTATCGCCGGATCTACGTCGAAACGGCCGGCCAGGAGGTGCTCGGCCATGCTGTTGAACGTGAGGTTCAGGCTGTAGATGGGCATCGGCCCCGGCAACAGGTGTCCACCTGCCAGCGCAAGCACGTAAACGGAGAATGCGAGCGCCAGCAGCCCCGCCGTGATGAGTCGAGTGGTCGTACTGTCGATCACTGGATCAGGGCTCTCGGCCCAGCATGAATATGCATCCGGGGCGCACCTCCTAGACACTCACCCATCATTCCCGAGCAGGGTCGGCAGCGCGCACCGGTCTTACCAGACCGAGTGATTCTGGCGGAGGGCGGAAGCCGAATGATACCCGGAATTTCCGGTCCCGCGCCCGCGCCGCTATACTGCGCCGCCGTCCGCTTGGGGCGGCTATTCCGGAAAACAGCAACCTTGAGTAGTAACCAGGACTCGCAGTTCTTCACGACCTTCAGCATCGTGATCGGACTGCTCATCGCTATCGCATTGGTGTTGTTCGGTGTCGCCCGCGCCATAGGCGGCGGCGCCCAGAGAGCGGATGTCTACTCGGATCCGCTGTACGTTGCCGAGGTGCAGAAACGCGTCAAGCCGTTCGTTCAGGTGGCGGTCGCAGGCAAGGACAATTCCGCGCTCGCGATCCCGGCGGACACCGCGGTGGCCGCGACCGCGGCCCCCGCGCTCGCGATCCCCAAAGACGGCGCGGCACTCTTCCAGGCGGTGTGCTCCACCTGCCACGGGGCGGGTATTGCCGGCGCGCCGAAGGCCGGTGACAGGGCGGCTTGGGCGCCGCGCATTGCCGAAGGCAAGGCGACGCTCTATCAGCATGCGCTGAATGGCTACCAAGGTAAGGCGGGAGCCATGCCCGCCAAGGGCGGCCGTCCGGACCTGCCCGATGACCTCATCAAGCAGGGGGTCGACTACATGGTGTCGCTCGCCAAGTAACCGGCCCAGAAACCGGCCAAGTCACCGGCCCAGTCACCGGCCCAATAACCGGAGTCAATCGAGCGCGCGCCGCAGCTGCAGCGCTTCGGCCAGATGATTCGGCGATATCGCGAGCGACTCCTCGAGATCGGCGATGGTTCGCGCCACCCGCAATAGCCGATGCACGCTACGGGCGGAGGTCGGGAAGCGGCGCAGGCTCCGCTCCAGGAGTCGCCGCGCCGCCGGTTGCAGGCTGCAATGCGCCTCGATCGCCGTCACAGGTAGCGCCGCGCTGGGGCTGCCCCAGTGGCGAAGCTGGAACTCGCGCGTGGCGCAGGCCCGTTGTCGCAGCGCAGTGGTAGTCGTAGCGGATTCCGAACCGGCCGGCGAACGCGAGAGTTCCTCCGGATCGACCATGCTGACCTCGATCCGCAGGTCGATCCGGTCGAGCAGCGGCCCCGAGATCCGCTCCTGATAACGCGCGATGCGCGGCGGTGCGCAGCGGCAGCGGCCTACGACTGAGCCCCGCCAGCCGCAGGGGCAGGGATTCATGGCCGCCACCAGCTGGAAGGCCGCCGGGTACACCACCTGGCTCTTGGCGCGCGACACGCAGACCAAGCCCGCCTCGAGCGGTTCACGCAGCGCCTCGAGTACGCGGCGGTCGAACTCCGGGAGCTCGTCGAGAAAAAGGATCCCGTGGTGAGCCAGGCTCACCTCACCCGGCCGGGCCTGGGGGCCGCCGCCGATGATCGCCTGCGGGGAGGCGGTGTGGTGCGGCGAGCGGAACGGGCGACGCCCCCACTCGCCCTGATCGAAGCCCAACCCGCTCACCGCGCGAATGCTCGCCACCTCGAGAGCCTGCTCGGGCGGAAGCGGCGGCAGCAGCCCCGGCAGGCGTTGCGCGAGCATCGTCTTGCCGGACCCCGGCGGCCCGACCATGAGCAGGCTATGCCCACCGGCTGCCGCGATCAGGAGTGCGCGCTTGGCCTGAACCTGGCCGCGGACGTCGGCGAGGTCGGCGACCGCCGCCTCGCACGCCAGCGGCAGCCGCGACTCGCAGCGCCCCAGCAGTCGCCGCCGCGCGAGATGATCATGCACTTCGAGCAGGTGCCCGGCGCCGTACACCTCGCCCCGGCCGGGAAGCGTCACCTCCGCGACGTCGGCGCGCGGCACGATCATCGTGTGGCGTTCGCGCGCCGCCTCGGTCGCCGCGAGCAGCAGCCCACGCACGGACTTGAGCTCCCCGCCGAGTCCGAGCTCGCCGTAAAGCTCGACGCCTTCGAGATCGGGAGCGTTGAGCTGACCGGAGGCGACCAGGATCCCGAGCGCGATCGGCAGGTCGAACCGGCCGCCGTCCTTCGGCAGATCCGCGGGGGCAAGATTGACCGTGATGCGCCCGGCGGGGAACTCGAACCGTGCATTCACGAGCGCCGCCCGCACCCGCTCCTTACTCTCCTTCACAGCGGTGGTGGGCAAGCCTACGATCGAGAAACTCGGCAGACCACTGCCGAGGTTCACCTCGATCTCGACCAGGGGCGACTGTAGCCCGATCTGCGCACGGCTGACGCAGCGAGCCACGCGCCGCGGCGCAGCACTCACGGCGCGCTGGTCGCAGCCCCCACCGGTCGCGCCGCGGCCTCGAGCTCGGCCACGCGCTTCTCGAGCGCTTCGAGCTTGGCGCGGCTACGTTCGAGGACGCGGGCCTGAGCGTCGAATTCATCCCGCGAGACGAGGTTGAGTCGGGTCAGATTTGCGCGCAGCACGGCGCGGAAGTTCGACTCGAGATCCCGCTGCAGCGCGCGCAGGGCGGGCGGCAGAGATTCGAACAGGCGGTGCGCGATATCATCGATTCGATTTTCCATGAGACCTCGGGTTAGCGTTCAATGTTGATGCAGGCATGATCGGCTTTAGCTCTAAAACGGTGCAAGCGGCGCCGACACGACCGCCCACTCCCGGCTATTTCAACCGCTTCGCTCTGGCACGGAAGCTGCAATGCGGTCACCTTAAAGCTTATCGACCAGGCCGTGTTCCGTCTGCCTGAGTAACGCGGGCGAACGGGGCAAAACAACTATGAAAATGATCACCGCCGTCTTACGACCTTACAAAGTGGACGAGCTGCGCACGGCAGTGGCCCACCTCGGTGTCCAGGGCATGACGGTGACCGAGGTGCTCGGCTTCGGTAAGCAGCTCGGCCACGCCGAGTCGTATCGCGGCGCCCAGTACCAGGTCGATTCGATTCCCAAGGCCCGTGTCGATATCGCGGTGGACGACTCCGCCGTGGAATCGGTCACCGAAGCCATTGCCAACGTCGCCCGAACCGGCAAGACCGGCGACGGCAAAATTTTCGTCGCGAACCTCGAACAGACGATTCGGATCCGCACCAGCGAAACGGGCCCCGCGGCGACCTGAAGCTCCCGTCTCCATCGCGCACCGTGACCTCGAGGGCGTGAATCGTCGATAATCGCTCGCTCCGTTCCGCGCCCGATAAGAATCAACTCAATAAGTAAACAGGGAGCTTTCATGCCGCTCGACCCGCAGAACAACCGCCGCCGCGCCGCACTGTGGCGCGGGGCCCTCGCCGTCATCGCCGTGCTCGCGCCGGCGCTGGCCGCCGCCGACGCGACACCCGCACCGGTGCCGAACAAAGGCGACGTGGCCTGGATGCTGGTCTCGACCGCGCTCGTGATCATGATGTCGGTCCCGGCCCTCGCGCTGTTCTACGGCGGCCTGGTGCGCTCGAAGAACATGCTGTCGGTGCTGATGCAGGTGCTGGTCGGCTTCTCGCTGGTCGTGGTGCTGTGGTGCCTGTACGGCTATTCGCTGGCCTTCACCGAAGGCACTGGCGTGACGGCGCCATTCATCGGCGGTTTCTCGCGCCTGTTCCTCCAGGGGACTTTCGATGCGGCGAGTGGCAACTTCTCGACCGCCGCGACGTTCAGCAAGGGTGTGGTGCTGCCCGAACTCGTCTACGTCGCGTTCCAGGCGACGTTCGCGGCGATCACCTGTTGTCTGATCGTCGGCTCGTTCGCGGAGCGCGTGAAGTTCGCGGCGGTGCTGATCTTCATCACGATCTGGTTCACCCTCAGCTACCTACCGATCGCTCACATGGTGTGGTTCTGGGAAGGTCCCGACGCGTACACGAGCGCGAGTGTCGTCGATGCCGCCAACGCCAAAGGCGGATTCCTCTGGCAACTCGGTGCCCTCGACTTCGCCGGGGGTACGGTAGTTCACATCAACGCCGGCGTCGCGGGTCTGGTCGGCGCCATCATGATTGGCAAGCGGCTCGGCTACGGTAAAGAGTCGATGGCGCCTCACAACCTCGTGCACACCATGGTCGGCGCCTCCCTCTTGTGGGTGGGCTGGTTCGGGTTCAATGCGGGTTCGGCCCTCGAGGCCGGAAATTCCGCCGCCCTCGCTTTCATGAATACCTTCCTCGCCACCGCGGGGGCGGTGCTCTCTTGGACCTTCGCGGAGTGGATCGTCAAAGGTCATCCGTCGATGCTCGGTGCGGCCTCGGGCGCCGTGGCGGGGCTGGTCGCGATCACGCCCGCCGCCGGTAACGTGGGCCTCATGGGTGCGCTGGCGATCGGACTGATAGCGGGCGTGGTGTGCCTGTGGGGGGTCACCGGTCTGAAGCGGATCCTGCGCGCCGACGACACGCTCGATGTATTCGGAGTGCATGGCCTCGGCGGCATTCTCGGGGCGCTCCTGACCGGCGTCTTCAATACCCAGGCTCTCGGCGGCCCGGGCTTCGTGTCGGACTGGGTCACTGGGGCGGTAGCGTCGAACCCGATCGGCACCCAGGTCCTCATTCAAGCCAAGGCAGTCGGCCTGACGGTCGTTTGGTCGGCGGTGTCGGCGTTCATTGCCTACAAGATCGCGGACCTTACCGTGGGCCTGCGTGTCAGCCAGGAAGACGAGCGGGAAGGGCTCGACACCTCCTCCCACGGCGAGCGGGCCTACGGCTGAGCAGGGCCGGGAAAGTTACGAATGTGACGGAGGTCACGCGCGGGGGGCCTGGGACGAGCGATACTGTTTTTTGCAGGAGTTCTCCCATGCGCCCCCGACTCGTTTTTGCCGCGGTGTACTGTGTCTGCGCGAGTGTCCTCGCCCAAGCCGATGTATGGACTTGGAAGGATGCGAACGGACTGGTGCACTACAGCGACCAGCCGGTCGATGGCGCGGTGCGCATCAAGGAGACCGTGGCGCGCAGCGCACCGGCGGGGCCTTCCGCCGCCGCGGCCCCGAATTCCAAGGATTCGCTGGCGGCCTTGAACAAGGCGGCCGACGCCACCCGGGTCAAATCGGAGGCCGAACTCGCGGTGCAGCAGGATCTCGCCAAGAAGCAGGAAGAACAGTGCGCCAAGGCGAAGGCTGCATATAACGACGCCATCAGCGCACGGCGGATCTACAAGACCAGCACCGATGGTGGCCACGAGTTCATGAGCGATGCGGAAGCCGATGATTATCGGGTCAAAGCGCATGCCGACATGGACTCGGCCTGCGCGGCGAGTGCCGATCCCTCAGCCGTGAGATAGGGACGGCGCGCTCTCGCACTCTAGAATAGCGGTCCCTGAACTCGAGGAGCCCGCATGTCCCCCGGACCGTCCGCCGCCGCGAATCCTACCCCTGCCCCGCTTCGCGTCGGAGTGCTGGGACTCGGGGCGATGGGCGCGCCGATGGCGCGCAATCTCCACCGTGCCGGGCTACTCGCCGGGGTATGGAACCGCACGACCGCCAAAGCCTCGAGCCTCGGGGCCGAGCTCGAGAGCCCGGTCGCCGCGTCGCCGAGCGCACTCGCCGCTACGGTGAATGTGGTGTTGATCTGCGTATCGGCCGACGCCGACGTGCTCGGCCTCGTCGATCTGATCGCACCGGTGATCGTCCCAGATACCCTCGTAATCGACTGCTCGACGGTGGGTGCGCAAACGGCGCGGCGCGCCGCCGAGACGCTGAGCGCGCGCGGCGCCTGGTTCCTCGACTGCCCCGTGAGCGGCGGAGTGGAAGGCGCGCGCGACGCGACGCTCGCGGTCATGGCCGGTGGCGACCCCCGGGCGTTCGCGCGTGCCGAGCCGGTGCTGCGTGTGCTCGGACGAACCATCACCTGGTTCGGGCCGAGTGGCTCGGGGCAGGCGGCCAAGGCCACCAACCAGATCATGTGCGCCGGGATCATCCGTGCGATCGCCGAAGCCATGGCGTTCGCCCGCGCCCAGGGACTTCCGCTCGAGAAACTGGTGGACACGCTGTCGACGGGCGCCGGCTCGAGCTGGTACTTCGTCCATCGCGCTCCGAACATGATTCGCGAGAGCTTCCCCGCTGGATTCCGGGTGCGCCTGCATGCCAAGGACCTTGGCATCTGTCGCGATATGGCGGCGGCGTTCGGGGTCCATCTGCCGGTGGTCGATGCGATGCTGGGCGAGTACGCGGAACTCATTGCCGAGGGGCATGGCGATGAGGACATCTCAGCAGTCTATCGGCTGAAGGCGCGGCTGTTCGACGCGTCCCACCCCAAATGAAGGCGAAGTCCGGGACCCGGCTGGAACCTCCGCGGCTCCACCTACCGGACTTCTGCGCGCCGCGTGCCGTCTTTACGGTGGTGTTGATCGTCGAGCTCACGGCCCTCACCTTGAGCCTCGCGCGGGGCGGCGAGCGTGGCGAAGGCGGTGCGGCTTTCTGGCCGGACTTCTGGAGTGATTTCGGCGGCGCCGCGCTGTTCCTGCTCTGGGTCGGCCTGTGCGGCGCAGGCATTCTGTGCCGGCTGAGAGGCTGGCTCGCACGCCAGAGCGTGGCGCGCGCCACCACAGCGGTGCTCGGACTCATCGCCGGTGTGATCGGTATCATTTCGGCGCTGGCACACGAGCTCAGCCGCCTGTACCTATTCGGTCCCGAGCCCCGCGGCTGGATACTGCCACCGGATGGCGTCGCCTTCATGGTCCGCAACATGTTGATCGGGCTCGTGGTGTCAGCCATGGCGCTGCGCTACTTCTACGTCGCCCAACAGTGGCGGCGAAACGTCGAGCTGCAGGCGCATGCCCGGGTCAATCTGCTCCAGGCCCGAATCCGACCGCATTTTCTGTTCAACAGCATGAACAGTATCGCGTCGCTCACCCGCTCGGATCCCGCGCGCGCCGAAGAAGCCGTGCAGGATCTGGCAGATCTGTTCCGCGCGACGCTGTCTGAGAACCGTCGCGAGATCCCGCTCCAAGACGAGATCGAGATCGCCCGCACTTACCAGCGGATCGAGCAGCTGCGGCTCGGGGAGCGCCTGCGGGTCGCCTGGCACGTGGACTCGCTCCCGCCGCAGGCGCTCGTCCCGGGTCTCACTCTGCAGCCGCTGCTCGAGAATGCGATCTACCACGGCATCGATCCACTGCCCCTCGGCGGAGGCGTCAGTATCACCGGCGAATGCGTCCATGGGCTGATCACCCTCGTGGTCCGCAACCCCGTTGCGCCACTCGAGCACGGCGCGGGGTCCACAGTACCTCGCAGCGGCAATCGTCTCGCCCTGGCCAATATCCGCGAGCGCCTCGAGCTCATGTACGGCGAGCGCGCCACCTTGAAGGCCGGCCGCTTCGACGCCGAGTTCGTGGTGACGCTGCGGTTTCCGCATATCGAAACCGCCGCTCGGTTACGAGCGTGACGCAGAAGCGCGGTATATGAATCGCGCGCGCGTCCTCATCGTCGATGACGAGGCGCCGGCGCGAGCGCGATTGCGCAGCCTCCTCGAAGAGGCCCCCGACATGGAAGTGGTGGGCGAGGCGAGCCAGGGCGAGACGGCGGTCGAGCTCGCGCGGCGACTCGCGCCGGATATTGTTCTGCTCGACATCCACATGCCGGGAATGAACGGTCTCGAAGCCGCACGTCATCTCGCTGCACTCGCGCAGCCACCGGCGGTGATTTTCGCTACCGCGTTCGATGACTACGCGCTGCAGGCATTCGAGGCGCAGGCCATCGCGTACCTCATGAAACCGGTTCGTCGCGAGAAGCTCTTCGCAGCCTTGGCACATTCCTTGAGGCTCACTCGGCTGCCCCGACCGCAGACCACCGGACTCGCCGCTCGTCCCGCGGTCAGCCCGGTGCATGTCGAAGTGCGACAGCGCAACGGAATCAAGCTCATTGCGGTCGAGAACGTACTGGTATTTCTCGCCGAACAAAAACTGACGCGGGTACGGCACACCGAAGGCGACGATCTCATCGAGGATTCGCTGCGTATCCTCGAGGCGCGACTCGGTAGCGAGTTCATTCGCATCCATCGCAGCGCGCTCGTGAGCGTCAGTCGTCTCGAGCAAATCGAGCGCGGGGCGCAGGGCCAATACAGCGTGCGGGTGCGAGGTCTGGCGCAACCTCTGCCGGTGAGCCGCCGCATGGCCGGCGAGTTGCGGTCACGCTTCGTCAATTTGACGTAAGTAGAAAGTTCCGCAAGCAGGTTGGTGATTCGTGAGAGACTTCAACGCGCCCTCGACATATCACGCGTCTGATGGGGTTCGCCGACCGTTCATCCACGGAGACCGATCAGATGCCGCCATCATCCCCCGCTTGTGGACTCGAGGGAGAGACGCGCCTCGCCGCCACCGGTCTCGCGCATCGCAGCATCGATATCTGGCTAGCGGACAGCGCGCGCTCCGGTCTCGCGCAGCGCAGCGCCAAGGACTGCCTGCGAAAGCGGACCATGCAGCGGGTGGACGCGGTGCTCGAGCATGACCTGCCAAGCGCGGCCAATCAGCGTTGGCTGTGCGATACGGTGCGAGCCTGGGCTCCGCTCGAAGTACTCTTCCCCTCGAAAATCTGGTCGGGAACGCGCGGCGTCACGGGCGAACTCGCCGGGCACCTCGTCCTCATCGTCAAACGCGAGTATGGCCACGTCGCGAGCGGGCTTCGGCCATTTCCGCGCGCCAGAGAGTTACTGCAAGCCGAGGCGCAGCACCTCGCGCTCCAGCTCGAGATCGGCGCTTCGCTGCGGCCGCTCCTCGAGAGCGAGGCTTCGCACGAAGACTGGCTGAACCCCTATATCGACATGTCGCTCGCGATGGCCGAGTATCTGCATCGCAACGTCATCGGCCTGTCGCAGGTGCTCCCGGATTCGATGGTGATGCGCTACGCGACCGGGATCTCCCGGACCCAGCAGAGCCTGCGTGCGGCCTGTCGCCGAACGCCGCAACCCGCCGCCCACGGCCTCAACTAGGGAGTGATTAGCCGCCCCATTCCGTGATGGTCTGCGCGATACGTCCGAGGGGCAGCACGGTCTTCGCGGCTCCTAACCGGATCGCCTCCTTAGGCATTCCGAACACCACACAGCTCGCCTCATCCTGAGCCATCGTCGAGGCACCGGCTTCGCGCATCTCGAGGAGTCCCCGAGCGCCATCGTCGCCCATGCCGGTCATGATGATCCCGATGGCGTTGGGACCCGCGTACTTGGCCACGGACCGGAACAGCACATCCACGGACGGTTTGTGGCGATTCACCAACGGGCCGTCCACCACTTCAGCGTGGTAGTAGGCGCCACTGCGCTTCAGCATGAGGTGCTTCCCGCCCGGCGCAATCAGAACGTGTCCCGGCAACAGTCGCTCGCCATGCACCGCTTCACGCACCTCCACCTCGCAGAGATCGTTGAGCCGTGCCGCGAACGCCGCGGTGAATTTCTCCGGCATATGCTGCACCACCACGATTCCGGGACACCCGCGAGGTAACGCGGTGAGGACCTTCTCGAGTGCCTGAGTGCCCCCGGTCGAGGTCCCGAGCGCGACGATGTGCTCGGTGGTCTGTCGCATGGCGTGCGACCCGATCGGGGCGATGACGGCGTCGGCATTCTGCTTCGGCGGCACTACGCCTCCGTTAGCCCGCCCCCTCAAGAACGACGATCCCGGCGGCGCACCGTTGCGCAAGGAGGCTTTGAGCTTCGAGACGTTGGCGAGACCTGCCGACTTCACGGCGTTCACGAGATCGGCGGAAGAGTCCTCGAGGAAGCCCTTCAGTCCGCTCTTGGGCTTGGTGACGATCGCCACCGCCCCGGCAGACAGCGCCTCCATGGTCGTGACCGCGCCCTTCTCCGTAAGCGTCGAGCAGATCACCACCGGCGTCGGTCTCTCATCCATGATCTTACGCAGGAAGGTGAGGCCGTCCATGCGCGGCATCTCGACATCGAGGACCAGCACATCCGGCCATTCCTCCTTCATTCGGGTCATGGCGAAAATCGGGTCGGCCGCTGCAGCCATCACGTGAATCTCGGGGTCGGCCCCGAGCTGGTCAGAGAGCACCCGGCGAACGACCGCGGAGTCGTCGACGATGAGGACACGTATTTTCTTCATGAAGCTTTCTCCTGGACCGGGTCAATCACGGGGCCCCGGAATACATTGACCTTGCCGGAAGAAAGGTCGAAGGCCACCTGCCGGCTCCCGTGCCCTCCCACGTCCTCGCTGACCACTTGGTAGCCGCGCTCAGCGAGTAGCCGCCGCGCGGCGACGATGTTCTGGCAGCCCACGTTGTGGCAGCGTCGCCGAACCGCCTCGTCGCAGACCTGTCGGCGGCAGCCCTCGTTGGTGAGCTGGGTCGGGAACATATTGCCCCCGCCAAAGATGCGCGCCACATACTCGTCGGTCCGCGAGCCGACCCGAAGTAGCGCTTCCGCGAACAGGGTCATCACCTCGTCCGCGTAGAAGCCCGGATCGGGCCGATCCATGCGCTCATCCCGTCGCCGATGCGGCAACATGAAATGGCACATGCCACCGAGCCGTCGTTGCGGATGCCAGAGCGTAATGGCGACGCAGGTACCGAGCACGGTGCGCACACAGGCAGGCGCGAGTCCGAAGTGAAACTGCCCGGTGTGCAAGATGATCTCGCCGGCCGCAAGGCTCACGCGGCGGGCTTCCGATAGACGGCCGTCTGAACGGGCTGCAAAATCCCACTGATCCCCTGCAGCGAGTCACAGTGGCCGATGAACAGGTAGCCGCCCGGCTTGATGAACGGGGTGAGGCGCTCGATGAGTTTCGCCTTGGTCTCCATATCGAAATAGATCATGACGTTGCGCAGGAAAATCACATCGAACTCGCCGAACTTCGGCAGACTCTCGTTGAGATTCGCGCGCTCGAAGCGCACCCGGTCGCGCAGTTTCGGATCGATCAATAACTTACCCGCGTACGGGCCGGTGCCCTTCATGCAGAACCGCTGCAGATACTCCTTGGGGATTCCCTCGATTCGCTGCATCTCGTAGAGCCCCTTGCGCGCGACCTCGAGGACCCGAGTACTGATGTCGGTGCCGAGGATTTCCCAGTCGAGGTGAGGGACGCACGCCGCAAGGAGCATCGCAACACTGTAGGCCTCCTCACCAGTCGAAGACGCCGCGCTCCAGACGCGAAACCGGCCGCCCGGTCGGGCCCTGGGCAGTACCTGCTTACGCAAGAAGTCGAAATGCTGCGGCTCGCGAAAGAAGTAAGTCTCGTTAGTGGTGAGGAGATCGAGCGAAATCTGCAACTCGTCGGCCTTACCGGCTTGCTGGATGAACTTCAGATACTCGCTGTAGCTACGCAGTCCGTGATGCGTGAGGCGCTTGCCCCAGCGGCTGATTACCAGAGTCTTCTTGGTAGCGGGCAGGCTGATGCCCGCCATGCTCATGGCGAGCGCCTGAACTTTCGCGAACTCCGCGTCGCTGATTGTCACCGGTTCCATGGCGCAGCAGTGTCCCCGCCCTCAGGCGAGGACCAGCTTCGAAACCGCGTCGAGCAGGTTCTGCGGCTGGAAGGGCTTCGTGATCCACGCCTTGGCGCCCGCCGCACGGCCTTCGTTCTTCTTGTCTTCTCCGGCCTCGGTGGTGAGCATGATCACAGGCGTGAACTTATAGGCCGGATGCGCCTTCACGGCCTTGAGGAATCCGATTCCATCGAGCCTCGGCATATTGACGTCGCTGATGATGAGATGCAGCTTGCCGGCGAGCTTCTCGACGCCGTCCTGGCCATCGTTGGCTTCGATGACCTCGTAGCCCGCGCGGGTCAGGGCCATCCCGGCGACCTGCCGTACCGACGCTGAGTCATCCACGATCAATATCCGCTTAGACATGATGCTGCTCCATTCCTGGCTGCGCCTTAAGAGGCGTCCTAATTAGAAGAAATCCACGGCTGCGGGGGCGACTGCGGTCGCCGCGCCGCCTTCGTGAATACGGCGTTCCTCATCGGTGGTGTAACTCTTGGCAAGCTTGTCGAGGTAGTCACGTGCCGCATCGCGACCGTGTTCGGCGCCTGCGCCGCGATCGAGGGCGCCGGCGAGCTTCGGGATGTCGTCCACACTCTGTACGACATGCGAGAGAATCTGTCCGACGCGGTCCTGAAACTGAAGCTGAACCATCGATTCCATGACCTCGTCCTTGATGACTTCGCTCTCGCGGCGAAACTGCTCGGCCGAGTGCAGCAGCCGCTCGGTCATGCCGGCGAACTGCTCGAGTACCTGGCTGATGCGCTGCTCGGAGTCCTTGACGGTGGACTCCTCGGTCTGCGTCACCCGCTCATTGGATCCGAGGATGCTGGTCAGAGCGTCGTTGATATGCGCGATCTTGGCACCGATTTCCTTGCCGGTATCGCGCGAGGCGGTGGCGAGCTGGCGCACTTCCTGCGCCACGACCGAGAAGCCCTTACCGACGTCGCCACCGGCGTGAGCGGCCTCGATCGCGGCATTGAGGGCGAGAATGTTGGTGCTGAAAGCGAGGGTCTCGACGGTCTTCGCCATCTCGCGCAGCTCCGCGGTGTATTTGCCGAGCGAGCGGATCTCATCGATCAGCGCGGTGCGACTATCGCGCATGGCCGTCAGCGCCTCGACCACCGTTAGGAGCTGGCCGCGACCGGCATCGAGAGCCTGGGTGAGATCTTGCCCGCCATTGCCCGACACCGCCTGGGACGCCGCCACCGCCGCATCCAGGCTCGAGACGATACCGCGGAAGCGTGTCGTCAGCGCAAGGATGGCGTCCTCGGACTGCGTGCGGGCGTTCTCGACCTGTTTGGCGAGGACGGGGAGTGCTTCGAAGCAGAACGCCTCCGAAGCATTGATCGACGTCGACCCGTCCTCCAGCGGCGCGAGGCGCTGCGCGAAGGGAGAGCGGAGCTTCACTGCGTCCTCGTGCTCGCCAGGGACTCCATCTCCTCGATCGAGAGGACCTTCTCGACCTCGAGGATGATGACGAACTTGCCGTGTACCTTGCCCATCCCCGCGATGAAGTCGGTGCGCACCGAGGCCCCAAAGCTCGGGGGCGGCTCGATCTCGCTCTCGGCGATTTCGAGCACCTCGTTCACCGCATCGACGACCACGCCGAGTACCTGGCGCGAACCATTGGTTTCGGTTTCGACGATTACGATACAGCTCTTCTTGGACACCCCCGTGCTCGCCCGGCCAAACCGCGCGCAGAGATCGATCACCGGCACGACGGCGCCGCGCAGGTTCACTACCCCGCGCACGAAGGACGGCATCATCGGCACGTCGGTCGGTGCCTGATATTCGAGGATTTCCTTGATGCTGAGGATCCCGAGGGCGAACACTTCACCCCCTAAGATGAACGTCAGGTACTGGTTTTGATCATGACCGTGCTGGGTGAGCGGTACGGCCGTAACGGTTTCTGCATGTGCCACGGTGGTCTCCTGAATTCTAGAAGCGCTCGAAATGCTGGTCGCCCGCCACGGCGCTGCCGTTGCGGTGTGCCGCGCCGTTGAGATGCGCGCTGTCGGACTCGAAACCCTCGAAGGCGTCGAGCTCGGCAGGGGCCTTCGCTCCGCTGGCCGCCTTGGCGAAGATGCGCCCGGAGCGTCCGGACTTGGTCGCCTTCGGCGCGACCGGCGCGGACTTCGCATGACGCGCAGCGCTTCGTCCGGTCCCGGCACCCTCCTCGGTCTTGAAGAACCCCATGGTTTCCTGCAGCTGCTGCGCCTGACCGCTCATCTCCTCGGAGGTCGCGGCGAGTTCTTCGCTCGAGGCCGAGTTCTGCTGGGTGAGTTGTGAGAGCTGGGACATCGCGGAGTTGATCTGACCGACGCCGGAGGACTGTTCCTGACTCGCCGCGGCGATCTCCTGCACCAAGTCCGCAGTCTTTCGAATCGACGGTACCATCGTCTGCAACAGCGACCCGGCCTTCTCGGCGAGGTCGACCGAAGAGGTGGCGACTTCGCCAATCTCCTGGGCCGCGACCTGCGAACGCTCGGCGAGCTTGCGGACCTCGGCGGCGACCACCGCGAAGCCTTTGCCGTGCTCGCCGGCCCGCGCCGCCTCGATCGCGGCGTTGAGCGCGAGGAGATTCGTCTGGTAGGCGATGTCGTCGATGATGGAAATCTTCTTGGCGATCTGCTTCATGGCGTCCACCGTCTTGCCGACGGCTTCTCCACCTTCGCCGGCCTCCTGGGCGGCCCGCGTCGCCATCTGATTGGTGATCTTCGCGTTCTCGGTGTTCTGCGAGATCGAGGCGGTCATCTGCTCGACGGAGGCCGAGATCTCCTCGACACCCGAGGATTGTTCGGTCGCGCCCTGGGACAGCGACTGCGCGGTGGCGGATACCTCTTCGCTTGCGGATGAAAGATTGTCGGTCGCGGAACGTACGGTCCCGATGACGTCGGAGAGCTTGCCCACCATGCTACGCATCGCGCCGAGCAAGAGACCAACCTCGTCGGTCGAATTGGACTCGATCTCGACCCGCAGGTCTCCGGCCGCGAGTTTTTTCGAGACGACGAGCGCCTCGCCGATGGGTCCGGTGATGGAGCGAGTGACGATCACGGCGGCCAGGATGGCGAGCACCACCGCAACGCCGACGACTCCGCTCAGAGTCTTGAACGCGGCATCGTAGGTAGCCTCGGCCCGCGTGGCCGACTCTTGGTTCATTTTGGATTTCGCAGCCTTGAGATCGTCTAGCTGCTTGAGAAGCGCCGCTCGC
>Ga0116226_10000923_pt1 | contig 25674 bp, 23 predicted proteins | sample S1TSphfallax_FD_89692 | JGI IMG/M metagenome (GOLD analysis project Ga0116226, IMG submission 89692) | Host-associated microbial communities from peat moss isolated from Minnesota, USA - S1T2_Fa - Sphagnum fallax MG | ecosystem: Host-associated > Plants > Peat moss > Unclassified | place: USA... | reverse complement strand
TTCATGGTCATCTTCCCAAAACTGTAAAAACGCCTCCAGGTCGGAAAATCCCAGCCCTCGCCATAATTCCTTCCGATAGAACGCCGCCGAATAGGCCCAGCCCGCATAAGCCCGCCCGAAAGCGCGCTTGCCCGCCTGCATCGTTGCCTTCAGCCCTTCGAGAAACACATTATTCAACGGCCAGCAGCGCGCGCTTCCGCAAACCGCCAGCAACGCCCGGACCATCTGCGGATACAAAGCCGCCCAGGCAAAACCCTGCATCGCACCCATGGACCAGCCATAGACGAGAGCGACGTTCCTCACCCCCAAAGCAGCGAGCAATGCATGCTGTGCCCGCACGTTATCTTCGACCGTAGCATTGCAAAACGCCCCGTCATTGCTCGGCGAAGAAGAAACCCCATTCCCCAGCATATTTGGGACCACGATAAACCACCGCGACGGGTCCAGTGCCCGGCCGTGGCCTATGAGGCCGAGATAGGAGCGGTCGGTCCCCGCATAATAAGTCGGCAGCAGCACGCAATTATCTGCTGCCGCATTCAAACTACCGTAAACCTCATAGGCGATACGCTTGAATTGCGGCATCAGAGCACTCTCAACGTTCGAGGATCACCGGTGCGCTTAGAAAAACTTCAAATACCGGGCCTTCTCCCAATCCGAGACATAATTGATGTATTGCCGCCATTCCTCGCGCTTGTAATCGATCCAGGCGCCATGCATCGCCGTCCCAAAAACCTTCTCAGTGAGTTCGTCTGCGGCAAACGCATCCACCGCCTCAGCCAGCGTCGCCGGCAGCATTTTAATCCCCGCCGCTGCCAGGTCCGCCGGCGATTTCAGATACATATTCTCCAGATGCGGATCGCCGGGGTCGAGGTCGTGCTCGATCCCCTCCAGCCCCGCACTCAGCACCATGGCCGCGGCCAGATACGGGTTGCAGGCGCTATCTGCCGCCCGCAACTCTACACGCCCGCCGCCGAGCGGCACGCGCAGCGTATTCGTGCGATTATTATTGCCATAGCAGCAAAGCACCGGCGCCCAGGTAAAGCCCGAAGCGCTCCCATGCTTCAAGAGCCGCTTGTAGGAATTCACCGTCGGCGCGACCACGGCGCAAATCGCGGGCAGATGCCTCAGCACGCCGGCTATGAATTTATACCCAAGCGGTGAAAGTCCGCAGCCGCGCGCATCATCCTTGCCCACAAACAGATTCTCGCCGCTCTCGAGGCTGTACAGCGACATGTTCAAATGCGCGCCGCTACCTGCCCGGTCGCCATAGGGCTTGGGCATGAAGCTCGCGAAGCCACCATGTTTGCGCGCGATCTCATTGGCCATCACGCGGAAGAATACGTAATTATCTGCCATCGTCATGGCATCGAAATAGCTGAAATCCACCTCGAACTGGCCGATGCCATCCTCATGGTCGAAGGAATACACATCCCAGCCCAGCCCGTTCATCGCCCCTACCAGCTCGCCGAGCCAGCCAATATTGTCCAACAGCCGGCTCACATCGTAGCAGGGCTTGTCCAGATGCGGTTTGCCCGAGAGCGGTGCATAGCCCCCGTCCGGCGTATCCTTGAACATGAAGAACTCCGCCTCCATGCCGAGATTCATACCGAGCCCGAAGCCTGCCGCTTTTTCCAGAGCGCGCCCCAGAATATTCCGGCTGCCGGCCTCGAAGGGTTTTCCCCCGCAATATAAATCGCTCGAAAACCAGGCAATCTCAGAATTCCAAGGCAAAATTTTCCAGCTTTTCGCATCCGGCCGCGCGGAAACCTCCTCGTCGCTCACCTCCTGCGGCACGCCGTCATTTGCCGCCCCGGTGAACAGCTCCGAGCCTTTCATCATCTGCGCGTAATGGTCGATCGGCACCATCTTCGCCTTGGCCACGCCATGCATATCCACATAGCTCGCCAGCAGATATTTTACCCCCGCCGCGGCCAGCGCCTGCGGATCTGCCGGTGTCGCGATCGCCTTTCCAGAAGCCATTCTCAGTTCCTTGTGTTACATGCTCGATGCGTGAAACGATTGGCTTGCAAGCGGCGCGCCAATGTCTGAAATGCACGCTCACACGTTTATCACGAAGCATAAAAGTTTATTTAAAAGGCAATTTTCATTCACGGTAAGCACAAAATTTAATCGGACAGAAGCATAGCGCGCCATTTTTATGCGCTCTTTACGTCGGATTCGATTGGCACGTTATTTGCTCTCCAGGAATTTGTCATTCCCACGCGTAAACTCATCTGGAGGCCATCTATGTCAGAGGCGACCATCGAAATTTTCGACGAAGAGAACGACTCATCAGGTCTACGGCGAGAAATTGGCTGGACCCATGCGGTATGGGTCGCCACCGGCGCACCCGCGCTGGTTCTGTTCTCGATCGGCGCGATCGCCGCCACCGTCGGCTCACCTTCCTGGCTGGTGTGGATTGCCTCCGTGATGATCGGCAGCATCCAGATGTTCACCTATGCCGAAGTTTGCTCGATGTTCACGCATAAGTCCGGCGGCACGGCAATTTCGGGTTCGATGGCCTGGCTGAAATACGGCAAGATTTTTCCCGCTATTTCCGCATGGACCTATTGGCTGGGTTGGACTCCGGTGATCGCCATTGGCACCTCGCTCGCCTCGGGCTATGTGCTCTCCGCGCTGTTCCCGGCGACATCGGTGGTGAATACCTGGAATATGGTGCTGCTCAGCCTGCCCGGCGGCCTCTCGATTCAAGTAAACGCAACCTTCTTTCTTAGCATGTTCCTCGTGCTGGTCTGCTTTTTTATTCAAAGCAAGGGCATTCTCTCCATTGCCCGTGTGCAGATGGTATTCGCCATTTCCTCGCTGGTACCGCTTGGGCTGATCGGAATTGTGCCGCTGATTACGGGCGACGTTCCGGCAGCGCATTTCGCTCCCTTCGTGCCGCTTTCGCATGATCTGAAGGGAAATGTCATTCCTGGAACCTGGAATGGCGCGGGTTGGACTTTGTTTGGTGCGGGCATGTTCATTGCCGCCTGGTCCACCTACGGGTTGGAAACGGCGCTGGTTTATACGCGTGAATTCACTAACCCGAAGAAGGATACAATCAAAGCGGCGCTTGGCATTTCCGCGGTCTGCTTGTTTTTCTACACGCTGGTGCCGCTATCCTTCCAGGGCGCGTTGGGCCTCTCTGGCATGCTGGACCCCGGCATCTATTCCGGCGCCGGGGTTGGGCTTGCGATGGCGCATATGGTCGGGCTCAAGGGCTGGGGCGTGAACGTTGTCATCGTGATGCTGCTTGCAACATTGCTGCTCTCGGTGATGGCTGCGATCGCAGGTTCCGCCCGCACGCTCTTTCAATCCTCTAAGGATGGCTTCCTGCCGAAATATCTCTCGCAGACCAACAAGCACGGCACGCCGACCCGCGCCATGTGGACGGATCTGTCGCTCAATATTTTTCTGCTCACCTTGAACAACGACGTGTTCCTCCTCGCACTCTCGAATGTTGCCTACATGACGTTCATCTTCATGAACCTGCAATCGGGCTGGATTCACCGGATGGACCGTCCGGGCTGGATGCGTTCTTATAAGGCCCCTTCCTGGCTGCTGGGGGCCGGCGCGATCTGCGGATTCTTTGACATGTTCCTGATCGGCGTGGGGGCGAACGCCTATGGAAACGGCGTGTTGGTCGGCGGTTTCATCGTGGTTTTCACCATCATTCCGATCTTCCTCTTCCGACACTATGTCACGGATAAAGGGAAGTTCCCGGCCGATTTCTCTGCCGATATCCAGCCCGGAGGCCCGGTCACGGCGGTCGCCTTCAAGGCTGGCTATCTGCCTTACCTCGCCGTCGCTGGTGCGGTAGCGGCAGTTGCTCTGGGGAGCTACATCGCGGTGTATTAGAGTGCGATCGTTTCAGCTTTGTGCATTTGCACGAAGCTGAAACGTCAATCGCCCTCGAAAGCAACGCGGAGCATGAGCGAATTTAAACGATCATGCTCTTCCCCGTTTCCACGTTGTGTGTGCAGGCAAAGCCGGGGCAATATGCTCCGGCTTTGTTTTATGGGAGTTCAAATGAATAATCTCGCCATCCTCGCCGTACTGATTGCCGCCGCCGCGCTGGAATCCGGCGGCGACGCGCTCGCCCGCTCCGGCCTGCATGCTCACGCAACGCTCATTCGTATCGGCTTCTTTGCCGCCACTGCCATGGTGCTTTTCATCTATGGCATCACAGTCAATCTGCCGCCCTGGGATTTCGGCAAGCTGCTCGGCGTTTATGTGGCGCTATTCTTCGTCGTCGCGCAGCTGATCAACCTGTTCGCCTTCGGCATGAAACCTAGCCTGCCGATTTATTGCGGCGGCGTGCTGATCGTTTCGGGCGGCCTGCTGATGACATTCTGGAGGGGGTCGTAGAACACGCCATTTTCCCGGCGCGGGCTGGGGTCAAGTTTGCGCCATCATCGCGCCATGCGCAAAGCCGTCAGCCCTTGCTCCAAATCCGCAATCAAATCCTCGACATTCTCCAAACCGATATGAAACCGGGCGATCGCGCCCTCGAACACGCCGGTCCCTTCTGAGCGCCGGATTGCCCCCTTGGTCGGCAGCGCCAGGCTTTCATATCCGCCCCAGCTCGCCCCAATGCCAAACATCTGGAGCGCATCAATCATCGCCACCACGGCTTCCACGGAATATTCGGGCTGGAAAACCACGCCGAACAACCCGCACGCGCCGGAAAAATCCCGGACAAAGAATTCATGCCCAGGGCAGCTCGGCAAAGCGGGATGCAGCACGCGCGCCACTTCCGGCCGAGCCGCAAACCACCGCGCCACTTCGAGCCCGGCTTTCTCCTGCGCTTTCAGCCTCACATGCAGCGTGCGCAATCCCCGCAGCGCCAGCCAGCAATCATCCGGCGAGGCATATTGTCCCAGCTCGAGCGTTCCCTCGCGCAGCCATTTCCAATCCGCTTCGTTATTCACCGTCACAGCGCCCAGCAGAATATCGGAATGGCCGCCCGCATATTTCGTCAGCGCCTGAATGGAGACATCCGCCCCATGCGCGAAGGGTTGGAAGTGATGCAGTCCCCAGGTATTGTCCATAAAGAGTTTTGCGCCGCCCGCATGCGCCACGCGGGCCAGCATCGGCACATCCTGAACCTCAAATGTGTGGCTCCCGGGACTTTCGGCCAACACAACCCGTGTCTGCGCCCGCATCATCGCACGCAGGCCAGCCTCGTCGATCATCGGATCGTAATAGCTTGTCGCCACGCCGAAGCGCTGCAGCACGGAATTGCAGAAACTCCGCGTCGGGCCGTAAACCGAATCCGGTGCCAGCATATGGTCGCCGGCCTTGAGGTAAGCGAGCAACGGCGTCGTCACGGCCGCCAGACCAGTGCTCACCACCTGGCAATGCGAACCGCCTTCGATCTCCGCAATCACCGAAGCCAGCGCAAAATGCGTATCATTTCCATAGGTGCCGTAAATCTCCACCGGCTCCAGCGCATGCTTTCCAGTCTCAATTTTGCTGGCCATGTCGGGAAACAGCACGGTCGAGCCGCGCGCGAGCCTGGGGTTTACGAACCCATAGGCTTTGGTGTCGCCCCGCCCGCCTTGTACCAAAGCGGTCTCGATTTTCTTCACCATTTAAACCTCAATCGGCGTGTCTTGCCTGGAACCCCATTCGGACCACGACCCATCATATATGGCCGCTTCCGGCAAGCCCGCCACCACCAGCCCAAGACTCAGCACCGCGGCCGTTACACCCGAGCCGCAGCTTGCCACGAGTTTTGAATTGGCACCGACGCCAAGTGCGGCAAATTTCTGCCGCAATTGCTCCGGGTGCAGCATATGTCCGTTATCCAGCAACTCGGTAAACGGCAGTGAAACGGCCCCGGGAATATGCCCGCTGCGCATCCCGGCCCTCGGCTCCGAAACGCTACCATCGAACCGTCCGGCGGCCCGCGCATCCAGCACGATCTCTCCATGCTGAGCAAGGTTATCCCGCATCTGCGCCAAATCGCGCACCATCTCCGGCCGGAACGCTGACGTAAAATCTCCCGACGGCGCGGCTTCCGGCGCGCCCGCTTCCAGGGCCCCTCCAGAAGCGATCCAAGCCGGCAAGCCCCCATCCAGCACGCGCACCCGGTCATGCCCAAAAACGCGGAACATCCACCATAAACGCGCCGATGAAAAAATCCCGCGCTGATCGTAAACCACCACATCGCTCGTAGCCCCGACGCCCAGCGTAGCCACCGCTTTCGCAAATTCGGCGGGCGAGGGCAGCATATGCGGCAGGCTGGAGGACGTATCGGCAATCCTGTCGATGTCAAAAAACCGCGCCCCTGGAATATGCGCGCTCAGGAACAACGCATACGGGTCCTTGCCTTCATTGGGCAGATAATAGCTGGCATCGAGCACGAGCGCGCCGGGTGCATCCAGCCTCTCACGCAATGCCGCGGCTGAAATTAGCGGAGACATCAGCCGCGCGCGGCGCTCACCAATGCGCGCACCCGCTCCGCCGCCCCGGCCCCCTTCACCGCCTCGCGCCACGCGATCTCCGACACGCGCTGATGCGCCGCCACGGCGTCCTCCGCCCCGGTAATCATCGCAACGCCGGATTGCGTGCCCGGCGCCGCATCCGCAGGGAAGGGGTTGATTGCCAGCGTTGCGCGCTCGCGCGAGCGCAGCAGGGTAAATGGCCCGTTCGGCTCGCCATTGGCCATCAGCGCCAGCTGCAATCCAATGGGCTCGCTCTCCATCAAATTCGCCACCAGCTCCATTTCGCGCGCCGCAACCTCCCGCGCCGCATTGCGCAACCGCTCGCTCACCACCGTGCTGCCGGCCACGCCATCGGCCAGGAACTTCTGGATCGAGTTTACGGTCAAAATGCCGATGATTGAGGGCTTGCGTGCCGCATACATCCGCTTGCGCGCCATCATCACACCCAGAAGCTGCTCGGATGCGGCCCGCGCGAGTGTTCGATCCACGCCCTGCAACTCCGCATTCTCCTCAAAAATCTGCGCGAGGATCGCGTCGTACTGGTCGGATGAAGTCAAGTAACAGGTCGGCCCGAAGACCTGCAAAATCTGGTCGGAGGATTCCTCGATCTGCCGGATACGTTCCATATAGCCTACCGGCTTTGCATAATACTCAACGCCGATTCCCAGCAGGGTCAGCGGAGAAATTTTTAAAAGTTCCGCCAACCGGTTCACGGTATCGAGCTTGATCACCTCGCCCTTCTCGTAGCGGTAAAGTGCTGCGCGCGAGACACCGAGCCGGGCGGAAATCTCCTCCGCCTTCAGCCCGGATTCCATTCTGTATGCCCGTAACTGCTGGCCGATCTCGTTAAAACGCATTGAATAACAGCTCCTTAAACGACCATATCCGACGCCTGAACCACGTCCAGTTCATGTACCATGATCTCAGAAAGCAATGATAAACGGGTAATAAGTCCTTTTATACACGAAACGTCGAAAAATACAACGATGCGTTGACTGAAATGAGATTTATTGGCGGAAATCGGCGGGCCTTGCCGGTTAACCGATTCATCGTGCATCAATCGCGCATGAAATCTGAACGGATTCTGTTACTTGCGCTAGCGGTTGCCCTTGGCATCGGCTGTTTTCTGATCCTTGCGCCCTTCCTACCTGCCATGCTCTGGGCGGCGATCCTGGTCTATTGTTTATGGCCGGTTTACCTGGGGTTTTCCCGCCATGTCCGGCCTTCGGTGGCGGCTTTCATCATCACCGTGGCGGTCGCGGGTATTGTTCTGGTGCCCTTGGTTCATCTGGCGCTGGTCGCCGCGAAGGAGGCTCGCGAGAGCCGCGGCTGGGTCCAGGATGTGCTGCAGAACGGCCTTCCGCCAGCGCCGGCGTTTTTCCAAAAAATTCCGCTTGTGGGCGGTTTTTTGAGCGATTTCTGGAATAATTCCGCAGATGACCTGGGCGGCGTCACGAGTTCGCTGCAACCCATTCTGGGCACGGTGGCCCATTCCGGCATCAAGCTGGTGGTCAAGCTGACGCATGGCGCGATTGGTATCGTCGTGGCACTTTTCTTTGCGTTTTTGTTCTTTCTCACTGGCTCGCAAATCGTCCTGCGCATCCGCTTGCTGCTGGTGCGGATCATGAACGAAAACCGGGTGGAGGATCTTTTAGTCCTGGTTGCGGGCACGGTGCGTGGCGTGGTGTTCGGCATTCTCGGCACAGCAGCCCTGCAAGGGCTGATGTACGCCGTGGGCTTCGAACTGGCTCGCGCGCCCCAGGCCCTGCTGCTCGCAACCTTTGCAGGGCTGGTTTCGATCATTCCCGCCGGCGCGATCATCGTCTACGTGCCGCTTTGCCTCTATCTTTTGGCAGAGGGTCATCCGCTCATCGCGCTGCTGCTTGCGGTCTATTGTTTTGTCGTCGTCGGCGGCGCGGATTCCATTGTCCGGCCCTGGCTCATCGCGCGTGGTGCCTCTTTGCCTTACGCACTCACGCTGGTGGGTGTTCTGGGCGGGGCGATCGCCTTCGGCGCGCTTGGGATTTTTCTAGGGCCCGTCCTGCTGGCGCTGGGCCTTGCGGTTGCTGAGGAATTTGCCGGCCAGCCGCGCGGTGCATGGCGTCAGCCCTGACAGGGAGTTCGCCTCATTGTTCGTCTGTAAACCAAAAATTAACCTTTATCCGCCATATCGACCTTATGCAGCTGCACTCCCCAGCCAATGCTAAACGCCGCGCCGCAGAAAATCTTGGCCGCCTTGCGGAGGAGGATGTCGCCGCATTCTGGCGAGCCAGAGGCTACGATATTCTGGCGCAGCGTTTGCGCACGGGCGTTGGGGAAATTGACCTCATCCTTGCAGACCGCGAGACCCTCGTTTTTGTCGAGGTGAAAGCCCGAAAATCGATGGCGGAAGCGGCTTATTCTGTCTCACCCCGCCAGCAGGCCCGGCTGTTGGAGGCTGCCAATCTGGCATTGGCCAAACATGATGATTGGCAGCGCGAAAATATCCGGTTCGATGTCGCGCTCGTCTGCAATGGCGTCATCGAACATGTCGAGGACGCCATTCGGTATCATTAAGTTGCTACCGGCTAAGCGCCGAAGGCGGCAAGCAGTCTGGCATGGGCGCGGGTACCGCGATGAAAGCAGGCCAGATCGAATTTTTCATTCGGTGAGTGGATACGATCATCATCCAGACCAAAGCCTGCGAGAAGCGTGTCCAGGCCAAGATGGGTTTTGAACGCTTCAACCACTGGAATGGAGGCGCCGCAGCCGATCAGTGCTGCTGGCTTTCCAAATTCGGCGCTCAGCGCTTCCCGAGCGGCACGCATGAAAGGTGCATCGAGGCTCATCGCAAAACCCGGCGCGGCGCCGAAATGTTTGAATTCCGCCCGGGCGTCCGGGTGCAGGTTTTCCGTGATGAACCGCTCGAAGTTTTGAACGATTTTGCCCGGGTCCTGACCAGGGACGAGCCGGAAGGTAAGCTTCGCCGTTGCCTCCGCTGGTATCACCGTTTTCGTGCCATCGCCTTGATATCCGCCAAATATCCCGTTGATTTCCGCCGTGGGCCGGGCCCAGAGCTGCGCCAGCGCTGATTGGGCGGCCTCCCCGGCCGGGTGCTTTAACCCGACCTCTCCGAGAAACTGCGACGGATCGAAGCCAAGCTGCGCCCAGGACTCCAACAATGAATTGGAAACTGGCACGACCCCGTCATAGAATCCTGGGATCAGAATATTGCCTTTTTCATCACGGATGGCGCCGAGTACCCGGGTAAGCTCGTTGATCGGGTTGAGCGCAATACCGCCGAACAGGCCCGAATGCAGGTCGCGGTTAGGACCCTTCACCGTGACCTCGACGGCGGCGAGGCCACGCAGAGACGTCGTGATAGCCGGCGTTTCGAAATTCCACATATTGGTGTCCGCCACCAGCACGAAATCCGCCGCCAGCGTTTCGCGCTCCTGGCTCAGCAATTCGGCGAGAGACGGGCTGCCGCATTCCTCCTCGCCTTCGAGCAAAATCGTGAGGCGGACAGGCAGTGTGCCGTTGACGGCCAGATGTGCGCGCACGGCCTCGAAGAAGCTGACCACCTGGCCTTTATCGTCCACCGCACCACGCGCCACGATCTGGCGGCCGCGCGGGCCATCCACCAGCTGCGGGTCGAACGGGTCGGAGTGCCAGAGTTCCAGCGGGTCGGCGGGTTGCACGTCGTAATGGCCATAGAACAGCACATGCGGCGCGTTCGGCCCGGCAGCGTGATGGGTGGCGACCACGCCGGGCAGGCCGGAGGTCTCCGAGAGACGGGCGGCGAAGCCCATTTCGATCAGCGTGTCACGTGCCCATTCGGCTGCTTTGCGGCAATCCCCTTCATGGGCCGGCTGGGCGCTGATGCTGGGAATGCGCAGCAGTGCAAAGAGCCGTTCCAGTGAGGTTTCGAGCTGTTCGTCGATATGCCTGAGAATCTGTTCCATGGCGGTATCTGCCCGCAGGCGAGGCAAAAAATCAATGTGGCTTGATTTGCGGCAAAAACTCGCCGAAGAGCCGGGTATGACCGAGCTGAGCCTGTACAATACCCGCACCCGCACCAAGGAGATCTTCACGCCGATCGACCCGGCGAATGTGCGGGCCTATCTATGCGGGCCCACCGTCTATGACCGGGCGCATATCGGGAACGCCCGTAATGTCGTGATTTTCGATATTCTCGTCCGATTGCTGCGCAGGCTCTACCCAAAAGTCACCTATGTCCGGAACATCACGGATATCGACGACAAGATCAACGCGCGGGCGAAGGAACGCGGCGAGAGCATCGACGTCGTCACGGCCGGGCCGATCAAGGCATATCACGAAGATATGGGGGCGCTGTTCACCCTGCCGCCGGATATCGAGCCGCGGGCGACGGCGCATCTCCCCGAAATCATCGAGATCATTCAGCGTCTGATCGCCAACGGCCATGCCTATGAGGCGGAGGGGCATGTGCTGTTTGCCGTGGCCTCCGACAAGAATTATGGCAAGTTCTCCGGGCATACGCCGGAGGATTTGATCGCGGGCGCGCGGGTGGATATCGCGCCCTATAAGCGCGATGCCGGGGATTTCGTGCTCTGGAAGCCTTCCACCGATGATCTGCCGGGTTGGGAGTCGCCCTGGGGCCGCGGCCGGCCGGGCTGGCATATTGAATGCTCGGCGATGTCCTGGCGGCATCTGGGCGAGAATTTCGACATTCATGGCGGCGGTGATGACCTGATTTTCCCGCATCATGAGAACGAAATCGCGCAATCCTGCTGCGCCTTTCCGGGTTCGACCTTTGCCAATGTGTGGGTGCATAACCGCATGCTGCTGGTGAATGGCGAGAAGATGAGCAAATCGCTCGGCAATTTTAAGGTGTTGCACGATGTGCTGGCGGTGGCGCCCGGCGAGGCCGTGCGGTTTTTGCTGATGCGCTCGCATTACCGCTCGACGCTGGATTTTTCGGATTCCGGACTGGTGGAGGCGCGGCGGGAGCTGGATCGGTTTTACCGCGCGATTGCCGCGCATGATGTCCCGGCCGCTCTGCAGGCGCCGGATGCGGTGATCGCGCCGCTATTGGATGATTTGAACACGCCGGGCGCAATTGCAGGGCTCCATGGACTGGCCGACGCCGCACTGGCGGGTGATGCTGGCGCTGCTTCCGGGCTACGCGCAGCCGGGCAGCTACTGGGGTTGTTCAACCAAAGCCCGGAATCCTGGTTCCAGAGCGATGGCGATGGCGCGCGGATCGCGGTGCTGATTGCAGAGCGCCGCGCCGCGCGGGCTGCCAAAGATTTCAGCCGCGCTGATGAGATCCGTAAAGGGCTGGAAGCTGAAGGAATTGTGCTGGAAGACGGCCCAACTGGCACCACCTGGCGTAAACGATGACAGGGAGGGATGGCGGCGCGGAGCTGTCGCCGATTGAGCCATCGCCGGTGGTGATTCTGGTGCGCCCGCAGTTGGCCGAGAATATCGGCTCGGTCGCACGCGCGATGGGCAATGGCGGGTTGTTTCATTTGCGGCTGGTCGCGCCGCGCGATGGCTGGCCGGGGGAGCGTGCGTGGCGGACGGGCTCTGGCGCGCACCGCATTCTGGATGCGGTGCAGGTGTTTGACTCCGTCGCGGAAGCCGTGGCGGATCTGCACCGCGTATTCGCAACCTGCCCGCGTCCCCGGCATATCATCAAGCCGGTTTTAACGGCGCGCGGCGGCGCGGCGGAGGTCGTGGCCATCGGCACGCGGGGGATGAAGACCGGCGTGCTGTTCGGGCCGGAGCGGGCGGGGCTGGATAATGACGATATCGCCTGTGCCGACAGCTTGATCCGGTATGATTTGAATCCCGGTTTCATGTCCTTGAATCTGGCCCAGGCGGTGATGGTGTTCGGATATGAATGGTGGCTGGCGCGGCAAGGGGAGCTGCCGGTGCGCGAGTTGCAGACCAATGAGACCCGGCCGGCGACCAAAGGCGAGCTGGATAATTTCATGGTCCATCTGATCCGCGAATGCGACCAATCAGGCTTTTTGAACAATCCGCAGAAGCGGCCTGGAATGGTGCGAAACCTCCGGCATTTTTTCCAGCGCGGCGAGGTGACGCGCCAGGAGCTGCAAACGCTGCATGGCGTGGTGAGCGAGCTTGTTCGCGGGCGCAAGGAAAAGCGCTGACGACGCCGTTCGGCGTGATACGCTTGTTGGTTTGGAGCTTAGATTTTTCGAAAATTCCTTGTTTTCAGATGAGGGCTCTGCGCAGGCGGCTTACAGAATCCTCTAGCTCTGCTTCATTCATACTGCCGAAGCCCAGACGCGCGCCGTTGGTTTTCGTGCCGTTGGTGGCGAAGGCCTGCCCTGGGGTTAGGGCGATTTTTTGTTTGGCGAAGGCGGCGGACAGGGCAGTTAGGTCGATTCGCGGTGCGAAATTGACCCAAAGGGCGAGGCCACCTTGGGGCAGCGTGATATCGACAAGCTCGGCGAGTTTCGTATTGAGCGCGTCCGCCAAACATTCCCGGCGCTGGGCGTAAATGCGCAATACCTTGCGCGTGTGGCTTTTGAGCGCGCCGGAGGTCATGATATCGGCCGCAGCGGCCTCGGTCACCGGGTCGCCCTGGCGGTCGATCATCATAATCTCCGCGGCGGCGCGGGCAATGACGGCCGGGGCGCCGGCGATGTAGCCGATGCGCAGCGAGGGCGAAAGAAGTTTCGAGAGCGAGCCGATATAGAGCAGGTTCCCCCAGCCCTGCACGCTGGCGAGCGGCAGCATCGGGCGGTGCGTAAAATGGAATTCGTGGTCGTAATCGTCTTCAACGATCGCAAAATTATATTGCTCTGCCAGAGCCTGAAGGCGGATCCGCCGTTCGGGCGGCATCACGACGGTGGTGGGGAACTGGTGGTGCGGGGTGACGTAGACGGCGCGCACGGCGTGTTGCTTGCAGGCAGCTTCCAGTTCTTCGATTTTCATGCCCTGCTCGTCCAGCCCGACCGTGACGATCGTGGCCCCTGCGGCACGGAACGCCTCGCGCGCAGGCGGATAGCTGAGCGATTCAATGGCCACGGTGTCCCCCGTTTGGGCGAGCAGGCGGGCGGCAAGGTAGATCCCCATCTGGCTGCCGCGCGTGATGCAGATATTGTCCGGCGTGCAGTTGAGGCCGCGATCGGCGTTTAGCATGTCCGCCACCGCTTGCCGCAAGGTCTTACTGCCGCGCGGGTCGCCGTATCCCAGGCGGTTTCGGCGGGAGCCGTCAAGCAAGGCGCGGCGATAGGCGCGGGCCACCAGGGCGGCGGGCATCAGCCGCGTATCGGGCGCGCCGTCGTCGAACAGGAGCGTACCAGGGGGTAAGACCTGGAAGGGGAGGTTGGGCGCGTTACGCCGTAGCGGGAATTCCGCGGTGCCTTGCGGTGTTGCGGGGCTGGAATGGCCGTTTTCCACCAGCGGAAGCAGCGACGATACGAACGTGCCGCGCTTCGCCTCCGTGGTCAGCCAGCCCTGGGCCATGAGTTCCTCATAGGATTGCTGGATCGTTTTGCGGTTGACACCGACGAGCGTCGCGAGGTCCCGCGTGCCGGGCAGCGCGCTGCCCGGTGCCAGGCGTCCGCGGCGGATAGCCTCCATGATGATGTGCGCGATTTGCAAATAGGCGGGAACGGCAAGGTCGCGGTCCAGTTCAATGCGCAGATCCCAGGGTCGCAGCATGTTCGGCCTCCTGGACCAGCATGAATTATAAAACTGGATGTTTCAACTAACCCATGAACCGCATAATAGGATAATCAGATAAGGCTACAAAAAGACCAAACGCCCCGCACGGCAGTCCTGATTTTCTGAAACCCGCCGCAACCAACGGCATGGATGAGAAGGATTGCAGCGATGTCCGCCCCTATTTTGCCTGCCAAGAGTTTAAAGAAGGACGCCCTAGGCCCGCTGGAACTGCTGGCCCAGAATATTGCCGTGATTTCGCCCACCATGACCGCGGCGCTGATCGTGCCGGTGATGTTCTCCAATACGGGCGATTGGAGCTGGCTCTCCTACGCGCTCGGCACCGTCATGTTGATCTTCGTGGCGCTGAATTTGAACCAGTTCGCCTCGCGCTTCGCGGGTTCGGGTTCGATGTATCAATATATCTGCAAAGGTTTAGGAAATACCGTCGGTGGCTTGGGCGGTTGGTCGCTCATCTGGGCCTATCTCGGCATTTCCATTGCCGGCGCCACGGGTTTTGCAGTGTTCGCCGGTACTTTGCTGGGCATGATCGGGTTCAACCACGTGCCGCCGGTCGCGCTCTTCGCGCTCTGCGTGGCGATTTCCGCGTTTTGCGCATGGAAGAATGTCGCACTCTCCGCGAAGGTCATTTTGATCCTGGAGGGCGCATCGGTAGCACTCATCACCTTCGTTTGCTTTGTAGCTCTGGGCTCCAAAGGGTTTGCGGTGGATACCACGCAGCTCACGCCGAGCACGATTCCCTATTCCAGCCTCGGCCTGGGTGTGGTGGTGGCCATCTTCAGCCTTGTCGGCTTTGAATCCAGCACGGCGTTCGGGGATGAAGCGCGTAACCCGCTGAAATCCATTCCGCGCTCGGTGGTGCTTTCGCTCATTCTCTCCGGCGCGTTCTTCGTGTTCGTGACCTATTGCGAGGTGATGATCACGCATGGCTATTCCACAACGCTGGACCAGATCGCCACCCCGCTGAATGTGATGGCCACTTTGGTGCATATGCCCTACCTTGCCGCACCGCTTTCCGCCTGCGCCATGGTGAGCTTCTTCGCGCTCAACCTCTCCTGCCTGAATTCCGGCGGCCGGGTGATCTACATCATGGGCAAGATCGGGTTGTTTCATAAATCCACCGCTGATTCGCACCATAAGAATGAGACCCCGCACGTTGCCGTGCTGGTGATGGCGGCGATTTCTTTCCTGATCCCGAGCTATTTTTCGGTCACCGGAATGGACCCGTTGGACATCTTCAACGATGCGGGAACGATGGCGGCATTCGGCTTCCTCGCACCGTATATTCTGGTGACGATTGCCGCGCCGCTTTATGTCAAATCGCTTGGGCAGCTCAAGCCGTTTCACCTGATCATTTCGGGGGCCGCACTCCTGCTGCTGATCATTCCAACCGTCGGCAGCGTGTATCCGGTGCCGCCCGCGCCGGTGAAATATTATCCCTATCTCTTCGTGGCGTATCTCATCGTCGGCGGCATCTGGATCACGGTGCAGCATCGCCGCCTGCTGATCGCCAGCCGTGGGTTCCCGGATATGGTGCCCGCCCAGGATGCCTGAAATTTTTATCCTTCTGGACGGCGGGGTGCGTGTTCCCGCGGAGCCGGGAGAAAGCGTTCTGGCCGCGATCTTGCGGGCGGGACACCGGCTTCAAACCGTGTGCAAAGGCAGAGGGATGTGCGGGGCGTGCCGTGTGTCGGTCGAGGATGACCGGCTGGCCGAACCCTCACCCTCCGAAGCCAGACTGTTGCGTTACCTGAAGCAGGGCAGCGCGAATAACCGCCTGGCCTGCCAGATTTTACTCGACGAAAACCTCAGCGGATTGCGCATCACGCCCGATCCGCTGCCGGTCCGGAACATTCAACAGGAGAATGCAAGATGAGTGCAGTATTGGAAGACAAACAGGCTGAATTGGAGGGTGTAGGCCCGGCTTTCACCAAGGAGCAGATGCTTAGCATGCGCGCCAAAACGCGCGGGGTGATCCATCAGATCGCCGCGGCGGTGAAGCCCGGCATGGTCGAGGAAGACGCGGTGGCGATGGCCAAGGACATGCTGGCGGCCAAGGACATGGTGCGCGGCTGGCACGATGTTTATGTGCGCTTCGGCGCCAATACGCTGAAGACCTTCGGCGCGGATTCCGACCCAGGCGTTGTGCTGAAGGAGAATGACATCTTTTTCATCGATATCGGCCCGGTCTGGGAAGATTGGGAGGGAGATGGCGGAGATACGTTCGTGGTGGGTGACGATGCCGAGATGAAGAAATGCGCGGCGGACGCCAAGGCGCTATTCCATACCGTGCGGCATAAATGGGAGAGCACGGGCATGAGCGGGAAGGCGCTTTATGAATTCGCCGTGGCGGAGGCCGAGGCGATGGGCTGGGAGCTGAACATGGATCTCTCGGGCCACCGGCTCTCGGATTTTCCGCATGCGGCGATTTATGATGGGCCGATGGCGGATGTGGATTTCAAACCTTCGCCGCTGCTCTGGGTGCTGGAGATCCATATCCGGCATAAGATCGCCGGATATGGGGCATTTTTTGAGGATATGCTGTTGGATGACAGCTATTTCGCTTGAGTAATCAACCGCCTCGCGGTTTCAGAGTAACAAAAGAAAAGGCGCCGTTCGCGGCGCCTTTTTTATGCAACAGGCACGTTGTCCAGCAGACGGATCGCGCCGAGACGGGCGGCGGCGATGATACGGCCGGGGTGAACAAACGTCTCCAGCGGGTCAAGCGTATTGGCATGGACGAGCGCCAGATAATCCGGTGTCAGGCCGGATTGGATAAGGGCTTGTTTTGCGGCTTCCAGCGTCGCGTTCGGCGGCGCGCCGGCGGCGATATCGGTCGCGGCGGATTTCAGGCCGGCGAAGAGTGCCGGCGCGGCTTCCCGCTCCGCCGGGAGCAGGAAGCGGTTGCGGGAGGATAGCGCAAGACCATCTGCTTCCCGGACGGTCGGCACGGGGACGATCTCGACGGGGAGCAGGAGGTCGGCGGCCATGCGGGTGATGACCTGGACCTGCTGCCAATCCTTCTCGCCGAAATAGGCGGCTTCGGGGCGAACCTGACCGAGCAGCTTGGCGACAACGGTCGCCACGCCGGCGAAATGCGTGGGGCGCGACGCCCCCTCCCATCGCAAGGCCGGGCCGGCAAGGTTGATCGTGGTGGCCGCGTCCGCCGGGTACATGGTGTCGACATCCGGCAACCAGACGAGGTTGCATCCGGCGGATTCGAGCTTGGCGAGGTCCCCCGCCTCGTCGCGCGGGTAGCGGGCGAAGTCCTCATTCGGGGCGAATTGTAGCGGGTTGACGAAGATGCTGGCTGCGACCGGACGGCCCGAAGCCTTCGCGGCCGCAATCAGGCTGAGATGGCCGAGATGCAGCGCGCCCATGGTAGGAACAAAGCCAGGCGCGCCGAGTTTGGCAGTGGCAGCGCGCAGTTCGGGCAAGGTGCGGGCGATGATCATTCCCGCCGTGTTGACGATTTTATCCCTGGCGTCCAGCCCCCGTGCAGCGTAGCTGCACTTATTTGAGCCCGTGCAGCGAAGCTGCACTTATTTGAGCCCGTACAGCGGAGCTGCCCTCTACCCCTGTGCAGCAAGGCTGGCAGCGGCTAATTAGGTCAGCATGAGCACGGTGACGAAAGCCTGGGTCAAATCGGAGCAAAAACTCGGGCAGAAGGCGGCTTTCGTGCCGGTATTGCTCGGCGCGGCGCAGGTGGTTCTGGGGGTGTTCCAGGCATTTTGCGCGGCGCGTTTGCTGGCCTCCGTCCTGCACCTGGCACCGAGCGGGGCGATAACGCTGGTTTATGCGCTGGGATTCTTAGGCTTCGCTGCGTTGCGGGCTTATCTGGTCATGGTGGCCGAGCGGCAGGGTTTCGAGCGCGGCGCAGCGGCGCGGCGGCGGTTGCGCAACGGTGTTCTGGCGACATTACTGGCTTTGGGGCCAGCCGGGCTGCGCGGGCGGCATTCTGCCGAGCTGGCGGCAACGGCGGTGGACCGCGTTGAGGCGATGGACGGTTTCCACGCGCGCTGGATTCCGGCGGCGACATTGGCGGTTGCCGGACCCGCGCTGGTCGTGCTGGCGGTGTTCTGGGCGGATTGGCGCAGCGGCGTGGTCCTGCTGGTGGCGGGGCTGCTGGTGCCCTTTGCCATGGCGGTCGCGGGCATCGGGGCGGGCGTTGCGGCGAAGCGGCAATTTGTTGCGATGACGCGGCTGCAGGTGCGGTTCCTGGACCGGATTCGGGGCATCTCCACGATCGTCCTGGCAGGGCGGGCGGGGGATGAGGCGCTGGCGCTGGCGGCGGCGGCGCGCGAGTTGCGGGAGCGCACCATGCGTGTGCTGCGGGTCGCGTTTTTGTCTTCGACGGCGCTGGACCTTGCATCTGCGGCGGCTTTGGTGATCATCGTGCTGCGGTTTTCAGCAGTTTTGCATGGCCCGCTGGGCGTGGCGCCCACGGCCTTGTTCGTGCTGCTGCTGGTGCCCGAGTTCTTCGCGCCGTTGCGCGGTTTTTCGGCAGTCTATGCGGATCGGCTGGCGGTGGAGGCGGTAGCGGAAGAGTTCGCAGCATTGCCTGCGCCACCCTCGGCGGTGCCGGCGGCGGAAATCCGGAGTGTGGCGGCGCACGGGCTAACGCTGGGGTTTGAGGATGTCTCCTTTGCCTGGGATGCGACGAGGGGCAAGGTGCTGGACCGGCTATCCTTCCGCGTCGGCAGCGGTGAGATTTTGTTGCTGACCGGGGCTTCGGGCAGCGGCAAATCCACCATTATCGATCTGGTGCTGGGCTTCATCACGCCGGATTCCGGGCGGATCACCATGAACGGCGCGGAGCTTACAACGCTCGTCCCGGCCGCGCGGAGCAAGATTCTTGGCTGGATCGGTCAGAAGCCGATGATTTTCGCCGGGACCATCGAGGAGAATATCCGTTTTGCGCGGCCCGAAGCCGGGGCGGAAGAGCTTGCCGAGGCGATCCGGCAGGCGCGGCTGAGCGAGCTGATCGCCACGCTGCCGGAAGGCATTAAAACCGAGATCGGCGAGGGCGGATTTGGGCTTTCCGGCGGGCAGGCCCAGCGTATCGCCATTGCCCGGGCCTTTTTGAAGGACGCGCCGCTGCTGCTGCTGGATGAGCCGACGGCGCATCTCGACCCTGTGGTGGAGCGCGATGTGCTGGAGAGCATCGAGCGGCTGGCCGTAGGACGAGCCGTGATCTTGGCAACCCATTCTACGATTGCGCTGGAATTCGCACGGATTTCCGGGGCCAGGCGGCTGGATCTGGATGCGTTGCGCCATGCGCGCTTGCGGGGCGTCGCTTGAACCCGGTGTTGAAAATCGTCTCGCTGTGGCGCGGCCGGGCGGCGTGGCTCGCCTTTGGGGCGGCGCTTTCGCTGGGCGGCCTGGCGGCGGGCGCGGCGTTGATGGGCAGTTCGGGGCGGTATCTCGCAATCTCGCTGCTGGGCGGTGCGGCGCTCGTGCCCTTGGTGCTGCAAATTACGGGGTCGGCGCGGGTGGTGCTGCGCTATCTCGAGCGCGTGTTCACGCATGAGGCGACCTTCCGCGCCTTGGCGGATTTGCGGGTCTGGCTGTTCCGTGGGCTGGCCCGCTCCGCAGCTGGCGGGCTGGGCTTCCGGCGCGCAGGGGATTCGCTGTCGCGGCTGGTGAATGACGTGGACGCGCTGGACGGGTTGTATTTGCGGATTCTCGTGCCGTTGCTGGGTGCCGTGCTGCTTTTACCCCTTCTGGCGGTGCTGCTGTGGCACGCGCAGCCCTGGGCGTTGTTGGCCCTTCTGCCGTTCGCCTTCGTGGCGTTTTATTTGCCCTTGCGCGCCGCGCGGGCGGCTGCGGCGAACAGCACGCGGGCCGGGCTAGCGATGGCCGGGCTACGCAGCGCCGCGCTGGACGCGCTATCCGGCTTGCGGGAGGTAAAGATCTTCGCGGCCGAAGGGCGGATGCTCGCAGCCGTGCAGGCGCGCGAGGCGGGGCTGTTGGCCGCCCAGCGGGAGCTGGTGGCGCAGGTGAGCGGGTTAAACGCGATCGCCTTCATTGCGGCCCAAGGCGCGCTGTTGCTCACCATTCTGGCCGGGCTAGCGGGCGCACCTGTATCATCCGTTCTCGTCGTGTTCGTCCTGATCCTGGCATTCGAGACGGTGCTTGGCCTGCCGCGCGCGGGGTTGCTTTATGGCCAGGCCTCGGCGGCAGCGGGGCGCGTGGTGGAGGCGGCGGAGATGAAAGCACCGGTCGCTGATCCCCCTCATCCGGCGGTAATGCCCGGGGGAAATGCGATCGCCTTTGAGCATGTGAGCTTCCGTTACCGGCCGGATCTGCCTTTCGTGTTCCAGAATCTCTCGTTGCAATTGCCGGTGGGCTCGCGCACAGCGATTTTGGGACCATCCGGCGCCGGCAAATCCACCATCGCCGCGCTGCTGTTGAAACTGGTGGCACCCGAGACGGGAGAAATCCGGCTTGGCACGGTCGATCTGGCGGCATTGCCCGCCGAGGCGGTACGCAGCCGGATCGCCTATCTCAGCCAGGGGACGCATTTATTCGCCGATACCATTCGCAACAATTTGCGCCTGGGCGACCCTTCTGCCGATGATGCGCGACTTTGGGCGGCGTTGGATGCGGCGCAGCTGGCCGAGGTGGTACGTGAACTGCCCGACGGATTGAGCACCTGGCTGGGCGAGGGCGGGCAGAATCTCTCCGGTGGGCAGGGACGGCGCCTCGCGCTGGCGCGGACGCTGCTTTCTTCGGCGCCGATTTTAATTCTGGATGAGCCCTGCGCGGGTCTCGATGCGGCAACCGAGATGGAGTTCTTCCGCGTGCTGAACGGCGCGGTAACGGGACGCACGGTGCTGCTGATCGCGCATCGGCTCACCGGCGCGGAGCAGCTTGACCGCACATGGCGCCTGACCGGCGGCACGCTGATCGCAGCGACCAGTTAAATTCCGCTTGAAGCGGCGGCAAAAAATTCTATAATAGATTCGTCCTGAATGCCTGTTGAGGGTTTGGGACATGCGCCTACCGGTCAGCCATCCGTCAAACATATGGTGACCGGCGTTTTATTTAACCTTGCTTTGTTCAGGAGGTTTAACCATGACTTACGATTTTGCACCCTTGTTCCGCACCGCAATCGGCTTTGACCGTCTGGCGCGTCTGGTGGATACCGTGCCGCAGGAGGCGGCGAGCTACCCGCCTTACAATATCGAGAAAACCGGAGAAGAATCTTACCGCGTGACGCTCGCCGTGGCTGGTTTTTCGGCCGAGGATATCGAGCTGACCGTGAAGGATAACGCGTTGATTGTCGCGGGCCGCGTGGCCGAGGAAGCTGCGAAAGGCGAGTTCCTGCATCGCGGCATCGCGGCGCGGGCGTTCACGCGCAAATTCGTGCTGGCCGACCACATGGTTGTGGAGGGTGCGGATATCGCCAACGGACTTTTGCATGTGGCGGTCAAGCGCGTGGTGCCAGAATCGGCTAAGCCGCGCCGCATTACGGTGAACACGGTGAGCAAGCCGGCGCGGACGATTGATGCGCCGTCTGCGGAACTTCCCCAGGCCGCATAATGGCCTGACACTGGGAACCTGACCATGGGAAAGGGGGCGAAAGCCCCCTTTTTCACGGCGGTGCAGCCATCAGATGCGTGCCGATAAAGGTCGGGATGACGAGGAGTACGCTGCCTTGATGCATCACCGTTAATGCCGGCCCGGGCTGCAGCGTTTTGAAATAGCGGCCATATGCGCCGGCAATGCGGGTGACATTCCCGGGCATGGCGATCAGCAGAATATTTTTGCCGATGAGTGAGCCGGGCGGAACTGAGATGCCAAATTCGTGCGGCTCCGGACCAAACACGGTCACCGGAATTTGCACGTCGCGCAATGCGTAGCCGATTTTCCCCGCATCGTACCACCGCAGGGCAGCGATAGCCTCTGTGCCCGGCGGGATCTGCGTTGTGATGGAGTCCCAATTTACCGCCTGCAATAATGGCGATTTGCCGGGCGGGAAATGATTGCTCATACCGGGTATGAGGTTGAAGTTGATTTCGGCAGTGATGAAAAGCGCAGCACCCGCCAGCAGGATTGCGGAGGACATGGCGACAGCGTTGCGCAGGCCAGGCTTCAAGCCAGCGGCCCAGTTGCCGAGCATGGGCAGCAGCAGCAGATAGCCAGGTGTTGCCCAATGATAGAGGATTTTGGTGGACGACCAGAGTCCGACCAGCGAGAACAGCACGATCGGCAAGAACGCTAACAGGCCAAACAGCCATCCGCGGCGTTCCGCAGGGCCGCGTGCCAGTGCGCGAAGCCAAACCGCGATCATCGGCAGCCATAGCCAGGGAAGCACAAACAGAGCCTCGCCGCCCCAGATGGTGAAAGGCGCCAGCGGGCGCAGGCGAAATCCCGTGGCGCGCCCCCCTTGGTAGTGGAAGGATTGCCAGTGATGGACAAAGTTCCAGTAAAGCACGGGTGTAAATAGCAGAACCGCGATGACGCCCGCACCCCATGGCTCGATCCGGCGAAGTTCTCGGCGGGATTCAGAGTCGGTCAAAATCGCGACAAGCGCGCCTGCCAGTACCAGCCCCGCGCTGTATTTGCTGAGCAAGGCCAGACCCGCGAAAACGCCCGCCGCCCACCACCAGCGCGGCGCGGCCGACTGCGGTGTCTGCGCGATGCCGAGCGCGCGCGTGAGGGCATAGGCAGATGCCAGCAATGCGGCGTCCAGCGGGCCGTCCGGCAGCACCCAGCTGCCGAATGCCAATGAAAACACCGGCGAAATGCTGTACGCCACCACAGCCCAGAACGCGGCGCGCGCGCCGTAAAGCCGCGCGGTGAGCAAATAAATCAGCCAGGACGAAACCGCGGACAACACCAGGAAAGGCAGCCGAACCACGATCGGCGAAGCGCCGCCGAACAACCGCCGGCTCCCCAGCTCCAGCCACCAACTCGCCAATGGATGATCGAAATACGACGCGGCAAAATGGCCGGACGCCGCAACCATGTAGCTCTCATCAATCCCAAGCCCCGTGAACCCGGCAAATACCAGCCGGAACACACACGCCACCAAAACCACCAGAAACGCTACCCTCATGCCACGCTGCATGGCGCGGCCGACGAGTGTTGGCAAGTAAGGCCTGGGGGCAGCGCCCTTGGCCTTGCTTGCCTACTCCGCCTTAGCCCCAAGCACCGCACCGGTCGGCGTTTGGAGGATTGCGGCGAGGTGTTGGCCGGCCGGGTGGGACATGGTGAGCGCGATTTGGAGGCCTGTCCATGTGCCGAGATTGGTGATGCTTTTGACGACGTTGACTTCGGAGATGGTTGTGCCGCCGTTTTCGCCACCGCCGATGTGGTTGGTGTGTTTGGAGTCGTAGCCGAAGAGCCAGATCGTAGCGTTGCCGGTGCCAGGCCCGATTTTGAGGGTGAGCATGGGCGCGTTGGTCAGGGTGATGAGAATGTCGCCGGCGGGCGCAGCCTGCGCGGTGGCGATGGCCGCGGTAAGTTTGGCGCTGTCCGAGCCGACGAGTTGGGTGGTGCCATCGACGACGGCTTCGGGCGTGTAGACGTCCTGCGTGTTGGTAAGGCCTGCATACCAGGCCTGCCGGTCCGTGGCGGCCTGCAAGGCGTCCGGGTCCGAGAAGGCGGCGTTGTTCCAATAGGTGATGTTGAGGCTAAGCGGGAGGATGTTTGGGTTTTTGGCGAGGATGGCGAGGAGCGAGTCGGCGGGCGGGCAGGACGAACATGCCAGCGAGGTGAACATTTCGACGACCACCGGGCGCGCCTGGGCGGCGGGCGCTGCGATGAGTGCCAAGGAGCCGATGATCATTTTTCGCAGGGGCGTTTTCAAGCAGGCTTTCATGAACCGCTAAACCAGTCGTATCCCTGATCTTCCCAATAGCCGCCAGGGTACACATTGGTCACCGCGAGTTGCATGACGGATTTCGGGTTTTTGAAGCCGAGCTTGGTCGGGATTCGCAGGCGGATTGGCGCGCCAAAGGGCGGCGTGAGCGGTGCGTTCAGGAAGCTCAGCGCCAGGATGGTTTGCGGGTGGAGTGCCGATGCCATGTCGATACTTGAATAATAGCCATCCGCGCATTTGAACGAGACGTAGCGGCAGGTCGTATCGGCGCCGACGCGGCGCAGGAAGTCGCCGAGCGGGACGCCGCCCCATTGTCCGATGACGCGCCAGCCTTCCACGCAGATAAGGCGCGTGATCTGGCTGGTTTGCGGTAGTGCCTGGAGGGCGGGGAGGGTCCAGGCGGTCTTGTCCTGGATTTGTCCGCCAAGCTCCAGCGTGTAGCTGGCAGGGTCCACCACCGGGACCTGGCTGATATCGTAGAACGCGTTGAAGCGGGGCGGGTTGGTGATCTGGTCCGGCCGGAAGCTTGGGGCAAGCGTGTGCGGATCGAAGAGTGCTGCCTGCACGCGGTCATTCCAGGCCGCCATGGCGTGGAGGAACTTATCGGCGAGGTCCGGGTTGTTTGGGTCCTCATAATTGCAGGCGGGCAGGGTTGTGATCGCGCCCATGGCGAGCGCGCGCAACAGAATGGAACGACGGTCGAGCTTGATCATTCTTCGAGTCTCCCGCCGGTGATCATGGGCGGCAGGACTTTGGGCACCATGATGACGAGCAGCACGTGGATGATGATGAAGGACATGATCGCCGCCATCGCGAAGAAATGCACATAGCGGGCAGCGAAATAACCGCCCAGCAGGTCGCAGAAGAACCAGAGCTGCACAGGCTTCCAGATGGCGAGGCCAGAGATGACGATGACGATTCCGGCGAGAAGAACGCCGAGATAGAGGAGTTTTTGCACCGCGTTATAAACGCCTTTTTCATGGGCGAGGTTGAAGGCGAAGGCGGCTTTGATATCCTGCAACACGGCGCGCGGGCGTATCGGGAAGAATTTTTTGAAATGCCCGCTGGCACCGCCCCAGATGAAATAGATTAGCCCGTTGACCACCAGCAGCCACATGAAGGCGAGATGCCAGGCAATCGCCGCCCCCAGCCAACCCCCGATGGTGAGGATGTAGGGAATGTTGAAGCCGAAAAGAGGTGAGGCGTTATAAATTTGCCAGCCGCTTCCCAGCATCATGGAAATGGCAAGCACATTGAGCCAGTGGGTGAGACGCAGCGGCCAGGGGTGAATCGGTTTCGCACGGGGCATGGTTCGGTTCTCCAGGCACCCTTTTTGCGCCGATCGGCTGTGTTGGTCCAGGCATGGAAATCATGCCGAGACGGCATTGGCCCGTTCGGGAGGCAAGGCGGATATGGGGTGGGCCGGGATGTTCCGGCGATCTTATCAAGGAGCGTTTCGATGTCCCGTTTTATTCTGGCCGCTGTTTTTGCCTTTTCCCTGGGCGGCGCCGCGCTGGCGCAGACCATGTCTTCCATGGGCAACAGTGCCAACAGCATGGGGAGCATGAGCATGGCCCCACATACCACGCAGACCCCGGGCGCGGCGGGCGACAGCATGAAACCGGATGCGATGAAGCATGACACGATGGCGGCCGGCGGCATGAGCAACAACACGATGAGCCATAACACGATGAGCCAAGGCACGATGAGCCA
>Ga0116226_10000922_pt1 | contig 25676 bp, 21 predicted proteins | sample S1TSphfallax_FD_89692 | JGI IMG/M metagenome (GOLD analysis project Ga0116226, IMG submission 89692) | Host-associated microbial communities from peat moss isolated from Minnesota, USA - S1T2_Fa - Sphagnum fallax MG | ecosystem: Host-associated > Plants > Peat moss > Unclassified | place: USA... | reverse complement strand
TCGCCCTTGGGGACGGTTGCAAACATCGACGAATCACGCGGCACGACAAAGCCTGACGCCAGCGAACCTTCCGACATTTTCGGATGCAGCTCGACAATGGTCATCGACGGCGTTGGTGCCAGGTAATTCGGGTACAGAACATCGAGCAAACGCTGCGAAAAATGCGGGAACTGCGCATCCATTTTCAATTGGATACGTGCAGTCAGGAAGCTGAAGCCTTCCAGCAGACGCTCGACATATGGGTCTGCAACTTCAACCCCGTTCATGCCCAGGCGGCTGGCGACCTTCGGATATTGGTCGGCAAACTCCTGGCCGACCTCACGCAAGTAGGTCAGTTCGTTGTTGTAATATTCAAGCAGTCTTGGGTCCATCAACCTGTTCCAGAATGGTCTTGCACCTGCATTTCGCCGCTTTCCAGATCGAGGTTGGTGCGTAACAGCATGCTAAGCGGGTAGGGCTGTGCCCACATTTGGCAGCGTATCTCAAACGCCATCATGTTGTGATGATGCGTCAAATCATCGGTGACCAAGCCTTTGACTTCCAGCGTCGCAGGCAAGATACGTGGCTCGAAATCCAGAATCGCACGGCGTACGTATTTCTCCAACTCCGACAATTCGATGTCAGACAAGCGCGTACCGGAAAACGAGCGAATGCCGAAATTGACGACAGAGCGGGCGATTGCCGGATACATATCGGTATCGACTTCCGTCTCCATATTGCTGGTATTGAGGACCCATGCCAAATCGCGCAATACGCATTGCCGCAATTGCGACTTATTCAACACACGTTTGTCCGTCGATTCGGTCTGCTTTTGCGGCTCATCGTCTGTCAGTCGGTCCAATAGCGATGGCTGCAAACGTACCATCGACAGCGATTCACGCTGTTGATTACGAGGAGGACGCTGAGGCGAATTGCTCATTATTACTCGGCAGCAGGTTCAAATTTCAGTTCACGGATATCCAGCAACGCATATTCTGCCTGATCAGTCGTCAGTACGCGTTGACCCAATCCGGTGTAGGTATCAGCATCGACTTCTGTCCACGTTGTCTTACGCGACAATTTGAAGTCGTCGTCCTGTGTTTGCGTACCAATGTAGCGGGTCGGAATCATTGCAACCGTGCTGCCTTCGTTCACGAAAGTGAACTTGGCTGGAGCCCAAACCATATCGCGCAAATCTTCCGGTGCATCCACCTTGATTTCGCGGAACTGGCTGAAAGGAATCCAGTAATACTGACCGTTGACGATGGCTTCCACCACAGGGCCAAGGCGCGAATCGCCATCGCATATCCATTCAAACGCTTCGCCATTGACTGTACCAGCGGTGGTTGGTGCGGCTTCCATTGCGGCTGCACGTAATGCTTGCGACTCTGCAACCTTGCCCTCTGCGAGTTGGTGCTGTGCTTCAATCAGCATACCCAGCCATTCCGGCGGTTGTCCCAACACTTGCGGTATACGTTTGCCAGCGAAGATTTCTTCGCGCATCAATTCGCAACGTAGCGCTTCACGATATGCCTGTGCCATTGGCAGGGTCTTGGCATCGAGCTGTGCGCACACTTGCAACTGTGGCAGCGCCTTTTGCCATTGACCAGTCAGGCTCAACAATTGAAAGTAATAGACGCGGTATTCCAGTACATTCGGTTTCTGACGGATTTCACCTTGAATACGGGTGATTTCATCCGCGATGGAGTTGGTGCCGAGTACGGATTTGCTCAAAGCTTTCATCGTTATTGTCTTTCAGTGATTCTTCAGTGATTCTATTGATCGGTTAGAAACGCTTGCCGCTATGTTCGGCTCAACGCTGCAAAGGCGTGAATAAAATCTTGAACAGGGTTTCGTTCAGGCCACCTGTATGCGTAAATGCACGTAACGGCCCGCCCATCGTCTGATTCGTCCACCAGTAACTTGTGTCGCCACGCATGACTTCTGCCAGGTCCATCCCAGGCCAAGGTAGCAATCCGCCTGGTGGCGGTGCGACGGTAATTTCATCGTCGTCATTGCCACTGCCGAGGATGGAGAAAATGTCGCCTTCGCCATTCGGTTGTTCTTGCTGCTGAACCGAGTTCAATAACGGGATTTGCCAATCACGTACGGCCCCAAGTGCTTCCTCCAACTGTTCGCCATTCATTTGGCGCAATTGCAAGGCCCGCAGAATCGGTGCATGGCGCATGAAGAAGGGCGTTACCTGATCGATACGAAATTGTCCGCCACCGCGTAGTACCATCGATTCAAACAAGGTGAACGGGTATTGCCGACCTATACGATCGCGGCTTTCAACAATGATCCCGATCAGTTGGCCGCCGCAGACTGATGGCGGCACGACAAAATTCCACATCGGGGCAGTGCGTTGGTCGAGTTCGCGTTGTGGCTCGTTATTGCGCATATAGAACAGGCCATGGCGCAGCCAGTTGTCCCAGAGCGCAACAGTTTCCTGCGACATGCGGCGTGTGATGAAATCACCCGCCAGTGGAATCTTGCCGTAATAACCGGCCAGGCGACCGACCGGGTTATTCTCGTCTCTTACAGACTTGTTGGGCATTGGAACTCCATCATTTCACGCAGACGGAACGGGTTATAGACCGTATTGGCCGTCACATCGATATCGATCTTACGACCTTCTACATTGAAGGTAGCGTAGAACTTCTCCGGTGCATTACCTGGACGGATCTGTGCTTTGTCGAATAGGCGATGCAGTGCCCATGGACCGTCGCTGGCCAAGCCGTTGGCACCTGCCAGTTGCGGCGTCAACTCAACACGTACCTGCTGGCTACCACGCGAGCCTGGCCACGTGATCGGCATGCCGATTTGCGGGCCATGCGAGTACTTGAACAACTGGCCATCGATATCCAGCGTGAACTGGATGATCGATGCATCCATTTCAACCGGCTTCATTTCCAGCTTCAGCGTCGGCGTCTGCGCGTTGCCACGGAAATAGACGTCACGAATCACCGCAGCGCGCTGGAATGCCAACAAGCTTGCCGAACCTCCGACGGATGCACCGTCCGCATCCTTCTTGAAACTCCATGGCTTGGTAGAAGTATCAACCATCGATTGCAGATTCTTCTGGAAGAAATCATCCATCAAGCCGCCAGGGCCAAACAGGTGTGCAAAATCGTCTGCTGTCACATCCTTGCTTGAATTGCGGGTGAACGGATAGCGATCATTCAGCGCTGTGCGGCAGAATTGACCGACCGATGTTTCGAGGTTCGCACTGACAGTCTTTTTAACTTCCACATTGATCTGTGTCGAGCCACTATTGGACAAGTCGTTCAACATGCCACGCATAGGTTCAGGCAAGCGCGCAGCTTCAGCTTTCATTTTTGTTGCAACATCCGATGGCGGTGGTGCCGTGCCAGTCTTGACTGCAGCATCTGCCGCGGTCAGCGCAACATACAATTCGTTGACCAATTGCAGCGTGCTGTCAATCGGGGCAGGGCCATTGTTGGGGCCAGGCTGAGCCAGACGATGCAGGGCATCGAAGCGCGTATCGACAATCAACTCAGGACGGTTTTGCGAGATGTTGGTTGCAGCAGGTACATTGCCTGGGCCTATCACCTTTGCAAGATCGTTTTGATAAGTCTTGATCTTGTCTGCAGCCTTGTCTGTCAGCGAGCCTTTGTTGTCGTCTTCGCGAACCAATGTCGTTTGCTTTGCCGCAGCCTTGATGAACAGGGATAGAGGCGAATCCGGTGCTGACAGGATACGAGCCGATTCGATACTCTTTTGCAGCGTCGTAGCGTGTATCAGTCGAATGTCGCTGAGATAGTCTTCCCAGGTTTTCGCGTATTCATTCAGGTACAGGCGGCGCACTTCTTCGGTCAACTGATTGCTGACCAAATCATTGACCTTTTGTGCTGCGGAGGCGGCGGTTGTTGCACTCTTGTCGCCCATGATCCATGTTTCCTGATCGCCCAGACGCAAGGCCAGCTCGCCAACCTGCTTGTTAAATACTTCGTAGTAACCCTTGTAGGTGAACAGGCCCGGTACGCCGTGTGTCAGCGGTTGTCCGCTGACACGGCTAAAGACCAATTCAGCTTGCGGACCAGCTTCAGCGATCATGCTGAAATCGGCTGGTGCGCTACCTGACAACAGACGCTTCAAGCGGCTATAAGCACGTTGCGCAGGCGTAAATTGCTGCAAGCGGTCACGGACACGAGCGACCAGGGCTTCGTCTTCCGGGAATGGCGACGACACCAAGCGATCATCAAGCAATTTCGACAAATGGCCATCCAGATCTTCAAATGTCGATTTCGGTGTACCTTGTGGCAACGAACGCTGCAAACTCAAGCTGACCCAATCCTTCAAGGCTTTGCTGTCGTAATGCTTGTCGTCGTACAGCATCAAGTAAGCTTTCAGCGCTTCGTACGAATAAATCAGGTCATCTGCTGGCGCTTGTTGCAGATCGGATTCGACGTGCTTGGCTATGGCAGGCAGCAAACCATCTTCCAATAGGCGCATATAGGCTGAATCCGTCGCCGATGCAACCTTGTTGCCCTGATACAGGCCATAACGGTAAGACAGTGGTGGCTTATTGACCGAGAAAACTTCGCTGTCGGCCAAATCACGGGCTTCATTCAAACGTGGCAACAAGCGTAGGATCGTATCGACCTGACTCTTCGAGCTATCCTGCAAGCTCTTGCCCAATTCCTGGCTCTTGAATTTGACTTCGTCGATGTAATCCTTGTTGTGCTTATAGCTGATCGACCAGCCGATAGTGAATACAACCAACGCCAGCAACACGGCGGCATAGCCGACGTAGCGTGCAATCAACGAATTACGTTCCCAGCGGATATTGCGCCCCGCCAGATGGGATTCCGGGAAGATCACTGTTTGCAACAAGTCCTGCACAAAGAAGCTCTTGCCGGAGCCACCTGTGCCAGACATGACACCTAAGCGGCTCTTGGTCTGGAATTTCTTTTGCATCGCGCCGAGCACGCGATCCAGCGGCGTACCTTCCTGTGTACCGCTGGTGAAGTAGATACCACGCAACAATGGTGCTTCTTCATAGCGGGAAGGGCGGAAGAGCGGCTCGATCATGCGTTCCAGCGTTTCCTGCAGACCAGCAAACTGTTGCGGCATCGAATAGATCAATGCGCGACGGCTCAAATCCTGCTCGTCTTGCAGCAGCTTTGGCAAACCAGCGTTCAAACGTTTGAGCAAGGCTTGGTATTCTTCACGATACCAGTTCGTGAATTCCGGGATTGCTTGACTCTTCGCATCATACGGCGCGGTGAATCCCCATACCTGTGCGCGATCATCCTTCGACATGCTGGAGAATGTTTCGGTAAAACCCGCCAGCAGGTCCATCTTGGTGACCAGAATGTACACGGGAATCTTGATGCCCAGCGTTTCGCGCAATTCGTTCAAGCGTGTCTTGAATGAAGCGAATTGCGCATTGCGTTCGTTGGCACTCTTGGTCAACAGGTCGTGTACGCTGATGGTCAGCAATACGCCATTGATTGGTTGACGTGGGCGAAACTTCTTCAGCAGACCCAGGAAGCCTTGCCATTCGGCCTTATCGACTTCTGCGTCGCTTTCTTGCGTAGTGTAACGACCAGCGGTATCGAGCATAACCGCTTCGTCGGTAAACCACCACTCGCAGCTACGTGTACCGCCTACGCCGCGCAATGCGGTCTTGCCGAATTTGTCTTCCAGCGGGAAGGATAAGCCGGAATTACTCAAGGCGGTTGTTTTACCCGAACCTGGTGCGCCGATGAACATGTACCAAGGCAACTGGTAAATGTATTGGCGTGTCATCGAAGCCAGCAAGCCACCTTTGCCGGAACTGCCAATTTTGGCCTTCTTCAATTCCGCCATCGCGGTATCGAAGCGGTTGTGTAACTCATCAACCTGTTCGTCGCCAGGAGCTGCTCTGTCAGCATCCTTGGAATCGCGCGCAGCCATGTGGCTGAGCAGGCGCTCGTTCATGTTTTTCGAGCGCCAGAAATCGACGAACAGCTTCAAGAACCACAGGAAGAAAATCAAGCCGATCAGGAACAAGCGTATGCCGGTTCCTGCCAATGGCTTGAAAGGCCCGATGGCAAATAGTGGTCCGATGAACCAGATCAGCAGGGACAAGCAGATTAGTCCCAACAATACCAAGATGAATTTTAGAATGCGACCCATTGCAATAACTTCCTTATTGAGCCCGGTTTTCAGCCGAGAGCATCAGCGTGATTTCTACACGACGGTTCTTTGCGCGATTAGCTGGTGTATCGTTTGGTGCAATCGGATCATCCGCGCCGCGACCGACTGCCTTGGTACGACCTGGCGTACCCAGTTTTGCATCGAGCAACTGTTTGACTGCATCAGCACGTGCTTGCGACAACTCCCAGTTCGACGGGAACTGCAAGGAGCGGATCGATGTGTTATCCGTATAGCCAGATACGACTACGTTGCCCGGCACGCCATTGACTGCATCACCGATACGCGCAATGACAGGAATGTAGCGATCCAGCACAACAGCAGATGCGCTACCGAACAAGCCATCGCCAAGCAGGGTGACGACGCTGCGGTCAGGCAGATCGCGGACCTCGACCAGACCTTCGCGGACTTCTGGTTCCAGGAACTTGGCAAGGCGCGGTGGCGTTGGTTTTGGTGGAGCAACGGTTTCAAATACCACGTGCGGCATGCGTACGGCATTGATCGTAGCAAACAGATCGTCAGAGCGCTCTGCCAACCCAAACGTGAACCAGAGGAAGATACCAGCCGCGATAACACCAGCGATGCAAGCCAAAACCCATACTGGTAAATACAACCAGGCGCGCTGCTTCTTTGGCGCTTCACCTTTCCAGTGTTGCGAAAGCGGGCGCGTTGTTTCGCCGCGTGCCGTAGTGATGATTCCCAGCAAACGCTGTTTCAGTGTCTCCAGCTGGCTGCGACCATTGTCGGTGATACGGAAACGGCCCTCGAAGCCCATCGCCAGGCAGTAATACATCAATTCCAGCAGGTCAGCATGCTGCTGGGGGTTTTGCGCCAGCTTTGACAGCAGTTGAAAGAACTTTTCACCGCCGGATGTCTCGTTATGGAAGGTCACCAGCAGGCTATGACGTGACCAGCTTCCTGAGCCACCCCAAGGTGTTTGTGCAGCAGTTTCGTCCAGTGCGGTACACAGGCAATAACGCGCGCCGATCACTGTTTCGTTGGCAACACCAAATTGACGGGCGCGCATCTCGAAAGCGCGAACCTGTTCGACCAGATAGTCGCGCAAGCCCGCCGGATCGGGATGGTGTGACGTCACCCGCAATTGCGGAATCAGGTTCAGGATCGGATTGGCAGCAGTGACCAAAGGATTGGTGCCGCTGATGATTTCCGGCAGATCGCTCGCAATAGCATCAGGCGCGTCTTGATAAGACTGCGGAATTTGATTGAGCAGTGCGTCGTTACCCGACGCCTGTGCGGCAAAGTAGTTGGAATTGCTCATGGTTTATCTCTTTTGCTGACTGGGCGCGTTACTAGCCGCATTACTGTCGAATTGCCCAGAATTCAAGTTGCAGGCCGGGGAATTCGCCGGCGATATGCATTGCCATGCCACCGGAACGCGGCAATTGCTTCCAAAGTTCGTGGTCGGTATCGAGTTCAAAGTAGTTATAACCTGCGTTGTACGGAATTTGACGCGGGGCGATAGGCAAGGCACGCAGGCCGACGCCAGGCAAGTGGAAGTTGACCAGATCGCGAATCTTCTCGGCAGGGCCGATCTTGACCTGGGTTGGGAAATTCGTACGCACCAATTCGGCGGGCATGTTCGCGTGCACTGCCAGAATGAAGTTGGCACTCTTGACCAACTCGGCACTTGGCATGATGGCGACACGGATGCCGTGGTTGCGGTCGTGCAGTTCGATCTGGATCGCATTTTGTTCGATCACCATCGATAGCGATTTGCGCAGATCAATCAGCAGCGGCTCGAAACACAGCTTCAGATTGCCATGATCGTAGTCAGGGTAAATATCCGGGCGGCGCGTATCCTTGGCAAATGTCGAAAGATCGCCAGCCAATTGCAACAAGGATGAAAATAGACGCTCAGGATGAATGGTTTCAATGTGAGCGATATGCTTGATCAACGGTTCCCAACGATTCAGCAATTCTAGCATCAGGAAGTCGGCTACTTCCGACACGCCGCCACGACCTGGTTGCGACAAACGTCCAGCCAAGACTTCGCCGCGCTGATGCAGCAGGCCCAGAATTTCCTTCAGATAGTTTTGCAACACCAATTGCTTGCCGCAAGCGACGAAAGGAGGGATATAGCTCACCTCCAGAATGACTTGATTGTCCGAGCGACGCTCAACCAGAAACGCGACACCCAATGCCATCCAGCCATCGGTCAAATCCGATTCCAGCAGCAACTGCAGGCGTAAATCGCCCAATTGCAATAGGGAGGCGCTGGAGCGCACGGAATTGGTATCGGAAGTCTCGACTTCATTGACCTCGTAGCGCGCCAATGTGTCGGACGTATTTTCAAAAGAGACCTCATCCGTACCATGGCGGCGCACAGGAAGTGCCAATACCACGCGTTGATTCTTTGCGTTCGGCGGAATCTCCAGTGCGTCCGGTGTCTTGCCCTGCGTAGGGAAGTGAAACGGTGTGCCATCCGGGAAAACGCCATGGGCTGACGTTACCGAAATCTTCCCCAAAGTCAGCGCTTGTGGGTCGATAGTCAGTTCCCGGAAGCCCCAGAAGAAGCCTTCAACCGGAAGATTGCGCGTATGGGAGAAAAATTCAAAGTATCTTTCCTGTTGCTGGAAATGCTGCGGCTTCAGAAACATTCCTTCTGACCATACGACTTTCTTTTGCCAAGACATTGATTGCTTCCCTGATTTCTTTTGGTGTTGCTGGATTTTCGTCGCCGTTATCGGTTTTGATCAAATTGGCATCAATCTGATCAGAACCGAACGCAGGCTTAAGCTTAATTGGGTACAGCTGGTTTTGCCACTGTTGGTGCAGATGGTGTTGCTACAGGTGCAGGAGTTGTGGCGTTATTCGCTGTCGTTGCAACTGCAACAAATTTTACGCTGTGTTGATCGATCTGAATCTGGTAATTTTTTTGTTTGGAACCACCACCGAGGCCGATGGACGAAAACATGCCGGGAGCGTCGGGCGGCGGTACATTGGCTGTTGCGTGCCAGATACTCTTGTCGATATCACGGAACTCCACAAATACAGCCAAGGAGGTTGTTTCTGGCAGACCTTTGCGGCTCAATGTTTTGGAGTCGCCAGGACGCAGGAAGAATTCTTCGCGGCTCAGCATGTCTCCACCCAGGGTTGCTTGATCCTTCTGCGACAGCGAGAAGAAGTCCGTATTTTCAAACGTAACAGGTGATTTTAATTCGTAAAATACAACTTTTGTAGGCGAGGGGCGGCCGTAGCTGTCTGGATTCGCCTTGGCATCAGCCTGCACCACAACAGTAAATGGGTCTGGTTGGACTTGCTTGGGGCCTGAAGAACTACATCCTTGTAGCAGTGTCAAACCAAGCAGCGCCAGAGCACCGAATTTTCCGTGCATTCGCCGTGCAGCCGATATCGACAGACAAAATCGCATGGTCATACCCTCAACGTGGAGACTCGCATTACAGGTGCACAATACAGGCAACAACTGAGCGGGTCGAATATTAGAATTGAAAACGGCGACAATGCAATTGCCGCCGTTTTTTCGGCTCCTTACCCGCCCATTGGCGGATAGGTGGTGCGCAACATTAAGCTGTTGCGACGTTGCCCTTGACGTCCCAACCCATTTGGGTTTCAGCGCCCTTGCTACCATCCTTGCCTTGGACCCAGTAGTGGTGTTCGACTTTTGCAGCTTGGTAGGAATAGTTCACTTGCATTTGTTCGCCGCCCGAAGTGCCTGCGAATTGAACGCCAGTAACCAGTACGTCCTTCAGCACGATTGTCGAGTGTTCGATCTGTGTGCCGCCAGCCTTGCAGAAAGACAACTTCAGGCTTGCAATGTGCTTACCGGATGCGCACATCTTCAACAGTGTTGGAGTCGCTTTATCCATGTATGCAGTAACTGTCAGGTCGCTGAAGCTAACCTTGCCAGCGCCAGCGCCGCCGCCAGAGATCGACGCAGCTTGCGATGCACCCCAGCTTACGCTGACGATGTCGGACCAGCCAGAGTGGTTCGAGTCTGCAGATTCACCACCAACGCCATCAACCAATTGGAAAATATCAATTGCCATTTATTTACTCCTACGTAAAAAACAAGTTAAAAGTATTGCAAATTTAATTGCAAGATTGTCTAGGGCATCCAGGACGTATGCTACATGGAAAATTGCCATTTTGCATATCGATTATCTGACATTTGGGCAGATATTTTTTTCTGCTGTAATCTTGACAAAATAAAATTAATAAAATTCTATTGTTGAATTTCGTAATTAAATTGATACTCAAAGTCGTCTTTCTCGACACTCATGTGAATGCCGGAAAGCGTCTTTCCTGCGGAAATTCCTTCGAGATACTCGCGGCTGATGCGTGGCAAAACTGTATTGGTCAGAATTGCATCGATCATGCGGCCACCGGATTCGATCTCCGTGCATCTGCTTACAATTAACTTTACCACGTCGTCCTGATAGGTCAGTGGAATTCGATAATTTTCTGCAACACGTTTTTGAATACGACCCAGTTGCAGGCGAACGATGTCCCCCAACATCGTGTCCGACAGCGGGTAGTACGGTATCACCACGATACGGCCCAGCAATGCCGCCGGGAAAACCTTCAACAGTGGCGGACGCAATGCGTTGGTCAGCGGTTCTGGTTCTGGCAGCAGGTCAGGATCGTTGCACATGCTCATGATCAAGTCTGAGCCGACGTTCGAGGTCAGGATGATGATCGTGTTCTTGAAGTCGATATAACGGCCTTCACCATCTTCCATGCCGCCCTTGTCGAATACCTGGAAGAACATTTCATGTACGTCCGGGTGCGCCTTCTCGACTTCGTCGAGCAACACGACACTATAAGGGCGACGACGTACCGCTTCTGTCAGCACGCCGCCTTCGCCATAACCGACATATCCCGGTGGCGCACCTTTCAGTGTGGAAACGGTATGCGCTTCCTGGAATTCGCTCATGTTGATCGTGATAACGTTCTGTTCACCGCCATACAGCGTTTCTGCCAGCGTCAGCGCAGTTTCGGTCTTACCAACACCAGACGGGCCGCACAACATGAATACGCCGATAGGCTTATTCGGGTTATCAAGCTTGGCGCGCGATGTTTGAATACGGCGGGCGATCATTTCCAGGCCATGGCGTTGACCAATCACGCGATTGTTCAAGGTCGATGCCAGATTCAAGACGGCATCCACCTCGTTCTTCATCATGCGGCCAACCGGGATGCCAGTCCAGCTTGCAACGACTGCTGCAACTGCTTGTTCATCTACGGCAGGCAGAATCAGTGGTTCTTCACCTTGCAATTCGTCCAGCTTTTGCTGGCATACACTCAGCTTTTCCAGCAATTCAAGACGCTGGCTATTATCTGCGGAAGCTTCTTCGGCTGCGGCACCATCAACCGATGCGCCTTCTGCGCGCAGCTTGCCACGCAGATCAATGATCTCATCGACGATGGCCTTTTCTTCCTTCCAGCGTGTTTCCAGCTTGTCGTGCAAGGCTTTTTCGGTTTCCAGCTTGCTCAATGCCTGCGTTTTGCGTTCGCCAATGTTCAAGCCGATTGCTTCTTCGCGCTTGATGATGTCGAGTTCAGTATTCAGCGCTTCGATACGGCGGATGCAATCTTCCACGTCTGGTGGCGTTGCGTGCTGGCTCACAGCTACGCGGGCGCAAGCGGTATCGAGCAAGCTGACGGCCTTGTCTGGCAATTGACGCGCAGGGATGTAGCGATGTGACAGGCGCACAGCGGCTTCGATAGCAGCATCCAGCAACAACACGCGATGATGCTTTTCCAATGTTGCAGCAACGCCGCGCAACATCAGAATTGCCTTGGTTTCGTCAGGCTCCGGCACTTGCACAACCTGGAAGCGGCGGGTCAAGGCAGGGTCTTTTTCGATGTACTTCTTGTATTCTGCCCAGGTCGTTGCGCCCACGGTACGCAAGTTACCGCGCGCCAGTGCCGGTTTCAGCAGATTGGCAGCGTCACCCGTACCGGCGGCACCCCCAGCGCCGATCAATGTGTGTACTTCATCGATGAACAGAATAATGGGCTTCGGGCTGGATTGTACTTCTTCTATCAATTGGCGCAGGCGGTTCTCGAACTCACCCTTCATACTTGCACCAGCTTGCAGCAAGCCGATGTCAAGCGAATGCAGGGCCACGTCTTTCAATTGTGGCGGTACGTCACCCTTGGCCAAGCGCAATGCAAAACCTTCGACCACGGCTGTCTTGCCGACACCGGCTTCGCCAGTCAGGATTGGATTGTTTTGCTTGCGACGCATGAGAATGTCGATGATCTGACGAATTTCCTCGTCGCGACCAGTAATTGGGTCGATCTCGCCCTTGCGTGCGCGCTCGGTCAAATCGACCGTGTAACGAGCCAGCGCTTCTTGCTTGCCCATTTGTGCAGGCGCCATTGCCTGGCTCATTTCGCCGGGTACGCCGCCGAGATTGCTATTGTCGTTGGCGCGCATCGCTGTTTCTGGCGATGCTTGTACGATCTTGCTCAATTGTTCAACCAAAGTTTCCTGGCTGATTTTCTGGAATTCTTTCGAGATGCCGAACAGGATGTTGCGCAGTGAAGTCGTCTTCAGCAAGCCGATCATCAGATAGGCCCCGCGCACTTGCGAATCTTTGAACATCAGGGTGCCATAGACCCAGGCGCGTTCGATCGCACTTTCTATATGCTCCGAAAAGTCGGAAATGGCACTTGCGCCGCGTGGCAGGCGATCAATCGCCGCCGTCACATCAGATGCGATCACCGATGCGTTCAGCTCGAAATGCTTGATGATGTGATGGAAATCCGAATCCTGCGATTGCAGAACCTGGTTCAACCAATGCACCAATTCAACATAGGGATTGCCGCGCAGCTTGCAGAATACGGTCGCTCCTTCTATTGATTTATACAGCAGGGGATTTAGTTTTCCAAATAGTGCAACACGACTGATTTCTGACATAAAGTTTCCAAACTGTTGGCTAAATTTCAATTATTATATTATCTTTTAATGCAAATCCGGTAAGTCTTCTATAATATATTTCTGCTATTGAAGTTGCAAGATTTTCATGATATTTTACCAATCTTGCGTGATAAAAGAAAAGTGCTTTGACATCAAAAACTTTTGCTTGTCGTAATTTTGCTTGGTTAATTATCATGATGATAAGTTGGCAAGGCTTTTCTTATGATATCGTTAGAAGTTGAACTGAATTTTGTTGCAAAATCAGAAATTCCGTACAGCAATAAAGATTGGTAAATTGATCTACTTTGTCAATTTCGCCGGCGCATGAAATACTAGGCTTATAAAATTTGTGCAACGTTATATTAGAAAATAGCGGACAGGGATGAATATAGAGTTGTGGAGTAAGGTCAGCGACGAGCAATCGCCTTGTGGCGAGGATCTCGAATATGACGTCGATTTTCTGGCCTTGGGGCAGGCTGCACAGGGCAAGCCTGAGCAGCAGTTTGGCGATACCGTTATCGCTGCAGAAGAGCCGGATTGGCGTGAAGTAGAGCGTTTGGGTGAAGCACTGCTGGAGCGTACTAAGGACGTACGCGTCTGCGTGCTGTTGCTGCGTGCCTATACACGTAATAATGGTCTGGTTGGTTTTTCGCAAGGTCTGCAGGCGTTGTTGACGCTGTTGCAAAGCTATTGGGAACAGGTGCATCCTTTGTTGGTCATAGATGGCGACCATGATCCTTTCATGCGTGCCAATGCCTTGGCTGGTTTGGCGGATGCGTCTGGTTTGATCAAGGACGTGCGCTTGGCAGTATTGACCAAGTCGGCACTTGGCATGGTTCAAGTCAAGGATGCAGAGGCAGCTCTCGATAGCAATGCAACTGATCTGGCCTATAGCCGCGAACAATTGTCTGCGATCTACGCAGACAACGCGGAGCAACCAACGATGATTGCGATGCGCGAAGCCAATGATGCATTGAAAGCGATTGCAAGCATGGCGGATGATCGCCTTGGCTCCGAATATGCGCCAGATTTGTCGGCGATGTTGCAGCCATTGGCAAACGTGACGCGCAGCATTCTGTCCAGCTCTGTGTCGCAAGCTACGGAAGAAGCGGTTGTTGGTGCGGACGATGCTGCATCGGCAGATGGCACGCCGGCTCAGGTGCGTGCTGTCAGTGCTCCGGGCGAAATCCGCTCGCGTGAAGATGCGATTCGTGTGTTGGAAAACGTCTGCAAATATATTGAAAGAACCGAACCGACCAATCCGGCACCGTTGTTGATCAAGCGTGCGCAACGCCTGATGACATTGAGTTTCCTCGACATCATCAAGGAATTGGCGCCGAGCGGAATGGAGCAGGCGGAAATGATTACCGGTGTGCGTCGGGAATATTGATCGCGCAAACTACAGTTACAGAATTTAGAAACTCAGTCTATAAGTCAAGGAGAAGCAAATGGCAAAAGCAGGTGGCAGCAGTCAAAAATTCATCGCCCGTAACCGGGCTCCGCGTGTTCAGATTGAATACGATGTCGAGATCTACGGTTCCGAGAAGAAGATTCAATTGCCATTCGTGATGGGCGTGATGGCTGACCTGGCTGGTAAGCAAGTTGAGCCATTGCCGGATGTCGCTGATCGCAAGTTCCTCGAGATCGACATCGACAACTTCGACAGTCGCATGAAATCGATGAAGCCGCGCGTTGCGTTCCAGGTGCCGAATACATTGACTGGCGAAGGCAATCTGAGCATCGACGTGACTTTTGAAAGCATGGACGATTTCTCGCCAGCCAACATCGCTCGCAAGGTTGGTGCATTGAACCAGTTGCTCGAAGCGCGTACGCAATTGTCCAACCTGTTGTCCTATATGGACGGCAAGACTGGCGCGGAAGAGTTGATCGCCAAGGTGCTGAACGACCCGGCGCTACTGAACACAATCGCTGCTGCACCGAAGCCAGCAGACAACGCTCAAGAAAACTGATTTCGTCTCGGAGTAATAAATGACTACAGAAAATCAATTAGCCGCAGGACAGGGCCAGGTACAGACCGCCGAAACGAACGAATTCGCGAATCTGCTGCAAAAAGAATTCAAGCCGAAGACTGATCAGGCACGTGACGCCGTCGAAAACGCTGTGCGTACGCTGGCGGCCGAAGCACTGAAGAATACGCAAACGATTTCCGGCGACGCCTATCTGACGATCGAGGCGATCATCGCTGAAATCGACAAGAAGATGAGCGAGCAGATCAACCTGATCCTGCATCATGCTGAATTCCAGAAACTGGAAGGCGCATGGCGTGGTTTGCATCACTTGGTCAACAACACCGAAACTGACGAGTTGTTGAAGATCCGCGTGATGAATATCTCGAAGAAGGATCTGCACAAGACCTTGAAGCGCCACAAGGGCGTGGGCTGGGATCAAAGCCCGCTGTTCAAGCGCATCTATGAAGAAGAATATGGTCAATTCGGTGGCGAGCCGATTGGCTGCCTGGTTGGTGACTTCCACTTCGACCACAGCGCCCCTGACGTTGAAATGCTCGGCGAAATGGCGAAGATCGCTGCTGCTGCACACTGCCCATTCATCGCTGGCGCATCGCCAACCGTGATGCAGATGGATAGCTGGCAGGAACTGGCAAATCCACGCGATTTGTCGAAACTGTTCCTGAATTCGGAATACGCTGCATGGCGTAGCCTGCGCGACTCTGACGATTCGCGTTACCTCGGCTTGACCATGCCACGCTTCCTGGCTCGTATGCCTTACGGTGCACGTACCAATCCAGTTGACGAATTCGACTTTGAAGAAGATACAGAAGGCGCAAAGCACGACAAGTACACCTGGGCGAACTCTGCTTATGCAATGGCAGTCAACATCAACCGTTCGTTCAAGGAATACGGCTGGTGCACATCGATCCGCGGCGTGGAATCTGGTGGCGTGGTGGAAAATCTGCCGACACACACATTCCCGACCGATGATGGCGGCGTGGACATGAAGTGTCCAACCGAAATCGCGATCAGCGACCGCCGTGAAGCAGAATTGGCCAAGAACGGTTTCATGCCGCTGGTACACCGCAAGAATTCGGATCTGGCTGCATTCATCGGCGCGCAATCGGTACAAAAGCCTGCTGAATACCAAGATCCAGATGCGACAGCCAATGCCAACCTGGCTGCACGTCTGCCTTATCTGTTCGCATGCTGCCGTTTCGCTCACTACCTGAAGTGCATCGTGCGCGACAAGATCGGCTCGTTCGCTGAACGTGAAGACATGGAACGTTGGTTGAATACCTGGATCATGAACTACGTTGATGGGGACCCAGCGAACTCGTCACAAGAAACCAAGGCACGCAAGCCATTGGCTGCTGCTGAAGTGCAAGTGGCGGAAGTTGAAGGCAACCCAGGTTACTACACTTCCAAGTTCTTCTTGCGTCCACATTACCAACTGGAAGGCTTGACCGTCTCCCTGCGCTTGGTCTCGAAGTTGCCAAGCGTGAAGACTGGTAGCTAATCCAGCAATTAATTCGGTTGTTCTGACCGAAGTTGCAATCCAGACAGCGGGTTTCATCTCCATGATGAAACCCGCTGTTTTTCCATGGCAATCTCTTTACCCGTTTTTACAAGTTTCAGTCTTCATTTATCCTGTTTGGGACCGATCTAACAGATAGTGAAACTTTACTGCGAGGTCAACATGGTTGCGTCAATAGGACAAGCGTCGAGTGCGGCGGCAACAACCAGCACATCTACTCAACTTGCGACATTGGAAAGATTGCTGGCGAAATATGAAAAGGAATTGAAGCAAGAGGAAGCAAGTTCGAGCGGCTCTACCAGTTCTGCCAGTGCCACTGGTTCTAGCAGCTCCACTAGCTCTACCAGTTCTACGTCTGAACAGGCACTCTCTGCGCAGATTGCAGCTTTGCAAGCGCAGATTACGCAGCTGACTAATGCAAGTAGCGTTACCAGCACGAGTAACAGCGGTAGTAGTGGTGCGAATAATGGTGTAGCGGTCGCCAGTACTGGTAATTCGCAGTCGGTGGCGGGTAGCAATGCCGGTGTATCAACCTCATCAACATCGGCGACGGATTCAGCTACACAGCAGTCGGCAACTCAAACCAAAAAGCCTGCGGCAAATTCATTAATAGGGAATAACGTTGACGTCATTGTGTAAGCAGTTAATTTCTGGATCGATGGCAGCCAGGTCGTCCAGGTTGCTCTTTCGACCTCAATGAAAAATGGCCCGACAATTGCCGGGCCATTAAACTTTCTAGACTGCCTGCTGTTAAGAAGCTGAGTCGCTATTACTCACGTTCTCGCTTTTCGCCGCGGCCTTCTTCATGCTTTTCTTCCTTGGGCTTTTGCTCCTTGTTAGCTTCAGGCTTTGGCTTGTTAGCCGGTGGTTGCTGTGCAGGTTTTTGAGCTGGTGCCGGTGCTGGTTTTGCCTGTTGTGGGGCTGGCTTTGGCTCTGCTTGCGGCGCAGGTTTTTGCTGTGCTGGTGCAGGCGCGGGTGCCGGCTTGGCTTGCTGTGCTGGTTGTGCCTGACGGCGTTCAAAATCCTCGCGTTCCTGCTGGTTATTGCCGTTTGGCTGCGCTGCAGGTTTAGGCTGGTTTGGTGCTGGTTGCGCTGCCGGTGTTGGCGCTGGAGCGGGGCGTTGTTGCGTTTGTGGCTGTTGCTGCTGAGGAGCTGGCGTCGGATGTTGCTGTTGTTGCTGTGCAGCTGGCGCAGGAGCGGCAGCAGGGTGCATTTGCTGTTTCATCAGCGCCTGATTGACTTCTGGATGCACGGTCTGCGCTGGTGGCAAAGTCGGTAACGGACGACCAGGAACATAGGCTTGAACTGGCTTGGCTGATGCTGGTTCCGGTGCATATGCCTTCACTACTGGTGGCATCGCAGCAGCCAGATGAGCCTGCGCTGGTACCGAACTGTTCACAGCCTGGCCCGTAGCGGTGGCACCTGCCGGAGCAACGATGGTGACATTGGTCACGTTCGTCACATTGTTGATATTGGCCGTGTTGTGGACATTGTTGTTCGTTGTGTTGTTGACAGTAACGCGCATACCTTCATGAATGATAGGTGGTGCACTGGTGACAACCGATGGGGCAGTACCGATAGGTGCGGGCACGATCAGGCCAGGGTGTGACCCCGGAGGGGCAGGGATAAAGACGCCAGAAGGTCCGATGGGAGCTGGGCCAGCAACAACACCTGCGGCGACTACGCCGAGGGAGATATTCACGTTCAAGCCCGGGGCGGCGAACGATACGCCAGGTGCTGCCCAGAAGCCATTGACGAACACAACTGCGCCGCCGCGATTTTCATAATACGGATGGCACCAAGTGTAGCCGGGGCGTGGGGGAGGAGCCCAGCGACCATGCGCCCAAACCCAGTTACCTTGCCATGTCCAATAGCCGCCAGTCCATACCGCACCTTCATATGGGAGCGGTGGAGGCGTTTCAACCAGAATAGGAGGAGGCGCCCAGCCAATGCGAATCGGAGCTGGCTGTTCCAGTGGTGGGTCCAGATAGACGCTGACAACTGGCTGTGGTGCTGGAGCCTGATATACGGGGGCAGGAGCCACATACACCGGCTCTGGTGGCGGTACATAAACGTGTGCTGGTTCAACAACGCAGCCGCTTAACAATACTGCGGTCCCAATAATAATTTTTTTCAACGTTTTCTCCTGGGAAGAATGGTCATCAGGCTCAATATCCGGTGTCTTTGTGTAAAGACGAAACCGTCCCGCATGTTAACGGAATATGAATTGCGTGGTTGACAATCTGGTAAGTCAATTTGTAACAAAATGCTTCAGCATGTAAACGCGGTTGCTCAGAGAGCGGTAATTTCCCTCTTGTTGCCATTCTTGGTGTCATGAAGACGGGAAAGAGGCGTGAAAGCTTCAGGACTAAAGCTCGTTTGTGGCTTTAAGTTTGTGGCTTTAATACACCCAACCTCATTTACGACAAAACAGCGCTCAAATCCTTATGCACATCGATGCAGTTTGGTTTCTTGCGCTGTCAGGTTTCGCCGGGAGTGCTTGTTGCAGATCCCAGGTATGCTTCAAAATCAGGCGTCGCTGCGCATTTCTGCTGCTTGGCCCTTCAACATCAGGGCGCGCATATCGCGGATGTTCATGTCACTGACTTCATGCATGCGGATTAACATGGTTGGGCCTATTGGCAGGGCGCCATGGCGTAATTTGCTGATCACAGGAGGTGCAACTTCCAGTGCGCGGGATAGTGCCGCGTCATTTTTCAGCTTCAGCTTTTCGATTAAAGCGTCCAGCAGGATATTGGGATCACCAGGAAAGTGATTCAGTGTGATGTCGTTGTTGTTTGTTGTATTTTTCATGATTTGATCGTTCATAAGTGGAATAGAGTCTTCGCTCGTCGATATTCCAGCACCGATCCCCGTCAAACTTGTACTCCCCCCTTTAACGGAACCGGTAAAACGCGTGTGCGTGAGGTCAACCTCCGAGCTGTGAGTTTTAAGGCAAGCTATTGTATTACGAGATCAATGATTATTTGGCATGGTCAAGGAATTATTTAATATAAAAAACGTTTATTTCTATATCTAATCAGGTCAAAACAGGCCCAAACCAGTAAAAAATCACTGCTTTGATGTTTCGACCTTCAACCGGTTAGGTGTACACCCGGTTTCATCCGCATTTATGAAATGAGTTCCAGTCCAATGTGTTGTAACATTGCGAGCCACGCCTGCTGTAATTTGGTCGGCGGACAAAATCAAAATATCAATCGGAGTGAGTGCAATGAAATTACGCTTGTTGCTGTTGGGCGCCTTGATGGCAGCCGGTGGCGCGATGGCGGAGCCGCATGGCTTTACCGTCGAAGATATGGTCAAGATGGAGCGCGTTGGTAGCCCAGTGCTGTCTCCCGATGGAAGTCGCGTGATTTACACCGTGCGTGCCACTGATCTGGACAAGAACCGCGGCCATACCGAAATCTGGATGCTGGATCTGCGGTCCCCACGTGCCCAGCCACAGCGCCTGACACATAACGAAGCGAGCAGCATGGACCCTGAATGGTCTGCTTCTGGCGATGCGATTTACTTCCTGTCCTCGCGCTCTGGTTCCTCGCAAGTTTGGCGTCTGCCGATGTCGGGCGGCGAGCCTAACATGGTGACGGATCTGCCGCTGGATGTCGGCACCTTCCGCATTTCGCCAACCGGCGACCGCATCGCATTCAGCACGGATGTATTCCGTGATTGCCCCGATCTCGCATGCACCAAGAAGCGCCTGGATGACAAGCCAAAGACGCATACCGATGGTCAAGTGTATGACCGCCTCTTCGTGCGTCACTGGGATACCTGGGCTGATGGCCGCAATACCGTGCTGTTCTCTGCCTCGCTGGATTCGACTGGCCGCATGATCGGCGCGCCTGTCAGCCTGTCCGGTTCGCTTGATGGTGATGTACCTTCCAAGCCTTTCGGTGATCGCGACGACTACCAGTTCAGTCCAGACGGCAAGACTATCGCTTTCTCGCTGCGTGTAGCGGGCCATACCGAAGCATGGTCAACTAACTTCGATATCTTTGAAGTTCCTGCTGCAGGTGGACAAGCACCACGCGATTTGACTGCTGATAATCTCGCCAGCGACGTGAAGCCTGCTTTCTCTCCAGATGGCCATACGCTGGCTTATCTGGCGATGAATCGCCCAGGTTTCGAGTCTGACCGCTACCACTTGGTATTGATGGACACTGCAAGCGGCGTCAAGCGTACCCTGGCCGATAACTGGGATCGCTCAGTTGCAGAATATTCATGGGCACCTGATGGCAAGTCGATCTATGCCGCTGCTGACGATATCGGTCAACACCGCTTGTTCTCGATTGACGTCGCCAATAGCAAGGTCACACCATTGACTGGCGCTGGCATGGTCACAGGTTTCGATGCACGTCGCGAGACCATCGTATTGGCACAAGCCAACCTCGCATCCGGCGCACAACTGTTCAAGCTCAGCAGCGCAAACCAGATGACGCAATTGACCCATTTGAACGAAGCGCTGTTGTCTGACGTACGCTTTGGTCAATACGAGCAATTCTCCTTTGCCGGTGCCAATGGCGATACCGTTTACGGCTACGTGGTCAAACCATGGAATGCCAAGCCTGACGTTAAGTACCCAGTTGCCTTTCTGGTACACGGCGGCCCACAAGGCAGCTTCGGCAATGAGTGGGGATATCGCTGGAATCCACAAACTTATGCAGGCGCAGGCTATGCCGTGGTGATGATCGATTTCCACGGTTCTACAGGCTATGGCCAGGCATTTACTGACTCCATCAGTGGTGACTGGGGTGGCAAGCCTTTGGAAGACCTGAAGAAAGGCATGGCTGCAGCTGTTGCCAAATACTCTTGGCTGGATCGCGATCATGCATGTGCACTCGGCGCCTCCTACGGCGGTTACATGATGAACTGGATCGAAGGCAACTGGTCCGACGGCTTCCGTTGCATCGTCACACACGACGGCGTATTCGATACACGTTCGATGTACTACTCGACCGAAGAACTCTGGTTCAACGAATGGGAAAACGGCGGCACTTACTACAACGTCCCTGAAAAGCACGAGAAGTTTAATCCTGCTAACTACGTGACCAACTGGAAGACACCGATGCTGGTGGTGCAGGGCGACCTCGATTTCCGTATTCCGACCACGCAAGGCTTGGGAGCATTCACGGCGTTGCAACGCCAAGGTATCGAAAGCAAGCTGCTCGTGTTCCCGGATGAAAACCACTGGGTACTCAAACCAGGTAATTCGTTATTGTGGCATCACACTGTGCTGGATTGGCTGGATCAGCACTTGAAGCAATAAGTTCTGTAATACCCTTGCTAATTCAGCCCTAATTGCTGCATGTAATAATGCATGCAGCGATAAGATTGCTGATGTAAGATATGTGCCAATGGCGCCCGAGATTCGGGCGCCATTTGTTTTTGGATTTTAGAAAAATTAGCGAAAACTTAGGAGGTAGGTTTTTGATGATCTCCCGATTGAAATGGCTTTGTTTCGGCGTGCTGTCAGCAATCGCTTTTCACACAGGCGTTGCCATCGCATCTGGCGGGCCACCGATGATTACAGACGATCCTGGTACACCGGGCGATGGTCATTGGGAAATCAATATCGCTGAATTGTCGAGCCACGCAGATGGATCGACCATCTACCAGTTACCCTTAATCGATGCCAACTACGGTCTGGGGGATCGCATTCAGTTGAAATACGAAATGCCTTGGCTGGTACAAGACCAGTCTGACGGGAGTTATCGCAGTGCTGCTGGCGATGGTCTGGCTGGCGTCAAGTGGCGCTTCTATGATGCAGGCGAAGACGGCTGGCAGATTTCAACTTATCCGCAAGTCGAATTCTCTTTCCCTGGCTCCAATGCTGCGCGCAATGGCTTGGCTGATCATGGTACAAATTATCTGTTGCCATTGGAATTTGTACATGGCTTCGATGGATACGATATCAACTTTGAAGTAGGGCGCTGGCTGCGTTCTGGTCAGCAGCAGGATACTTGGATTGCAGGATTTGTCTTTACCAAGGAAGTGCGCAAGGGCTTTGAGCTGATGGCTGAATTGCACGATGAAGCCACTGTTCATGATAGCCAGGAGGAGTTGATACTCAACCTTGGCGCACGGTTAGACTTGTCGGAAGAGTACACCTTGCTCTTCGCGGTCGGTCACGACTTGCAGAATAGTCTGGGGCCGCAAAATACCGTGCTGACTTATGCGGGGCTACAATTGCACTTTTAAGTCGGTAACAGAGACTACTGGTTTTGACTAGCTCGATGCCGTATCCACATGTTGGCGAATACGGCATCGTCGCCACCTTATCGATCAAGCTAAGCTCCTTGCTTATTCTTGATGAATTTGACGGCTCACCTGGTTTTCCTGCGCGTTCAAGGTGCGTTGTTCCTGCTTGGTGATGTGACCGCCGTTTTGGCTCGCCATATCACGTTCTTCCTGGCGGATTTGATGATCTTCGTGGTGTATCTGTTGTGCTTGCCCCGCAGTCATTTGACCATTCGCTACCTTGTTATCGACACGCCCATTCTGATTTGCCAAGCGACCATTGACTTGCGCGCGACGTGGGTGGTTTTGATCCCAGGTGCCTGCCTGAGCGTTAGCCATTGCCAGGGCGAGCGTGCCAGCGATACCGGCGAGAGCGAGAATCTTGCGAGTTGTTTGCATAGTGTTCATTTGAAATCTCCTTGAAATTCGAGTTGATAAGCAATAAGCGTTCAGCATCATTTAGGGGAATTACTCCCAGCTGATTTGACGGCTGACGTGGTTTTCCTGCGCATTCAACGTGCGTTGTTCTCCCCTCGTAATGTGGCCACCGTTTTGGCTCGCCATGTCACGTTCTTCCTGGCGGATTTGGTGATCTTCATAGTGCAGGCGAGCAGCTTGGCCCGGTGTCATCTGTCCGGTTGCCTCCTTGTAGTCGATGCGGGCGTTTTGGTTTGCCAGGCGTTCATTGACTTCGACACGACGGGGATGGGTTTCATCCCAGGTTTGGGCGTTCGCGCTACCCATCATGGTGGCGAGAGTGCCAATGATACCGACCAGTGCCAAAACCTTGCGAGTGGATTGCAATGCTTTCATGTTGTCTTTCCTTGTGGGCTGTTTCGTTGCGAATCAAGCGGTTACATGCCATTAACGCATCTTTGACGGAATGCGACTACGCACAAACTGTTTCGTTGGTAACAGATCGTAAGTTACGAAATGTAAGCAGCCGTTGCAAAGTTGTGGTGGCGTTGGCGTTCCTGCTTGCCTTGCAGTCGTGCGGTCTGCGCCGTTTCCCCTGATGTGACGCCCACTTTATAATGGCTTCTGCGAAAATAGCTGTCATCTCGCAGAACACCTTTCTCGTTAAAGCGTAAAAGCATTCATAGGTGGATTTTTCCTGACAATAACAATTCGGTCCCATATGTCTTCAATCAGTTTTTCGCATTACCAATCGGCGCGTTTGCTGATGCGCAAGCCCGGGGTTCATGACATCGACAGGTTGTTCGAGACATTCGGTGATCCAGCTACCAATATCTTCAACCCAGCCGGGCCGTATAAGCACAGGGATAAAGCTGAAGCATCTGTGGCACGCTGGCATGAGCATTGGACGAAATACGGTTTTGGTGACTGGGCAGTTTGTTTAAAAAACACACCAGCGCGCATCATCGGTTTTGGTGGTTTGAGTTATGCCATGTTCGGGGAGCGTCAACGCCTTAACCTCGGCTACCGTTTTGCTACTGAGGTATGGGGGCAAGGGATCGCCAGCGAATTTGCCGATGCGGCAGTACTGGCAGGTTTTCAATTGCTGAAGATGAATGAGATACATGCAAAGGTGAGGTCGAACCATTTAGCATCTCGCCGCGTGTTGGAGAAGGCCGGATTTCAACAAGTCGGCTTGCTTGATGACGTGCCCGGTGCCTCGTCCAGTTTGGTCTATGAGATCAAACGCCTTTCCCTTGAAATCTATGCGTAAGATAATATTTTCCGATTTTCCTGTGTCCTTTTATTGACATGAAAATGAGATACGCTTTTTCCTATTTGGTGCATGCGCTGATCGGCGTCGCAGCAGCAGTGCTGTTTATCGCCCCCTGTCTGGCTTATGATGCTACGCCACGTCCAGTTACCCCGCGCCCGCCGTTGACGACGAATGAGTCCAGCGTTGTTTCGCTATTCGAAAATACTGCGCCATCCGTTGCTTACATCTATATCGAAAAGCGCCAGTTCAACGGATTCTTCTCGGTCGGTACGGCGCGCGGCGAGGGTAGTGGCTTCGTCTGGGATACCTACGGCCATGTGGTTACAAACTATCACGTCGTCGAAGATGCAAGTAGCGTGCAGGTGCGACTGGACTCCGGCAAACCGATCCCGGCGCGCGTAGTCGGTATCGCGCCGGAATATGATCTGGCGGTTGTGCAATTGAAGGAAATTCCAAAGGATTTGCATCCAATTCCGCTTGGTTCCTCGCACGACTTGAGGATCGGTCAATCAGTGTATGCAATCGGTAATCCGTTTGGCTTATCGCGTACGCTCACCACCGGCATCATCAGTGCGCTGGATCGTGTGCTGCCCACGGCGGATTATTCGCAAATCAGTGGTGTGATTCAAACTGATGCCGCAATCAATCCAGGCAATTCTGGTGGCCCCTTACTCGATAGTGCCGGGCGGCTAATCGGCGTGAATTCTGCAATACGTTCTGAGTCAGGCAATTCTGCTGGTGTCGGTTTTGCGATTCCGGTAGATATGGTCAATCGCATCGTACCGAAATTGATCGCCACAGGCCGTGCGCCACGACCGGGGATTGGTATCGTTCCTGTTGATCCGAATCTGGTTGCACGTGCCGGTATTTCGGGGGTGGTGATCGAAAGCGTGACGCGCGGTTCTCCTGCGGATCAACTTTGTATTCGTGTGTTGGATCGTCGTACTGGTGATGTGGGAGATGTCATCGTTGCGATCAATGGCCATCGCGTCGATACGCTGGCGACCTTTGTTGCTGAGCTGGACAGGGTAGGAATAGGCAATGTCGCGGAAATGATTCTCGAACGAGATGGCATAGAACGGCATGTGCATGTGAAAGTGGTGGATGTCTTGCGTTAGCATCCCGACGTCATGCAAAATTGCGGGACGTCATTACGAACGCAAGAAAGGATTG
>Ga0116226_10000921_pt1 | contig 25684 bp, 18 predicted proteins | sample S1TSphfallax_FD_89692 | JGI IMG/M metagenome (GOLD analysis project Ga0116226, IMG submission 89692) | Host-associated microbial communities from peat moss isolated from Minnesota, USA - S1T2_Fa - Sphagnum fallax MG | ecosystem: Host-associated > Plants > Peat moss > Unclassified | place: USA... | reverse complement strand
CATCGCTGAACGTAACTTCGAATTCTTCGAGGCCCGTTGTCTCGATGTGCAGAATGCGCGCTTCTGGGTCCAGTTCGGATGGGTTATAGAGCCGCTGTTCGGTTTGTTGATCAAGGCTGGCCAGGTCGGCGCAACGCTCACGCAGCCACAGCGGATGGATTGCGAAAGGGGATTCGCCGGCCGAGACGACTTCCAGTGTGGCGCCATCCGGCGCGATGCGGATTTCAGGCATTGTCAGGTGGCGACGGGAGCTGCAGCATAGCCTATGATACCCTTGATCTCGGTAAAGTCATCAAACCCGAAATCGGCATATTCGCGACCGTTACCGGATTGCTTGTAGCCACCGAAGGGTGCACCGAGATCGAGCGGCGGGTCATTCACCGCGACCATGCCGGCGCGCATGGCCCGGGCGACGCGCCGGACGCGGTTCATGTCTCGGCCATTGACGTAGGCGGCCAGGCCATACTGAGTTTCATTGCCTATTCGGACCGCGTCCGCCTCGTCGTCATAGGAGATAACGCAGATGACAGGCCCAAAAATCTCTTCGCGGGCGATGGCCATGTCAAGTGTCACGTCCCCAAAGACCGTTGGTTTAACGAAATATCCGGCCTCAGTGCCGGGTGGGCGGCCGGGACCGCCCGCGACGAGTTTAGCCCCCTCCGCGACGCCGGCGTTGAGAAGGCGTTGCACGTGATTGAACTGACGCTCGCTGACCAGGGGCCCCATGGTTGTTACAGGATCAGCAGGATCGCCAACGCGGCACGCGAGGGCCAAGTCGCGCGCAAGGGCCTGGGTTTCGGCTTGACGATCGCGCGGCACCAGCAGGCGCGTCGGCGAATCGCACGATTGGCCGCTGTTGCCGAATACGATGGCAGCACAACTGGCAATGGAGGCGGCGAAATCCGCGTCCGGCAGTATAATGAACGGGGACTTTCCGCCGAGTTCCTGCAACACCCGTTTGACGGTGGGGGCGGCGGCCGTTGCGACATCGACGCCTGCGCGTGTGGAACCGGTGAACGATATCAGATCGATATCCGCGTGCGCGGCCAAGGCGCGGCCCGCGGTAGGGCCATCTCCTTGAATGAGGTTGAAAACGCCCGGCGGCACCCCCGCGTCATGCAGGATCTGCGCGAACAAGGCTGCGTTTGTCGGCGTGTTTTCGCTGGGCTTGAGAACCATGGTGCAACCTGTTGCCAGGGCCGGCGCTACCTTGCAAACAATCTGATTGAGCGGCCAGTTCCAGGGCGTAATCAGTGCGGCGACGCCGGCGGGTTCGCGGGCAATGAGCGTACCGCCACGCATCTCCTCAAATTGATAGGCCTCAAGTGTATCGATCGCCTTCTGCATGTGTGCGTGGCCGATCCAGGCCTGCGTGTCATGCGCGTATGCGCTAGGCGCGCCAAGCTCGCGCGTCAGGGATTGCGCAATTTCGGGCATCCGCGCGGCGTAGATTTCCGCAATCCGGCGTAAAAGCGTCAGACGATCTTCGCGCGACGTAGCGGCATAGGCCGGGAACGCGCGACGCGCGGCAGCAACAGCGCGATTGACGTCCGCAATCCCAGCGAGCGCCACTTTCCCGATGGGGTGCGCCGTGGCCGGGTTGATGATGTCCCGCCAGTCTGGCGTAATCGGATCGCACCAGGCGCCGTCTATATAAAACTGCGTGGCGTCCGGCATGCGAGGATTATCCGATGGGGTTGATGGGTATTCATTACATAGTAGCACTGGCATGGCGACGTGACATCGCGCGACACCTACATGATCAATTACGGCATTGCGGTCCTCCCCTGCGTTGCATAGCATCCGGGATGGCGCCGCGTGCGTGGCGATACGAGGGCGAGGGCAGGCGATGCGGACAATTTGGTCTTTGGCGGGCTGTTGCACGATTCTGATGGCACTTGCGTCGCCAGTTATGGCCAACGACGGACAATTGAACATTTACAACTGGGCGGACTATATTGGCAAGAACACGATCGCCGATTTTCAGAGGCGGACCGGCATCAATGTTACCTATGACACGTATGATTCCGACGCGGGCCTCGAAGCAAAGGTGATGGCGGGCGATTCGGGGTATGACCTGGTGACAACCTCCACCGATTTTTTCGCCCGGCAAATCAAGGCGGGCGTCTATGAAACATTAGACAAGAGCAAGATTCCGAATTGGAAAAATCTCGATCCCGCGATTCTGTCCGTCATCGCACGTTTCGATCCCGGCAATGCGCATACGGTGCCCTATCTGCACGGGGTCAACGGATTTGCATATAATATCGATATGATCAAGGCGCGCATGCCGAACGCGCCGGTCGACAGTCTGGATATGGTCTTCAAGCCCGAAATTGTCTCCAAGTTTGCCGATTGTGGCGTAAGCTTTATGGACAATGCCGAGGATGTCCTGCAATTGGCGTTGAATTATCTGCATCTGGACCCCAATACGCAGAGAGCCGAGGATTTCAAGGCAGCCGAAAAATTGCTGCTGGCAGTGCGGCCGTACGTTCGTACCTTTGACTCCGAGGGCTTTATCAACGCCTTGCCTAACAAGGATCTGTGCATCGCCATGTCGTGGTCGGGAGATTTTGAAACGGCCGAGGCGCGGGCGAAGGCCGCCGGCGTGGATATCAATCTGGCTTTCACGGTGCCGAAGGAAGGTGCCAATATATGGTACGACGCCTGGCTTATCCCCAATGGGGCGCCGCACGAGGAGGCTGCTTATAAGTTCCTCAATTACATGCTGGAGCCACAGGTGATCGCAGCGACCACGAACGACATCCATTACGGTAACAACAACCGGGCGGCGGATGCATTTGTGCAGCCGGCAATTTTGCACAACCCGGCAATCTATCCGACGGCCAGCATGGCGAGCCGCCTGTATGAGTCGCACGAAGTGAGTGCGGCGGTTGAGCGGTTGCGGACAAGGAGTTGGACCAGGATCAAGACAGGAGAATAGGGCGACGCCAGGAATGGCAGAAGCGCAGCGACAGCGGTTGTAAGAGCGGCCGTGTCGTCCCATGTTGCCGGCGCAGGCAGGGATATTTGTGCAACGATGGTGCCCTCGGAAAAAATGGAAGCTTTGGGCACCCCGAAATCCGGTGAGAAGATTTCGCGGATACGACAGCGCCAGCGTTTGGTGGAAGCTTGCATTTCCGCGTTATATCAGCACGGACCATCGCGCACCACAATTGACAAGGTTGTGGCGATTGCAGACATGTCGCCGGGGATTGTCAACTTTTATTTCGATACCAAGGCAGCGCTCCTGGTGGCGGCGTTGGAATTCCTGGCGGAGGAATTCGAGGACCGGGTGCTGGCGCCGCTGGCCGCCATGAAAAACGACCCGGTGCGGGCGCTGGAGCACTTGATTGTCCTGTATCTTGACCCTGAAATCGCTAGCCCAAGAAAGGTTTCCGTTTGGTATGCGTTCTGGGGGGAAGCGAGTTCGAGGTCAGAATATTATGCGATTTGCGGCAAACGGGATGAGGCGTTTGCCGACCTTGTGCGTAATCTTGTCGAGCGGCTGATACGGCAGGACGGTCGGGCGCATGTCGATGCGGATGGGGTGGCACTGGGGCTTATTGGCGCGCTGGAAATGATCTGGCAGGACATTGCATTTCATGACGAAGCGGATTTGGACCGACATGGTGCTCAACAGCGTTGCATCGCATATTTACGGTCGGTTTTTCCGGCGCAATTTGGCAAGGGCTATCCACAGAGTGCCATCAGCACGGCCAGCGCCTCCGTGGCGCGTAATGAGGCGTCGTTGCCGACGGCTGAGAAGCGAGATTTTGCTCGCCTGAAAAGTTCCTTCGCCATGCTTGTTGTTGCCGAATTGGCACTCGCCGGTGTTCCAGCCGTGGAAGCCCCCGGGATGTCGACCGAATATAACATTTTGGCCCAACCTATCGATGGTTTACCGCAACGAATTGCCGTGGCAGTAGACAAGGACTGGTCCGGGGTTGCGCTTTCCAACGCCAGCGACGCGACTTCCTTCGATTGGCTGGCAATTGTCCTGGTACCGCAAGAAGAATCCGGCATAAGGCGGATTTCTGTTGTGCCACGAGAAGCGGTGGGAGACGCCCGCGGGCTCGGAGCTGGGGTCTTGCAAGAGCTTTTTTGCGCATATGAAAATAATTTCGGCCTCAGTCGCGCGAGGCTCACACTCTAGGCTCCCGACGTTGGGGTTACGAAAAAGCAAAATATTGCTTTTTTTTGAAAAAAAGACTTTTGTCGATTCCTACATTTTATGCAATCCACGTCAGACCGCGTGCTCCCACAAGCAAGAGCTTCTTACTTCTTTTTTCAAAAAAGAAGTGCTTTCCTGCATTCGCGCTGCCTTCAGGCTCCGCAATTACGATTTCCGATATACTGCATGCCCGTCAAGATAGGTTGCAACGACCTTTGCTTCATGTAAATCATACGGATCGATAGAAAATATATCCCGATCAAGAACAATGAGGTCGGCGTGCTTGCCGACCTGCAGACTGCCTGTAGTGGCATCGGCTTTTAGCGCATAGGCAGCGTTGACCGTGTAGGCGTCAACCATGTCTTGCAGACTTATCGCTTGTTCGGGCAGCAAGGCGGGCTGCCCTCTTGCGGCGGCGCGCGTGATGGCGTGCTCCATGGCAACGAGAGGATTGAAAGTGCTGACATTCCAGTCGCTACCGCCGACGATTAAAGCACCGGCGTCACGCAGACTGCGTGCAGGATAGAGTTCTTTTGATCGTTCCGGGCCGATATAAGGGAGCGTTGCAGCGGTTATGTAGTCGTCGCGCTCTGCCCACTCCAACTGAAAATTTGCGATGACTCCGAGTATCTTGAAGCGCGGGAAATCTTTTCGGTCAACCACCTCCAGGTGTGCGATTTGGTGGCGATTGTCTCGCGGGCCGTTCGTTGTGCGCGCGAAGGCGAATGCGTCCAGTGCCGCGCGAGTGGCACGGTCGCCGATGGCGTGCACGTGGACTGTGAATCCGGCGGCATCGGCGCGTGCGACAATGCTGTTGAGATTGGCCTGGGTGAAATAGGAAGGGCCGCGGTTGGAGGTGACATGGCCGGCGGCGTCGAGATAGGGGGCCAGCAATGCCGCAGTCTGCGTTGGATATTCAACAACGCCGTCGGCGAAGATCTTGACTGAATCGGCGCGCAAGTAGTCAGGATCTATCGCCCAGGCTGCACGGAATTTTTTTGCCGATTCAATTAAAGATACAGGGTCAGCGTTCAGGTTCGCCAAATGATAGCAACCACGCACGCGCATCAGCAATTTGTGCTTGTCGTAGAGAAACTTGTAGATGGACATCAGGTGGGCATCGACACTTGCGTCCTGAACTGAGGTGATGCCGTCAGCACGCATGCCTTCAAACGCGTGGGCAAGGCGGTTCGCCTCCGTTTCAATGCTAGGCCGCGGCATTTTCAGTAGTGCAAGGTCGGTGGCGTTATCGCGTAGCGTGCCGGTGGGATTGCCGGCGGAATCGCGCTCGATTCGGCCGCCGGGCGGATCGGGCGTTGCGGCCGAAATGCCTGCCGCGCGGAGGGCGGCGGAGTTGGCCCATACAGTGTGGCCGTCACTGCCGCTGAACAGCATGGGGCGGTCAGCAAGCATTGCATCGAGATTCTGGCGCGAGAGTATCAGACCGGACGGATTGACCTGAACGATCTCAAACCATTCTGACTGCGTTCCCGGATATTGTTTGAGGCAGTGAGTTACCTTTGCACGGACGGTCAGCAGATCGAGCGGCAAATCGTCGAGGCTGCATTTCCCTGATTCCTGGGCGCTTTCCGCCGGATGGGTGTGGGCGTCTATGAATCCCGGCAAGACTGTCTTGCCGCCCAGATCCACAATTCTGGTGTGCGCGCCGATGAGAGGGCGAATTTCCGTGTCGGTGCCGACAGCCGCGATATCGTTGTGAACGATGGCAAGGGCCTGGACCACACGCCGCTTGGAATCCTCAGTATGAATTCGGCCGTGCAGGAATACTATATCGGCTGGTGCCGCCTGGGTAGTTGACGCGGCGACAAGGACTAGGAGCGCGCCATAGATGCGCGACCTCATACGCGTGATTGTAGTGGAAACCCACGACACGCCAATAGCCTTCCAATCTAGGCGAATTCCAAAGGTGCCGCTTGCTGAAGCGTCTCCGGGATGCGGGCCCGGATGAGGTCATGAAATTGTAGAACACAGACCTCTAGCGTTGAGAGCGGGCCCGGGGTGTAGACACTGGATTTCAACCCCAGTTGAACGCGGCGGCAGAGTTCATGGTCCTCATGGTTCACGTGCATGTTGATGCGGTTGCATAGATAGCGCAACACGCGCATTTCCCGCCGACTGTCAGGCAGGGCATACGTGCCCCCGCGGATCATGCATTTTCCCGGGCCACGTGGAAGAACCTGAAAGAAATCCATCTGATCCGGATAGACATCGATACCGAGATTGGGAAGCATGCTGTAAAATCGCCAGCATTTGCGATTCGGTTCGGGTAGGTGGGTGGTGAGCCCTCGGACCATGGATTGGTATTGGCGTTCGGTCCATTTCGATGACGGCTGATCAAGCAGCCATCCCACGCCGCGTGCCACGCCGGATTCGAGGTTCAGGGAATCATTGTAATCCGGCACCATCAAGCGCGCGAGGCCGGGATGGCCGATGGGGACGTGATAGGACTCGAGATAATTGTCCATCGCGACCTTCCAGTCGACGTCCCATTCCTCCGTATACATTGGGAACAGAGGCTGCATCTTTTCGAACTGATACGGCTCGAAGTCTGCCAGCACGTCGCCCCACATGCTGGATGGCGGGGGCGGGTCACCTTCCAGGCAGACAAAGACGAGGCCGATCATGACCTGCAGCCGAACCGGAATCAGGCCGTGCTGACTCCTGTCGAGTGACGGGAAGGATTCGCGCACCGGTGTGCCGCGCAACGAACCGTCGAGATTGTAGGTCCAGCCGTGGTAGGGGCAGGTGATGGACCCGGGACAGGAACCGGATTGTACCAGAAGGCGAGCGGCACGGTGACGGCATACATTGTGGTAGGCGCGCAAGGCGCCCTCACGGTCGCGCAATACGACGATGCTGTCAGGCCCGAGTTCGAACGTGAGGTAGTCTCCGGGTGCGGGAACGTTGCTGATGTGGCAGACCATTTGCCAACTCGGCCGCAAAACGCGCTGCAGTTCAAGGCGAGTGATGGCAGGGTGGTCATATGTCCAGGGCGGCAGGCCGCGCGGGTATGCGTCCGGCTCCGCTTCTACGAAGCGACGAACCGACAGTGCTGCGCTCATGGCGACACCCCACTTCTGAATGCCTATTTAATATACGCCACGGCTACGACGTTCGCAAGGCTCTTTCTATGGCATAGGACTTCGCCCTGTTCCCCGAGAACTCTGGCTGAAAAGCGTGTTATATCCGGCGTTGAGGAGCGCCACGGCATAAACTTTTTTGAATGGTCATATAAATTCTGATGGACCATTGGGTGACCTGCTGGTAGGATGCTTAGTCTGGGGTGGTTTGCGAGGAGAGTAACATGGCCAGGTCGCTGACCAATAGCCGCGCGCACTTCAAGCGTGCTGAACAACGCATGCCGCTCGGCGTCGCCTCTAATTTTCGTTATTGGGGCGAAGAGCGCACGATATACATCAAGTCCGGCCGCGGTGGGCGTATTACCGATATCGACGACAATGGCTACGTGGACTATCGATTGGGCTACGGACCGGCAATTCTGGGATATGCGGATGCGCGCGTGGATGAGGCTGCGCGCCAGGGCATGGACATGGGCGGCGTGTTTGCGCTGTCAACCGAAATGGAATTGCAGGTGGCGACGCGCATTAGTCGCATGGTTCCGTCGGCTGAATTAGTTCGCTTTTCCAATTCGGGAACCGAAGCCGTAATGGCGGCGCTGCGTCTGGCCCGTGCCTATACCGGCAAGGATGACTATGTGTTGCTGGAAGGCAGTTATCACGGCCTGTTCGATGCAGCGATGTGGCATGTGCCGATGCACGCGTGGAACCAGCAGGGTGAACCGGAGATAACGCCCTACAGCGAGGGTGTGCCGATAAACTTCCGAAGCCAGGCGCATTTTGTGCAGATGAACGACGCAAATGCGCTGGAGGACGTTCTCGCGCGCCATGCCGGACGGATTGCTTGTCTACTGATCGAACCGATCATGGGCAATTGCCTTGGTATTGCCGCTGACAAGGCATATCTTCGCGCGGCTCGGATGTTGTGCGACAAATATGGCGTGTTGCTGATCATTGACGAGGTGAAGACGGGCTTTCGTGTTGCCCGCGGCGGCGTGCAGGAATTATACGGCGTACAAGCGGACATTTGCACCTTTGCAAAGGCGGTGGCGAATGGCTACCCTATGTCCGTTCTGGCGGGGCGGGAGGACATCATGCGCAGGATCGGGCGGGGCGTGGCGCACGGCGGCACGTATACAGCGCATCCGGTTTCACTAGCGGCTGCCGATCGGACGCTTCAGATACTTGAAGAGACCGATGCGCTGGAGCGCATTTCCGCCTATGGTACACAGCTTCGCGCGGGCATGAGCGCGGTGCTGTCGGCACGGGGCATTGCGCACAGCTTTGTCGGCCATCCGTCCATGAGCGGACTGTATTTTGCGGAAAAACCGCCGCGCACTTATCGAGACTGGAAGAGCAGCGATTACAGTTTTTATAACGAATTGGCGCAACATCTCCACGACGAGGGGATTTTGTGCGAACCCGATTCGCGGGAGCCTTGGTTCATGTGTGCGGCGCATGATGAGGGGTGTTTGAACGACACATTGCGCGGCTTTGAGCGGGCGGTGGACAAGACCGTTGCCGATGGCGCCACCCGCAGGAAGCTTTCGGCCTGATGCGCGGCGCGGCTGGGGCGAGGGGCCCGGTTCGCATCCAACTTAGGTGGCGGGTGACGAAGATTGCTCTGGCATCCTTTTTCGTTGCGCCGGTGGTGGCACGTGGCGCCGATACGGCTGCGTCGCCGTCGGAAAAGAAAGCCGCAGTTGAGGAGATCGTGGTAACGGCTCAAAAGCGGTCCGAAAAGCTGAGCAAGGTTCCGATCAGCATCACCGCCCTTGGGCGATCGCAGATGGATAAGCAGGGCGTGCGCGACATCAAGGATATCGCGCGCCTGGTGCCGGGCCTGAGCCTGCAAACCAGTGATGTGCTCGGCGATACGAATATTTCCATACGCGGCATCGTGTCGGACACCGGCGCGCAAACTACCGGGATTTATATCGACGACACGCCCGTGCAGGCGCGCCAGGAAGTCGTGTTCAGCGATGCATTCCCGAAAGTATTTGATCTGGATCGCGTGGAAGTTTTGCGGGGGCCACAGGGAACCTTGTTCGGCGCTGGTTCTGAGGGCGGGACGGTGCGTTTCATTACGCCATCACCAAGTGTAGATACCTATACCGGTTATTTCCGCAGCGAGCTTTCATTTACCGATGGCGGCGACCCGAGCTACGAAACGGGCGGGGCGGTCGGCGGCCCGATTGTGCAGGACAAACTTGGTTTTCGCTTCAGCTTGTGGGACCGGCAGGATGGCGGCTACATCGATCGGGTCAATCCGGTTACGGACCAGTTGGCGGCGCGCAATGCCAATGACGGCAATTCGCTAGTCAGTCGCGGCGCGCTGATGTTTAAACCGACCGACGACCTGACGATTACGCCGGCGGTGTTTTTTCAACGCGTGTATAATGGTGATCGCGGCTTCAGTTGGGAGAGCGGGCCACCCAATTTTTCCGGGCCGCCCGGGCCACAGTTCACGGACTATGCCCAAATCCCGCAGCCGAGCAATGACACCTACATATTGCCCAGCCTGAACATTGATTACGATTTCGGCGATTTCAGCCTGACATCGGTTACCTCCTACTTTCGCCGCGCCTATGACAGCACATTCGACGCAACCTCCTTTGAGTTGTCCGGACTATTGCCAAACGGCGGCATTACGTTGCCTAGCGCGCCAAATTATCTTTCCGTCGGCAACTACCAGATGCGGCAGGCGAACTGGACCCAGGAAGTTCGGCTAACCTCGGCCGACAGTGCCGACAGCATGTTCTCATGGGTTACCGGTTTATACTTCCAAAACAACATATCGCGCAATGACAATAGTTTTGCGGAGCCGTTTGACGAGGTGGCGAATTATCTGTCGCAATATTACGGCTACGGACCCGGTAACTCACTGAGCTACTTCGGCGAGGCTCCCGTGGATGGCAAATACTCATACCTGGATCGCTACGCGCTGCAGGAGACCGACATTGCGGCGTTTGGCAGCCTAACCTACCAGCCGCTGTCCGGTCTGAAATTCACTGTCGGTTTGCGCGTGGCCCGCAGCAAGTATAAGTATAACGATTTCCAGGACGGGCCGTATGGCCCGGGGGCACCCACGTATTATTCAGGATCAAAGGCCGAACTGCCGGTGACACCGCGCTTTGCTCTATCGTATCAAGTGACGCCGGAGCAGATGATTTACGCGACCGCAGCCGAGGGTTATCGGATTGGCGGCGCCAACGAGTCGGTTGCGGGCATTCTCGCCTGCGTCGGCGATTTGCAAACGCTTGGCGTGAAGGATGTGCCACACACTTTCAATTCCGACTCGACCTGGAGCTACGAACTCGGTGACAAGGGCGCATTATTCGACCAGCGACTGCGCATCGACGCCAGCATTTTCTGGATCAACTGGAAAAATATTCAGGAACAGGTTGAATTGCCCGATTGTGGCTACTATTACACGGCCAACCTTGGCAGCGCGGTCAGTCGCGGCTTCGACATCCAGGCGGACTGGGCCGCTGGCGGCGGCCTAAATCTCGGCGGGAACGCTGGGCTGACCGACGCCCGTTACACCACGACTGAAACGGTTGAGGGTAATATCATAGCGCTGAAGGGTGACAGTTTGGCGACGCCGGAATGGACCGCGACCGCAAACGCGCAGGAGAATTTCGATTTACCGATGACAGCATCGGGCTATGCACGTATCGACTACCAGTTTGCAGGCCCCTACTACCGTACCGGCTCGGCAGAAACCTATTCTTACGATGCGTTGACGCGAAACGCGCCGGCGACCAATTTCGTATCGGTGCGTGCCGGAGCGAAAAGAGGCGGTTGGGATGTATCGCTATTTATCGACAATTTGCTGAACAGCCACGTGCCGCTTTATCGCTATCAGGATACTGTCAATTCCCCTGGCTTGCGCGACACCACATTCCGGCCGCTGACTGTCGGACTGACGGCCATCAAAAAATTCTAGGTTTTGTTGTCGCTGCCGAAGATTCGGCCATTTTCAACTCCGCAATTGGAAATTATCCGGATCAAACGGTGACTCGCCAATCACGGTTGCTGCATACGTGTCCCCAAGGATAATGACCTGGAGTTCGGTGCCGGCGTCGCCGAGTTCTGGTTGGACCATGGCGAGAGCAAGCGATTTGCCAATGCGCCATCCGTAGCCGCCAGAGGTGGTGCGACCAACGAGTTTGCCATCTAGAACGACAGGCTCGGAGCCGCGGGCATCGGCATCCTTGCTGCCGTGAACGTCAAGCGTTACAAATTTGTTGCCGGCAGAGCGGGACTTTGCGGCGGCGAGTGCCTCACGGCCGATGAAGGCAGGTTTGTCGAGCCGGATAAACCGGTCAAGGGCCGATTCGTAAGCGGAATATTCTGTAGATAGTTCCCGGCCAATTACCCGATAGGATTTCTCCAGGCGCATGCTATCCATTGCCTTGATTCCGAATGGAAGAATATCGAACTTCTTTCCGGCGCGCATGAGCAGATCGTAGAGAGTCAACTGCATTTCTATTGGGTGGTGCAACTCCCAGCCGAGCTCCCCGATAAAATTGACGCGAAGTGCTTTCGCCGGCACAGCTCCGATACTGACTGGCTTTCCGGTCAGCCACGGAAAATTTGCAGTCGAGAGATCGGTATCAGTGAGCGGTTGGAGGATGTCGCGGGCATGGGGGCCCGCGATGACCAGGACGCCAAATTGAGTGGTTACTTTTCGCAGCCGAACGGCATCATCGTGCGGCGCCAACTTCTGCAGATAATCCCAGTCGTGCCGTTCCATTCCGGCCGCCATGACGAGATAGAATTCCTGGTCGCCCTCCCGATAGACCGTGGCTTCGGCACGGACGCCACCGGATTTTGTCAGCATATGGCACAAGGCAATGCCGCCTATCTTGCGTGGCATGCGATTGGCGAAAATGTAATCGAGCCACGCTTCGGCGCCGGGCCCTGAAACCGAATATTTTGCGAACGGCGACATATCGAGCAAGCCGGCGGCGTTTCGTACGTGGCGGCATTCGGCGCCGACGTGGGAAAAATAGTTACTGCGCCTGAAGCTCCAACGTTCCTGAGTTGGTGCGTCGCCCTGCGGATCATGGTGATTGATGTTGAGCAAGACGTCGGTTTTCTTGAGATCTGTATCGGTCAGCGCGTAGCCCGGAGGGGCGAACCAGCCAGGACGCTCCCAGCCATAGATGGTGCCGAAAACGGCTCCTGCTGCCTTCAGCCGATCATAGCAAGGAGTGCGACGTAACGGCCTGGCGGCGCCGCGCTCCTCGTCCGGGTAATGGACAGTGAAGACCTTGCGGTAGGCTTCTTCTGTCTTTTGCCGCAAATATCCACCGGTAGCGTAAGGTCCGAAACGGCGGGGATCGACGCCCATCATGTCGATGCTGGGCTCACCTTCGACAATCCATTCGGCCAATTGCCAGCCTGCACCGCCCGAAGCGGTAACACCAAAACTATGTCCCTCATTCAACCACAGATTCCGCTTGTCCCACGCCGGACCGACGATGGGGCTGCCATCCGGCGTGTAGGCAATGGCACCATTATAAACCCGTTTGATGCCGACGTCAGCGAATGCCGGCACACGGTTTATTGCGGCTTCGATGTGTGGTAGTAATCGATCAAGGTCCGGCTGAAACAGTTCGTATTCGCTATTTTTATCCGGGCCTTCCAGATAGCAGCACGGCGCGCCGGTTTCATACGGGCCAAGCAGAAGGCCGCTGTTTTCCTCTCGCATGTAGTAAGATGCGTCGGACTCGCGTAGAACGCCCATTTCAGGCAGGCCAAGTTTCTTCCGTTCCAGAATCGCAGGATGAGGTTCGGTGACGAGATATTGGTGCTCGACCGGCATGACAGGGATATCCAGGCCGACCATTTCACCTGTGCGACGCGCAAAATTTCCTGTTGCGAAAACGAGATGTTCGCAAACAATGTCGCCGCCATCGGTGTGGACCTGCCATTCGCCGCTTTTCAACTGGGTAATAGCAGTGGCCGTTGTGTTGCGATAAATTTGCGCGCCGAGCATGCGCGCGCCACGCGCCAGCGCCTGGGTGAGATCGGCGGGCTGAATGTACCCATCGTCGGGATGTTGAATGGCGCCGATGACGCCGTCAGTCTGGCAAAGCGGCCAGATTTCCTTGAGTCGCGCGGGTGTAAGGAAGCGCACATCGACGCCGACAGTGCGAGCGATGCCGGCGTAATGAAGATATTCATCCATCCGATCCTGCGTGCAGGCGAGGCGGATGTTCGTTACCTGACGGAAACCCACATCCTGGCCGGTCTCCTGCTCCAGGCGCTTGTAAAGCTGGACGGAATATTTGTGGAGTTGGCCGACGGAGTAACTGAGATTGAACAACGGAAGCAGGCCGGCCGCATGCCAGGTGGAGCCGCTGGTAAGTTCTTTGCGTTCCAGTAATACTGAGTCCGACCAGCCTTTTTTTGCCAGGTGGTAAAGCGTGCCAACGCCGACGACGCCGCCGCCAATGACGACCGCGCGTGCCTGCGACTTCATGGTTGGATTTCACAAAATAGGAGACTGTGCATTGGAAGTCCTGATATTGTTTGACCCCATCTGATGAGGGACATGCTTCACTTCTCAACCACCAAGTCGCTTAAGGGCTTTGAACAGCAGGGAAGGAATAGTCCATCCTGGATTTCCTGCGGTCGGATGCCGCCGAGGTGCTTCATGTCATATTGTCCAGAAATCAATTTGCTTTTGCACGTTCCGCAGATGCCGCGCCGGCAGGTGAAGGGAAGTTTCATTCCCGCCGCGAGCGCCGCGGTAAGCACGAACTGCTTTTCGTCGCAGACAATTGTTCGCTCGCTTACCGTGAATCTGACGCTGTATTGCGTGGGCGCATCCGCTGTTTCGCTCACGCGTGGAGCCCGGCTTTGAGGCGTGACATGTACCAAAGACAGAATTTCTCCACGAGGCCCTCAGTGTCCGGTGAATACGGGCCGGGACGATAGCCGGAGCTGCGCACGCCGGCACCGGCTTTCGCAACAAGGTCGGAATCCTGCCGATTGGTGGCATGCCAGACTGCAGTGAGGTTGGCTCGGTCATAGTCCTCGCCCTCAACTGCGTCGGCGTGCACCAGCCACTTGGTGCGCAGCACTGTTGTCTCCGGCGTTAGCGGGAAAACCGAAAAACTGACGATATGGTCGCTCATGAAATGGTGCCACGAGTTGGGTTGAGTCCACAGCGACAGGGCACCAAGGCGTTTTTCTGACAATTTGCCGAGTAGTTTGCGACAGGCGACACGCGTATCGAGTGTTTCGGATTCACCGGCATCCTCCAAGGGGAGGCGTTCGGTGCGGAACCCGGTTGGCCGATCAACAAGTTCATCGATTTCGCGTGACGGCAGGCCGCCTTGTTCCCAATCCTGGTGCAGGGTGCCGACCATGCTGTGGAAACGCTCCGCCTGCGCCTCTGCCTCGGCACCGACAGGTGCGAAGCCGAAGCCCTCAGCGAAGATTGAACGGGTGAGCTCAGGATGGGCGGCACTGCAATGATAGCATTCACGATTGTTTTCCATAGTGAGTTTCCAATTGCCGTGCTCGATAATGTCTTCCTCGAAGGCAATCTTGCAATTTCTTATGTCGTGCGGTGCAATATAGGGGGATAGTGTTTCTGCCATGGTTTCGAAATCATCAGGCGGCACTTCCGCCAGGCAAACGAACAACAAACCGGCGAGAGACCGGATGTGAACGCGCCGCAACCCGTGGCATGTCGTATCGAAATGCTCTGGCATATGGGCGGCGAAGAGGAGCGATCCGTTAATCCCGTAGGTCCATTGATGATACGGGCAGACGAGATTTCCGATGTTGGCTTTCGGTGTGTAGATCAGGCGGGCGCCGCGGTGGCGGCAGACGTTATGAAAGGCATGCAGGCCCATGCCCTCGTCACGCGAAACAATAATGGCGTGCGGGCCGAAATCCACCGTCATGCAGTCGCCCGGCGCGGGCACGTCCGGCTCCACGCCCACTTGTATCCAGTGACGGGAAAAAATCATATCAAGATCATGTTGGAAGATAGAGTCGTCAGTGTAGAACGGAGCTTCCAGCGTATGGCCGGTCTGGCGGCGGGCCAGCAACGTGTGAAGATCAGGCTTGGCGTGGGTCATGGCGGTGGGTCCACTGGCGAGGTTGGCGTCATCATAGCCTTGCGCGCGCTTCGATCAAGAAATCCCAGACATAGGGGACGAATGACCGCCAGACATCCAGATGGAATCTTTCCGCAGCGGTGCGCCAGAGGACGATTTCTGCCTTGGCCAGAATGGTGCGTGTGCACATGCCCGTCGGGAAAGCGGCGTAGTGCAGGTCAATCGGGCAACCGGCGGCAAGCAGGGTGGCGGCTTGCGGCCCGACGATTTCCAGCCCGACATTGCGATGGCTGATATTGACGAGCGCATGCGGTTCGGTTCTCAGCGCCTGCGAGATCGCCAACTCAACAACATTTTCCTGCACCTCAGGAGCGAGTAGAAGCCATTCACTAGGGCCTAGCCATAAGGCAGCACGATCAGCGTGCTGGCTGGCACGGCAGGCGTTCACCGGCAGTTCGCAACCCAATGCCTCGCCTGCAACGGCGGATGCTTGAGTGCTCCCACGGAAGATGAAACGGGACGCTGTGGCAAGCACGGCGAGAGCAGCATCCTTGTGCGCACCCTGTGCAAGGCGCTGCTCGTTGAGCGGGGCATGGCGAGGCAGAAACTCAGCCATTTAGCCGTTCACCTTGTGGATCATAGGACACAGGCGATGAGACGCGAACCTTTATCGCTCGGTCTCGCATCGGCACGAACAAAGTTTGTTCGGTCCGCGATCTGCCGCCCGAGACCATGGCCAGCGCGATGGGTCGACCGAGGGTAGTACTGAAATACGATGACGTTACGTGGCCGATGCTTTTCCGCGCGAGCGGACCGTTCGCGGCAGCAACGATCTGCGCGCCTTCCTCCAGAATGGCGGCCGGGCTTTCGGGCAAGAGACCGACGAGTTGTTTGCGGGCGGGATCGGCCATGGCGGCGCGGGCGAGCGAGCGCTTGCCGACAAAGTCCCCTTTGGCGCTATTAATTGTCCAGGACAGGCCCACATCGTCAGGCGTGGCGGTGCCATCGGTTTCCTGGCCAACGATGATATAGCCCTTTTCGGCCCGAAGAACGTGCATTGTTTCTGTGCCGTAGGGCGTAAGACCAAACGATTCGCCGGCTTGCCGTATTGCGTTCCAGACAGTTTGGCCATAATCGGCCGGCACATTTAGCTCGAAACCCAATTCGCCGGTGAAACTGACACGGAACAGGCGCAGTTTGACGCCAAGGATTTTGCCTTCCGCTACCGCCATGTGCGGAAACGACTTTGGTGAAAGATCAATGCCGCCCACCAACGGCGCTATGATATCGCGGGCGCGAGGCCCCTGTATGGCAATGACCGCCCATTGCTCCGTGGTGGATGTGAGCCAGACTCGCAGATCGGGCCATTCCGTCTGCAGATAGTCCTCCATGATGGATAGGACGCGAGGGGCGCCCCCGGTGGTGGTGGTGACGTGGAAACGGTCTGGGGCCAGGCGGCCGATGACGCCATCATCCTGGATGAAACCGTCCTCGCGCAACAGGATGCCGTATCGGGCGCGGCCCGGGGGCAGTTTATGAAAGCCGTTGACATACATACGTTCGAGAAAGATAGCGGAGTCGGGGCCGACCACTTCTATCTTTCCCAGTGTGGAAGCGTCGAATATGCCGGCGTTGGTGCGCACCGCCCGACATTCGCGTGCGACTGCCTGCGACATCATTTCGCCAGCGGACGGGAAGTAGCGGGCGCGCTTCCATAATCCGACATCCTCGAATACCGCGCCATGCTGTTCGGCCCAGCCGTGCATGGGGGCCTGGCGCACCGGGTCGAACAGATTTGCGCGAGCGGCGCCTGCGAGGGTGCCAAAGGTGACGGGCGTGTACGGCATACGGAATGTTGTCAGGCCGACGGCTGATAGTTCGGTGCCACGCGCTTCGGCGACAAGAGCGAGGGCATTTATATTCGATGTCTTGCCCTGGTCTGTTGCCATGCCGGTGGTGGTGTAGCGCTTGACATGTTCGATGGATACAAATCCTTCCCGAACAGCGAGGCGAAGGTCTTTGGTGGTGACGTCGTTTTGGAAATCGACAAAAGCACGCCCCTCGTGTGGCACGCTGACAGCGTCATGCGCAGGAATCGAATCCGTCGCGACGGTGCGCCTTGCAGGCGGCGCGGTGCCAAAGCCTGTGCTTGCAGCGGCTTGCATGCCGGCTTCGGTTCCGTCTGCGATGGCTGCCTCGGTTTCGAAAACGCCGCGGCAGGCACCGGCCACGAGAACCTGGTCGGTGTCGCCTTCGGGCACATAGGCGCCGAGCGATGCGTCGAAACGAAGGCTGCCGCGCGATTGAGAGAATAGATGCACGCTCGGCGTGTAGCCACCGGACATCAGCAGGAGATCGCAACTGATTGTTTCGGGGGTGCCGTCCGCGCGTGTGACGTGAACCGTGTGAATGCGCGAGCGACCGTGGGTGGCGGCAATTGTGGTGGCAAGTTTGATTGCGAGGCCAGCTTGCCGCGCGGCGGCCGCCAGCGGGCCGGGCGACTCACGGCGGGGGTCGATGATGGCGGCAATTATTATTCCGGCGCGCGCGAGGTCGAATGCCACGCCGTAGGCCGCATCGTGCTCGGTTGCCAGAACGACGCGACTTCCTGGCTTGACGCCGTATCGATGCAGGTAGGTGCGGGCGGCGCCGGCGAGCATGATGCCGGGACGATCGTTGCCGGGGAACAGCATGGGGCGTTCGATGGCGCCGGCCGCCAATATTATTTGGCGTGCCCGCACCTGCCACAGCCGCTCGCGGGGGCAGGCGGGATCTGGTGCCGCAAAATGATCGGTGAGGCGTTCGGCGAGGGCGACGAAATTCTGCGCGAATATCCCAAACGCGGTCGTGCGTGGCAGCATCACGGTATTTGGAGACTTCGCCAGGGTGGCGAGAGTTTCGGCGCGCCATGTGTGGAAGGCGCTGCCGGACTCCGTGGCATCCGTGTCGCTGAGTGAACTGCCGCCAAACTCCTTCTGTTCGTCACAGATGAGAACGCGCGCGCCGGATTGCGCCGCTGACAGGGCGGCGGCGAGGCCGGCGGGACCGGCGCCCACGACCAGCACGTCGCAATGGGCGTAGCGTTGGGCGTAGATGTCGGCGTCCGGTGCGGCGGGTGCACGGCCGAGGCCGGCGGCGCGGCGGATGACCGGCTCGTAGAGTTTTTGCCAGGCCCAGGCTGGCCACATGAACGTTTTGTAGTAGAAACCCGCGGGAAAGAGTGGAGCGAGAAAGTCGTTTATCGCACCGACATCGAAAGTGAGCGATGGGAAGCGGTTCTGGCTTTGGGCGACAAGGCCTTCATGAATTTCAACCTGCGTGGCGCGCAGATTGGGGGTTACACGATCTTCGCTGGAGCCGACGCGAACCAGCGCGTTCGGTTCTTCGGCACCGGCGGTCATCACACCGCGGGGCCGGTGGTATTTGAACGAACGGCCGAATAAATGTACGCCGTGCGAGAGCAGGGCGGAGGCTAGCGTGTCGCCCGCGTAGCCGGTATATTCGCGGTTGTCGAAATAGAATTTTATTGGCTTTGCGCGGTCGATGCGGCCGCCTGATGCGGTGCGGAAGATGCCGGTCATGGCGGAGGCTCGCCTGGCTTCCAACTGGATTGGAACAGGTCGGATACGGTGTCGCGGCGTGCGTTGAAGAAGCGGCCGCAGCCGTGCGTGTGTCGCCAACGTTCCGCGTGCAGTCCGCGGGGATTGGTGCGTTGATACAGGAAGGCGGCCCAGGCTTCGTCGGTCAGCGAGGCGGGATCGGCCGGGCGCGCGATGTTGGCTTCGCCGGCGTAAGAAAACTCCAACTCGGGGCGCGGGCCGCAATAGGGGCAAGGGATGAGCAGCATGGGGTTGTGCCGTAGCCTGTCAGTGCGACACGGCGGCGGCGGCCGCTTCGTCGATCAGGAAACCATCACGGAAACGTTCCAGCGTGAAAGGGGCGTTGATTCTGTGCGGTTCGTCCTTAGCGATGGTCCAGGCGAAGAGATGGCCGGAGCCGGGGGTGGCCTTGAAGCCGCCGGTGCCCCAGCCGCAATTCACGTACAGGCCAGGTACGGGGGTTTTGGCAATGATCGGCGAGCGGTCTGGTGTCACATCGACGATGCCGCCCCAGTTGCGTAACATGCGCATGCGGCGGAATTGCGGGAAAAGCTCGCAGATGGCCTCCAGCGTGTGGGTGCTGACATGCAAGGCCCCGCGCTGGCTGTAGGATATATAGGCGTCCGTGCCGGCGCCGATGACCAATTCGCCTTTGTCGGACTGACTGATGTAGGCGTGGATGGTGTTGGACATGACGACGCACGGAAAGACAGGTTTAACCGGCTCCGAAACAAGGGCCTGAAGCGGAAAACTTTCCAGCGGCATGCGCACGCCGGCCATGGCCATGAGCACGCTGGTGTTACCGGCCGCGACGACGCCCAGCTTGCGCGTGGCGATGCGGCCGCGGGTTGTTTCGACCGCCTCGACGGCGCCTGTAGTGTCGCGCACGATGCCGGTGACGGCGCAGTTTTCTACGATATGGACGCCGAGGGAGTCGGCGGCGCGGGCGTAGCCCCAGGCGACCGCATCGTGCCGCGCCGTGCCGGCGCGCCGTTGCAGGGCGGCACCGATCACTGGATAGCGCATGCCGGAATCGATGCGCAGCGGCGGGCAGAATTCCTTTGCCTGAGCGGCGGTGAGCCACTCATTGTCGACGCCGTTCAGGCGATTGGCGTGGACGTGGCGCTTGAATACCTGTTCGTCGTGAACGTTATGAGCCAGCATCATGACGCCGCGTTGGGAGAACATGACGTTGTAGTTCAGTTTTTGCGACAGGCCTTCCCATAATTTTACCGCGTGGTCGTAGAGCGAGGAACTGGCGTTGAAAAGGTAGTTCGAGCGGATGATGGTGGTGTTGCGGCCGGTGTTGCCGCCGCCGATCCAGGATTTTTCAAGCACCGCGATGCTGCGCATTCCGTGATCGTGCGCGAGGTGGTAGGCGGTGGCGAGGCCGTGGCCGCCGCCGCCGATGATGACGGCATCGTATTCTTTTGCTGGTTCGGGGGAACGCCATTGGCGCTGCCAGGCGGTGTGGCCGGACAGGGCGTTGCGCGCCAAGGCGAAGGCGGAAAAACGTTGCATGCTTAGCAGCGAAACGCAGGAAGGAAGGATTCTTCTTTTTTGAAAAAAAGAAGCAAAAAACTTTTATCTGTTGCGTCCGACCAATCGTTTATCCGGGAGGCATGGATGCTGTCCGCAATGGACAAACGTTTCTTGGTTCTTTTTTTCAAAAAAGAACTGCTTTCTTCTCTCATAACCTTATCTACCCTGCCATGCGGGTTCGCGTTTTTCGGCAAAGGCGCGGGCACCTTCCAACTGGTCCTCGCTGGCGTAGAGGGTGGCGACGGTGGGAAAGCCGCGCCGCATGATGCGGCCGATGGCTTCGTGAAATGACAACGTTTCCGCTTCGCGCACGACTTCCTTGATGGCGGCGAAAACGAGGGGCGGCCCGGCGGCAAGCATGTGGGCAAGTTTGCGGGCGCGCGGCAACAGATCGGGCGCCGGGAGGATTTCGTTGACCACACCCCAGCGCGCGGCTTCGGCTGCATCCATCCAGCGGCCGGTCAAAAGAAGTTCCATCGCGATGTGGAACGGCATCCGGCGGGGGAGTTTTAGCGTGGCGGCGTCGGCGAGCGTGCCGGCTTTTATTTCGGGTAAGGAAAAGCGCGCATGCGCGGCGGCGAGAATCATGTCGGCGGATAAGGCAAGTTCGAAGCCCCCGCCTACTGCCATGCCGTTTACCGCGGCGATTACGGGCTTGTTCAGGCCGGGTAATTCCTGCAGGCCGGCAAAGCCGCCGATGCCGTAATCGGCATCGGGCGGTTCGCCGGCGGCGGCACCTTTCAGGTCCCAGCCGGCGGAGAAAAAACGCTCGCCGGCGCCGGTGATGATGGCAACGCGCAACGAGGGGTCGTCACGGAATGTTGCGAAAGCCTGTCCCATCATCCGGCTGGTGGCGGCGGAAATGGCGTTGGCCTTCGGCACATCCAGCACTACCTCTACCACCGCGCCATCGCGGGTGATGTGCAGCGGCGATTCAGACATGCGCGGGACTTTCGGACAGGCGTAACAGCACGTCCGCGGCGACGGCGCCCTGGCCACACGCACGCACCATGAGCGGGTTTACGTCGAGCTCGTGCAGCGTGTCGCGGTGGGCCATGGCGAAATCCTGTATCGCCATAACGGCGTCGATAGCAGCCTGCATATCGCCTTTTGGTGCGCCGCGATAGCCGGCCAGCAATTTTTCCACGCGTAGGCTGTGCACGGCAGTGACGATTTCGGCGCGTGTGGCGGGGAGGAGCAATGTGGCTGTGTCGCCGACGAGTTCGGCGAGCACGCCGCCCGACCCGAGCACCAGGTAGAGGCCGAGCGAGGGGTCGCGCGCGACCCCGACGATGAGCTCGGCGATCGTGCCGGTGACCATGCGTTCTACCATGACCTGCCCGGTGATGGGCAGGAGGGAGGTGGCGGCTTCGCGCACCTGACAGGACGCGGTGAGGTTCAGGCGGACCGCGCCCTGTTCGGTTTTATGAGCGAGGTCGCCGCCGACGGCCTTCAGGACGACGGGAAAGCCGAGTCCATGTGCGTTTGTTACGGCATGATCAACACTTTCACATAGCACGCCTTGCGGCACGGTGACACCGAAGACAGAAAGTTGGTGCTTGCCGTCCCACTCGGAGAAGGTTCTGGTGATGCCGGAGGACTGTTTTCCGGGTGCGACGTAAATGGCGGTTTCTCCCATGCGGGCACCGACTTCGGCGGCCGTGGCGATCGCAGCCAGGGCTTCCACCATGCCGAACATGGGGGCGATTCCGCGTTCGGCCAGCGACGTTGCATACTCCTCCGGCAGGGCTTCCGGCAGTGTCGCCAATATTGCGGCGCGGCGGCCGGTGGCTTGTGCGGCATCGGCGAGCGCCGAGGCGGCGATGTCCCAGTCGGTGGTTTCGCAACGGTCGGGACGGGGGAAATCGAGGATGAGCAACGATAAATCGGCACCGGCGCGCAGCATGGCAGCGAAAGTGGCGGCCAGTGCGGCGCGGTTGCGCCAGCCGAATGTGTGATAGTCGAGCGGGTTCGATATGCTCACGAGTTCGGGCAGGGTGGCGGCGATGGCGGCCGCGGCGGCGGCCGTGAGAGGGGCGAAGTGCAGGCCGGCGGCGGGGGCCGCGTCGGCGATGAGGGCGGCTTCGCCACCGGAACAGCTCAGGCTGGCGATGGTTCGGCCATGCAACGGGCCTTGCAGGTGCAGGAGCTTTAGCGTTTCCAGGAGGGTTGGAATGTTGTCCACGCGAGCGATGCCGATGCGGCGGAAGAAAGCGTCCACGACCGCATCCTGGCTGGACAGCGAGGCGGTGTGGCTTTGGGCGATGCGGGCGCCTTCTGGTGAGCGGCCGGTTTTCAAGGCGATGACAGGAATTTTTTGCGAACGGGCCCGGGCCGCGGCTTCGGCGAGGGCGGATGGATCGGGAATGCCTTCCAGATGCACGCCGATGGCGGTAACGCGCGGATCGTCCAGCATAGCGTGCATGGCTTCGGCGTGGCCGACCGATACGGCGTTGCCGAGCGTAATCATGTAGCCGATCGGCAGGGCACGCTTGTGCATGGTGAGGTTCAGGCCGATGTTGCCGGATTGTGTAATGATGGCGACGCCGCGCGCGATCGGTGCGCCGCCAAATTGGTCGGGCCAGGTGAGGGCGCGATCGAAGAAATTCAGGTGACCGTAGCAGTTTGGGCCGAGGAAAGGCATGTTGCCGGCGGCGGCGCGTAGGCGTGCCTGGAGTTCGGGGCCCTCGTCACCGGATTCGGCGAAGCCGGAGGCGAAGGCGACCGCGCCGCCGGCGCCCGCGCGGGATAGTTGTGATATCAGATCAATTGTCGCGTGGCGATTTACCCCGATGAAGGCAGCGTCGGGGGCGGCCGGCAGGTCGGCGATTGAGCGGAATGTTGGCAGGCCGGCAATTTGCGTGGCCTTTGGATGTATCGGCCAGATTTCTCCGGTGTAGCCGATTTTTTGGGACTGGCGAACGACTTCCGCGGCCGCGTGGCCGCCGATGACGGCCAGGGTGCTAGGAGAGAGCATGCGTTTTAGGCGGGGGGTCATTTGTAGAAAGCAAGCAGTTCTTTTTTGAAAAAAAGAACCAAAAAACTTTTATCTATTGCATGCAGCAAATACCTGGCCAATTTGGAACGGACGCTGGCCGCAATGAGCATAAGTTTTCTGCTTCTTTTCATGCGCCAAGCGGCCTTAGCAGCTCGCGCGAGATGATGTGGCGCTGGATTTCGCTGGTGCCGTCCCAGATGCGTTCTACGCGGGCGTCGCGCCAGAGACGTTCCAGGGGGAGATCTTCCATCAGGCCCATGCCGCCGTGGATTTGCAGGGCCTGGTCGGCGACGCGGGAGAGCATTTCGGAAGCAAATAGTTTTGCCTGGCTGATTTCTCGGTTGGCGGGGAGGTTCTGGTCGAGGCGCCAGGCGGCGGCGAGGGTGAGGAAATCGGCGGCGTCGATGTCGGTGATCATGTCGGCGAGTTGGAAGGATATGCCTTGGAATTTGCCGATTTGTTGGCCGAATTGGCGACGTTGGGCGGCGTAGTTCAAGGCGAGGTCGAAAGCGCGGCGGGCGCGGCCGACACACAGGGCGGCGACGGAGAGGCGGGTGGCGTGCAGCCAGGTGTTGGCGATGGCGAAGCCCTGGCCTTCTTCGCCGAGGATTTGCGCGTCGGGCAGGCGGCAATCCTCGAAGGCGAGGATGCAGTTGTGATAGCCGCGGTGGGATACGGAACGGTAGCCGGGACGGATTTCGAAGCCGGGGGTGCCGCGGTCGACGAGGAAGGCGGTGATGCGGCCGGCGCCGGTGGTGACGAAGACGATGAGGAAATCGGCGACGTCGGCGTGGCTGATGAAATGTTTTGTGCCGTTGATGACCCAGTCGCCGCCGGCGCGGCGGGCGGCGCATTTCATGCCGCGTACGTCGGAGCCGGCGTCCGGCTCGGTCATGGCGAGCGCGTCCATTCGTTCGCCGCGGACGGCCGGATAGAGGTAGCGTTGCTTCTGATCTTCGTTGGCGGCGCAGAGGATGTTGGAGGGGCGGCCCCAAAAGACGCCGAGCGCCATGCTGGCGCGGCCGAGTTCTCGTTCCAGGAGCGTGAAGGTGAGGTGATCGAGGCCGCCGCCGCCGTGCTCGGCCGGGATGTTGGGGGCGTAGAAGCCGAGATCCAGCACTTTCCTGCGGATGCTGGCGCCGAGTTCGGGGGGGACCTGGCCGGTGCGTTCGACTTCCTGCTCCAGGGGGTAGAGCTCGGATTCGACGAAGCCGCGGACGGTGTCGACGACCATTTGCTGTTCGTGGGTGAGGCCGAAATTCATGCGGGCACCCAATGCCGGCTGGTGGCGGTTTGTGGTGGCGTGCTGGTGCCGACGGCTGCGATGCGGGCGGCGATGTCGGCGTGGAACGGGCTCGCGCGCACGGTGCGCTTGTCAACGTGCAAGGCCATCAATTCGATGACGGAAAGCGTTTCGTTGTCATGTTGGCGGATCATGGTGTGGTGCAGGCGTAAGCGCTTTTCGTCGTGGGCGAGGAGGTGCGTGCCGATACGCAGGGCTTCGCCCTCATGGGCCTCGATCAAATAGCGGATATGGGCTTCTACGGTGTAGAGGGAGACTTGCTCACGGCGGCGGAAAGCGTCGTTGAAGCCGATGTGGTCGTAGAAATCGTCGGTGGCGTCACCGAAAATCAGAACGTAATAGGCTTCGTTCATGTGGCCGTTGTAATCCACCCATTCGGGGCGGACGTGGGCCTCGTGCAGCCAGAGGGCTTTGTCGTCAGGCATTGGGGGCCAGGCCGTGGCGGGCTTTTACGGCGGCGATGGCTTCCTGCACGCTGATCAGGGCGTCGTCACGGTAGCGTTCCAGTTCGGCGATGCTGCGGCCGGCGGCTTGTTGCAAGGTGCCTTCGACCATGCGGTCGATGAGGGTGTCGGTGAGTTCGGGGGCTTCCAGTTTCGTCCAGGGCAGTTTGAGGGCGGGGCCGAATTGCTCGAGCATGTGGCGCATGCCGGCGTCGCCGCCGGCGAGGTGATAGATCTGGCAGGTGCCCATGAAACTCCAGCGCAGGCCGGGGCCGAAACGGATTGAGTCGTCGAGTTCGGCGGTGGTGGCGACGCCTTCGGCGACCATGTGGAGGATTTCGCGCCACAGGGCTTCCTGCAGGCGGTCGGCGATATAGCCGGGGATTTCGGTGCGGACGCGTAGCGGGTGCATACCGATGCGGCGATAGAAGTCGGTGGCTGTG